>Ga0213829_1000500_pt1 | contig 36206 bp, 34 predicted proteins | sample MC6MC0896MG_FD_180665 | JGI IMG/M metagenome (GOLD analysis project Ga0213829, IMG submission 180665) | Enriched soil aggregate microbial communities from Iowa State University, Ames, United States - MC6-MC0896-MG | ecosystem: Environmental > Terrestrial > Soil > Unclassified | place: USA: Iowa...
GGACCGTGGCGTGGGCGGGCAGGCGGGTGCCGACATTCACCGCGCTGGAGAACACCGACGGCGGCGAGACCTTGGCCACATAGACGATCGAACGGCCGTCGCGCACCACCAGGTTGCTCGGGTAGTTGAGGCGGTCGCACAGGCGGGCCAACAGCGGCTGGCCGAGTTCGGTCAGTTCCAGCGAGGCCAGGTACTCGAAGCCCAGGCGCAGCACCGACATGCCGAGGCGATATTCGTTGCCGCTGCGGGTGACGAAGCCCATGGTTTCCAGGGTCGTCAGCAAGCGGAAAATCGTCGAGCGCGGTAACGCCAGGCGGCGGGCCAGTTCCGGCGCGGTCAGCGTGCGGTTGCGCCGGCTGAACTCGCAGAGCAGCAGCAGGCCGCGCTCCAGACCCGGCACGATGTATTTGTCCTGAGCGTCCTTCAGCAGATCTGAATCGTTCATAGCAATGCACCTGTCAGGGATACGTTGATGGCACAGGCCAGGCGGCCCGCCACCACACAAGGTTGTTCGATGGGGCTGGCGTGCCCGGCATCGGCGATAAGGTTGAACGTGGCGCCCAGGGCCTTGGCCAGGGTCAGGCAGCTTTCCGGCGCGGTGATGCCGTCGGCTTCGCCGCAATGCACTTCGCTCGGCATCGACAGCGGCGCGTGACGCAGCAGGTCATCGCCGCACAACAGCTCAATGGCCTGGCGATAGCCCTCGGGATTGAGCCGCGCCATGTTCCACTGCACCCAGGCGTGCGCCTTGGGGGCGGTGTTGGGCGAGAGCATGTAGGCACTGCGCTGCTCGGCCATACCCTGGATGCCCAGTTGTTCCAGGGCACGCAGGCGTTTGTTGCGCACTTCCTGGCGTTGCAGGGCGCGGGCCGGATGGCCATAGCCTTGGGCCGGGCTGATCAACACCAGGCGGCTGATGCGCTGCTGGTGCACGCCGCTGGCGAACGCCGTGGCGGTGATCGCACCCAGGGAGTGACCCACCAGCACACAGCGCTGGATGTCCAGGGCGTCGAGCATCTGCAGCAGCCGTTCTGCGTAGTCCGACGCGTCCGGGGCCAACGCTCTCAACGGCGTGGAATCGCCATAGCCGGGCGCGTCCCAGGCGATCACCCGGGCGCTCTGGCCAAGCTCTTGCGCCACCTGCAGCCACGACGCCGAGCCCGAGCCGATCCCGTGCAGCAACACGATGGCCGGCCCGGCCCCGCATTCGCGCACAGCCTGGCGGGCGCCTGCGAGCTCCAGGATGCGCTGGGGGAAGTCCAGGGCCAGTTGCGCCTGGAGGTCGGCCGTGAGCGGCGGGACGAGGGTGTCGATGGCATGCAACATGGGCTTATCCGCGCTTGATCGAGGCCAGGGGGTGTTCTGGCGGGTAGGTCGGGGTGACGGGCTTTTTCGCGCCGAGCATCACGCACATCAGCGCGTCTTCATCGCCGATGTTGATCTCTTCGCGGTACACGCCGGGCGGCACGGAAATCACGTCGCGGTCGGTGAGGATGGTTTCGAAACGCTCACCGTCCTTTTCGATCACCACCTTGAGTTTGCCGCGCAGCACGAAGAACACTTCTTCCACGTCGGTGTGCAGGTGTGGCGGGCCTTCGTGACCGGCCGGAATCACCATGGTGGAGAAGGTGAAGTTCTCCGACGGAATGGTGTTCATGTCCGTGCTGACGCCCGTGCCACCGGTGCCGATGTAGCGCATTTGCGCGCGGCGGAATTTCGGGTCGTAGTCGGCCTGGAACTTCAGGGCGTTCCAGTCGTACTTGCGCGTCTCGTAGCGGGCGATGCGGGTCTGCATCCAGCCTGCAAGGTCGCTGCCGGCGGGTTGTTCCCAGCTTTTCGGGGTGGCTTGCTGCGCGGATAAATCGGTCATGGCTATCTCCTGATCAAGGCATGACGAACCCGCCGTTGACCGGCAGGGTTTGTCCAGTGATGAAACGGGCGAGGTCGGACAGGGCGAACAGCACGGCGCCACTGACGTCTTCGGGAAGTTGTGGGCGCTGAATCGCCCGCTGGTCGTTGTACAAGCGGTGACGCGCTTCGGGCACGTAGGCGGTGGCTTCGACCAGCACCAGGCCGGGCGCGATGGCATTGACCGTGATGTTGTCGCCGCCCAGTTCGCGGGCCAGGCTGCGGGTCATGGCGATGATCGCGCCCTTGCTGGCGACATAGGCCAACAGGTTCGGCGCGCCCCACAGCGGGGTGTCGGACGCCAGGTTGACGATGGCGCCATGGCCGCTGGCACGCAGGGCCGGCAGACAGGCCCGGGTCATCAGCCAGGTGCCGCGTACGTTGACCTGCATCACCTGGTCCCAGGTATCGAGGCTCAGCTCTTCGCAGGTCTTGCCGCCGGAATTGGTGATCGACGCGTTGTTCACCAGGCCGTCCAGCCCCCCGAGCAAACGGGTGGTTTCAGCGACGCAGGCGTCGATCGAATCCGGTTGTGCCAGGTCCACGGTCACGCCATGAACGGTCAGGCCTTCAGCGACCAGTTCGGCGGCCGATTGCTGGACGCGCTCGGCGAGAATGTCGGCGATCACCACCTGGGCACCGGCGCGGCCGATGGCCTGGGCGAAGGCGTAACCCAGGCCGCGGGCGCCCCCGGTGACCAGCACGCGACGGCCTTCGAGCAAACGAGTGAGGGCCGTCATCATTGAGTACTCAGCATGGCTTTGGGCATGTAGTGCAGGATGCGTTTCTCGGCCCAGACCACGGCGCCGTAAGCGAGCACACCGATCAGCGTCAGCATGACGATGGCGACGAACACGCCCGCGGTATTGCCCTGGCCTTCGGCATCCACCAGCAGGAAGCCCAGGCCCTGGTTGCCGCCGACCAGTTCACCGACGGTGACGCCAATCACGGCCAGGGTCGAGGCAATGCGCAAGCCCGAGAACAGCGCGGCCATGGCCGACGGAAATTCCACAAGGCGAAAGATCTGCCAGCGGCTGGCGTTCATGGTCCGCACGAGGTTGATCATGTCCGGGTCCACGGTGCGGATCGCCGACAGCACATTGATCATCACCGGGAAGAACACGATCAGGATGGCGATCAGGATCTTCGGGTAGATGGTGTAGCCCAGCCACATCACGAACAGCGGGGCGAAGGCGACTTTCGGCGCGATCTGCAGCGCCAGGATGTACGGCGACAGCATGGCTTCAGCGGCGGGCGAGAGGCCCAGCGATACGCCGATCGCCACGCCGAGCAGGGCGCCCAGGCCGAAGCCGACGATGATCTCGAACGCGGTGATCAAGGTGTGCTGCAGCAGGCCACCGGTCTGCCACATCACCACGCTTTCCTGGGCCACGCGGCTCAGTTGCGGCATGACGAATTCGGGCATGCCGAGCAGTCCCGGGCCCCATTGCCAGAGCACCAGGAACAGGACCAGCAGGGCGACGCTGCCGAGCATGGAGTTATTGAGGTTTTTCATCGTGTCGTTACCTTGTTGTCACTGACCGTCATTGCGCGGCGGTTTGGGTGTCGATGAACTGGTTGGTGTACAGGTCGTCGAGCTTCGGCTCCTGGGTGACGATGCCTTCGCTGACATAGAACTGGCGGACCGCTTCCAGTCGGGCCGGATCGATGCGGCCCAATACGGTCTGGTTGGCATAGACATGCTCGACATAGAGCTTGAAGATTTTCTCCAGTGAATCTTCCTTGCCGGCATAGGCGGGAACCGCCTGGGCGAATGTCACGGCGGCAGCGCGTGGGTCCGCAATGATGTCGTGCATGCCCTGCAGCGTTGCCTGGACCGTGCCGCGAACAATGTCCGGGTGATGCTTGATGGCATCGTCGGAGGCGATGATCGACTGGGCCATGCTTTCGAAAATCTGCGATTGCGGGATCAGCTTGATCTTCAATCCTGCTTCTTCGGCGTTGACCACCCAATCCGGCACACCGGCCATGGCCTCGGCTTTATCCGCCGAGAACAATTGCCAGACACCTGCCGGGCCGGCAGCCTGGATATTCACATCGTTTTTGCTCAGGCCGGCTTTACGCAGGGAGGCAAGCAGGGCGTAGTAGGTGGTGTCCGAGTAAGACATCACCGTCATGGTCTTGCCCTTGAGGTCGGTGATGGAATTAATGTTTGCGTCGGCATTGGTGGCAATCATGGTCACGCCGCCGGCGCCCAGCACCGCGACCGCGCGTACCGGTATTCCATTGGCCCGCACCACGATCGGCGTATCACCGAGGGCGCCACCGAGCATGGCGTTACCGGCACCGATCTGTTTCGCGACATCCACACCGCCCTTGGCCGCGATGAACTTCATGTTCAGGTTCCGGGCGGCGTAGTAACCCTTTTGCTGGGCGATGATCCACGGCGCGAACGCCGGCAGGTTCGGCGGTGCCGGTAACAAATAGGTCACGTCGGTCGACTGCGCCTGGGCAGCGAAGGCCAGGCCCAGGCCGAGCGCAACGGCGCTGGCCTGGCTGAAGCGTTGAAACAGAGACTTGAGCATGAGTACTCCTGAAAAGGTTGATGGCCACACGGGCGTTGATCAATGCAGTTCGGTGTCTTCGCCGACTTTCAGCAGTTCCATCAGGCGACCGGCCAGCGGGCCGATCTCCGGCAGCTTGCGGCGCTCCAGGGGGTTGTCGCGAAACGGCAGGTCAACGGTTATTTCTTCGATGATGGTGCCGGGGCGTGCGCTCATGACCAGCAAGCGGTCGGACATGGCGATGGCTTCGATCAGGTCATGGGTGATGAACAGGGCGGTTTTCTTTTCATCGAACAGCATCCGCGCCATGTCCTGCTGCAGGATCATCTTGGTCTGCGCATCCAGGGCCGAAAACGGTTCGTCGAGGAACAGCACCTGCGGGTCGATGGCCAGGGTCCGGGCCAGTGCGGCGCGCTGGCGCATGCCACCCGACAGCTGGAAGGGGTAGTGGTCGGCAAAACCTTGCAGGTGGCAGCGATCGAGCAGATCTTTGGCCACCGCCTGCCGCTTGGCGGCCGGTACACCCTGGATTTCCAGGCCCAGTTCGACGTTGCGGCGAATGCTGCGCCACGGCATCAGCAGGTCTTTCTGCAGCATGAACGCGACCTGGCGGACCGGCCCGGTAACGGCTTCGCCGCCGACGAAGACTTCGCCTTCGGTAGGGCGATACAGCCCGGAACCCATATTCAGGATGGTGCTCTTGCCACAACCGGACGGGCCGATGATCGACACCACTTCACCGCGGCGGATCTTGAAATTCACCTCGCGAATGGCAAACGGCGCTTCGGACTTTCCCTTGGCCGGAAAGCATTTGCCGACATTGCGGAATTCAATTTCGGTGGGCTCCGGATTGTCCTTGGGAGCGGGCTTATTCCATTGAGGGGCGACGGCGTACATCTCGTTCACAGCCATTGGGAAGGGTCTCTGGTCTGTTTTATAGGTGATACGCCGTTTAGTGCATGAACAATGCCAGACCTGTGAGATTTTTATTTTTTGTCAAAAAGTCCTTTGTTATTAGATGTTTATGGAGATTTCGGATTATTTCTTATGTTTCATATATGAAACGTGGTTTCTTATCTGGCACGAAATTGCCCATCGATTGTGCGATGCCCAGAAAAAGGCGAGCGCGCAGTGCCTTTTTAGGTAACGTCGACTGTCGGGAAATAGCGGATTTGTTTCGGGTATGAAACGAAGGCGGGGACGTAATGCGAGGGAGGTAACGCTGGCAGTCGTCGACTTATCCGGCAACGGCCCCTCTGGTCTCCAACAGGATTCTTGCGGCGTCTCGTGCAGGAGGCAGGCCAAATACCCGCGCATAATCACGGCTGAACTGAGTCGCGCTTTCATAGCCGACCTCGAAGGCAGCGCTCGTGACACTCCGGGCATTGACCACCATGAGGGTACGAGCCTGTAGCAATCGAACCCTTTTTTGATACTGCAACGGGCTTAATGTCGTGACGGCTTTGAAGTGGCGATGGAAGGCGGACACGCTCATCGCCGCGTGTTGGGCAAGGGTGTCGACTCTAATGGACTGAGCGAAATCTCGACGAATCCACTGAATGGCCAGACTGACTCGGGCCATGGCGGTATCGGGAGCCGCAATCTCACGCAGCATCCAGCCGTGTGGACCTTGCAGAACCCGATACAGAATCTCCCGTTCGTAAGCGGGTGCGAGGGCCGCTATATCCTCGGGCCTGTCCATCAATCGCAACATACGTACCCAGGCGTCCATCAATTCGGGCGTGACGGCGGCTACCGAAAATCCTGCATTGTTATCGTAACGCCCGGAGGGTTTGGGAAGGTCGGCGAGCAGCGTCGACAGTACCAAAGGGTCAAGTGTCAGACTGACCGCGAGATAGGGCTCCCCCGAGGAAGCCGCGTGCACGGTTCCCACCGCTGGCAACTCGATGGACATAACGAAATACGTCGCCGGGTCGTACCGCAGTGTGCGGTCGCCGACGGTCATCGTTTTGCTGCCTTGCAGGATCAGGTTGATCATCGGATCGTAGACGGCGGCCAGCATGTGTTCGGGAACTTTGCCCTGGACCATGGCCACGCGTGGAATGCCCGTTTCGGTGCGGCGGTTTTGGGCCTTGGAAGCCAAGGACCGAAGCTCGGTCAATTGATTGTTCATGAGGGGATGCTGATCGCAGGAAGGTGCCCTGCGCAAGCAAAAAGCAGAAACAGGCAGGTTTTGAGTAGGAACGGCTGCGCCCGTATGCAGGATCATGGTTACCGTAATAGCTCATCTGATCAACAGTGGAGCACAACATGGGCGTTATCCTAATCACCGGAGGCAGTCGTGGCATCGGTGCCAGCGCGGCCGAACACTGCGCCCAGCGAGGCATGGGGGTCATCCTCACTTATAAAAGTAATCCGCAGGCCGCCGACTCAGTCGTAAGTCGTATCAAGGCCGCAGGTGGCAAGGCCGCAGCGCTTGAACTTGATGTCGCCGATATCGGCAGTTTCGAGAAGTTTCGCGAATCGATAGTGCTGACATTACAGGCGACGTGGGGCGTGGCCACCCTCAGTGGTTTGGTCAACAACGCTGGTTATGGCCTGTTCAATCCGCTTGAGTCGGTCACAGAGGCGCAGTTTGATGGCCTGCTGAATGTGCACCTCAAAGGTCCGTTTTTCCTCACCCAGACGTTGCTTCCTTTGATGGAGACCGACTCCAGCATCGCCAATTTGACCAGTGCTACTACGCGTGTGGCGACGGCGGGTGTAGCGCCTTACGCCGCCTTCAAGGGTGGGTTGGACGTGCTGACCCGTTACATGGCTAAAGAATTTGGTGATCGGCGCATACGTGCGAATTCGGTTTCGCCTGGCGCGATCCGCACTGAGTTGGGCGGCGGTCTGAACGCCGAATTCGAGGCGCTGCTTGCTTCGCAAACAGCCCTTGGCAGGGTGGGCGAGCCGCAGGATGTCGGCCGCGTTATCGCCATGCTGCTTGGCGAGGAGGGACGCTGGATCAATGCCCAGACTATCGAAGTCGCGGGCGGCTACAGCATCTGAATCAGCAACTGAATAAGCGAGGCTCTCCCATGCTGGATCACATCTTTATTTCTGTGAGCGATATCGAGCGTTCCATTCATTTCTACGACGCAGCACTCACTCCGCTCGGGATTACCGCGCGACTCGATTATGACGGCAAGGATGGCCCGGCGGGTCACCCCGACCTCAAAGGCTTTGGCGCCAATGGCCGAATGTTTTTCTGGTTGCGCGAGGGCGTGGTGGAGGGACGAGCTGTGCACGTTGGCTTCGTGGCGAGCAGCAAGGTTGAGGTAGACGCTGCCTACGCCGCCTCCATGGCGGCTGGTGCTATCGACAAGGGTGCCCCTGGTGCACGCCTGCATTACGACCCAAATTATTACGCCGCCAACGTTCTTGACCCTGATGGTTACAGCCTTGAATTTGTCTACAAGAATTGGCAGCACGCGCAATGAATACCCTGCTGATTTATGGGGCTACAGGCTATACCGGTCGCATGGCGGCAGAACGAGCCAAAATGTTGGGGCTGAATGTCGAGATCGCCGGGCGCAATGCCCAACGGTTGCAATCCCTTGCCACGCTTCTAGGTGTTCCTTACCGAGTATTCACGCCCGATGACCAACCAGAGCGATCTCTGGGCGGTATCGACACGCTGCTGAACTTTGCAGGGCCTTTTGCGCAAACGGCGCAAGCGCTGATGCGCGCATGCATTAAAACCGGGGTCAACTATCTGGACATCACGGCCGAGATCAACATTTATCGCCTCGCGGAGGGCTTGGGTGCTCAGGCCGCAAAGGCGAATGTCATGTTGATGCCCGGCGTAGGCTGGGACGTCGTGCCCACGGATTGCCTGGCTGTGCATGTTGCGCGTCGTGTGCGGCAACCACACTCGCTGAACGTTGCACTTCAGGTCCCTGGCTCCATGTCGAGGGGTTCCGCAATGAGCGTCGCTGAAATCATTGGCGCCGGCCTGCTGGCGAGAGTCGACGGCCAGCTCGTGTCGACGCCGGATGCGCAGCCGCGACACTTCGATTTTGGCGATGGCCCGGTCCTCTGCGTACCGCTGTCCTTCGGTGACCTCGTTACAGGTTGGCATTCGACGGGTATTCCCAACATCGCCATGTTTGTACACATCTCTGGAGATGCCTTCCCCGAGGGTGATCTATCACAACTACCGGAGGGGCCGAGCGCTCAGCAGCGCGATGCTCATCGCGCTCGTGCAGTGGCTGAAGTATCTGGGGCTGACGGAACCGTTGCGCGGTCGATGATCGAGACCGTCAACGGTTATTCCTACACGCCACTTGCCGCCGTCGAGGCCGCGCGACGGGTATTGGGTGGCGAGCGCAGGCCAGGTTTTGAAACGCCTGCGCGTTTGTTTGGCGATGGATTCGCCGAGACTATTGCGGGTACGATAATCACCGATTTCGTGGATTAGATCTGTCTCATGGTTCAGGGCGTACTGATGCTATGCGCCTGGGCATCCGCCCTTAAACGAATAGGCGGCGCCAACGTGTGGCAGCAGCTGGCCGCAAAGGACAGCAATCGGCCGTTCCGTTTTAAGTGGTCTTGCGCGTTAGCCAGGCACCCCAGAACAGACTACTGAAGAAACGAGTAGCGTCTCCGAACCCGGCGTCATGCATCAATTGTTGAACCGCTGCCTCGGAATGTGGCGGGTCAGCGCCCTGAAGAATTTTCCCTAACTTGGCCTTCACTTCGTCCGCACTGGCGCCATGCTGCCGCCACCGTTGACCCCAGGCGGCAAGCAATAACGGTTGGCTGGCATACGCATAGTGATTGCCCGCGACTATCAGCGGTGCCTCTGGCTTTAGATGAGTCCGAATGGATTGTAAGACTTGTCGCTTCGCAACATCCCCATCGAGATGATGGAGCACTCCGATCAAGGTGGCCGCGTCGTATGACTCGTCCGCTGCCAGGTCTTCAACGTGGCCAAGATGCAGGCTTGTTCTTTCAAGCAAATGGTTAGCCTCCAGCTGCTGCGCCGCAGCCTCCAGCATTGGCTCGGATGGATCAACGGCAGTGAAGCGCCATGTCGGCTCCAGCGTTGCCATCGCAATAATCTCCTGAGCCGTGCCGCCAGCGCCAACGACCAGTATGTTCGCGGAGCGTGCATGGCCGAGGCTTGCGGCCAGCATGCACGCAGCAAGCTCCTGGCAGGCGTCATACCCGGCCAATGCGATGCGGCTCTGCTGTCCGTACTCATTGGCCCGTGACCTATCAAATTTTTCAGCTGCGTTCAGAGGGAATGATTTCAAGGCGGTTCTCCGTGTCCTTGAAATAAGCTATTCCACCTGATGAAATAATGAAAATTCATTAATTTTATAAAATGCATTCCTGTAAGGAATATTGAACTCGCCTTGCCTGGCAAAACTCGCAAAATCACCAGACAAGTCGAAAGCACCTAAGCGTCTTCGGCACCCTGTTGCAAGGCCTGCATCAATTTTTGAACGACGAGTCCTTCGATGGCGCCTTCACCAGCACCCGTTTCAAAACCAGCACAACAGGCCGATGCGTTGCCATCGCTGATACGGTAAACGGCAATGACGCTACCAGGCCCGCAGCCTGTGTGCCCGCATAGGGTAAAACCACCTTCAATCGAACCCTGCATCACCCCAAGGCCATACCCCGGTGTAATCCATGGCCGTCCGGGAATCGGGCCGCCCAATGTTTTCGCTGTCTGCATGTCCTGGAGCAAGCCCGGGGGGAGAAGGTGTCCCGCGAGCAGTCGATCCAGAAATAGCGCTGCTTGCGAAACGGGACCGATCAGCAAGCCGTGATAGACCCAGGCGGGGTCATAATTCGATGTATTTCCAAGGTGGGAATCTTGTAAGTCTGCTCGCGTTTTGGCGAAGCGAACGCCCGACAGGCCCAAAGGCTGCAGTGCACGTCGACTCACTGCCTCTTCAAGCGTCAGATCGGTCACCCGTTCAATAAGCCTGCCTACGAGCAAGTAACCGATATTCGAGTAACGCCAACCGGTTCCGGGGCTGTATCGAAGTCGGGCACCATCGAGGCGTTGCGTCATTTCATCCGCCGACCAGGCTGCCTCATTGTTAGCGACGGCGGCGTGATAATCCGCAAGTTCGCCATAATCGGCGAGCCCTGCCTCGTGCCGCAGCAGCTGGCGCAACGTGAAGAGTTGATCAGGGATCGGGTCGTCCAATCCGACCAGCCCATCACGCACCAATGACAGGGCGGTCGCGGCCAAGGCTGTTTTTGTGAAACTCCACCATGGGACCATCGGTTCTGATCGGTCAGGTGTTAGTGACTGACCATTGGATATAAGTGAGCTGAGCATTGAGTTCCCTGGAATTTTGATCCGGCAAGGGCCGAAAGAAGGTCCGCGATCACTACCGCCTTGCCAGGAATCAAGGCTGTCAGAATGACCGACGCGGTCGTGCCCAGCGTAATTCCTGTTTGCTTAAGCATCAGCAAACGAATGAAGACAATAATGTGTAAGGCAACAAAGAAGAAGAGGGTGGGCGGAATCATTGCTGCGATTGCCGCCGAAACGGAAATGGCACTTCGAGATTCATTGCTCAGGTGATGCTCAGGCAGCGCTCGCGCGGCGAAGACCAATAAGAGCACTGCCGAAGGTCGCGACGAAGGCGATCAATCCGATAGCGATAGGGTTCATGAGGGAAGATCGCGCATCGCATCACCTTGTTATTTTGCCCGCTGTCGGGATGAGTCTTCGTCTGACAGGGTATTAGAAACGCCAGGTCATGTTCGCGCTCAACGCTTGTATCCAGGCATTGTCGAACTCACCGGAAGTGCGAGTGCCCGACACGGATTTGGTCTGATCCACGGGCATGTCGCCGAGCCAGACCATTGCCCAGCTGACGTTGAGATCGGTGTCCTTGTTCAGGGCATAGGTGGCGCCCGTCGCAATGCGCCAGGATTCGCCCATGGGCACGGTGAAGGTGCGATTGCTGTCGGAGACGGCGCTGCTGTCATACGCCACACCGACATTCCATAACAGTTGCGCGGTGGCCTGGTATTGCGCGCCGAGGGAGAGATGCCAAGTGTCCTTGAATCCGGCGTCGACGGTTCTCGATTGCGAGCCAAGTGCTGTCGTGTCGACCTGCACGGCGATGTCCCCGAACTGCGACCAGTCCTGCCAGTTGGCCGACGCCAGCAACGCCCATTGCCGGTCGAGTTGCTGGAACAGGCTCAGGGTCACGGTTTGCGGCACCGTCATATCCAGTTGGGTGTTGGTGCTGTCGACCCGCTCCAGCAAGCGGCCATCGCCCTTGACGTCCAGCCCGTCTTCGAATTCCAGGTCGACCTTGCTGGTGTAAGTCAGGCCGATGCGCGTGCCCGGCTGCGGGGCGAAGATCAGACCCAGGTTGGCACCAAAACCCCAATCCTTGTCCTTGTACTTGAACTGACCATCGCTGCGGTCGGTGAAGCCGAAAGGCGCGCGGTCGATGGCGGTCTGCGCTTGCAACATGCCGTACATGGCCCTCACGCCCAGGCCCACCGACCATTGCTCATTGAAGCGGTAAGCCACGCTGGGGACCAGGGACAAACCCAGGAGGCTAGCGTTCTGCGCGAAATAGCGACCGGACCATTCGTTGTCGTAATTGACCGCCAGGCCGAAGTCGCCGTACTGGCCGAAGCCGACGCTCCAGTGGTCATCCAGTTCATGGCTGATGAAAAAGCTGGCGCCAGGCATTGGGTCCAGCGCGTTGCCACTGCCGCTGCCCGTGCCGTTGGTGGCGGCATCGCGATCGAAGCTCAGGTCGCCATAAAGCACCTGCAGACCACCGGTGATTTGCGTGCCCGGCAAGTAACTCATGCCCGCCGGATTACTGGCGATGGTCGAAGGGCCCTGAGCGCGGGCGGCGGCACCGGCATTGGCCAGGCCGACGTTATCGGTGCCGACTTCGTAGAGCATGATGCCCCCGGCCCAGCTTTGCTGGCAAAACAGCAAAAGCAATGTACAGGCAGGAAAGGTTGCAGTTTTTGTAGACATGCATTCACCTCGGCAATGTCCATAACGAATGCGGGCAGCCAGCACGGTCCACCCGTGGATTGGATTGATAGCCCACACGATCGGGCTGAGTACCGGGGGTGGATGGCCGTCCGGGGGGCAGTCATCACTTCACTGTGGTGTCAAACGGATAGATCCTGCGCCACTCTTTCGCCATGTCTACGACTGCCCAATTCTGCGCCTTGGCCTCATCCAGCGCCTTGTCCAGCTTGCCAATTGCGGATGTGCGGTCATAAGCCCACTCGCGTTGCGCATCAGTGTGATGCACCAGGCCCATGAACCGCTTACCTTCACCCGCGGCTGTCCATTGCAACATTTGCTGATCGCCATCGGAGTTGCCAAAAGCCATGATTGGACGCCGACCGATGATGGCTGCGATGCTCACTGGCTTGCCGGGGCCATCATCGTTATGGGCCAATTTGGGCATGCGCATGATGACCGGCTTACCGTCGTTATATTGATATTCGGCAATGAAGGTGGTGCCGATGACCTTCTCGGGCGGAACGCCATACACTTCCTCGGTCCAGGCACGCATGAACTCCACTTCGCCACCTGAAACGATGTAGGTTTTAAAGTCGTTGCTGCGAAGGTAGTCGAGCAATTCCAGCATCGGCTGATAAATCATTTCGGTGTAGGGTCTATGGGTTTTCGGGTGCACGGCCTTGGCCAGCCAAGCCCGGACGTTGGCCAAAAAGGCTTCGGTGCTGATCTGGGTGTGAGTCGCTCCGACGATTGTCATCAGCCCTTCCATGCCGCTGTCGGAGAGGGTTTTCTGATCGTTCTCCAGGACGGCCTTGAAGGGCTGCTGGTCTTTCCATTCGGGATGTTGGGGGGACAGGCGCTTGACTTCCTCCAGTGCGAATAACAACTGGAAGTACATGGGTTGCTCGCTCCACAATGTTCCGTCGTTATCGAACACGGCAATACGATCAGCGGGTAACACGTAATCCTTTGAACCCTCAGCGGTGACCGCCTGGACAAACTCCATGATCGCTGTCCGGGAGGGGCCGTCTTGCCAGGAAGGCAAGGGGTCGGAAGCTTGGAGCAGCAGCGGCCAAAGCAAGATGAGCAATAGCCACCGCGATGATGATCGAGCCTTTTGAATAGCATGCATAGGGTGGGTTCCTTGCAAGTTTGAGCAAGTTGGTCAAAAGGACACCTTCGCTTGCTTGTTCTGCTTGTCTACAACAACAAGTCCCTTACTAACTGTTTTCATCATGATGCTCCCGGCTGTGGGTCGTTGACGCGTGAGCGGATAACTCAAAAACGTCAGGTCGCAAAGTGGCGGCATGTGAAAAGCCCGCCACTTTCCACTTGATTGACTAGTTGCCGGCTGGCATCGGCAGGTGAATGCCTTCCTTCTGCAGTTGTTCTCGAACCGATTGGAATTTCTGGTATTTGGACAGCTCGACCGGTCCGTCGTAGGTCATGCTTTGCATTTTGCGTGGAGGGTATTGAGCATAGGTTTTCATCAGGTTGTTGATCGCTATGCTGATGGGAACCATCGACCAGGTGCGCTCGGTGAAGTTGTTCATGAAAATGTCATAGCGCTCTTGCGGATCTTGCAGCAAGTCGAAAACCTGAGGCACTGTCGCCACATACTTGCTCGCGCCTTTCCAGCCCTGGTTGGTATCGACTGCCAGGCCACCGGTATGGGCGCCGTCATCGCCCCGCAGGTTGAACACGGCCTTGAAGTTACCGACGCGGGCAGCACCGGGCGACAGTTCGTTCTCGGTGAAATAGAACCATTCCTTGCGAGGGGACGGGCCTGTACCGAGCAGTACCGGGGTCATGTCATAGCTGTCGAACATGATGGGCTGGCCTTCGCGATCTTTGTCCGGCAGTTTGATGCCGGCTACTGCGGCGAAGGTCGCCATTAGATCGAGGCCGCCGATGATGTCGTGGTTTTTCATGCTGGCTTTGATTTTTTCTGGCCAGACCATGATCGCCGGCACGCGGTTACCACCTTCGCGCACCGTGCCTTTGGTGCCTCGGAACGGCGTGTACCCGGCATCCGGATACACATCCTGCCAGGCGCCGTTGTCAGTGGTGTAGACCACCAGGGTGTTTTTATCCATGCCCAGTGCCTTGAGCTTGGCCATGATGCGGCCGATACGGGTGTCCAGCTCCACCACCGAGTCGGCGTACTTGGATTTGGAAATGGACTTGTGCGCGAATTCCGGCGCCGGCATATTCGGTTGATGCACTTTCATGAAGTTGACATTGATGAAGAATGGCTTGTCCGACTTGGCGGCCGTGTCGAGAAACTCCAGGGCGGCCTTTTCCACGTAGCCATCAAAGTAAGGAATCCCGACAACACCCGGTTTACCATCAATGAGCGGCGTATCGACGTATTGACCGTTGATCTTGAACTCTTCAACAGGCTTCTCGCCGGCCTTTGCGGACAGTGCGCCTTTGGTCACCTGGGTGAACATGGCCCGGGTTTCGGGATCCATGTCGGGGAACCATTCCGGGTCGGCATAGGTGTAGGCATTGAGGTGGTACAGGCCTACATATTTCATCACGTCATAGCCTTGGGCATTGGGCATTGCATAATCGGCTTCGCCCAAGTGCCACTTGCCGGTGAAGTAGGTGTCATACCCACCCGTCTTGAGCACCGAGGCCAGCGTCCATTCGGCCGCAGGCAAACCGCCGCCCTGGCCCTGAAAGGCCACCGTGGTCATACCGCTGCGGTTGGGGATGCGCCCGGTTTGCATCGCTGCTCGACCGGGCGTGCAACTGGGTTGGGCATAAAACGAATAGAACGTGGTGCCTGCTGCGGCCAGCTCATCAATGCTGGGCGTTGGCATGCCTCGCCCAATACCACCGCCATAAGGGCCCAAGTCACCGTAGCCGGTGTCGTCGGAGACGATGAACAGAATGTTGGGCTTTTCTGTCTGCGCGGCTTGAGCCAGCCCGTTCAGGGCCATCAGTAACGAACAGGCCAGGTAAAATCTGGAGCGATGCGGGAGTCTTCTCATGGCGGCGTTCCTTTATCGGGAATCGATCTCGCTGTTACTCAACCATTGGGTTAGTAACAACCAAAGTCGTAAAGTAATCCCCCTACCTTGCTCCCGGACAGTTCAAACAGGTCAACTACCCAGACTCTCCGTTCACTACTCAAGGTGCCCGTCTTAGCGTAGTACGGTTATTTAATTTGCGAGCCGAGCAGCCTGCTTATTCTTCTTCATTTAGATTGTTTCGCTCTAGCCGGATTAGTTTTTACTAGCTCCGAATATGAAAAGGGGGAACTGATTAAATTGGCGAAGACATACTGTTTATTTCTTTTCCCGATTCTTGAATGCCCCAGTATTGGGGCATGTAATACAGCCGTTACATAAAAACAACTGCCGGCGCGCTTCGAGTCGCCGAACGCATTCCATCCCTGTTCGGCAGCTGCTTCAGAGTCGACGGATTATTGCAACGATGGGTCATCCTTGTTCAATTTTTTCCAGTCCTGCAAGAGCATCTGGGCTTTCGGCTCTTGTCCGCTTTCCAGGCAGTACTGGATCAACGCCACCCGAGCATTGCGGTTGGCGGGTTGCACCTTCAGCAGTTTTTGCAGCTCCTCACACGCCGCCTCGACCTTGCCGCTGTCATGCAGCGCTACTGCGAGGACGTAGCCATATTGAGGACTCTGCGGCTCCAGTTTTGCAGCCTTGCGCAGGAACGGCATGGCCTTGCCCACATGGCCGACACGCACCAGCGACAAGCCCTGGGTATGTTGCAGCAGGGCGGCGTCCGGGTGTTCTTTGAGGCTCTGCGCGAGAAGCACCTGGGCTTCCTGGCCACGGCCATTGGCTTGCAGCCATTGCACCAGCGTCACCCGCGCCGGGTGGAAATCAGGATCACGCTGGAGCGCAGTGCGCAGCAGACCTTCGACTTCGCCACTGCGACCGTTGGCCTGATACAACATGGCAAGGTTGAGGTTGGCTTCGGCGCGTTCGGCCAGACTCTTTTGCACCGCCTCATATTCGGCGATGGCACGGTTCCAGCTGTCCTGAGCATTGCCCAGGCCGTCACGCGTCACGCCAAGCAAGTCCCGCGCCGCCGTAATGCGCACGGCTTTCACCGGATCGCTCAGCAACGGCGTCAACAGCGGTGCACGCTCCGCTGGCGGCAGTAATCCGCTGATCGCCAGCACGGCGCTGACACGCACTTGCGGTGCCGGGTGATTCAGATCCCGGGTCGCCAGTTTTAGTGCCTGTTCGCTGGGGTACAGCGGCAACTCGGCCAGCAGGGTGGCACGCTGAATCGCTGGCAGGTTGCTGCGTTGCAACTGCTCATACAAAGCTTGCGCGGCGCCGGCTTGCCCGTTGCGGATCAACCACAGGCTTTCGTCGTAGCGCGAATGCTCGAGCGTGGTGGCGGTGTTCCAGCGTTTGAACTGCTCGGTGACCTTGTCACCGGCCTTGCCCTGATGACAGGTCAGGCAGGCATCTGGCGTGCCGAGTTTTTTTGCCCGTTCCGGGTTCGGAACACTGAAGCTGTGATCATGCCGAAAGTCATTGCCCATATAGAACTTGCCGGGCATGTGGCAATCCGCGCACTGCGATCCCGGCTGGCCCATGGCGTGATGGGTGTGGTCGATTGAATCGTAGGTCTTCGCCTGCAACCCCTTGCCGTCGACGCCCGCCACCGCGGTTTTGCCGGCGCTGTTGTGACATTGCAGGCAGACGCCATTGCCCGGCATCTTGAGCTGGGTGCTGTGGGGGTTGTGGCAATTGCTGCAGCGCACACCCTTGTCGGACATTTTGCTCTGGGCAAAGGATCCGTGTTCGAACACTTCGTCCTTGATCTTGCCGTCCAAGGCGTACAACTCGCGCGTCAGCGGAGTGGGCAAGTAATCATCCATCAGGCGCTTACCGACGGTGAACCCGTCGCCCAGCGGCGCGCGACGGGAGTGGCAGCGGGCGCAGGTCTCGATTTCGACGGTGGCGTTCTTGTCATTAAGGTCGACGGAGAAACCGGCATGAAGCAGATCACCTTTTTTCACGCTCCATTCCAAATGGTTGGATGCCGGGCCATGGCAGGCCTGACAACCCACGCCCAGGCTGTTCCAGTGGCTGTCGAAGGAGTTTTTTTGCGCATCGAAATTGCGCTTGTAACCGGTGGTGTGGCACTCGACGCACATGAAGTTGGCGTTCTGGCTCGGTTTGCTCCAGTGCAACGGATTCTTGAAGGTCACGCCCTGGCCCGGATAGAGATGAAACCAGCGGTGCTTTTCGGTATCCCAAGCCACGCCGAGGGCCTGCAAGCTACCGTTGCCGACGTCGATCAAGTATTGCTGCAACGGTGCAATGCCAAAGGTGTAGGCCACCTTGAAGTCGGCGTTCTTGCCGTCAATGCCCGGGGTATTGACCCAGAATTCGTCGCCCTTGCGCGAGAAACGCGTCGTTTCGTTTTCCGCCTTGAAGGTGACGTTGTTGAAGTCGCCAAGCATGGTTTCAGCGTTTGCTGCCTGCATCGCCAATTGGTGATGGGAGCCTAGCCAGTCCTTGACCTGGGCGCTGTGGCAGCCCTGACATTGCTGCTCGTCGACCATTATCGCCGGCGCTATTTCCTGCCCTGTGGCAGGCGGTTGTGGCTTGGCCGGTTGTACGACCTGCGCGCCGACCGGCGCGTACGCCACGGGAGCAGGTTTGCTGCTGAACAGGAACAAGCCAATGGCCACTGCTGCCATGAGCAACACGCCGATGGTGACGGGAAACAAATAGCGGCTAATCAGCGTTGGTTGCGTATCAGAGGGTGCGCAAACCGCTTTATTTTTATCTTTCGGCATTACGGCTTCCATAATCCAGATGCACTAGCCGTCAGGCGCGCGTTCAAGCTTGCGAACGAAGCGAAGGATTTGAATGCTCCATTAAAAATTTTCCGCCTCGGGCGCATGGAAGGCCTTACTGTAGTAGCCGGACGGGTCGAAACAGCAAACTTTCTTCTTGCCGGATGCAAGCATATCGCAGGCATCACCGATTCGTTTTGCGCGCGTCTTGAGTTGCTTGGCTGAAGTAATCCAGTGTATCCAGTCCACTCGTGCGAGGGTCGTCGTATTGTTCCAGACTTTACGAGCCTCAGGAGCGGCGGCCAGTGCCTCCTGAAAATCTGCCGGGATGTCAGGCTCGGGTTCCTTCTTCGCAGGGGCCAGCTCTAGTGTGACGATGTCACCAACGGCCACGCCTGCGGCTTCGAGTAACGCTCTGCTTACCTGCAGCCAATGGCTCAGCTGACCATCCGGCTCAAGAGTTGCCTGGAAGGGGTGCCCATTGAGTGTGCCTTCAACTGTCGTCCTTCCTCGCCTCGGAAGCTGTTCACTCGCGTCTCTTGGCAGTACGACGAACGCCCAGGACGTATCATTACCAGGCTTTGCCGGACGAAGAAGCTTTGCTTCGAATCGGGATTTCACTTCGATTGTTGTCATTGCAACTCCCAGTGGTGTTTGAGGATCATCCGCGTGTGCCTGCTGGTAGGCGGTTTGGGTTCAGCGCGGAGTCACTGGTTCAAATCGGGTACTGGAAATTAGCATTCGAGTTACGGCCTAACCAGCGGACATCTCTCTCTCTGGGCTGAGGGTGCCGAGCCAGGCTACCAGGCCCAAAATGAACAGCGCGACCGACAACTCTAAAATCACGCTGCGTCGCAAGGCGTTAATGGCGACAATGTGAGTGCCTGTCTGGATGGATCGCTCGAGCAGCGGACTCAGGTGAAAACGGTTCAGGGCCGCAAACATGAGCATCCCGACAAACAAAAAAATCTTTAACGACAATAGGGCGCCATAGAAAGTAGTGGTCAAAGTCTCAAATGTCTGCCCGACAACCAATAGGTAATTGGCTATGCCGGTCACGGTAAGGGTTAAGACGATGATCGCTCCGGCAAATTCGAATCCAGTCAGAGTACGAGTCAGTACGTGGATCTGCAAAACGCCTGCGAGCTTGTTTGATCGCAACAAAATCACGAACGCAGTGAGCGCGCCCAACCAGCTCCCGGCAGCCAGAAGATGAACGATATCGCTTGTGAAATGCAGATACCGACGAGAGCCTTCATCCATCGCACCATGTCCTGTCCAGGCCAATGTACCAAGAGCGACAGCGCCGCAGGCCGTGACAACCCACAGGCTTACGGTGGGGGCTCGTCTATTGAGTAAGGCCGCGATACCCGCCACCGTCAACGAGACTATTCGAACCATCCAGGTCAACCCGACGTCAGTGTCCATCAGCATCATCTGCAGGATGTGGTGATGCAGTTCCATGACGCTGGACATACCGCTCATTGTCTTGGCCATGTGTAGCAAGGCCGCCATCGATAGCAGTATGCCGATAAGGGCAGTTCCCGTCAGTAACGACTCAAAGTTCAATACGGCAGCGTCTGCGCGTTCCTTTCCTTTGAGGCTGTACAAGCCAAACAGCGCCAGCCCGAAGAGCAGCATCAGGTCGATGTAGAGCGCAAAGCGAAGACTGATGTAGATTGAGTCGTCCATGGATCAGTTGACTTTAAAGGTGACTGCACCTGTGATCGGATGCGTATCTGAAGAAACCGCCCTCCACTCGACCTTGTAGGTGCCTGGTGTGAGCGGTGCTGCCGGAGTGATGACCATCATTTTCGGGTCGGCGCTGCCCGCTACACTGGCTTTGATGCCCATGGGGGAGTGGGCAGACATGCCCGGCATTTCGGTCATGATCAGTTTTGCGCCGGAAAATTGGGTGGTGAGCTTTTCAGAGAAACTCAGTTCGATTTTTGCCGGTGCAGCCACCGTGGCGCCCTCGCTCGGGGAAGAGGACAGCAGTTTTGGATGCGCTTGGGCGACCGCACTCAACAACAGACCGGCGCTGAGTGCTGCAACAGAGATGAGGGCTTTCAGAGGTGACATGCAAAGCTCCTGACGGCTTGAGCCGTGGATGGGGGATTATTGTTTGAGTTGCGTTGGCAAGCACGTATCTCTCAGGTTCAGAACCACATTCGCACACCGACGACAAAGCGCGTATCGCTGCGGTCTTCGCCGTCTTCAAGGAGGTAATCCGCTGTCTTGCCGTAGGCGCGGTTCCAGGTCACGCCGATGTAAGGTGCAAACTCGCGGCGTATTTCATAGCGCAGTCTCAGGCCGACCTCGGTGTCCGACAGCCCGGAGCCTATGGCTCGCTGTGGGTCGTTTTTGCCATAGAGGTTGATTTCAGCAGTGGGCTGCAGAATCAAACGGTTGGTCAGCAAAATGTCGTAGTCGCCCTTGAGCCGCAGCGCGGTCTGGCCAGCCTCGCCCAGGTAGGCGGTCGCTTGAGTTTCGAAGTCGTACAGCGCCATGCCTTGCAAACCCAGCGCCGTCCAGGTCTGGGGGGCGCCAGGTTTGAAGTCCTGTCGCACACCACTGACCACGTCCCACCAGGGACTGACGGCGTGTCCCCAGAGTGCCTGGAGCTCAGCGCTTTCGGTCACGCCATTGGTTCGCTCGCCTTCGGTGCGCAGCCAGAGTCGATCCGTGTCGCCGCCAATCCAGCCGTTGGCCTCCCAACGCAGTGCGCTGCCATCGTCAGCGTTTTGCCATTCGAGTTGATCAATCAGGAAAAACGAGTTGATCGAGCGGTCGTGCATCTGATGGCCGGCATGGCTTTCAAACACCGCCGCGCGATCTGCATCGGTGAGCGCCGGGATTGGTGTACGGCTTTGCTGGGGCGCGGCGGGTTTCACAGCCTGCATTTGGGAATGATCCATACCCTGCATTTGGGAGTGATCCATATCCTGAATCTGCTTGCCGTCCATACCTTGCAACGGCTCGGTCTGCCCATACGCAAGCGGAATGACACCCATCCCCAGGATGGCCAGGCCGGCGAGTACCGGTTTAGCGGCTCTTTCGAAGTTCATGTCTGGCTCCTACTCTTGTACACGGACTTCGCGGAACATGCCCATTTCCATGTGGTACATCAGGTGGCAGTGGTACGCCCATCGCCCCAGGGCATCGGCGGTCACCCGGTAGCTGCGTTTGCTGCCTGGCGGCATGTCGATGGTGTGCTTGCGAACCATGAAGTTACCGTTTTCATCCTCCAGGTCACTCCACATGCCATGCAGATGAATCGGGTGCATCATCATGGTGTCGTTCACTAGAACAACTCGGATGCGCTCTCCATACTTGAGATGCAGCGGCTCGGCATCCGCGAATTTGATACCGTCAAAAGACCACGAGAACTTTTCCATGTGTCCGGTCAGGTGCAGGGTGATGGTGCGGCTCGGTTCCCGGCCATCGGGATCCTGGAAGGTGCTCTTCAGGTCTGAATAAGTCAGTACCCGGCGACCGTTGTTTCTCAGTCCCATGCCCGGATCATTGAGTTTCGGCGTGGGGCTCATCGCTTGCATGTCGACCAGTGGGTTATTCGCTTCCGAGGCTGGGTGCGGCTCCATCGAACCCATGTCGCTCATGCCGTGCGTCGAGTGGCCAGACATGCTTGTCGAGTCTGGCATCTGGCTGTGATCCATGCTCTGCATCGATCCACCGTCCATGCCTGTCATACCCTGCGTGTCGCTAGTGGGCGCCATCCGACTGTGATCCATACCCTCCATAACTTGCATCGAGTCCTGGGTCTTGCCCGTCATATCGCCGTGTTCCATCCCGGCCATATCACCCATGCCCATGTCGCTCATCGTGATCAACGGACGTGGATCCAGGGGCGGCACGGGGGCCGAGAGCCCTTCATGTATTGCCAGCGTACCTCTTGCGAAACCGGTGCGATCCATCGACTGGGCAAACAAGGTATAGGCGTTTTCGGTGGGTTCGACGATCACGTCAAAGGTTTCGGCCACGGCGATGCGGAACTCATCGACGCTGACCGGTTTCACGTATTGCCCGTCTGCTGCGACGACCGTCATCTTCAAACCGGGAATGCGTACGTCAAAGTAGCTCATCGCCGAGCCGTTGATGAACCTCAGACGCAGCCGTTCACCGGTCCTGAATATGCCTGTCCAGTTGCTGTCGGGAGCCTGCCCATTGAGCAAGTAGGTGTACGTAGCGCCGCTGACATCGGCAAGATCCGTGGGGTTCATCTTCATTTCAGCCCACATTTTCCGATCCGCGATGGTGGCTGACCAACCGTTCTTGCTGACGTCATCGATGAAGTCGCCGACGGTGCGTTTGTGCTGGTTGTAGTAACTGGATTGCTTCTTAAGCTTTTTCATGACCCGCTCGGGGTCTTCATCAGTCCAGTCGGAGAGCATCACCACATAGTCGCGGTCGTAGGTGAAGGGTTCCGGGTCTTTTGCATCTATGACCAGAGGCCCATAGACACCGACCTGCTCTTGGAAACCGGAGTGACTGTGATACCAGTAGGTGCCGTTCTGTTTGACCTTGAACGAATACACGTACAGGCCACCTGGCTCTATTCCGCGGAAGCTCAAGCCAGGAACACCGTCCATATTCACCGGCAGAATGATGCCGTGCCAATGGATCGAGGTGTCTTCTTCAAGCCGGTTCCTGACCCGCAACGTCACCGTATCGCCTTCGCGCCAGCGCAGTATCGGGCCAGGGAGGCTACCGTTGATGGTCATGGCGGTGCGCGGAGTGCCCGTAAAGTTCACGCCCATCTCACCGATGGAAAGATCGAAGTCAGAACCTGCAAGCACATTCGGCTGGCCCCGACCGGTAATCGCCCACACCGGACTACGCCACAGCCCAAAGCCTGCGAGTACCCCGCCTGCCGCCAAGGCTTTCACGAAAGTTCGTCTTGATGTTCGGGAATGCATGGAGGGTGTCCTAAGTCAGAGTCCAGGGCAGATACGGATCCCTGCTACAGTGCGGCCAGGGCTCGCTTCAGAAGTTCGGTGCCAGTGCCATTTTGCGAGCAAGATGTCACATCATCGGGCGGCGTGTGATTACATTTCCGTCAGGTTGGCAACAGCAATCGGGCTCGACTCATCTACAGTGCTTTCATCAGGAGTGCTGTTTGGTGAAACGTCGTACAGGTGCAGCAGGCGGCAGTTTTACCCTGGGCATATTGGCCAAGGTAAAACTGTCGCTGCATTACCTACAGGCTTGTAAATGTCACTTGCTCATCGGCATCTCCATCATGCTCGATTGCTGATCCATCATTTTCATCATCATGTTCATCATTCCCATCCCCATGCCGTCTTTGTTGCCGGACATACCCATGCCATGACAGTTCTTATGCATCATGGCCATGCTGTCCTTCATGGTCTTCATGCTTTCCTGCATGGCGGCGTGTCGCTCGGCAGGGGTCTTGGCGGCGGCTGCCTTGTCGTGTGCAGCCTGCATTTTTTGCATTTGCTCGGCCATGACATCGTTTTGCATCGGCGTAGCTGCTTCGCTTGTCTGGGCGGGCGTGGTCGGCGTCTGCTCCGGGTGATGCTCATCGACTGCCGAGGCCATGAGTGGGCTGCTCACGAGCAGGGTGGCGAGGATAAATTTCAAAGAGGCATGCATGGCAATCTCCAAAGGATGAGGACAACTCAGGTAATACCAGGCCGCACCAGGTTGGCGCAGTCAGACAATGCGCCGAAGATCGGCGCGCAGAAGGTCGGATTAATCGTTGAAACGAACGAAAATCAGGCGGGCAGGCGGTCCGGCCGGGACAGGGCGCCGTAATGCAAGAAAGGCAAAAGCGCAGGGATTGGCGGGAAACAAAATCAGCAACGCCGGGATCAGGAACAGGAACGTCCAACTGAACAGGTCAAATAGTTGAAGATGGAGCGAAGGACTTACAGCTATCGCCGCATCGGCGCAGTGCTGAAGGCAGCCGAGGGCAGGGGCGTCGTGGCTGGCGTGATCTTGCGCGGTGTTCAGCGAGACATGAGTTGTAGCCGGATTGTGGCTGGGCTGTACCAGACACCCCTGGGTCGCTGCCAGACCAAACGCTAACACCCACAGCACGATGGCGAGGCGTATGAACGCTGGTTGACGATGGCGAAACCAGAACATGGAGAATCTCCGGTACTGATTAGCGGGTTGTGATTTTTCAACATACAGCACAGCGAAGTGCCACGGTTGATCCACATCAATTTATGCAGCCGGGTGCCGGCGCTTGTGGTGTGGTCAAATTGTAAGGGTACGTCGACCATTCAAAGATTTACACCTCTTTGCCGTTCTTTGCTAGCAGCTTGTGTCATTGTCCAGGTGAGCTATCAGACGCTCGCGAGGTTGGTCATGTGAACGTTTGACCATATCCCCCGTGGGGGGATAGGATGCCGGCGTAATTCATTGAAGCCCGGGGCTCAAGTCATGAGTGAGCACGAACACAGCCATCCCCATACACACCAAAGTCACGAGGCGATCATCAAGCGTCTCAAACGGGCGGACGGTCATTTACGCGGCATCATCACCATGATCGAAGAGGGCCGTCAGTGCGTGGACATCGCCCAGCAACTGCATGCGGTTGAAAAAGCGGTGTGCCAAGCCAAGCGCACGCTGATACAGGATCATATTGATCACTGCCTGGAAGACACCGTCTCGGCGTTGAACAATGGTGAGCGCGCACCACTGGAAGCCTTCAAGCAAATCACCAAGTACCTCTAGGTCCGACATGCCCGACTTCGCTGAGCTGCTCCAACAAGGCGGGGCTCACGCCTGGCTGTATTTCCCGAGCGCGATTCTGCTCGGTGCCTTGCATGGCCTGGAACCGGGCCATTCAAAAACCATGATGGCGGCCTTTATCGTGGCCATCCGTGGCTCGGTCAAACAGGCCGTTTTGCTGGGACTGGCCGCGACGCTGTCGCACACCGCTGTGGTGTGGCTGGTCGCCATCGGCGGCATGTACCTGGGCAAAGGCCTGGACGCTGAAATCTCCGAACCGTACTTCCAGCTGGCGTCTTCTGCGTTGATCATCGTGATTGCGCTCTGGATGCTGTGGCGTACCTGGCGCGGTGAGCAAATGTTCAAGTTCGAACAAGGTGATGATCACCGCCATGGCGAGCATGACCACGGGCACACGCACTGCGAACCTGAAAGTCTGGAGTTGTCGATTGACGGCTATCAGGATGAGCACGAACGTGCACATGCCGACGATATCCGTAAACGCTTCACCAACCGCGAGGTCACCACGGGCCAGATCGTCATGTTCGGTCTGACGGGTGGTCTGATTCCGTGCCCTGCGGCCATCACCGTCTTGCTGCTGTGTCTTCAGGTCAAAGAGGTCGCGCTAGGAGGCATGCTGGTTCTGTGCTTCAGCATCGGCCTGGCAATCACGTTGGTGGCGGTAGGAGCCGCTGCGGCCATTGGCGCTAGACAAGCGTCCAATCGCTGGCCATGGCTGGGCACCGTTGCCAGACGCGCGCCCTATCTGTCCAGCGTGTTGATCATCGGCGTTGGCGTTTACGTGGGCTTCCATGGCTGGATCGGCCTGACCGCATAAGGCGGCGTCAACCTCACCCATTGGCTATGGCTCGTCGGAGATGTAGCGGGCGCCGCAGGAGAGACATGTTCGTAGTCTCTCCCGGTGTATTGATCAGCATCCCCATCATGAGTGGTGCCCGCCCCTGGGGGGTATTCGACATTCAGGGTACTGAATAATGACAAGGATGAAATCTGCCCTCGCGCTGATGTTGCTGTTCGCACTTTCAAATGGATAGGCCCAGGCTGCGTCTTTACGGGATCATGCTCCAGCCGATCCTGCATTGCGTCGATTACCGCCTCATGCTCACAGCGCTTCACACGGCGCTTCATACCCGTTGTACATTGCTTTTGCCCGATCAATGCCAGGCAGCTGCGTCTACTCTGGACTATCAGACAGTACTTCCTGTGCAACCCTGTGGAGCTGCGTATGTTCAAAAACTGGAGTGGTCAGGTCGCATTGGTCAGTGGCGCTGGCAGCGAACATGGGATTGGTCTGGCCATCGCGCGGCGGCTTGGTGACTCAGGTGCAAAGCTCATCATTACCGGCAGCAGTGCCCGCATCCATGATCGCGTCGCACAACTGAGCGTGGCAGGTTACGAGGTGCAAGGAAGCGCTGCAGATCTCACTCAGCCGGCTCAGGTCGTCGAACTGGTGACGTGGGCTGAATCGCTATGGGGGCGAATCGATATACTCGTGAATAACGCGGGTATGGCGATGCATGGTGAGGCCGAGGTGTTCTCCGACCTGGCCAATATGAGCGTCGATGCCTGGAACACTTCGATCGCCCGTAATCTGACCACTGCATTTTTGCTGACCCGTGCAGTGTTGCCGGGGATGCAGAACCGTCGTTACGGACGCATCGTCCATATCAGTTCTACGACTGGCACCCGCGTCAGCAACCCAGGCGAGGCCGCGTATGCGGCGGCGAAAGCGGGGATTGTGGGCATGAACATGAGTCTGGCGCTGGAAGTTGCGCCATACGGCATCACCGTGAACTCTGTTGCCCCTGGATGGATCGCGACGCAGTCCAGCACAATTGAGGAATTGACCGCAGCGCAATATGTTCCCGTAGGGCGTGCCGGTAGACCAGAGGAGGTCGCTGCGGCGGTAGCGTTTCTTGCTTCTCCAGAGTCAAGTTACATTACGGGCGAGCTGCTCGTGGTCGACGGGGGCAACTGTCTTTCTGAGAACAAAGGCCCCCGTTGAGGCTGTGGAGATCAACTCACAAGACCGAGCGCAACGGGGTGAACGCGCCTTCGATCACCGCACTGATCACAACGCTATCGATACGGAGATGAAATGGCGCTTCCCCCCTTACACAATTTCAAAGTGTTCGAGAGCGTGGCTCGCCTGGGCAGTCTGGTGGCGGCTGCGGTTGAGTTGCACGTCACCGTCGGTGCGGTGAGCCAGCAAGTCAAGGCGTTGCAGGCGAGCCTCGGCGTTGAGCTGTTCGAGAAACGCGGTCGACAACTGGTGCTGACCGCAAAAGGCCGCCAGTTACAAAAGCATGTCGCTAACGCAATGAGCGAAATCAGCGACGGGGTCGCAGCGGTGCAGATGGGCTCTGTCACAGCACAGGAGGTGATCGGGATTACCTTGTCCATTCCGACTGCGGAGAGCGTGGAGTGGCTGACGACCCCGCTTCTGCGTTTCATGGAGGCCTCGCGGTCGGTGCGGGTGAACGTCATTACCGCCCCAGGGATGCCGCAAGTAGACTGGCGTCGCGCCGATGTGGCGGTGGTCTACGGCTCGCCGCCATGGCCCGGCATTTGGTGGCGTCTGTTGCATGGCATTCACATGACACCGGTCTGCAGTCCGCAGTATCTGCGAGGTCCGAAAGCCATTCGGGAAGTGTCGGATCTGGCTCGGCACCGCCTGCTGCACGAAGACAATGGCAGGCAGTGGCAGCAATGGCTGGTCGATGCCGGTTTTAGCCGTCTCGGCGAAGAGGATATCTACTTCGAAGATTTCGGCATGGTCTTACAGGCTGCGCGCGACGGTTTCGGCGTGGCACTGAGCGATGAACTCGTCTCCGCCCGCGATCTCGATGAAGGGCGATTAGTGCGTCCGCTGCCGATCACCGTGCCTGCGCTGCACAATTACTATGTGGCCTGTTCGGAAGCTGCGCGCGAACGCCCGGAAATCCGGGCGTTCATCGACTGGATACTCTCTACGGCCGGACAGCCCGATCAGTAGCCGTAGCCGCGACCATCCGTAAACTGGATGTTGGTGAGGATGCTGATATCCTTTTCCACCTTGTAAAGATCGGAACTCTTGATCAGTTCCGGATCGCTGAAAGCCTCACCCTTTGCGTGCCCGGCGAGGATCAGGGCCATCTTGTCGCGGATCGCCCGCACGTCGGCGTATGTCATGGCAGGCACCTTGGTTGGGTCCTCGTCAGCGTGAGCGCCATAAATGGCGGTCTGCTCATTGATTATCTTCAACGTGGCGTCGAGAGAAGCGACGTAGTCCTTGAGATTCCCTGCCAATAGCCAGGACGGATAGACGTGATCCCCGGCCAGCAGGATGTTGTGTGTTTCATCGAAGAGCGCCACTTCGTCCTGCGTATGACCGGGCACGCTGATCAGGCGTACCTTGAGACCGCCAAGGTCGATCGTCTCGTCGGGCTTTATCAACCGCGCCACCTTGAAGGGCGGCACGACCATGTGATCGAAGTTTCCGAGGTAAACCGGCTCGGGAACATGGTAAAGGTCATCCTTGCCTTTGAACTGGCGAGTGAACGGCGTATCCACCAGGTAGATGCTTTTGAAATTGTGCAGGCCGCCAAGGTGATCGAAATGCAGGTGCGAGGGCAGCATGGACAGCGGCTCGTTGGTGATCTTGCGCGCCACCGCCGTGATGTCCTCTTTCTGGTTTGCCCCCGAATCAAACATCAATGCCTGCTCGCTCCCCACCAACAAATATGAAAAGTTTTTCTGGTAGTAGTTGGGCTCGCCGATGGCGTAGAGGAAATCCGTCAACTTGTGCACCACAAAGGCCGGACTTTGCGCCGTTGTGGCTTCCTGTGCCTGAAGGGCAAATGGCGCGGAAAGGAAAATGGAGGAAATCAGGGTCAAGACTTTTACGACTTTGCGCATGGTGTGCGAACCTTTTCTCTTGTTGTCAGTGGATGGCAGGGTGCTTTCTGCAGTGCCTATCTCACTGGCTGTCGATCCGCATTTCAATGGATGATTTTTAAACTGGAACACTTCAGTACAACTTAAGTGTCCAGGCCGATAGTTATTGAAATCGGTTTCCATAGTTCAACGCGAGTACAAGGTCGGCGAATTAACGGCTTGTCTCTTTGTAAGCCAAACGCGCCTTGGCTGACGTGGGTCTGGCTTGGCGCCATTGCTCAAGGCTTCTGCCTGTTGCAGGTCCAAAGATGCGGTTTCAGGTGCAAGCCGCCGTGTTTGTAAAAAACGGGACGCTTGGCGTCCCGTTTTTTAGGGGGGTGGTATCAGCCTCCGGCGCGTTTATTTAACGCCTCTGCCGCTGCAGCGATTTCAGCCTGGGGCCTGCGCGAGCCAGCAGTCAAGCAGCGGCAAGCCCGCCATCAATCAGGTAGATCGCAAAGGAGAACGTCACGATCGACAGCACGGTGCTGACCAGAATGGAGGTCGCGGCTTCGCTTTGATAGGCGCCGGTCTGGTTCGCAAACATCGCCGGGATCGTCGCCGATGGAAGGGCGCAAAGCAGGATCATCTGTTGTGCGTACAAGCCGTGAGTGCCGAGCAGTACCGTGGCGCCGAACATTAACACCGGGTGAATGAGCAGCTTGAGCCCAAGGTTGCCCCAGACTTCACCGGACATTTTCAGTTTCTCCGACGACATGATCAGTCCCAGGCACAGCAGGGATACACCGGGCGTGGCCTTGCCGAGAAGGGTGAAAGACTCTGCCGCAAGCGCAGGCAACTTGACCTGCAGCACGGAGAGTAGAATCCCCAGGGCCGGCGCCCACATCAGCGGACGACGTACCGCCCCTGAAAGGCTCGACAAAAACGCCTGTCCGCCACTGGCCTTTCCATCGGCGATGGTGAGCAACATGGTCGTCAGCGGGATCATCACCAGGCTCGCGACCAGGTTGAGTACCAGCACCGAGTAGATGCTGCCCGCGCCGAACATTGCACCCAGGATAGGGATGCCCATGAAGGCGGCGTCTGGATAACCGTTCACGAAGCCCTTGAGCGTTGCCACCTTGAGATCGCGAGTGCTGAACCAGCCGATTGCCAGCGCTATCGTGTACATGCCCATGATGCCGATGAACGTCGCCACGATGAACTTGAAGTCGAAGAGCTGTTCACGGGGCGTGCTCGCCATCCCGACGAAAAGCAACGCCGGGAATATCCAGCCCAGCACCAGGCGGCTGATCAGCAGGCTGTCCGAATGTGTCAGCCGTCCGCGCTTGCCGGCGATATAGCCCAGCGCGATCACAAAGGCGACGGGCAAGATGGGTCCTACGATCCTGTCTAACATGTCATCAATCCTCGTATTTATTTTTATCAAGAATGTCGTCATGGCTGATCGAGGCCGACACGTCCGCGTCGATCAACGTTGCAATGAGCCAGCGGCTTATGGGGTCAAGGTTTGAAGCGGTAATCCCGGATGACGTCCTGGTCAGGCTCGATGCCGAGTCCCGGCCCTTGCGGTACGTCGATGCGTCCGTTACGCGGGATGATGGCGTCGCCATAGAGTTGCGCTTCGAGGTCGAAGTAACGCCATTCGACCAGTGACTTGGCGCCGCCCAGGGCTGCACTTCCATGCACCGCCGCCAGCAGGCCGGGGCCGTCATAAAAGGCGTGGACCATTACGGTGACGCCATGGGCGTTGGCCAGTGCATAGACTTTTTGCAGTTCGGTGATGCCGCCCATTTTGGCGGGGCTTGGCTGCACGAAATCCACCGCGCCGGCCTCAAGCAGGTGCTGGAAGTCCATGAGCGTCGAGGCATTTTCACCAGCCGCAACCGGGATGCCGCCGTGCGCGCGCACCCTTGCCAGCCCTGAATAGTCTTCCGGCGGCCACACCGGTTCTTCGATCCAGCGCAGGTTCAACGGGCGAAGTTTCTCGGTCATGTCCAGCGCTTCGCGCACCGTCCACGGAGCGTTGACGTCGAGGGTGATTTCCACGCCGGGGCCAGCGGCTTCGCACGCAGCGCGGATGACGTCGATATCCACTTCGTGCAGCTTGAGGTGGCGGAAACCGCTGTTGACTGCGCGCTGCACATTGACGCGGATGAGTTCGGGGTCTGCATACCGGATCAGGCTTGCGTACGCCGCAAGAGACGTGGCCTCACTGCCGCCCAGCAACTGGTAAATCGGTTTTTCGGCGGCTTTGCCCGCGATATCCCACAGCGCGATGTCAATCGCCGAGAGGCCATAGATGAACGCGCCGCTGCGACCGAAAACGTGAAACTTCCTCTGCAGATCGCCCTGTAATTTCTCCCGTCGAGTGACATCGCTACCAATCAGTTCAGGCGCAAGGATGGTGTCGATCACCACTTTTACCGCCGGGATTGCGGTGAAGCCGAAGGTTTCGCCCCAGCCAACGATCCCGTCGTCGGTGGTGATCTTGACCACGAGAGAGTCGACCATTTGCAGGTCTTTCGGCCCCCAGACCCCGCCGGCCGACGGGCCGCCCGTGGTGAAGGGAATACGAAGCGGAATGGTTTCAATGCTGGCAATTTTCATAGGATTGGGCCTCAAGCGGGTTTCGGAGCTGACACGGCAATTTTTTATTCGTCCATGTCAGGTTGAGGGCAACGTACATCACATCCTGTTGTCCTTCAACAGAACAACTGTGTCATTTCGGCAGATTTTAAACTGTTATTTAACTAACTGATTGTTTTAATTAGATAATATGTTTTGTGCGTTCGAAGAATTTCAGTTTCAACTGTCAGGAACAAGTCTTCTGATGTAGATTAAGTAGACAAGTGAGGGGAGAAAAAAGAATGAGTGAAATGAATGTGCAACCCGTAACCCGCCGACCTCATCTGGCCGAGCACATCGCCCGCTCGCTGAGCGATGAGATTGCTTCCGGGCGGCTGCGGCCGGGAGACCGTTTGCCCACTGAACAGTTTCTCTCGCAGAACTTCGGCGTCAGCCGCAACGTGGTGCGCGAGGGCATCGCCACGCTGCGGGCGCAGGGGCTGATTCAGTCTCGCCAGGGCGTAGGTGTCTTCGTCTCCGCCGCCTCCCAAGCGTCAGAGCCTTTGGCACCGCAGACGAGTGCGCCGATGCTGGACGGTGACAACACCATCCGAAACATGTTTGAAGTGAGGGCCGTCCTGGAAAGCCAGGCCGCCGCGCTCACCGCCTCGCACATGACCCCGGCCAAGCTGAAAGTCATTCAGGCCGCGGTCCTGCGCATGCAATACGAAGGCGAACCGACCCTGGAAACGGTCAACGCCGACCTCGATTTTCACAGGGCCGTTGCGGCAGCGTCGGGCAACGACTATCTCGAGACGATGATTCGCACAGTGCTCGAGCCAATGCGCGCACTGATCACCATGAACTTCGCGCGGCGCGGCCCGGTGTTCAGCAACATTCCTCACGCGGCGCGCGGGGAGCATGAAGAACTCGTGCAGGCTTTTATCGATCGAAATGCGACGGCGGCACGCCAGATCATGGGGGAACATATCGTCAACGCAGCCTCGCGATTCGGCTACGAGATCACATTTTTTTGATGGTTTGAGCGGAGCGGATCTTGTTTTGTTGTTCTACAACATGGGCAGGTTGTTCCTTTGGCCTTCCGAGCATCTCGAACGCGTCTGTTCCATCAGGAGAGAAGGCGAGGCAATAGGGATGACTTGTCTCTGGTCAGGCACTCGGCACTCCCGTATCAGACGCAAACATCGGCAAGCGCTGCAACATCCAGTTCAGTAGCTCTTGAGCAGGGGCGGCCAACGGTCGGCCGGATTTCACCAACAGTTTTGCTTCAACCCCAAGAAACAACGGATGGTCGATCGATACCGCCGCCAGGCTGCCGTTGGCGATTTCCCGATAGGCCGCGAATTCGCCGAGCAACGAAGCAAAACCGCCGTCCTCCACCATGCGCTTGAGTGCCGCGAGGGAGTTGCTGACGAGTACCGGGCGGATCTCGATTTTCTCGGCATACTCGAGCATCTTGATCGCATGACCGATACCGAACGTCGTGGGTGTCAGGACCAGTTGGCAGGCGAGGATATCCTCGACGGTTGCCGCCGCGCCCCGCGATGCCAACGGATGATCCGGGCGAACCAGCAGCATCACCGGTTGCGAAAACGTCGCGCGGTAGTCGATGTGCGGATGCGGCGGCGGATTGTACGCAAGGCCGATGTGCGCACGGTTTTCGGCGACTTCGTTGAGGACATCGTCGACGGGCAGAATGTCCAGCCGCACATCGAGCTTGGGGTACTGCTTGCAGAACGGCGCGAGCACGTTGTCGACCAACGCATCGACATAGCCCTCGCTGATGACGACGCGCACATGGCCTTGCTGCAGGCCCTTGATCGCTTGCAACTGATCTTCGAGTTTCTCCTGGTGCGATCGATAGCCGCGCCAGAACTCTAGCAAGTGCGCCGCGGCCTCGGTGGGCTGAACACCGCGTGCCTGGCGCTCGAATAGTTTGGCGCCGATTTCCTCTTCCAGCAGCTTGATCTGGCGCGTGATCACTGAGGGCGACGTATTGATGTTGTCGGCCGCGCCACGAATCGATCCGTGAGTCAGCACTTCATGAAAATACCGCAGCCGTTGTTGATTGATTTCGCGCATGCCGGGAACTCTCTCCAGAGATGTTGCGTTGCCTGTAGAGCAACACTACACGAACATAGTTGCTCTTGCTGGTCATGAGGTGTCGGTGCAACATTCTTTGACACGAACTCGGACCAACAAGAATAACGGGAGATTCGCATGTCAATTCTTCAGGCGCCGGCACGAAGTGATGCCATTTCAGCCCTTTACCGCAAGCTCAACTGGCGGCTGCTGCCGCTGCTGTTCATCTGTTACGTATTTGCGTATCTGGACCGGATCAACGTCGGCTTTGCCAAACTGCAGATGCAAAATGACCTTGGGCTTTCCGATGCGGCCTATGGCGCGGGCGCCGGCATTTTCTTTCTGGGGTACGTATTGTTCGAGTTGCCGAGCAACCTGATGCTGCCGAGGGTCGGCGCGAGGAAAACCTTCAGCCGTATTCTGGTGTGTTGGGGCATCACCTCGGCCTGCATGTTGTTCGTGCGCAACGTGCCGATGTTTTACGCCATGCGCTTTTTGCTGGGTGTGTTCGAAGCCGGTTTTGCACCGGGCATGATTTATTACCTGTCCTGCTGGTACGGTCCCAAACGTATGGCGCGGGCCATTGCGATCGTGTTTATCGCCGGCCCCATTGGCGGCATTGTGGGCGGCCCACTGTCTGCGTGGTTGATCACCACGTTCGAAGGCGTTGGTGGTCTGGCCGGCTGGCAGTGGATGTTTTTGATTGAAGGCTTGCCGTGCGTTTTTCTCGGTGTGCTGACTTTTTTCATCCTTTCCAATCGACCCGCTGAGGCGCGCTGGCTGAGCCAAGAAGAAAAGGCCTTGCTGGCCAGTGAGCTGGGTGAATCGACAGGGCGCGTCCATTCGTTCCGTGCAGTGTTACGCGACCCGAAAATCTACATTCTCGCCAGCGCCTATTTCTGCATCATCTTCTCGATCTACGCTATGAGTTTCTGGCTGCCGGCAATCCTCAAGGCCCAGGGCGTCAACGACACCATGCAACTGGGTTGGTACGCCGCGATTCCCTATGTCGCTGCCGCTTGCGGCATGTACTGGATAGGGCGCCGGTCGGACCGTGTCGGTGAAAGACGCTATCACTGCGCAGTGCCGGCGGGGATCGGCGCGATCCTGCTCCTTGTGTACCCCTTTGCCGACGGCAACCTGACGGCCGCGCTGGTACTGCTGACCGTGGCAACCGCCATGATGTTCATGGCCTACACCGTGTTGTGGGCGATGCCCTCCGAACACATCAAGGGCGAGGCGGCGGCAGGGGGCATCGCCTTGATTAATACCATCGGTCTTTCCGGCGGCTTCTGGGGGCCGGCCATAATCGGCTGGGCAAAAACTGCAACCGGCAGCGCGAATCTTGGCATCGTTATCGTGGGTTGCGTATTTCTGTGCGCAGCATTGGTGATCCTGTCGACCAAGCCGAAAACCCGTGACGGCGCGATTCCGGAATACAGTGCGGGTTGATCTGTTGCCACCCGCGTCCTTTGTCATGTTCCGCAAGGAACCCTTTAAAAGAGAGAACTCAAATGCTTTTACACCTGTCGACCTGGGCCGAGATCGGTCAATTTCTTCAACGCAGCCGCACCATCGTGATCCCGATTGGTTCGAACGAACAACACGGTCCTACCGGTCTTCTGGGGACCGACTGGATGTGCCCGGAAATCATTGCCGGTGAAGCGCAAAAAAACGCAGATATCCTGATTGCACCGACCTTCAATATTGGCATGGCCCAGCACCATCTTGGGTTCCCTGGAACCATCTCGCTGCGTCCGTCGACCTTCATTGCGGCAATTGGCGATTGGGTGCGCTCGCTGGCCGCTCACGGGTTTGAAAAAATCCTCTTCCTCAATGGCCACGGTGGCAACGTTGCATCGATTGAGGCGGCGTTCTCTGAGCTCTACGCCGAAGCCAGCTTCGCTCGACGCCCAGCAGGGTTCGCGCTGAAGTTGTGCAATTGGTGGGACCTTGAGGGGGTAGGGGAGCTTGCGCGCGAGCAGTTTCCTACGGGGCACGGCGTTCATGCCACGCCGTCCGAGATTGCGGTCACACAATGGGCCTACCCGGATTCGATCAAATCGGCTGAATACTCGCCGCAGATCGCCCCTTGGGGCCCGATCCGCGAAGCGATGGACTTTCGCGCACGCCATCCCGATGGCCGCATGGGCTCGGACCCGGCGCTGGCGACGCCAGACAAAGGTCGTGAACTGGTCATGCTGGCAGCACAGAGCCTGTTGCGGGAGCTGGACGCTTTCAGCCGCGAATCAATGCCCGGCTGAACAATCACAGTCTTTTCAATTGGCCAACGCCCGGTATTTCCGGGCGTTGGCACGTCCTTTTTGAGGAAATCACTACGATCGTTGATACAGAGGGTTATTCATGCCCCGGAGTTTTCACCGAGAAAATTTCAACCGCAGGCCTAGCACTTCAGCGACAGCAAGCCCCAACTATTGATTACCCAGTGTAATAAGTGAAATTCAATTCAGGGGCTCTATCACTCTCTTCTCTAGTAATAAGATGGCGCCAACAAACCATTGCTGCTGGAGAGTCGCGTGAAAAAAACCATTATTGCCGCCCTGTTAACCGCTGCCGCTAACTATGCCAACGCCGGTACGGTATTGGTTGTACTGTCGGATCAGGCTCAGCTGGACCTGAAAGACGGCAAGGTCATGCAAACAGGCTTCTTCCTGAACGAATTAATGCAACCGGTGCA
>Ga0213829_1000501_pt1 | contig 36182 bp, 25 predicted proteins | sample MC6MC0896MG_FD_180665 | JGI IMG/M metagenome (GOLD analysis project Ga0213829, IMG submission 180665) | Enriched soil aggregate microbial communities from Iowa State University, Ames, United States - MC6-MC0896-MG | ecosystem: Environmental > Terrestrial > Soil > Unclassified | place: USA: Iowa...
GGCTACAGCAAGGCCGAGGCTGAAGGCGCCTATTACGACTTCATTTTCTCCGCCGAGGATCGCGCCTCGGGGGTGGCTGAAAACGAGCTGCGGACAGCGCGTACCCATGGCCGCAGCCAGGATGAACGCTGGCACCTGCACAAGGACGGCAGCCGCTTCTTCTGCAGCGGCGAAGTGACGCTGCTCAAGGGTGAAAATCTCAAGGGCTATGTGAAAATTGCCCGGGACCTGACCGGCCACAAACGCTTGCATGAAGAGCAAAACCAGCAGTTGGCTGAAACACAGATCAGCAGCCATCTCAAGGACGAGTTCTTCGCCGTCATGTCCCACGAGCTCAAGCACCCGCTCAACCTGATTCAGCTCAACGCGGAATTGTTGCGACGCCTGCCCATTACCAAATCCCTGGCCCCCGCGGCCAAAGCTGTCGACACCATCTGCGACGCCGTCAACAGTCAGGCGCGCATCATCAACGATCTGCTGGATGTGGCGCGTATCCGCACGGGCAAACTCAAACTCAAGCTTGCCGCCATGAACCTGTGCCAGGTGTTGCAAGACATCCATACCGTCGTCAGCAATGACGCTGCAGGCATCAACATTACCCTGCACCTGCCGGACGCTGGGCAACCGCTGATGATCAATGCCGATCCGACCCGAGTGGAACAGATCATCTGGAACCTGGTGAACAATGCGCTGAAGTTCACCCCGGTGGGGGGCCGGATCCAGTTGATTGCCAGTCGTGATGGCGGCATGGCCAGGCTCGACGTCAAGGACAGTGGCGTCGGCTTGAATGCGGAGAGTATCAGCGAAGTGTTTGAACTGTTCGGCCAGGCGGCCAACCAGCATGCGACCCATCAACGGGATGGGCTGGGAATCGGGCTGTCGTTGGTGCGCCAACTGGCTGAAGCCCATGGCGGCAGTGTGGAGGTTACCTCCGCCGGCCTGGGCCAGGGCTGCACCTTCACGGTCCTGCTGCCGCTAAGCCAGGCCGCCCAGAACACGACGCGACCCGTACAACCCGAGGAACTGGCCGGCCGGCTTGCAGGCGTCACGGTGCTGCTGGTGGACGACTCCGCGGAGGTTCTGGAAACCCTTAAAATGCTGCTGGAGATGGAAGATGCCAGGGTCATTGCCTTCTCTGAACCGGTGGAGGCGTTGAAAGCGGCACAGACAGGCCGATACGACCTGATGATCTCCGATGTCGGCATGCCGGTCATGAGCGGCCATGAACTGATGCGCGCTTTGCGCGAGCTTCCGCATATCAAGCAAGTCCCGGCCATTGCATTGACCGGGTATGGCGCCGACAGCGATATCGAGGAATCCCGCAAATCGGGGTTCGATCGTCATCTGAGCAAGCCAGTCTCTTATGAAGCGCTGATCGAAACCATAGAAGAACTCAGACGCGCACTGCCGCGTTGAATGGGCCGGCGCCTTCGCTGGCAAGCCAGCTCCCACAGGGGGATGGTGGCGTACACGGAATTCGCGCATGCCAGCGATCAAACTGTGGGAGCGGGCTTGCTCTCGAAAGCAGTGGGTCAGCTTGCATCGATGTTGAATGTGCCGGCGCTTTCGCTGGCAAGCCAGCTCCTACAGGGGGTTGGTGGCGTACACGGAATTCGCGCATGCCAGCGATCAAACTGTGGGAGCGGGCTTGTCGGATCGCCGCACCGCCGCGATGGTCGTTAACGATAACGCATGCAATCTGGTTGAACGCGGCGCACGTGAGTCCATCGCCAGCAAGCTGGCTCCTACAGGGTCAGCGTTTTATTTCTTACTTCCAGGCATTACGGCGCCCAGCACCTGTTTGGCGGTTTGCAGGATCACTCCCGCTTCGTTCGGGTCGCCTTTGAGCAAGGTCGAGGCAAACTTTTTCGCCTGCTCGAGCTTGATGTGCGGCGGCAGCGGCGGCACATCCGGGTCGGTCTTGAATTCGATCAGTACCGGAACGTCCGAGGCCAGCGCCTTGTCCCAGGCAGCGGCCACGTCCTCTTCGCGATCGACGAAGATCCCCTTGAGCCCGATGGAAATGGCGAACAGGTGATACGGAACATCGGGAATGTTCTGCGAAGCCTCGAATTTGGGATCGCCCTCCATCACCCTCTGCTCCCAAGTGACTTGGTTGAGGTCTTCATTGTTGAACACGGCGCATATCCATTTGGGGCTGTCCCATTGCCGCCAATACTTGGCGACGGTGATCAGCTCGGCCATGTTGTTCATCTGCATCGCGCCATCCCCCACCAGGGCAATCACGGTCCGTTGCGGGTAAGCGAATTTGGCCGCGATTGCGTAGGGAACGGCGGCCCCCATGCAAGCCAGCCCGCCAGAGAGCGAACACTTCATGCCCCGGCGAATCTTCAGATCGCGGGCGTACCAATTGGCGCACGAACCCGAATCGCTGGTGATGATGGCAAGCTCCGGCAGGCGTGGCGACAGTTCATACACCACCCGCTGCGGATTGACCGGCTTGGCCTTCGCCAAGGCACGCTTCTCCAGGGTTTGCTCCCAGGCACTGCGCCAGCCCTCGACCTTTTTCCGCCAGCGGCGCGATGTCTTCTGCTCAAGCAACGGCGCCAGTGCCGCGAGCGTTTCGCCCGCATCGCCCACCAGGTTGACCTCCATGGGATAACGCAAGCTCAACATGTCGGGCTGCAAGTCGATTTGCACCCCGCGTGCCTGCCCTTCCTTGGGGAGAAATTCGGAGTACGGGAAGCCGGAGCCGATCATCAGCAAGGTGTCGCATTCCATCATCAGCTTGTAACTTGGCTCGGTGCCCAGCAGACCGATGCTGCCCGTTACCCAAGGCAAATCATCCGGCAGAGCGGCCTTGCCCAGCAGCGCCTTGGCCACCCCGGCACCGAGCTTTTCAGCTACCGCGATCACCTGATCGGTCGCGCCCAATGCACCGGCGCCAACCAGAATGGCGACCTTTTCACCTGCATTCAGTACATCGGCCGCGCGCTGCAAGTCAGCCTCATAGGGCACCACCCTGGGCTTGCTGTAGCCGACGCCGGAATGCACGGTGCCATGTGCCCTCGCCGGCGCCTGGTACTCGGCGTCCTGCAGGTCATTGGGCAGGATAATCGCCGTCACCCGACGTTCGCCGATCGCGGTGCGAACCGCCCGGTCGACCAGGTGCCGGATTTGCGCCGGTGTCGAGGCCTGCTGCACGAACGCACCCGCCACGTCCTTGAACATCGACAACAGGTCCAGCTCTTGCTGATAGTGACCGCCGAGTGCTGCACGCGCCTGCTGCCCGACGATCGCCAATACCGGCATATGATCCATGCGCGCGTCATAAAGCCCGGTAAGCAGATGCGAGGCGCCAGGACCGGACGTGGCGATGCACACGCCCAACTCGCCGGTGAATTTGGCATGGGCCGAGGCCATGAAAGCGGCCATTTCTTCATGCCTGGCCTGAATGAATTCGATCTTGCCCCCGGCACGACTCAACGCGCCGAAGACGCCATTGATGCCGTCCCCCGGATAACCAAAAATCCGCGTGACGCCCCACTGGCTGAGCCGCTCAACCAGAAAATCACCCACTGTCGTTGTCATGTCGATCCTCGCCGTTCACCGATGCGTTGAGCATTCCCGGGGACGGTGGTCATCGAAGTACCGCCCCGAGAGGTGTAAGGGTCTGGACAGCCGCGCGGGCGTCGAAGTTTCGATTGATTTGGGGCCAGAGGGGGTGTCGCTCGATCAGAGTGACCGCGTTATTGCGTCTGTATCCACTCGAGAAAACGTCTGATCGGCTGTTCATCGCCACGCCGTTGAAGATAGGCCAGATACCAGCCTCCAGGCTGCATGACGTCCGTTTGTACGGGTATGACCAGAGTGCCCAGGCGCAGATCGGTCTCGACCAGGAATTCGGGAACCACCACCACCCCTTGCCCGCTGATCGCCGCTTCAATCGCCAGTAAACAGCTGTCAAAGCGCGGTGCGTTTTTTTGCAGAGGGTTGGGCAGGCCGATGCTCCGGGCCCAGATCGAGGAATCTTCGGTGGTCCCGGAAATCGCCAGGAATGGCACCCGGCGCAGATCGTCAGGCGTCGCAATGGTCTTGGCGATGTCCTTTGAGCAGACCGCCACCAGCCGCTCCTGGCGCAACAGCGTGTAGGTCAGGTTCGGTCGATCCGGTGTACGGGTGTAGATGATCCCGACGTCGGCACGGGCGGGATTGAACTCCCAGTCCAGCAGGCTCGCATCCAGGCTGACAGCAATCTCGGGCGAGGCTTCCTTGAACTTCTGCAGCCTTGGGATAAGCCAGCGCACGGCCACGGTGACGTAGACCTGCACGGTCAGGGACGTCTGAGTCTGCTTCTCGCGGATGAGGTCGGTGGTGAGCGCAATGCGATCGAGGGCGTCCTGGATCACCGGAAAGTACAGTTCGCCCTTTTCGTTGAGCTCCACCCGACCGGGTAACCGGCAAAACAGCGCTGTGCCGAGGTAGCGCTCCAGGGACGCGATCTGGTGACTGATGGCCGACTGGGTGAGACTCAGCTCCTCGGCGGCACTTTTGAAGCTTCGCAAGCGCGCGGCGGATTCGAAGACTTTCAGCGTCGACAGGGGGGGAAGCGATCTCGAAATCATGCTTGCTCGCGACGTTAAAAAAATTCAAGCGGGGGTTAAATATACTCGTTTGCCTGGGGGGTCACGCAATTTCATACTCGGTCCATAAAAATAAACCAGGGGCACTGAAATGAACCGTTGTTTGCTTGCAACCTCAGCTTTTGCGCTTGCGTTCGGAACCTGTTTCTTGTCGGTACCCACTGTCTCGGCCGCAGCACAATGCGTGCGCGTGCTGGGGTACGAATCGGACGGCGAGAAGCAAACCATGGACCCGGCCGCGCTGATCGGCACCGACAGTGTCTATCACATCCGCGCCGTCTATGAACCCCTGGTCGACCGCAGCAATACCATGCAGCCGATGCCGGTCCTGGCGCAATCGTGGGAATCCAACCCGGATGCCACCGAATGGACCTTCCATCTGCGCGAAGGGGTGAAGTTCCACGACGGATCCGATTTCGACGCGGCGGATGTGGTCTATTCCTATCGTCGCCTGCTCGACCCGGCGATCTCCCCCGGTGGATTTTCCACCCTCTCCTTCCTCGACCCCGCCGGTATCACCGCGGTCGACAAGCACACGGTGCGTTTCAAGGTCAAATCGCCGGTGGTCGAGCTACCGATGCTGATCGCGACCAAATATGCACTGATGGTTCCCGAAGGCGCCAAGGGTGCAGACCTGCGGACCAAGGGCAACGGCACCGGGCCTTTCATGCAGCAAACCTTTACCACCAACGGTCCTGTGCGGGTCATGCGGCGCAATCCCGCTTACTGGCAGGCCGGTCTGCCGAAAGCGGATTGCCTTGAGATCACCACCAGTCTCGAAGCGACTTCGCGCCTGTCGGCACTGTTGTCGGGCTCGGTCGATCTGTCGCTGGTCGTCGATCCGGCCAGCCTGATCACGCTCAAGGGCAATCCGGCGGTCGACCTGGTAGCGACACCCGGTGCCACCTCGCTGTATCTGGCGGTCTGGACCAACACGGCGCCCTTCGATGACGTCCGGGTGCGCGAGGCCTTGAAGCTGGTCATGGATCGGCAGACCATCCTTGATACCGTGCTGCTGGGCTATGGCGAAGTCGGCGGCGACACACCAATACCCCCCAGCTCACCGCTGAGCCTGGGCACTCCACCGAAAGCCGCTGACATCGAACGGGCCAAGGCCTTGCTGGCCGAGGCGGGTCATCCCGATGGCATCGCGTTCGATCTTTATACGTCCGACTCCTACCCCGGCATGCTGTTGCTGGCCCAGGTCTATGCCCAGATGGCAGCCGCCGCCGACATCAAAGTGAATGTCATTACCTCGCCGGCCGAGGGTTACTGGGACACGATCTGGTTGAAAAAACCCGCGGTGATTTCGTACACCAGTGCGCGTCCGCCCGCGGAAGCCTTGACGCTGTCGCTCAACAGCGCATCGGAATGGAACGAGACCCACTGGAAGCGGGCGGATTTCGACGCGCTGGTGGTCAAGGCCGGGCAAACCTCGAACGAGCAAGAACGCAACCAGCTGTATCGCGATGCCCAGCGCATGGTCGCACAAGAGGGCGGGATGATCCTGCCGGTCTTCTCTTCGGTGGTGGCCGGCCTGCGCAAAGGCTGTACCGGCTATTCGCCGAACGTCGACGTGAACCGCATCAACTACACCGAGCTGGGCTGCACCAAGTAGCCGCCCTGCCCCCCGCCCGACTTCAATCCAATCCATTCCACGGAGCCCGCGGGCTCCGGGGAGGAGGCTGTGCGCATGACGCTCCCTTATCTGTCCAGATTTCTCCATTGCTTTGCCAACGTGCTGGATCGCGATGATCAGCCCGTCGCACGATCCCATGCAGAACACCTGCGCCTGTTGCAATCGGGCCTGTCGACCCTGCAGGACGTGCCTGCCGCACGCGTGCCGGTGCAGTCACGTTGTGAAGCCGAGCTGCAGGCTTATGCCGCCGATTGCGAACTGGCCAGGGCGCTCGCGGACCTCATGCCCGCGATCCACCTGACCCGCAGCGAGAGCTACCTCGCCGCCCCGCCGAGCGCGGACTTCGGCAACAACTACGGCTATGGCGTGATCTGTGGACCCGACAGCGGACCACCGGCGCTGATGAAGGATGCGCACATCTCCTTCGGGCTGATGCTGCTGGGCCCAGACACGCACTATCCCTTGCATAGCCACCCGGCGGATGAAATCTATTACACCGTCACGGGCCCGTCGTCCTGGCGCACGGGCGACGACGCATGGTCATCACGCAAGGCCGGTGAAATCATCCATCATCCTTCATGGATTCCCCATGCCACGCTCGCGGGGGACAGACCCCTGGTGCTGCTGTACGTGTGGCAAGGCGATCTCGAGACCGATGCAGCCTTTACGCCTGACCGGATGGCCTCGGACTCCACCTTGACCACACAGAGGGATAACCCGAAATGAGCATTCTTCGGCTTGTCATCAGCAGGGTCGCGCTATCGGCTGTCACGCTGCTGCTCGTCTCGCTCCTGATCTTTCTGATTCTCGAAGCCCTGCCGGGGGATGTGGCGACACGTATCCTGGGCCGTGACGCCACCGCCAAGGCACTGGAAGTGCTTCGCGAACAACTGCACCTGGGCGACCCCGCCTTCAGCCGGTACCTGCACTGGCTGGGCGATCTGCTGCACGGCAATCTCGGGGTCTCGATTGCAACCGGCCGCCCGATCGCCGACGTGCTCGGCCCGCGCATCATCAATACGTTGCTGCTGTCACTGCTGGCCTTCGCCATGTACCTGGTATTGGCGATCGTGCCGGCCGTCATTCAAGCCACACACCGGGGCACCAAGGTCGACCACGCTATTTCGGTGGTGACCCTGGTGCTATTGTCGCTGCCCGACTTTCTGCTGGCGACGATACTGCTGTTCATCTTTGCCGTGGCCATGCCGATCCTGCCCGCGCTGGCGACGGTTTCCGACGCCAGCAGCTGGCTGGACAACCTGCGCGCGATGATCCTGCCGGCGGTGACCCTGGCCATCATCATGGCGGTGTACGCGATCCGGGTGCTGCGCGACAGCCTGATCGAGGTGCTGCGCTCGGACTATGTGCGCCTCGCCGAACTGAAAGGCTTGCGGCCTTACGCCGTGCTCTGGCGCCACGCCATGCCCAACGCCATTGTCCCGGCGCTCAATATCACCGCCCTCAACCTGGGCTTCCTGATCGGCGGCGTGGTCATCGTCGAGCGGGTGTTCTCCTATCCCGGGTTCGGCACGCTGTTGATCGATGCCTTGCAACTGCGTGACCTGCCGTTGATCAAGGCCACCGTGATGATCAGTGCCGCTGTCTACATCGCCGCCAACCTGGTGGCGGACATTGGCGCCGTATTACTTCAACCACGCCTGAGGACCAGCCGATGAGCCTGACCAACGTTATGTCCGGATGGCGCACGCCTGCGCTCTCCTCCTGGCCAGCACGCTGGATGGCAATGCCCGGCTCGTTCAAGGTCGGATCGATCATTCTCGCGGCACACGTGCTGTTCGCCCTCATCGGCGTGTTCTGGACACCCTACGGTTTTGCGCAAATGGGTACCGGCATCCCGCTCTCCGGCATGTCGTGGCTGCATCCCATGGGGGTCGATCAGATCGGCCGCGATGTCCTCAGCCGGTTCATGTATGGGGCACACATCGTTTTGCTGCTGGCCCTGGCAGGCACCACGCTGGGGATGGTCGCCGGCACTGTGCTCGGTCTGGTGTCGGGCTATCTCGGCGGACTGTTCGACGAGATCGTGCAGCGCCTGGTCGAGGCCATGATCAGTATCCCGTTTCTCGCCCTGGCGCTGGTGACGATCATTGCCGCAGGCCCTGCTTTGGCCGGCGAGCCGGCACTCATCGTGCTGGTGGTCGGGCTGGTCTACACCCCGCGTATCGCCCGGATTGCCCGGGCGGCCGCAATGGAAATCGCAACCCGCGAATATGTAGCGGTGGCTGAGCTTCGGGGTGAGAGCACCTGGTCCATCGTGCGCAGGGAAATCCTGCCCAATACCGCCAACGTGTTGCTGGTCGAGTTTTCGTTGCGCATCAGCTATGCGCCCATCCTGATCGGTGCGCTCGGATTCCTCGGTTTCGGCATCCGGCCGCCGACTCCCGAATGGGGCCTGATGATCAGCGAGAACCGTGGCCTGTTGATTGCCTCACCGGTGACGGTGTTCGGTCCGGGCCTGGGTTTCGCCTCCCTGGTGGTCGGACTCAACCTCTTTACCGATGGCCTGTCGAGAATGCTCGGCCAACGGTCGGTGGTCGGCGCATGAATAACAATAAAGGTGTTGCAACCATGACTCAGCTGATCGAGATTCGAAACCTCGGCATCGCCTACGGCGGACAAACCGGATGGACCGATGTCGTGGAAGGGGTTTGCCTTGAAATCGCCCCCGGCGAGGCCTTCGGTCTCGTCGGGGAATCGGGCTGCGGCAAATCCACCGTGGCCTATCGGCTGCTCGGCTATGGCGCCGCCAACAGCCGCGTGCAGACCGGTCAGGTGTTATTTGAAGGCACTGATCTTCTGCAACTCGACGCCCGATCCCTGGCAGACCTGCGCGGTAACCGCATCGCCCTGGTCCCGCAGAATCCGACGACCGCGTTGAGCCCTGGCATGCGGGTCGGCCAGCAGATTCGCGAGATGATCCTGACCCACCGCGCACTGCCCGCCGGGGTCTCCATGGGGCAGCGAATCACGGAACTGTTTGCCCTGGTCGGGCTGCCCGATGTCAGTCGGCGCTATCCCCATGAGTTGTCAGGCGGCCAGCAGCAACGCGTCACGATTGCCATGGCGGTGTCCTGCAACCCGGCCCTGCTGGTGCTCGACGAACCGACCACCGGACTGGACGTGACCACCCAACGCCAGATCATCCGGTTGTTGTCGGACCTGAGAAGCCGCATCGGCATGGCCATGCTCTATGTCACCCATGACCTGGCCCTGCTGGCGCAAATTGCCGACCGCATTGGCGTCATGTATGCCGGCCAGCTGGTAGAGGTAGCGCCTTGCGCGCAGTTGCTGGCGCACCCGGCCCATCCCTATTCGCGCGGGCTGATCGCCTCGATCCCGTCAGTACTGCAGGGTCACGCCAGGGGTAGCGGCCTGCGCGGCATGCTGCGGCGAGATCAAATGGCCGAGGGCTGCAAATTCGAGCCCCGCTGCGACTTCGCGACTGCAACGTGTCGCTCGACACCGCAAGTGCTGGTGCCCGTGGCCGACGGGCAAGCCGTGGCCTGCATGCGCTGGTCCGAGCTGGCCGACACGCAACATTCAACGGCGGCGGCTTCAACCGCCCTGCGACCGGAACGGCAGTCGACACCCTTGTTATCGGTGGACAATCTCTCACTGTCCTACGCGCAGTCCGGATGGTTCACCGAGTGGCTGGGCAAGCGAACGGTGCCCATCGCACGGGATATCGATCTCGAACTGGGCGCCGGCGAGATCGTGGCACTGGTCGGTGAATCAGGCAGTGGCAAGTCGACGATCGCACGCGCCATCAGCGGTCGACTGGCGCCAATGTCGGGCACCATCAGTGTCGACGGGCACAGGTTGGAACCTACGCTCGCCGGCCGGTCGGTGCAGCAGTTGCGAGAGATTCAATACATCTTCCAGAACCCGGATGCCTCACTCAATCCGCGTCGCAGCGTCCGCGCCATCCTCGAGCGACCGCTGCAGCATTTCGCGATCGAGTCGACCCCCGCCACCCTTGAGACGGCGTTGGAAAGTGTCGGTCTGCATGCGGGCTATCTCAATCGTTTCCCCGAACAGCTGTCCGGCGGCGAACGCCAACGGGTCGCTATCGCCCGTGCCTTGCTGGTCAATCCGAAGCTGCTGATCTGCGATGAAATCCTCTCGGCGCTGGACGTATCGGTGCAGACGAAAATCGTCGAATTGCTCCTGGCGCTCAAGGAACAGCATGCGGTCGCCATGCTGTTCATCTCCCATGACCTGGCGGTCGTGCGGCAATTGGCCGATCGGGTCGCGGTACTCTACCGCGGCGAACTGATGCAGATGGTCGATACCGATGCGCTGTTCAATTCGCCCTTGCATCCCTATACCGAAATGCTCCTGCTGGCGGCCCCCGGATTGCGCAAGGATGATTACGTGCCGAAACCGCCGGCGATGCCGGACGCGCCGTCCGTGGCCGGAAACGGATGCCCGCTGGCGGGTCGTTGTCCGCGGCAGGTCGGCAGCCTGTGCGCAGAGCGTCGTCCTGCGCCGCAGATGACGCAGAGCGGTTTCATCCGCTGCCATATCCCGCTTGCCGAGCTGGCACATCACAGTGACGTCGCGGTCAGTGCGCGACATGTTCAGGTATCGGGTCCTGCGTCGCCTTTGTTGTCGTATCGGTCGATAACCCCCTGAAAAAGCCCCGGACAAACCCGTAGCCGGCGCCCATGCACCGACCCTGGGCGATGTGAACGACCTGATGGAAACACCAGCGTTACAGTCGTAACACCGCTGAAACACTCAACTTTTTGCTTCGCCAATACCCGACGGTCAACCGGGGGGCGGCCGGTTCCGATGCTACGCTTTCAACTTCTCGAGTAGAGTTGATGCGATGCAAAAAGAACCCTCACTCCCCAGCCGCTCGCCGGTGCAACGATGAAGCGAACCCTGATGGGAGGCATCGCCGTCGCGGTGATCGGAGCGATGACCTATGGGCTCATCCAGTGGAACACCGTCGAACACCGCAAAGTGGACGCGCGGTGCAGCGAAGCCAAGCAGGCGCTCAAAAGCGTGGAAATCCGCGCACGGGCGTTGGCCGCTGGATTGTCGGTAGAGGAGTATGCCAAGGATGAGGAAGCCAAAGTGGCGGCCTTGATCGATGCCCTCGACGCGGCGACCAATGAAGCCGAGGTCAACCGGGTGATAGAAGCTCACGCGGCCTCCATCGAAGCCCAGGCAGCGGCTATCGATGCGGAGATCAAGGCTCGAGGCGAGCAGATATTCCTTGACCAGCGCCCCATGAAACGGCGGATACCGGCCGACGTCAGACAGGAACTGCAACGCGCCGCGAAGGCGGTCAGTGTGGCTTGCAATTAGCGTTGCGCGCGTTCTGACACTTAATGTCAAACAATACTCAGGCCCCTTACCCGCCCAACAGCGCCTCCACCCCTTGATACCCGGGCCAGTTTTGTCGCCAGTTGATACCATCCAGCACATTGATATGACGCTTTAATGTCTGGAAGAACTTTTTGTGAACATCATCCGTCAGTGGTTACGACACCCCCATGCACGTCTCATCGCCCTCACCGGCCTGGTTCTCGTCCTGCCCCTGTGCCTGCGCGCCGCGCTGGGTTGGTCGAATCCACATGGCTACCTGTCGGACCTGTGCATCGGGAGCCTGCTCATCGTGCTCCTGCACCGTCGTCCCTGGTGGCTGGCCCTGCCGATTTTGCTGGCCTGGGGTCTCATGGCCGTGGCGAGCGCCGAACTGGTCAGCGCGGTCGGCCGGCTGCCCACCGTCTCGGACTTGCATTACCTGATCGACCCGCAGTTTCTGGAAAACTCCACCGGCGGCGGATTCGCTCAACCCTGGTTAGCCGGCACCTTGCTGCTGGGACTGATTGCGTGGCTGTGCAGCCATTGGCTGGACAATGGTACACGTGCACCGCGCTTGCCCCGGCATGCCTGGTCCGCGCCGCTGTTGCTGTTGATCGCTCACTGGGGTGCGCAACACCTGCAACCGACCGATGCCGACCAGTGGCACGTGTTCAACTTGCCGCACCAGGTGCTGGCCGCCGGCGTGGGTGATGTTCAAGCGCGCGCGGAAGACTGGCTGGAAGGTGACGAGATCGATGTCGCCCCGCAGATGGCAGGACTCACCGAGCTCGACCTGACCGGCCAACGACTGCTGGCAGCTCCAGGACAAGCACGCAACGTATTGATCATTGCCCTGGAAGGTATTCCCGGCGCCTATATCGGCGTCAACCGCCAGGCCCTGCACAGCAGTTATCAAGAGAACCTGATGCCCCATCTCAGCCAGTGGGCGGAACGGGGCATGAACACGCCGGACTACGTGCTGCACAACCACCAGACCATTCGAGGCCTGTACGCGATGCTCTGCGGCGATTACGACAAGCTTGCCGATGGCATCCCCAAAGGCATCGAGATGCTGACCCAGAGCGAACGCAATCAGGCCTGCCTGCCGGCACAATTGCGCAAGAATGGCTTCTCCACCCACTTCCTTCAGGGCGCCGGGCTGCGCTTCATGGCCAAAGACAAGATCATGCCGCACATCGGTTTCGACGCGACCCATGGCCTCGAATGGTTCACCAATGCGTCCTACCTCGACTTCCCGTGGGGCAAGGATGACAAGGCCTTTTTCGAAGGCGCGCTGGACTATGTCGGCCAGCTGGAGAAAAACAACAAGCCGTGGATGCTGACGCTGCTGACCGTCGGCACGCACCAGCCCTACTCGGCCCCGGACGACTATTTGCAGCGCTATGACACCGCCAAGCAAGCCGCCGTGGGTTACCTGGACGATGCCCTTGGGCAATTCCTCGGTGGCCTGGAACGCCAGGGCATTCTCAAGGACACCCTGGTGGTGATCACGTCCGATGAATCCCATGGCATCGACGGCGTGCGCCTCGCGTCCTCCTGGGGCTTCAACCTGACGCTGGCACCCGAACAAGCGCAGCTCCCGCAGATCAAGACCGGGGTCTACGGCCATGTCGACCTGAGCACCTCGATCCTCGATTACTTCGCCTTGCCTGTCCCCCCGACCCTGAGCGGTCGCTCGCTGTTTCGTCAATACGATACCGGGCGGGAGATCATGTCGTTCACCAACGGCAAGCTGCGCTACCACGATGGCCAGGGCACCTTCACCGAGTGCGACTTTCAACAGCGCTGCCGGTATTACGCCAGCGAAGGCTTCATCGCCGAACGTGCGACCTTGAACGGTCAATACGGCGGCAAACGTGCGCGGCAGATCGCGGCACGCGCCGCAGCCCTGGATCACACCCTGTTGCAGACACCGCTGAACCAGCACTACCAGTTCGGTAGCCCGACCGTCATCCCTCTGCCGGCGCAAATAAAGAACGATTGGACGGACAACCTTATCGGTGCGCAATACCTCGAAATGCCAAAAGGTTCGCACACTCGCGTGCGTCTGACCGTACGCTCGGTGGATCTGCAACAGAATGCCTACATCCAGCTAAAGACCAAGGAGTTTGAACAAGATGTGCAATTGGGCCTGCCGACAGAAATGCTGGTCACGGCCGACCAGCCACTGGAGATGGATTTCAGCTTCCCCAACCCGCAGTCGCGCAAGGCCTTCTCTTTCCATCTGCTGGGGTATGGGTCGGGCGCGGTCGAAGTCAGCGATTTCAGTGTGATCACCGAACTGCCGGGGCAAGAGGAATCGCCGAGCGAGGACCTCGACGATGACATTGCCGAATCCAGCTGACCGGCTCAGGACGCCTGACCCAGAGCCGTCCCAACAAGGCAAGACAATTATTTGACGCCTGAAATCAATTGGATCCCATTGATAATTTAGCTGCTACCATTTGGGGAGGGATGGCCTCGACAGGTACTTCGGATGAGCAATTCAGCTAAGCACGGTTGGAAATGGGCTTACGATAAACTTCGTGGCTTACACTGCTCCCGGACCACGGCGCTTTACCGGGCGACCCTCTATTGGATGCGCGGCGACACCGGAGCCTGCACCAGCCAGGATAATTGGCAGAAAATTCGTCTGAAACGCTGATCTGTGGGAGCGGGCTTGCTCGCGAAGGGGTCATCAAATTCAACATTGATGGCGACTGATAGATCGCTATCGCGAGCAAGCTCGCTCCCACAGTTGTTCTGCGGTGATTGTCAGGTTGGCGTAGGTTTTTCAGCTTGATTCGCTTTGCCGGATGAGCTTCTTGTCGATCTTGCCGACACTGGTCTTGGGAATCTCGGCGACGAACTTGAACTGCTTGGGGATCGCCCACTTGTTGATGCGGCCGCGCTCGACAAACCCTTGCAGGTGCGTCTCGAGGATCTTGCGGTCGAGATACTGCCCGGGCTCGCACACCACCAGCGCCATGGGCCGTTCACCCCATTGCTCGTCGGCAATGCCCACCACCGCGACCGACATCACCGCCGCGTGCTCGCTGATCAGGCTCTCCAGTGCCAGGGAGCTGATCCACTCCCCGCCCGTCTTGATCACATCCTTGATGCGGTCCTTGATTTCTACACCGCCCAGGGGATCGATGGAGGCCAGGTCACCGGTGTGCAGCCAACCGTCGAGCCACAGCTCTGCACCTTTTTCGGGCTCCTTCAAATAGCCTTGGGTCAGCCAGGGCGCGCGCACCACGATCTCGCCCAGCGACTCGCCGTCATGGACAACGTCATTGCCACTGGCATCGATGATTTTCAAGTCGACCATCGGCACCGGCGTGCCGGTCTTGATGCGGGTGGCCAGTTGGGCTTGGGTGGATTGAGCGAGGTCCGCGTCACGCAGGTAGGTCAGGCACAGCAACGGGCAGGTTTCCGACATGCCATAGCCGCTGTGCACCTGAATGCCTTTCGCGCTCGCTTCGCTGGCAATGCCCAAGGTCAACGCACTGCCGCCGAGGAGCATTTTCCAGCCCTCGAAACGAGTCCGTTGCCCTTCCTCGCAGTTCAGGATCATTTGCAGAATGGTCGGCACACAATGGGAGAACGTGACCTTCTCCTCCCGATACAGCCTGACCAGGCTGTTGGGTTCGTAGCGGCCGGGGTACACCTGCTTGATCCCCATCAGGGTCGCGACATAGGGCACGCCCCAGGCATGCACGTGGAACATCGGCGTGATCGGCATGTACACGTCATCGGAGCGCAGCAGCGGCAGGCCTTGATAGACGCCCAGCGTGCCCACCGCATTCAAGGTGTGCAAAACCAATTGGCGGTGGGTGAAATACACGCCTTTCGGGTCGCCGGTGGTGCCGGTGGTGTAGAACAGCGTCGCCACCGAGTTTTCATCGAAATCGGGAAAATCGTACTGCTCTGCCGAGCTGGACAACAGGTTTTCATATTCCCCCAGCACCGGTACCGACGTGTGGGTGGCTGTACCGTCCGTGAGCTGCAGGAAGCCTTTGACGGTCTTCAACTGGCCATTAATCTGTTCGACCAGAGGCAGGAAATCATCATGCACCAGCACCAGGTCGTCCTCGGCATGGTTCATGGTGTAGAGCACCTGAGCCGGTGAAAGACGGATGTTCACGGTATGCAGCACCGCGCCGATCATCGGTACGGCGAAGAAGCATTCCAGGTAGCGATGGCTGTCCCAGTCGAGCAGGGCCACCGTATCCCCTGCCTTGACGCCGGCCGCTGTCAGGGCGTTGGCCAGTCGGCGGATACGCTGGTTGAGGGTCTGGTAGCTGTAGCGCAGTTTGTCGGCGTAGACGATTTCCCGTCCAGGCTCGTAGCGCTCGCCGGACAGCAATAATTGCTTGATCAGCAACGGATAGGCGTAGGCGCCGTCGGCGGGCGGAATTATTTTTGTCGCCATCATGGTTGGGGTCCTTGTGCTTACGATCAGAAGTGCGCTGCGTCCAGCTCGTAGAGGGATTCGCTGCCGGCCTTGACTGACGCGCTCAACGAATGAATGCGCGGCAGCAGGCGGGCGAAGTAGAAACGCGCGGTGCCCAGCTTGCTGATGTAGAAATCATCTTCGGTTGCTTTGCCCATGGCCGCCTTGGCCATCAATGCCCACATGTAGGCATAGGCGGTGTAGCCGAATACCTGCAGGTACTCGACCGAGGCGGCGCCGATTTCGTTCGGGTTGCCCTGGGCTCGATCGAGCAACCACGCGGTCAGTTCGTCGAGGGTGTCCACGGCGGCATTCAACGGCTGGGTGAACTCGCCAAGTTCGGCGCTGGCGTTAGCGGTGAAGTGGCGAATTTCGTCGGCGAACAACCGGTAGAGCGCCCCGCCGCTGGCGACGATCTTGCGCCCGGCCAGGTCCAGTGACTGGATGCCGTTGGTGCCTTCGTAGATCTGGGTGATACGCACGTCGCGCACCAACTGCTCCTGGCCCCACTCACGAATGTAGCCATGGCCGCCGAAGATTTGCTGGCCATGCACGGTGGTTTCCAGCCCCATGTCGGTGAGGAACGCCTTGGCCACCGGGGTCAGCAGCGACACCAGTTGCCGGGCGCGGCTGCAGGTTATCTCGTCATCGCTGTACTTGGCGGTATCCAGTTGCAAGGCCACGTAGCTGGAAAAAGCCCGCCCGCCTTCGTTCAGGGCCTTCATGGTCAACAGCATTCGCCGTACATCCGGGTGCACGATGATCGGGTCGGCGGCCTTGTCCTGGTGCTGTGCACCGCTCGGCGCACGGCTTTGCAGACGCTCCCGCGCATATTCGACGGCGTTCTGGTACGAGCGCTCTCCCAACGCCAGGCCCTGGATGCCCACGCCCAGCCGTTCGTAGTTCATCATGGTGAACATTGCCGCCAGGCCCTTGTTCGGCGCATCGATGATCCAGCCGGTGGCCCCGTCGAAGTTCATCACGCAGGTGGCCGAAGCCTTGATGCCCATCTTGTGTTCGATGGAACCGCAGGACAGCGCGTTGCGCTCGCCCAGCGAGCCGTCGTCATTGACCAGCACCTTGGGCACCAGGAACAGGGAAATGCCTTTGGGACCGGCGGGCGCATCCGGCAAGCGGGCCAGCACCAGATGAATGATATTGTCGGTCAGGTCGTGCTCGCCGCCGGTGATGAAAATCTTGCTGCCGCTGATCTTGAAACTGCCGTCGGCCTGGGGTTCGGCCCGGGTGCGGATCAGGCCCAGGTCGGTGCCGGCATGGGCTTCGGTCAGGCACATCGAACCGGTCCAGGTGCCGGCGTACAGGTTCGGCAGATAGCGCGCCTTGAGTGCCTCACTGGCGTGGGCATTGATCGACAGGCACGCACCGGCGGTCAGCATCGGGTACAGGCCGAACGACAGGCTGGCCGAGTTGACCATCTCCTCGACCTGCGCAGAAATCGCCTTGGGCATGCCCATGCCACCGAACTGCGGATCGCCGCCGACACCCACCCAACCGCCTTCGGCGAAGGCCTGGTAGGCCGCGCCAAAACCGTCCGGCGCCTGGACCGCGCCGTTGTTCCAGGTGCAGCCCTGCTCGTCGCTGCTGCGGTTGAGCGGCGCGATGACTTCGGCGCTGATCTTGCCGGCCTCTTCCAGGATCGCGGCGGCCGTTTCTTCGTCGATGACCTCGGCCAGGCCGGGCAATCGGGCCCAGAGCCGGGACACCTCGAAGACTTCGTTGAGGACGAAGCGCATGTCGCGCAAGGGAGCTTTGTAATCAGACATCGTTGCTTACTCGGAAGTGGTCAGGGCATGCGGCATGTCCTGACGTTGGGACGTACCGGTTTTATCCGTTTGCGCCACATGGGCTTGCTTAACGGGTTGACGCAGCAGGAAATACGACAGGGCCGGGATCAGGATCAGCGCGCCGAGCATGTTCCACAGGAACATGAAGGTCAGCAGGATGCCCATGTCGGCCTGGAACTTGATCGGCGACCAGACCCAGCACACCACGCCGGCGGCCAGGGTGATCCCCACCAGCCCGACCACCCGGCCAGTGAACGACACGGCGTTGCGATAAGCCTGGGACAGCGGCAGGCCCTGGCGCTGGTAATGCAACTGCACGCTGAGCAGGTACAAGGCGTAGTCCACGCCAATGCCGACCCCGAGGGCGATCACCGGCAGGGTCGCGACCTTCACGCCAATGCCCATGACCACCATCAACGCCTCGCAGAGGATCGACGTCAGCACCAGCGGCAACAGGGCCACCAGGGTCGCGCGCCAGCTGCGAAAGGTGATCAGGCAGAACAAGGTCACCGCCGCGTAGACGTACAGCAGCATGGTGCGATTGGCCTCGCGCACCACGATGTTGGTCGCGGCCTCGATACCGGCCGACCCGGCGGCCAGCAGGAACTGGCGATCCTCGGTGCTGTGGTCCCGGGCGAACTGGTCGGCGATGGCCACCACCGCGTCCAGGGTCTCGGCCTTGTGGTCCTTGAGGTAGGCAATCACCGGCATCAGCGAGCAGTCGTTGTTGAACAACTCCGGAGAGTTGACCGAGGCTTGCTGCGCGGCGTAATTCAGTACGTCCTGGTTGCGCTGGATGCTGTTGAGCTTGGGGTTGCCCTCGTAAGTACCGGCGGTGATCTGCCGTACCGCGTTGACCAGCGAAGTCGTCGCCTGCACGCCGGGGGACTGCTGCAGCTCCCAGGCCAGGCGGTCGGCGAGAATCAGCGTCTTGTAGTTCAGGCACCCCTCCGCCGGGGTCTTGATCATCACCGCGAACAGGTCGCTGGACAGCGCGTAGTGGCTGGTGATGTAAGCGTTGTCGCGGTTGTAGCGCGAGTCGGCACGCAACTCCGGGGCGCCGCTGTCGAGGTCGCCGATCTTCAGTTGCAGGCTGACCATGAAACCGCCGATGCCCATCAGCGCCGCGACCAATACCGCCCCGGTCGCCCACTGGCGGGTAGTGAAGCGATCGAGCAAGTCCCACAGTTTGCCGAAGCCTTTGTGCCCTTCGGCGCGGGTGTCGATTTTCAGCGCCCGCGCGGCCGCCTTCGCGCCGACGCCGACATAGGACAGCGCCACCGGCATCAGCAACAGCGAGGTGAAGATCAGCACCGCCACCCCGATACTCGCGGTGATCGCCAGGTCGCGGATCACCGGGATATCGATCAGCATCAGCACGGCGAAACCCACGGCATCGGCCAGTAGCGCGGTGACGCCGGCGATGAACAGGCGGCGGAAGGTATAACGTGCGGCGATCAATCGGTGAGTGCCGCGAGCGATGTCCTGCATGATGCCGTTCATCTTCTGCGCCGCGTGGGACACGCCAATGGCAAAGATAAGGAACGGCACCAGCACCGAGTACGGGTCGATGGCGTAACCCAGCCAGGCGACGATGCCGAGTTGCCAGACCACCGCGATCAGCGAACAGCCGACCACCAGCAAGGTGCTGCGCACGCAGCGGGTGTAGGCATAGATGATGATCAGCGAAGTGACCACGGCCAGGCCGAAGAACATCATCACCTGAATCAAGCCATCGATCAGGTCGCCCATCAGCTTGGCGAACCCGATCACCCGCACCTTGTACTGACCCTTGCCCTCCTCCCCGGCCTGGCGCGCCGCGCTGTCGCCGGCGAACTCGATCTGGTCGCGCAACTGCGCTTCGAGCATCTGCGAAAAGGCGTGGTAGTCGATGCGCTGACCGCTGGCCGTGGCCTTGTCCAGCAGCGGCACGATCAGCATGCTCGATTTGTAGTCGCTGGCCACCAGGCTGCCAACGATACCGGCACGGGAAATATTCTGGCGCAGCTGTTCTATTTCTTCAGGCTTGCCCTGGTAGGTATCGGGCATCACCGGGCCACCCTGGAAACCTTCCTCGGTGACTTCGGTCCAGCGCACCGCCGGGCTCCACAACGACTTCATCCAGGCGCGGTCGACGCCTTCGGTGAGGAACAGTTTGTCATTCACCTGCTTGAGCACGTCCAGGTAGCCGGGGTCGAAAATATCGCCCTGGGTGGTCTCCACCACCACCCGCACCGAGTTGCCCAGGCCGCGCAACGACTGACGGTTTTCCAGGAAATTCTGGATGTACGGCTGACTCTGCGGAATCATTTTCTCGAAGCTGGGGCGCAGCTCCAGGCGAGTCGCGGCCATGTAGCCCAACACCACGGTGGCCAGCGCCATCAGCAGCATGAACAACGGACGGTAGTTGAACACCAGCCGTTCCAGCCGATTGCCGGACTGGCGATCGAAGTCCCGCAGTTCGCGGATCACCGGCATGGTGTCTTGTTTGATATTGCCCATGTCTGGGTTCTCGCTTTAAGGGTTCGAGGGCTTATTCAACGGACAGCGTCCGTGCACCACGGCTGCCGACCACCACCAGTGCACCGTTGGCGGCGCGGGTGACGCCCGTCACCGGCACCGGCTCGCCGTGCCGCGTCCAGCGCATGTGCGCACCGACGCCCTGGCTCACCAGCATCTGCCCGCCCTGGGTGAACAAGCGGTAGTCACCCCGGGCATCGACGATGCCCGCGGTGAGGCTGATGTGCAGGCCGGTGTCAAGCGGGGTCCAGCTGAGACCGCCATCGGTAGTGCGCAACACATTGCCGCGCAAGCCGTAGACGAGCGCTTCCCCGGGCTTGCCGACCACGCCGAAGAAGCTGCCTTGATAGGGGGTCTGCACGGCGGCGAAGCGCTGCCCCGCGTCATCCCATTTCAACAACAAGCCCTGCTCGCCGGCGATGTACAGCGCATCGCCAGTGGAGGCGATGGCGTTGAGGTGAAAGCCCTGCGGGTTGTCGGTGCGATCCTGGAACGGCGTCCAGCTCTGCCCGCCATCCTCGGTGCGCAGGATCAGGTTGAATACCCCGACCACATAGCCGAGCCGGTCATTGGCAAACCAGACATCGAGCAAGGGTTTGTCGGCCCCCTGCGCCACCAGGCGCTCGCCTTCGGCGACCAGCAGCGGCCATTGTTCGTTGCCGGGTTCTGCACTGACCAACGCCTGGTAATGCTCGACCAGCAAGGCACCGATCTGGCGGCCGTCCAGTTGTTTGCGCCAGGTCGCACCCGCGTCGTCGCTGTGCAAGATCACGCCGTCACCACCCACCGCCCAGCCTTGGGTAGCGGAAGGAAAACTCACCGCATTAAGGTCGGCACTGACCGGCACCGCGGCCTGTTGCCAGTGTTTGCCGACATCATCGGAATACAGAATGTGGCCACGCTGCCCGACGGCGACCAGACGGTCGCCGGCGCGGGCCATGCCGGATAACGGGCTGGTGACGGCCAGGGGACTGGCCTTGGCCGGCAGATCCAGCACGTCGACGTAACCGGACGCCTGGCTGAAGCCCTGCGACAGGCAGAGCACAACGCCAAAGGCCAGCTGCAACATATTATTTTTATTCGAACACATACTGCGTCCTCTTCGGAAAACCGCTCAGGGACACATGTCCGTGTGCCTGACGTTCAAACCTGGCGCCGCGCAGGTCATGCCACTGTAGGAGCGAGCTTGCTCCCACAGTGGATCGTGGGAGCGTCTGCTTGCGGTTGGCTCAGCGAATACCGGCGCCGGCCAGGGATTCCGACGACCATTGCGCCTTGGAAAGCGGATCGATGTACTTGATGCCGCCGTAAGGCCCGACCACGCCGTTGATGTTGTAGGAGCCACCCACCAGGTCGTAGATCATGAAGGGCGTGGAATCCGGGGTCTGCTTGTCGTAGCTCTGGCTCAAGAACGCGAAGGAGCCACGGTACAGCTGACCACGGGCGTCGTATTGGTCGGAGGCCAGAGCGGTCCAGCTGTCTTCATCGAGGTAGAAGCGGCGCTTCTGATAGATGTGGCGGGCGCCGGACTTGAGCGTGCCCTCCACCACCCAGACCCGGTGTTTTTCCCAACGCACGTAATCGGGCGCCAGGTGATTGGCGGTGGTCAGCGCCTTGGGGTCCTGGGCGTAGGTCAGCTTGTAGGTGTTGTAGGGCACGATCATTTCCTGCTTGCCCACAAGCTTCCAGTCGTAGCGGTCCAGCGCGCCGTTGAACACGAACACATCGTCGTAGGTGCCTGCGCCGGCGGTGCCAGGGTTTGGCGTGTCGTAGGCCAGGTTCGGCGCCAGCTTGACCCGACGCTGCCCCGGCAGGTACTGCCAGGCGCGACGGGGTTGCTGCAGCGGGTTGGCGGCGTCCTTGAGCATCACCGCTTCACCGGCCCGGCGCGCAGGGCCGGTGTAGGACAACTTCATCTGGTAGTACACGTCGGCGCTGCTGATCGGCTGCGCCAGGTTCTCGTAGATCGGATAGGAAATGAACGCCTGCCCGGTGGTCGCCAGGCTTGGTACGCCGGCGGAGTCGACGTTCCACGAGTCGTACTTGGAGTTGATGCTGACCCCCTGGAAACGCAGCAGGAAATTCCACATGGCCTCGTTGCCCGTCTGCGGAATCGGGAACGGTACGCCGGGCAGTACGTTATCGACGGCCAATCCGCCCTCGAGGGACTTGGCGCCGGTGGCATTTTTTACCCCATTATCCAGCACCGCTTTTGGCAACGAGACGGTGCGGTGGGTCGGGTAGACATTGATGTGGAAGGTAGGGAACCGCTTGGCCAGTTCCACGGTAGTGGCCGTGAGCGCGCCCTTGTACTGATCGACGTTCTTGCCATCGATCACCAGCAGCGGTTTCTCATTGGCGAAGGGATCCGGGCGCATGCTGTCACCGGCTTTGAAACTGGCCGGCGGCGTGGTCAAGCCACCGGCATACGCGGGAATGGAACCATCGGCATTCCCGGCTTTTTCAGCCCCGACCAGGGTCAGGCTGGTGCCCAGTTTGGCAGCTTCCTGGGCCGATACAGCGGCGTGCGCCTGGGCGGCAATGACCATCGCCAGCGAGGCGGCCAACACGGTTTGTGCGAACTTCATCTTGTTATTCTCCTGCTTACTTCGAGTAAGCCAGTGGTGAATCAAAAAGTGGTTTTCATCGTCAGGTAAACGGCGCCACGGTCCTCAGTCGTGGCCCCGCCACCGGAGAAGGCCGAGTGGCCACCGCCGTAACAGGCGTAATTTTCGTTGCCGCTAAAGGCATTGGGTGTAGAGCCGTCGCCGCTGCCGGCATTGGCCGCGCCGGTGCTCAGGCCGCTGGTGTTGCACTTGTCGGTCTTGCCGAAGGCGTCGACATACTTCAGGTCGATGAAGTATTTGTTGTACACAACGGCACCCACGCCCACGGCGTAGTTACCGGTGTCTTTGGCACCGCCACCGGACACCGGTGACACCCCGTCGAGACCGACGTTGATCGACATCGGCGCGCTCAGATCGACCCCCGGGAATACCTGGTACCAGGTCGGGGTGAAGTTGACCGCGATGCCCCAGTTGTCCCGGGTCGGTGCGTCGATGCCGCGATAGCTGTCCTTGCCCTTGTAGAGCGCTTCGTTCTTGCTATCGAGCTTGAGCAGATTGCTGTAGTACAGCTCGGCGAGCAGGCTGGCCGAATCGAACACCGGGGTTTTCGGGAAGGTCATCAGGCCGTTGAGCGTCCAGTGCAAGGTGTCGCCGGTGGCGGCCATGCTGTCGCCCTTTTGCGGGGTGTCGTACACCACGCCGGTAGCTGCCGTACGCGCTGACAGCAGGCCAAGGCCCTGGCCCAGGCCAAGCGGACTGTTGGTGCTGACAATCGCCGGAATACTGGCCAGCGGCATGTTGTGACGCACGTTCAGGTCCGAACCGACGCTCACCCCGCCGACGTCCTTGGACAGGCTCAGGCCAACGATCTTGATGTTGTCGGCATAGGCCATTTGATAGGTGGCGGTGCCCAGCGAGTTGAGCGTATTGACCACCGCAGGCACCTGCCCTGCCGGCGGCGTGCCGTTGGGGTTGGCCGAGCTCAGGCCCCTGGCATCCAGCCAGGCTTGCGGCAGGATTTCCGAGGTCTCGCGGTAGTAAACGCCGAGGGTGCCGTCCAGCCAGGCTGGCGACCACTTGGCCATGATTCCCCAGTCTCCGCGCTTGTCCGGCGTCAGGTCGTGACCGCGCCGCACATTGGTCAAGCCATTGCAGGGCGCCAGGCCACAGCCCAGCGGACTGCCCGGCACCACGCCATTGGTGTTGCCCAGCAGGAACGACTGCGCACCGAAGCCGACCAGGTCGGAACCGCTATAGTAAGTACCGGCTTCAGGCAGGCGGGCGGCATCCCAATCGAGGAAATACTGAGCGCCCACGGTCAACTCGGGATTGACCGTGAACGACATCGACAACTGGTTACGCGGAACGAACAGTTCCTTGGCTTCGGTACCAGGGGACGCGGCCAGCTTGGCCAGGTCCAGGCCGGACTGGCCGTAACTGATCGAGTGCACCGGATTGAGAATGGTCTCGCCCCAGAACACGTTGTGCTGGCCGGCCTTGGCGCTCAGCAACGACTCCTCGCCGATTTCGGTGCTGTAGAACACGAAGGCATCGAGGATTTCGCCGGAAGGACCGGTGTAGTAGCGCCGGGCATAGTTGCTCAGGTGCGGGCTGCCGTTGCCGACGTTGTCGCCGGTGACCGCGGCAAGGCGCGGGTCATTGGCGACCAGGCCCGATGTCCCGCCATTGCCGTTGACGAACGGGTTGGAATTGGAACCGGTGTTCTCGTAAGCCTTGTCGTACCAGCTGGCGGCGCTGACGCGAAAACCCATGTGGTTCTGGTAGACCACATCCATCTCGGTCAACAGGTCGACACGGTTGGTGATGTTGGTCCCGGCCTTGCGGAAGTTGTAGTCGCCGTCGTTGTTGTTCGGCGTTCCCAGCATGCGCTTGTCTGCGCTTTCGGTACGTACGCCGTAGTTGTATTTCACGGTGTTATCAAGACGCACGGTCCAGTCCGGGTTACCTGTGTCGAGCTCGACCGCCTGCGCGACCGGCACGGCAGCGGTCAGAATGGCCGAGGCCAACAAGGTGTAACGCGAGGGTATGAACCCGTGACGCTGAGTGTTGTGCATTGCGTTGTCTCCGCCTTTTTGTATTTGTTTTAAGCGCAGCCGCCCTCGCGCAACCCCTTATGGGGCTTACGTTGTTCAGAAATGAGGGCATCTGCCGGATGGCGCGGGCCAACCGGCGCCTGAACTAGCGATCCAGCTCGAGGATGAGTGCTTCGGCTTGTGGCCAGCGCCCGTACCCGGCAGCAGGATTGAGATGACCGACTTCGCCCAGGTTGAGCAATTCGCTGCCCCAGCCTTCGGCCATGCGCGTGACCGCGTCCAGGCCGGCGAGGTGGTCGTTGGTGCTGGCAGCCACCAGGCTGCGGAACGGCAGCCGGTGTTCGGGCAGAGGGTCCCAACCCTGGGTGCGCAGGGTTTCGGCGGATGGGTAACCTTGCGGCCATTGGGCGTCAAGGTCCGGTGGAGTGGCCAACAGTGCGCCTTTGATCGGCCGATCGTGCCGGGCAGCCCAGTGGGCGACCATCAGCACACCGGCGCTGTGGGCGACCAGAATCACCGGCCCGTCGATCTGCTCCAGTGCGTGTTGAATCGCTTCGACCCGCTTGGCGCAATCGAGCCGGGCGGTTTCCAGCGGTGGCACACTGCGCACCTTGGAGAGCCTGGCTTCCAGCAGCGTTTGCCAATGCTCGGCAACGTGGTCGCGCAGACCCGGTACGATCAGAACGGTTGCGGCAGTTTGCAGTTTGTCCACTTCAACACCTTCGCTTTCTCGATGACTCGACTGGCTCATTGGCCAGGGGCTTTTTGTAGGACTGACATTAAAGAGCGCCCGCCCGAGGCGCTTTTCATTGGACGTCAGGCACTTTTCTTTTCATGACAAATGCCCGGGTGACCGCGCGCGGCGACCATTGGTCGAAAGCCTCCACGGCTTCCCCGGAGCGCACTGTAATCACTGGGTGAGCGTCAATTGCGCCACGACGACGGTGGTGATCGCGGACAGAATCGGGTGAGCGCCTTCGACGACTTCACAACTGTTCAATTGCCGAGGTGCTGGCTATAGTCGCCACGCTCATTCGATTCGCAACCGGCCCAGGAAAGACCTTCGCATGCCCAAGCTTGTTCGCGCCGCCGTCTTGACCAACTACCTGGAAGTCACCCAGTACCTGGGGTTCAACCCACGGGATGTACTGGCCGGCGTCGGGTTGAGCAAAGCCCAGCTGCTAGCCCCTGAACATCGCATTCCCATCGATGCCGCCGTGCGTCTGCTGGAGGATTCGGCCGCCGCCAGCGGCTGCCAGAGCTTCGGCTTGAGCATGGCCGAGTCGCGCCAGCTCTCGCACTTCGGCGTGGTCAGCCTGCTGCTCAGCCACCAGCGAACGCTACGTGATGCGCTGCAAGTGCTGGTGCATTACCGGCATCTGATGAACGACTCGCTGGCCCTGTTCATTGAAGAGGCCGGCAAGATGGTGATCATTCGTGAAGAGGTGATCGCCGACTCGCCCATGTCCTGCCGACAAGCCAATGAACTGGCGATCGGGGTGATGTTCCGCCTGTGCGCCGCCCTGCTCGGCGCGCACTGGCAACCCTACAGCGTCAACTTCACGCACCAGCCCCCCGACAACCTGCAACTGCATCGCCGCCTGTTCGGCTGCAAACTGGAGTTCGGCAGCGAGTTCAATGGCATTGTCTGTCCCGATACCAGCCTCGACATGACCAACCCCCATGCCGACCCGGCCATGGCGCGTTATGCCCAGAGTTACCTCGACTCGCTGCTGGGGCACGAAGGCCCCTCGATGCTGTTCGAGGTGCGCAAGGCCATCTACCTGTTGTTGCCCATGGGACGCGCCACCATCGAGCAGATCGCGCAGACCCAGGGCATGAACGTGCGCACGCTGCAGCGCCGTCTCAAAGACGACGGTTGCGCCTTCAACGACTTGATCAATGACGTGCGACGCGACCTGGTGTTGCGCTACCTGGACAACCCGAACTATTCGTTGGGCCGGATCGCCGACATGCTCGGCTACTCCATGGCGAGTTCCTTCACACGCTGGTTCATCGCCCAGTTCGGCATGCCGCCGGCAGCGTGGCGCAGCGCGCAAAAACAACCCAAGGCACCCGCCGAACCGAGCCCCCTGCCCCGCCCTGCGCCACCCTCGGACAACTGATAGAGGCTTGCAAAAAAAAGCGGCGACTGCTGGTACAGTCGCCGCAAAAACCGCTGTGGATACTGCAATCCCCTGTGGGAACGGGCTTGCTCGCGAAAGCGGTGGGTCAGTCGCCATTGATGTTGAATTTGCCGGCCTCTTCGCGAGCAAGCTCGCTCCCACAGGGTTCGTGCCTGGTAGACGTTTATGTCCCCCAGCGCAGCAACCCCAGCACCAGCACGACGAGAAACACCGTCTCCCCCAGCATCAACAGGATGGGCTTGATGCCCACCGCCGCCAGTTCCTTGAGTTGGGTTTTCATGCCCAGGGCGCTGATGGAAACCACCAGGCACCAGCGTGACAATTCGTTGACCGATCCCTGTACCGCCGGGGCGATCCATCCGGTGCTGTTGATACAGGCCAATAGCAAAAACCCGACGGCGAACCATGGCAACAGCGGCGGTCGCTTGCCGGCCGGGGCGGCGCCCTGCAGGCGGGTAATCATCGCGGCGCAGACGATCACCGGCAGCAGCATGGCGACCCGCATCAACTTGACCACCGTGGCCGTATCGCCGGTCTCGGTCGACATGCTGTAGCCGGCACCGACGACCTGGGCGACATCGTGGATGGTCGCGCCGAGGAACACGCCCGCCACCTGCGGCGACAACGACAGCCAGTTGGCGATCATCGGGTACACGATCATCGCCAGGGTCGACAGTGCCGAGACCCCGATCACCGTGAATAAGGTCGCCCGTTCTTTCTGCGGATGGTTGGGCAATGCCGCCGCCAGGGCCAGCGCGGCCGAGGCACCACAAATCGCGGTGGCCCCGCCGGTGAGCATGCCGAACAATCGCTGGAAGCCCAGGGCTTTGGCGGCGACCACCGAAACGCCGATGGTCACCACCACCACAATCACCACCAGCGCCACAGGCTTCCAGCCCAGCGCTGCCATCTGTTCAAGGGTGATGCGCATGCCCAGCAGCGCCACGCCGATGCGCAATACGGTGCGTGCGGTGAACTCGATGCCGGCCTTGCACGCGCCGTCGCCGGCCAGGAAGTTCAGCGCCATGCCCAACAACAACGCGAACAGCATCACCGGGGCGCCGTAGTGCTCCGACAAAAACGACGCCGCGGCTGCCACGATCAGGCTGACGATAAAACCGGGCGCCAATTCGCGCGTTCGGCTGTGGATACGGGTGAGAGCGATGGCGCTCATGACGCGGACTCCTCGGAAACGATGACGATAAATGCCTGGCCGTCGATGATCTCCACCGGGTAGCTGGCGACTTTGACAGCCGTGGAATTGAGCAAGTAACCGCTGCGCAAATCGAAACGCAGGCCATGGGCGCAGCACTGAATCACCCGCCCCTGAAGGCGCCCGCCACACAGCGAGGCGCCCTGGTGCGGACAACTGTCGTCGATGGCGTACAGGTCCCCTTCGACGTTGAACAGCGCCAGGCTTCTGTCATCGAATTCGAACAGCGCACGGCCGCCCGCCGGCGGGTGTTTGCCCGCAGGCACGGGAATGCGCCGGTTCATGCAGAGTGGCGCTCTTGATCACTGTCCTTGAGTGCCTGGCTCATGGCCCCGAGCAACGCCACTGCCGGTTGTGCGCCCACCACCGTCATGCGCCGATCGAACTGAAAACTCGGCACGCCACTGCTCGTCCCGGGCAATCCGGCAAATGGCGTGGCGTCGCCCAGCAGGCAGTCGGCCACGGCCTGTACATCAATGCCACAGTCGCGAGCAATCGCAAGCAAGGTCTCACGGCAACCCAGGTCTTCGCCCTTCTGGAAGTAAGCGGCGAACAGGCGCTCGAGCAAAAGGTCCCGTTGGACAACATTGCCCAGCTCGCTTGCCCGCTGGAACAAACGATGGGCGTCTGCGGTATTGGGCATTGTCGCGATGCGCCCCAGGTCAATGGCCAGTCCGACCGCCGCAGCCGCCTGCTGTACCTGGGCCTGGCGCGACACCACAGCGTCGGCACTGCCCAGGCGTTGGCGATAGAAGTCGGCGAAGGGCTCACCTTGCACCGGCAATTGAGGCAGCAACTGCACGCCGTGCCACGCCGTGGTGATCTGCACACCCGGGTGGCGACTGCGAAACTGTACCTGCGCATGCTCCAGCTGGCGCTTGCCGATCAGGCACCAGGGGCAGATGAAATCGAAGAACACATCAACACGTAGACGACCACTCACACCTTCACCTCTAACACCGCTTTGCTCATCGAATCGTGGACTTGCTCGCCTTTGAGCCGGGCAATGTCCTTGTGGTAATGACACTTGGCATAAAAGAACACGGCCGCTGCCCCGAGGCTGACCAATGGCACCAGCTGAAAAGCCGCGTGCAAGCCAATAAGATCGGACACCCTGCCGGTAATGAACGGCCCGGGCGCCAGCCCCAGCATGTTGTTGGCCAGGGTCAGCGTGGCGAACGCCGTGCCGTGGACCGAGTAATGGGTCAGGTTGGCAACCATCGCCCCACAGGGCCCGGTCGTGCCGGCGGCAATCAACATGCCCAGGCAAATCAGCGCCAATTGCACAGGGCCTGGCGGCAGGGCGAACGCGGCCGACAACAGCAGGCAACTGCCCAGGCAATAGGCGATGGCCAGGGCGACCTTGCGCTCCGGGCAATGGCGACTCAGGCGATCGCTGAGCATGCCGCACAGGATCATCCCCGCACCGCTGCACAGCACGATGATCGCCGCGACGCCGCCCGCCTTGCCCGTGGGCATGTCGTAATAGCGATTGAGGTAACTGGGCATCCACACGATCACGGTGCCGCCAACGAACAACTGCAAGCCACTGCCGATGTAGGCCGCGATCACTGATCGGCTGGAAAACAGCGTACGCAACGGCCGCTTGACCGCGGCAGCCGCCTTGTTCGCCGCCAGGGCGGCGCGGCGCGGCGCAATGCGTGCCTCCTTGACGATGATCGGGTAAAGCACGGCCAGCAGCAGGCCGAACAGCGCCATGCCGGCAAACGACCAGCGCCAGCCGAGCTTGGCGGCGATTGCACCGCCCAGCGCCATGCCCAAGACCGAACCAAACATGCCGCCCGCCATGAAGGCACTGGCCAGGGTGGCACGCAGGTGTTTGGGAAACACCGAAATCACGACCGCGATGCCGACGCTGCCATACGCCGCCTCGCCGACGCCGACCATGAAGCGGGCAATGAACATCTGCTGATAGTCCTGCGCCACCGCGCAGCCCAGGGTCGCCAGACTCCAGAGCAGGGCCATCAGCGCCAGGCTCTTGACCCGGCCGAAGCGGTCCGCCAGCAATGACAGGGGAAAGGTCAGCAGGCCCACCATCAGCGCGACGATGCCACTGAGCAGGCCGAGCTGGCCGTCGCTCAGGGCCCATTCGCCCTTGAGCATCGGGAACACCGCGTTCAGCACCTGGCGCGACATGTAATCGGAAATCAACAGCCCGAACGTCAGTGCGAAGACGATCCAGGCATACGGGCGCGCAACGCCGGCAGCACAGTCGTCATCGTCTGCGGCGATTGGGTGAAAGGCCATGCAGCCTCCTCGAAGCTTTGTTTTATTGTTGTTATCAAGCGTGTTACAGGGCCGCGAGCGGGAAGCCGTTACGCTCCCGCTGCGCCTGCCGATCAGCCGCGTTGCGGCACACCTTTGTGCCCAGCCTTGCGGTTGGGGGCCATGCCGTTGGCCAGCAGCGTCTCTTCGATGCTCTGGTATTGCACGCCGATGCGGTAGATCTCACGGGCTTCTTTGCCGGTGGCGATGTCGCGACCCAGTTCATGGGCGATGCGCACGGTTTGCTTGATCTGCGCAACGGAGCCGAAACGATTGCCCTTGTGATCAATGATAGTGTCTTCATTGCCCACGCGCGGGTGCATGCCCATGGCCATCGACATGGTGTTGAACGGCATGACGTTCTTCAGCAGCGACTCGGAGGTCAGGGTGCAACCGTCCGGCGCGCGGTGGATGAAGTTGAAGAAGTTGAACGGGTTGGGGCCATCGAAACCGCCACCGATACCGATCCAGGTCAGGTTCAACGGGCCCTTGTAGACGCCCTTGCGCACCAGGCGCTCGAGGGTTTCCAGGGCATGCATGCCGGTCAGCTGGAAATGCGGCTGGATGCCGTTGGCCATCAGGCGCTTGAGGTGCTCGGCGACCCAGGCCGGGCCAGCCGGTACGGTCATCTCGCTGTAAGCCGCCTGATACAGGGGGTTGGCCAGGGACGTGCCTTCCAGGTACTCCGGATACAGCAATTCCATGATGTTCATCTGGGTGGTGTTGATGGCCACCGTGACCTGATCCGGCTTTGGCGTCAGCTCGGCCAGCATGTGGCGCGTGTCGTCCGACAGCCACAGGGCTGCTTCGCCATCGCTTTCCGGGGCGAAGGAAATCGAACCGCCGACCTGGATGATCATGTCCGGCACGGCTTCACGCACACCGGCGATCAGCTCATTGAACTTCGACAGGCGCTTGGAACCCTTGCCGTCCAGTTCGCGCACATGCAAATGCAGGACGGTGGCACCGGCTTCATAACACTCGACCGCTTTTTGCACCTGTTCGTCCATGGTCAGCGGGATGTCTTCGGGGAAGTCTTCCGGCATCCATTCCGGGCCGTACGGGGCCACGGTGATGACCACCTTTTCCATGTTTTCCGGGTGCAGCGAATCGTCGAAGAATTGCATGGGTTACTCCTGTTCTTATGATTGTCGCGCCCACCCGGGGTCGTGCCGGGCAGACGTGTTTACGAGTGCGAATGCAGAGGGTGTCGATCAGTAAGTCTTGTCGCCGATGATCCCGGCACGCTCCATCTTGCGATGGCACGGCGGGTAATCCATGACGGCGTAGTGCTGGGTGCTGCGGTTGTCCCAGATGGCGATGCTGTTGGGCTTCCAGCGCCAGCGCACCTGATACTCGGGGACGTAGGCCTGGCTGATCAGGTAACGCAACAGCTCGCTCGCGCCCGGGTTGGCGTCCTGTCCGAAACGTACCCGCTCGGGGGTGTGGTAGTTGCTCAAGTGCGTGGTGAAGGCGTTGACGAACAACACCTTCTCCCCGGTTTCCGGGTGGGTGCGCACCACCGGATGCTCGGCATCGGGATACATCGCCTTGAGCGCCAGGCGCTTTTCGATCGGCATGGCGGCGCCAAAGCTGGCTTCGATGCTGTGGCGGGCGCGCAGGTCGGCGATCTTCAGCTTCACGTCTTCCGGCAATCGCGCGTAGGCCTCGACCATGTTGGCCCACATGGTGTCGCCACCCACTGGCGGGCACTCTACGCAGCGCAGTACGCAGCCCATCGGCGGCGCCTCGCGCCAGGTCGCGTCGGTGTGCCAGGCGTTTTCGTAGCGGTCCATCGGCTGGTCCGGATTTTTGTAGATGCGCACCAGCCCGGGATGATCCGGATCGCTGCCGGCCACCGGATGATCTTCCAGCTCACCAAAGCGGCGAGCGAAAGCCACGTGATCGGCGCGACTGATCGCCTGATCGCGCAAGAACAGCACCCGATGCTGGAGCAACCGGGCACGAATCTCGGCGAAAAGACCGTCGTCATGCACCGCATCGGCGAGGTTGACGCCGATCAGTTCGGCGCCAATGCTGCAGGTCAATTGTTCGACTTTCATGGCTGGCGACTCCTTAAATGACGAAAATCGACGAGCCCGTGGTCTTGCGAGATTCCAGGTCGCGATGGGCCTGGACGGCGTCCTGCAAGGCATAGTGCTGGTTGATCTCGATCTTGATCCGACCACTGCCGACATGGTCGAACAATTCGCCGGCCAAGGCGGTTTTTTCTGCCGGATCGGCGATGTAATCCGCCAGCGCCGGGCGGGTCAGGAACAGCGAGCCTTTCATCGCCAGCATCACCGGGTCGAAGGCCGGGATCGGGCCGGACGCCGTGCCGACGCAGACCATCAGGCCACGGCGCTTGAGCGAATCCAGCGAGCCCATGAAGGTGTTCTTGCCGACGCTGTCGAACACCACGTTGACCCCCACGCCGTCCGTCAACTCGCGCACGCGCTGGGCGACATCTTCGTGGCTGTAATTGATGACATGGTCGCAGCCATGGGCCAGGGCAATCTCACCCTTGACCTCGGTGGACACGGTGCCGATAACGTTCAGGCCCAACAGCTTGGCCCATTGCGAAACGATCAGGCCCACGCCACCGGCAGCCGCGTGCAGCAGAATGCTGTCGCCGGGCTTGAAGTCGTAGATGCGTCGCATCAGGTACGACGAAGTCAGTCCGCGCATGGTCATGGCGGCGGCTGTCTCGAAGCTGATGGTTTCCGGCAGCTTGATCAGCGGCGCGGCCGGGATCAGGCGTTCGGTGCTGTAGGCCCCCAGGGTGTTGAGAAAACCGGTGTAGGTGACCCGATCCCCGACCTGTACGTTGCTCACCCCCTCGCCGATGGCCTGGACCACCCCGGACGCTTCAACGCCCATGCCATTGGGCATCGGGATCGGGTAGGTGCCATTGCGAAAATAGGTGTCGGCATAGTTCAGGCCGACCGCCACATGACGAAGACGAACCTGGCCAGGACCGGGCTCCCCGACGTCGACCTCTTCATAGCGTAGGACGTCGGGACCACCGGTTTCGTAGAAGCGTACGGCGTTGGCCATTTTTTCTTATTCTCCAGTCTGTACAGCGTCGATTTGCGTTGATTGGACTGTAGGACGCAGCCTGGCGAGCCGCTTTACATCAGACGACAATGGCTTTTCATTTCATGACAGTCGACCCGGCAACGATGCCTGCAGTGGGGATGACTTATCCGCTGCCTCTCGCTACCCTGCGCGAATACCAGATGGTGTTCCAGGCCATGCCACCCTTTCCAGACGAGCATGTGATGAAATCCCCTGCAGGTTTGCTGCTGTCGGCTATCGAGCTGGACCGTGCCAGTGCCATCCCCCTGTACCGCCAACTGTATTTGCAGATCCGCAAACAAATCCTCAGCGGAAAAATGCAAGGGGGCGTGCGCCTGCCGTCGACCCGAACCCTGAGCAAGGAACTGGCGCTGTCACGCATCACCATTCTCAATGCATTCGATCAGCTGATTGCCGAAGGTTTCCTGGCCTCGCGCACCGGCGCGGGCACCTATGTGGGCGATGAGTGGGAGCGTCGTGGCATTGCCGACGATGAGCAGCAGCGTCAGCCCCCCCGCCTGTCCGACCTGAGCCAGTCCATGCTGTCGCTGCGCAGCAGTCACTTTCGCGGGGTTTCCTATACCGGTTGGGATCCGGCGGCCCCCACCTCCTTCCTGCCCAGCCACAGTTCCTACGACACGTTCCCGCTGGCTGTGTGGCGGCGCTTGATGAACCGCCACTTGCTCAAGCCGACCAAGGCCCTGCTCGGCTACGGCGAACTGCAAGGGCTGCAGGCCTTGCGCGCGGCGATTGCCGAGTACGTGTTCGATGCCCGTGGCATCGACTGCAGTGCCGAACAGGTGGTGATCGTTTCAGGGGCCCAGCAAGCTTTCAACCTGTTGGGCATGCTGTTGCTCAATCCGCAGGACAGCGTGTGGATGGAAGACCCGGGGCATATCGCGGCGAGAATTGCCCTGCAAGCACAAGGTGCCGACGTGGTGCCGTTGCGTATCGATGAACAGGGGATCGATGTCCAGCAGGGCCTGGCGGAGTGCCCGGACGCGCGCCTGGTGTTTACCACGCCGTCTCGCCAGCATCCCTTGGGCGTCACCCTGAGTTATGCGCGGCGCCAGGCGCTCATCGACTGGGCTGCGCACCGGCAGAGCTGGATCATCGAGGACGATTGCGACAGTGAGTTTCGCTACAGCGGCCGCCTCCTCCCCGCGCTCTACGCCATGGACCGGATGGCCCGAGTGATCTACGTCGGCACCTTCAGCAAAGTGCTCTTCCCTTCGCTGCGACTGGGCTATGTGATCCTGCCGCAAGCGTTGGTCGAACCCTTCTGCACCCTGCGCGCGGTGATGGATCGCAGCCCGCCCACGCTGCTCCAGGCGACCACGGCGGACTTCATGCGCGAAGGCCACTTCATCGGCCATATTCGCCGCATGCGTGCGCTGTACCAGGCGCGCCAGCAAGCACTGGTCGAGCAACTCCAGCAACAGTTGGGCGGCTTCTTCACCCTCACCCCGGTGGAAGCCGGCATGCACCTGATCGCCTGGCTGCCACCCACCCTCGATGACGACGCCATCGCCAGGGAACTGGCCCGGCACAACATCCACACCTATGCCCTGAGCGACTATTGCCTCGAACATGTGCTGCCACCGGCCCTGCTCATCGGTTTCGCCGGTACGCCTGAGGACCAGGCGCAGGAGCGCGTCGCGGCACTGGCCCGGGCCTTGGCCAAGATGGGCTACCTGCAGCAGGCCATTTAAAGGCAAGTGGTCATAAGATTTAACTGATAGTGGATCTATCGAGAGTTCCTGACTGGCGCGATAAAGGCTACGCCGGTAGACCCGGCGTCTGAACCAGGAACGACTCGAATGAACAATAAGATCCAAGCGCGATTCAATGCCTTGCTCAGCCACAAGGCTGCCGGGGCCGGAACACCTCCCCTGCTGACGCAGGCACTGGCCCGGCAATTGCTCGACCGCCTCGGGCAACTGCGCCTGTTTGCCCATGCCTATCCCTTGCTGACCAACCTCACCCATGGCCGCGTCACGCCAGCCGACCTGCTGGACTTCGCCTATCGCCACGAGCTGCAGGGTCTGAGCCTGCATTTGCTGGACGGCGAGGAAAACAGCCTGAGCCAGATGACACCCGCACAACTGCAGGCGTTTGCCGACAAGGCCAATGCGCTCGGGCTGGCGGTGCACCTGGAAATCAGCAGCACGCTGAAAAAAGATGTCGATCAGGTGATCGCCATCGCCAAGGCCCTGGGCACCCGCAACATCCGCGTTTACTCACGCTATGAGGGCACGCTGTCCCGGGTCATGGACGTGATCGAGTCGGACCTGCATTACCTCGCGCAGCAGGCCGACGAGCACGACCTGTTCTTCGACTTCGAGCAGCATGAAGAACTCAAGAGCGCCGAGATCGCGCAACTGCTGACCCGCCTGAACCACCCACGGCTGCATGCCTTGTTCGACTTCGGCAACATGATCAATGCCTGCGAACAACCCCTGCAGGCGCTGCGGAC
>Ga0213829_1000502_pt1 | contig 36116 bp, 34 predicted proteins | sample MC6MC0896MG_FD_180665 | JGI IMG/M metagenome (GOLD analysis project Ga0213829, IMG submission 180665) | Enriched soil aggregate microbial communities from Iowa State University, Ames, United States - MC6-MC0896-MG | ecosystem: Environmental > Terrestrial > Soil > Unclassified | place: USA: Iowa...
CCTGCATAAAGGCCTCTCATTGCTTCCTCTTTGAAGCGTTCAAAATCAAATTCCTCTTTTTCCATTTGCTCTGTCTAATATAAAAATTCTTTATTTGACACAGTTTACTTTACACCCTCGATATGTTGCTAAAAACCAACATTCATAAAAACATTATTTCTACAAATTAAAGCCGCTTAAGTCGGCTTTAATTTTAACTGACCTCTCCCCAAATTGGTAGACTTATGTAAGTGTCCCAAAAACGGTAAGTCTTCACCTACACCGTTAGGATAGATAATTTCAATATCGTTATTTTTATTGGCTTTATCGATTGTGATGAAGCTTCTGCTGACATTGTCATTTTCTTTAATGCGCGAAAACCAATAATAAAAAGTGGCTTCGTTGATGCCATTCTCAGCGCAGTACGCTTTCTTGCTTTGTCCGCTCTCTTGCCAGTCTGCTATCATGGACAGCATCAAGGCTCTTTTTTCTTGCATATTCATCATGCAAAGCTAAACCTTACAGCTAAGCTATAAAATATGTACTTGGTAGGATGGATACCTTAATGCGACTCTTTTTCATTATCTTTTTTCCAATGTACCATATCATAAGGATAAAAAGGATGGTCTTTGAAACTACTATCATCCAACCTCATTTTTTTTACTACCGCTCCAACTTCCCAAGCCCAATATCCGCTATAGCCTTTGTCTCTTAAATGGGTATTATACCACGGTTCGTCTTTGTGCATTTCATACCATTTATCCAAATATTCTTTTATAGCCTCTTCTGCTTTTTCTTTTGGAAGTTGGGTTATATCATATAATAATTCGTAGGGTTTATCTCCATCTCTTTTCTTGTCCTTTTCGTTTAATAAAAAGAAAATCAATGAATCCGGCTTCCATATTTCTTCTATTGTACTACCATATGCTATATTGATAAAATCTTTAATTTTATTCATTTCGTCTTTTTCAACTTCAAATAGCAAAGCGAAACTAACCATTTGCAAAAGAAGGGGATAGTCTTGATATTCTTCCGACCAGCCTGACGAAAAGTTTTCTGTGGATTCTTGAAATATTGCGAGTAAATCTTGTATGTTTGCTCCAATAGAATATAAAGTTTCTATTTTTTGATTTCTAATACTAGCAGCACTTAAATAATGAAAAGCAGTTAATCTACCATGTTGCTTAAAATACTCAATATCGTTTTTTTTATCTGCTTCAATAAAACGATTACATCTATCCGCTTCCTGTTGAAAATATTTTGCATCTCTGAATTGAGCTCTTACTTTAGCTTCCTGTTCTTTCCCTTTTGAAGAAGATCCAAATAAATTATTAAATAATCCCATATCCTATTTTTTATTCTCTTGCCAATGAACCATATCATAAGGATAGAAAGGATGGTCTTTGAAGCTACTGTCATCCAAATTCATTTTTTTAACAACTGCTCCTACTTCCCAAGCCCAATATCCGCTATATCCTCTGACTCTTAAATGGGTATTATACCAAGGATCCTCTTTATGCATTTCGTACCATTTATCCAAATATTCTTTTATTGCCTCCTCTGCTTTTCCTTTTGGAAGTTGGGTTATATTATATAATAATTCGTAAGGTTTATCTCCAACTCTTTTCTTGTCCTTTTCATTTAATAAAAAGAAAATCAATGAATCCGGCTTCCATATTTCTTCTATTGCACTACCATCTGCTATATTGATAAAATCTTTAATTTTATTCATTTCGTCTTTTTCAACTTCAAGTAACAAAGCGAAACTAACCATTTGCAAAAGAAGGGGATAGTCTTGATATTCTTCCGACCAGCCTGACGAAAAGTTTTCTATGGATTCTTGAAAAACTGTTTGCATAATTGCAATATTCTCACCTTTACTAAACTTATTTTCAATAATCAAATTGTATTTTTTTGCAAGATTAAGAAATTGAAACCCCTCCATCTTGCCATTCTTCTTAATAAATTCTATATTATCCTGTTTGAGAATAGCAATTACTTTGTCGAAATACTGGATTTCATTTTTAAAATATTTTGCATCTTTGAATTGTGCTCTTACTTTAGTTTCCTGTTCTTTTCCTTTTGAAGAAGATCCAAACAAATTATTAAATAATCCCATATCCTATTTTTTATTCTCTTGCCAATGAACCATATCGTAAGGATAAAAAGGATGGTCTTTGAAGCTATTGTCATCCAAATTCATTTTTTTAACAACTGCTCCTACTTCCCAAGCCCAATAGCCACTATAACCTTTTTCTCTTAAATGGGTATTATACCACGGTTCATCTTTGTGCATTTCGTACCATTTATCCAAATATTCTTTTATAGCCTCTTCTGCTTTTTCTTTTGGAAGTTGGGTTATATTATACAGCATATCAAAAGGTTCATAAACTTTTCTTTCTTTTTTATTATTTATGAAATAATAGACTAATGAACACGGTTTAAAATCATCATTAATGCTATTATTGTCTTCCCATTTTTCTATAAATCTAGTAAGATCTGGCAAGTCTTTTTCGGACATATTAAGCAAAACTATAAATGATAATATCTGAATTGTTAAGGTATTGTTTTTAAAATCATCAGAGAAACCTTGCAAAAAATTGTCTAGCGATTCTCGAAAAATAGGTATTAAATCTTGTATGTTTGCTCCAATAGAATATAAAGTTTCTATTTTTTTGTTTCTTATGGAACAATTACTCATATAATGAGAGTCTTTTAATGCATTATGTGTTTTTAAATATCCTATTTCATTTAATCTATCGGATTCTATAAACATATCACATCTTGCGATTTGATTTTTGAAGTATTTTTCATTCTTGAATTGTGCTCTTACTTTAGTTTCCTGTTCTTTCCCTTTTGAAGAAGATCCAAACAAATTATTAAATAATCCCATATTAATATTTCTAAAATTAAAAAAACAATTTTATACTTAAATATCCAGCCTACCAATGCAGAACCAGCATTACTTCCTGTAATACCACCTTATGCCTCCTAATAAGCCCTACTGTTGTAACTATCCTAGACATATTGCGGTACCAATGATAGCGCCTATCAGCTCTTTACCGTCCATCGCCAGATTGATTTTTGTGTTGTTCGGATTGATCTGGAGGTCGTACTCCAAAAATTCATAGGAAAACGGTTCTTCAGCATAACTCACTAAGGAACTGGCCTTTGTTTTATTTTCACCCTTGATTTTTCGCGCATGAACAGCTATGCATCCAAATAGTGCAAACAGTGAAAAGCGAATTGTGCCAATACTTTTCATAAAAAAATAATTAATAAATTTTGATAATTGAGTACAATAAGAACCAATTTTATCATAATACGGAAATACTATTTACAATTCGTACTGACAATTTTAAATCCGAAGAAATAAACAAACACTCTAATATACTGGAGATTATGATAAGTGACCATCCAGATTCGAAAACCGATGACCATTCAATTCGGACATTTTTGACCATTTGGGTATTAAGCTAAGAAGTCTCAAATCCACATTTACTTATTTTTTACGATTTTATTAAATTGGTCAACTCGCCTCGGAATCGCATGATCCCTATCTCCGCAATCTCCACCTATCGAATATGATCAAGAGTTATTATCTCTCTTTATACGCTTATAATTTGCAATAAAAGACACTTAGTGCGAAAAAACAAACGATAAATCGGGCAATTCATTAGGTCGTTTCCACAACTTTTAATTCCAATAAAGCTTCCATTAGGGATATGGCGTTAGTAGAACTTTTCAAAGGACTGTATTGTAGTGAAACATTCTTTTTTATCAAGGTATTTCCAGACCATATAATTTTTATTCCTTTTAGGGAGGGATCATTTTCAATCAGATGCTTGGGCATAATCGCAAAGCTATCTCCTTTGCTGATAATTTCCAACAGGGTACGCTGATCAGGAATTAAGACGTGTGGAATGATAACAGGTACTTTCTTAAAATTTTTTTGCCAGAACAGGCGTGCTTCCGGCATTTCAGCGCTTGTACTTACCCAATTCTGCTGTACCAGCCATTTTTCCATATTTTCAAGATCATTATTTTGGATTAAAGTTCTAATATCCTGAGTATCCGTCTTTTCGCCAGCAACTAGGCTATATTGGTCTTCAAATAGAAGTTGATTTCTAAATTTTGGAAGTGTGTCGTTGGTCGAGCTGATCAAAAAATCTATGGTGCCGTTTTCAAGTTTCTCCAACAAGCTTATGGTTTCATCGGTATAAACGATAAAGATCGCGGGTAATGAAGTAAGTCGGCGACCTCCAAGTAAATGCACATATTCTTTTTCTATGCCAATACTAATAGTCGGTTTCGATTTCGTAAGACACATTTTTTTAAAAATAGCTTCTACCTCTTCTAGTTTATAGATAGGTTCCTCTATTTGCCGGTAAATGATTTTAGCATAATCAGTAGGGATGATCTTATGCTTTCTTTCAAATAAAGATTTTCCTATATGCGCTTCCAATGCAGCTATGTGCTGACTCACATTGGGCTGCGAAATGAATAATAACTTCGAAGCCGCCGTTAGGGAGCCTGTTTCATATACCGCTTTGAATGTACGGTACCATTCTAAATTAACCATAGCATAAAATTATAAATTTATTTATAGATATACATAAATTATATTATTTTATTTATAAACAGGCAAATCCCATCTTTGTAACATGTTTGGTAGACAAAAAAATTATCGATAAAAATCTTCTCTCAGACAACAAAAAATAAAAAAATATGGATACAAAAAATTATGGCATAAAACCTCAGCAGGATATCGATCAACAGTCTGATTATATTAAATCACTATTAAAAGAAGCTGCCGGGCCACTTATTAAAGTACTTGGCAATGATCCCGAAACCACGTGGAAAGAAGCACAATCGACGTATACAAAAGTGTTTGAAAATGCTTACCCTCTTCCTGATGGAGTGAAGATTACCCAGATAAAAATGGGTAACGTACCTGCGGTATTGATTACGCCCGAAAATTATCAGGGTGATACCACAATGTTTTATATTCACGGTGGCGGTTATGTGAGTGGCAGTGCAATGATGTATGTAAATCTTGCTGCAAAATTTGCACTTCGGTTAAATACCAAAGTCTACATTCCCGATTACAGACTGGCTCCCGAGTTTCCTTATCCAACACCATTAGAAGATACTTTTGAAGCTTATCAATGGTTGATGGAAAGTGGTTGTAATACTGACAGGTTGACCATTGCCGGTGATTCCGCTGGCGGTGCAATGGTAATTACGATGATGGTCAAAGGGAGAAATAAAGGAATAAAACTCCCGGCAGCTGCCATAGCACTTTCACCCTGGGCCAATATAGAAAACAACGGTAAATCGATGAACAATCGCAACAGGCTGGACCCATTTGTCACCAAAGAAATATTGGATGCTATGGCGGACACGTTTCTCAACGGAATTCATCCTTCTGATGCTGATGCCTCTCCAATTTATGCTGATGTCCGCAATCTTCCACCTACGCTAATATTGATCGGAGAGAATGAAATAATGCTAAGTGATGCCATAGATCTTGCACGGCATTTAGCAGAAAACCGTGTAAGAGTTAATCTGGAAGTATGGCCGGGTTTATTTCACGTATGGCCGCAATACGCACCTAACCTGAAAGAAAGTGATCAGGCTATAAAAAATATAGTCAGATTTATCACTGATCAGATGTGTTAATTTTTTTATCCATCTTAGATAGGCAAAGTTTAACATTTAGAACTCAAAGTAACTATGAATATGTTCAACGTTGAGTTCTAATTTTTTTATTTATAAGACAAAAGAGGAAAAATAGCCGTAATTATTGGTGTACATATTAGTCTAGCTCAAGTTCGGCTAAGAAAGATGTCAAAGTAGCTTCAATTTTCCCTACGACAAAAAACTGACTCTGTTGGCACAGAAGTTACAGACTAGTTAACACCTTATCTTCAACACATTAATCTGCTTTTGTAGTATCAACAGCTGCCCAAAATTTATGCTAGATAAAAACATGGAACTTAGTAATGATTTTCCAGAGCAAATATACCAGAGCAAACATACAGGTACATTTCCCCATATCCTGAATAAAAAAATCTCCTGAAGGCCGGAGATAAAAACACAAATGATGAAAAAAATTATTTCGAAATACGAAGTTAAATTCTGTCAAGTAGAATATGAATGGAGCTGTAGCAGAACAATCGGGTACAGAATTACATGGCATTTTAATTGAAATCTACCACAAAAAAAAGAAAAGCCCTTAATTAGAAAGATGCTTTTCTTCTTCAATTCTTAACAAGAAAAATGTTAGGTAGACAACATTATTATTTAACCGCTGTTGCTTCCAGTTCTACTTTTAATGTTTCAAATAATCCACTGACCTCGATAACTGTGAGAGCCTGTTCTATATTGTGGCGTGCTATCCAATCCTGGAGAATCCCAAAATGTGGTAGCAGTTCATCTGTGGATGTGGTATAAATATTCAGTTTGACAATGTTGCTGCATTCGTAGCCAGCCAAAGAAATAACTTCTTCTAGATTGGCAATAGACTGCAATAGCTGGGATCCCATATCTCCATTGCTTGAAATCCCTGTCTTGTCTATCGCTGCCTGACCCGAACAGTATAACGTTCCCTGTACATTTCTCACTTCCACTGCCTGAGAATAGCTACGGTCTGCCTGCCACTTCCATGGATTGATCGTTCTTTTTTCCATAATTCTAATTTTGATGACGTCCTGTGACGCTGTTTATGTTTACCATGCAAAAATGCAGATTAGTCTGTGTTCACACGCTTGACTCAGGTCACAATTATAATGTGATGTATATCACAGGGCTATCATAGACGGCTAAGTGTTTCTCTTGATACACCCAGATAGGAAGCCAGAAGAGATTTGGGGACTCTTTGGATCAATGACGGATATTTTTCCAACAATTGTCTATATCGTTCTTTTGTATCTGAAATCATTGTGGATATGACACGTTGCTGTGCGGCGATATATCCTGAATAAGCTTTTTCGAGGAAGAAATGTTCCATTTTTGGCAGAACCTTACAAAGTTTTTTGTAGTTCTCCAAGCTCAGGCAGAGCACTTCGGTATCTTCTATACATTCCAGTGACATCGTCGCATCTGTCCGGTTATAGTAAGCCTGGAAATCTGTTTCCCACCAGTCTTCCATTGCGAACCCCACAATATGACTTTTTGCGGTCTCTTCACTGAGAACAAGTTTAAGAAGACCTTTTACTATGAAATAATTATATTTGACGGGCTCTCCCTGCTGGATTAGAAACTGATGCTTCTTATATTTTTTTAAAATAAAAAAGGAAAGTATCAATTCAGCTTCTTCATCAGTCAATGGAAGAATTTTCTCAATATGAAACCGTAAAGTATTATGCATAAATGTATTCATTGCTTTAATATTGTAGCAGAATAAGAATTCAGATTTTTGCAAACTTATGAATTATTTATATCTTCTAATTTGTCCTCATTACAATCAAAACTCAGTTGATAGTAATGAGGACACCGACCATACATCAGATACCTAGGTAGCTTTCCTTAAACCAAGGAATAAGGTAAAGGAAGTGACGATGGATATGGCGCCGAACATGGCAAAGCCATCCGCCGGATCAGATGCAAAACCTGTGGACTAGGGGATCAAAGTTATTCAGCGTGGTCTGGGCATTCTGATATGAAAGGGTTATGTAGATCAGTATGGGCTTTACCTTTCTACCGGTCTTTGATAGTACATCCATACTTTTAGAGAGCTGGCAGTTTGCTCGACTCAGGAGCCTTGTCGATGAAGATACGTTATGAGCATGCTTACATTGGTTAGAATCTAGCTTAGATTAACGTTAATATATATCATTGTAACGTTAATATTTACCATTTTAACGTTAGCATATATTATTGTAACGTTGATATTTATCATTTAAACGTTACTATATATTATTGTAACGTTGATATCTAATATCGTAACGTTAGATTATACTATTACAACGTTATGATAAAACACAACATCGTTAATCTAAATTAAAGTAACGTTAATATAAAATGAAACAACGTTGTTGTATTCTATTTTAACGTTGATATCTATCATAATAACGTAATGATAAAACAGAACAACGTTAATATGAATTGAAGTAACGTTAATATGCGGAGTACTGGATGAAGAAAGCAAGAAAATTGCTCAAGCCCGTAAACAGGGAATTACCTATGATCCGGAACTATTATCTAATGCAGATACTCTCAGGCAACTCTTAGCTAGATCGAGACATCTGCTGTTCAAACATCCTATTAGATGGACAGAGAACCAGATACATCGTACAGAGCTCTTGTTCCTGCGTTTTCCGTTAATCAAAAAAGCTTATGACCTAGGGATAGCACTCGGGGATATTTACAATAAAAGTAAGAGCAAGGAAGGAGCATTCACCAAAGTTCATTCGAACCACATCCCCCTCTATCGTCCTTTAGACCAATAAAAAGTATTTTTCTTTGTGAAAAATCGTAGTTTTTTCATTCAGATATTCCTATACATTTTGTAGATTTATGCCATTAACCGATTAACTTTTATGGAGCCACCTCAATCCAAATATTACCTTACAGCAAAGAAGTTCTGGAAGACAGTTGTAGACATTGAGAAAACAGCGGATACCTCGGAATTGCAACAACAGATCGATTTTCATAAACGCTTGTTAAATATATTTCAAGCCGGCAGTTTCTATTATATAGTGTTCAATATGTATACTGGGGATCTCGAGATTGTCAGCGAAGAAAGCGAAAACCTTCTCGGCTATAAACCAGAAGAGCTTTCTCTTCCACTCTTCATGGAACGTATCCATCCTGACGACAAACCTTATTTCCTCAACTTTGAATATAAAGTGGTGGAGTTTTTTAAGAGTTTACCTTATGAAAAAGTAAAAAGCTATAAGGTTCAGTATGATATCAGGATCAAAAGAAAAGATGAGCATTATATCAGGATCCTGCATCAAGCAATTCAGATCGATTATGATGAAAATAACTTCTACCGGACACTCTCCCTGCATACCGACATATCCCATATAAAACAAGAAGGGAAACCCTGTTTCTCGCTTATTGGGCTTGATAACGAACCTTCCTTTTTTAATATCCAGCTTGACCAAGCGTTTACAAAATCCTATGATATGTTTACAAAGCGAGAGCGAGAAATTTTAAAATGTATCGTTGAGGGCAAGATGAGCAAAACAATTGCTGATGAGCTATGCCTAAGTCTCCACACCGTAAATACACATCGGAAAAATATCCTCGCAAAAGCCGAGGTAAAAACACCAGTGGATTTAATTGCCAAGGCGATAAAGGAAGGCTGGCTGTAGATTATGACCTGCTTTTAATCAAAAAGCGTCGGCGTCCGATCTTTCATTTCCAGATCAATAAGAATAGATTTATTTTTCAGACCACCTGCAAAACCAACGAGCTTACCGGTTCCACCGATGACCCGATGACAGGGTACAATAATGGATATCGGATTTTTGTTCAATGCACCACCGACTGCACGTACTGCTTTAATATCGCCAAGCAGGCGCGCCAGATCTCCATAGGTTTTTGTCTGACCATAGGGAATAGTGAGCAAAGCTTCCCACACCTTAAGCTGAAAGGGGGTTCCCTGCATATCCAGTGGTAGGTCAAAAACAGTGCGCTTGCGGTCAAAATACTCCAAAAGCTGTTGTTGGGCGAGTAAAAGTAATGGTGCATGGTCATCTCTATCCGGTTTAGATAACTTTGTACGGGTATAGTCCTCACCTTCCCACAATACAGCAGTAAGACCACGCATGGTCGCCACAAGCCTTATGCTCCCTACTGGCGATGCGATATCTGTATAGACAAGTCCGTTATCCTGCTGCATATTTTTTATTGGCAAGTTACTAATCTTTTTTATTTCATTTCCCGCAACGAAAACATGTTTCTAAACAAGCAGCCATAGCTACCCGCCTGAATTATATAACCGCCACAATGATTTTATGATTACTTCAACTTTTTGTGATAGCCACACAAGAGAAGGCAAATTACCAACTATAGTAGGTAGTATCATTATAAAACCAGTGTTAACACCAACGAATCTTATTCTTTCGTCTTATGCTAGACAGCCCCTAAGCTATTTGTAACAGAATCGGTTAAAGAAAACTACTTTCATTGTCAAAAAAACTATGGAATAGTTCGCTCTTGGGCATCATATCAATGTGTATGAACAAGAATTATAACCTAAAGACCAAGCATCATGGCAGAATTAAATCAAAAAACACAAGAAAGCGGAAAGAAAAAAATTAGAAGCCGAAAAATGGCTCCAAAGGTAGATCTGACAGCGATGGTAGACCTTGCGTTTCTTTTGATCACCTTCTTCATGCTGACCACGACCCTAAACAAACCTGCAGCAATGGATATTGCCATGCCAGACAAAACAAAAGGCGAGGCTACAGCACCAGTACTCATTGACGAAAACCTGACAGCTACATTGATCCTTGGTGATGGAAAATTTATGTGGTATCATGGCGACTTCAAGAAGCCCATTGCCTTTTCTGAAAAACCGGGCGATATCGAGAAAACATTGCCGCAGGTGCTCGCGCAGTTGAAAGCAAAGATCAGTACCATGCCCAATAGCAAGGATATGATCGTGCTGATCAAGCCAAGCAAAGAAGCAAGGACGAAAGATGTGATCCATACAATTGATGAGATCAAACATCAAAACATTACACGTTATGTCATCGGTAAAACGCAAGAAGAAGAGGAAAAACAGTTATTAGCTTCCATTCAGTAAAATACCAACAAGTCTATCTATTCAATATTAAAAAAGGACTGTAACGATACAAGCAGAATCAAAGACAAGAGGGTTATTCAATTTTTGAATGGCCCTCTTGTCCTTATATTCAGTGTTATGATGTACTACCTTTTGTCCAGGTTTTCCCAATAACGTTCCACATTTTCCTTTACCTCAGCAGGCAAAGAAGCGTAGTTGTCCGAATAGGAAGTCTTATTATATCCATCCTCCGCATCTGCACGCAGACGATAAAATTGCCCCTTATATAAAACCAAAGCGATACAGCTTAGCTGTTTTTCAACATGATCCTTTGGATGTCTGGAATAGATAAACACCGCATCCAGTTTCCCATCTTTGTCAGCGTCAAAAAAAGCTTTTCTGGATTCCCACACCGAAGTAATAATACCATCTTCTGCAATAGTTTCCTCCACAATAGGTACCCACATACCGTCTTTTCGCTGAAATTGCTGTACATACAGTTTATCCGGATCAGCACCCCGTTCTTCTTTCGAAAACACAATATAATTATCTTCCTTTGCGGTTTCGATATGTTCAACCTGCAGCACACGTTTGCCTTTAAATGGAAAACCCGAAGATTCAAAGTTTTCCTTATTGACCGAAATAGTAGTGATCTGCGCCTGCGCGGTATAACATCCCATCAGAAATAGGATAAAAAGTGTGTATTTTCCCATGTGTTTTCCCTAAATATCTAATCAAATTACTGACAATAAAAGAATAATCCAATATTTTTAACATGCATCTTTACATCAACCTGATTCAATTCTCCTATATTCTCGCTAAATTTATCTTATTCATATACCGTGCAACAGCTACAGATGAGGTATCCGTTCCACAAAATCAGGCATTAATCCCATGAAGCAGGACATTCAAACCATCGCGGACATAAAAATATTAGTCGATCAGTTTTACAGCACCATTCGTCAGGACAATCTCCTTGGCCCTATTTTTCAGGAGCGAATCCAGGACAATTGGGGCGTACATCTGGAAAAAATGTATCGCTTTTGGCAGACGATCCTCCTGGATGAACATACCTACTTCGGTAGTCCATTTCCACCCCATATCCCCCTACCCATTGAGGCGAAACATTTCGATCAATGGCTCCTTCTGTTTGAAGCGACCGTCGATCGGCTATATAAGGGTGAAAAAGCTGACGAAGCCAAATGGCGCGCACAAAAAATGGCACAGATGTTTCAGTTTAAAAAAGAATATTTTAATGCCAACCCGAAAAAGAACCCCCTGATATAGGACGTTTTGTATTCCAGGTTCGATATACAGTCACACTTCATTTTCCACTAGCATTCCAAATAAAGTTATCCCACAGTATCCGATAGACTCATCATTTTAGCAGTCGCCATTCTCTTTTTTTGTAACAAAACCTGTTTCCCACAAGCACTAAAACCAAAACAAACCACTAAAAATCAATACAATACACACAAATAACAAATTTTAACACTTTATATTCTACATAACGTAGAATACATTCTATATTTGTAGTATGAATAAATTATCAGCGACTGAAGAACAATTGATGGGGTACATCTGGGACATGAAAAAGGCCTTTATGAAAGATCTTATGGAAGCCTATCCTGAGCCCAAACCCGCTCCAACAACGATTGCGACATTATTAAAACGGATGACCGAAAAGGGAGCCATATCGTATGTATTATATGGTAATTCACGTGAGTATTATCCGTTGTTCGACAAGGACAGTTATTATCTCGCACATGTCAATGATATTGTTGAAACGTATTTTGATAATTCAGCGTTAAAATTCGCTTCTTTTTTCACAAAACAATCACAATTGAACAAGGAGCAACTGGAAGAACTGAAAAAAATAATTGATTCAGAAATTAAAAACAAAGCGACATGATTATTTATTTGGGAAAATTGATCGCCTGTTCAGGCTTACTGTATCTCGTATACATTTTTCTTCTGCAACAGCATAAGCTATTGGTATTTAACCGCTTTTATTTGCTCGCTATTATACCAATCGCTCTTTTTGCACCATTGGTGCAAACTGCCTTACCGTCTTTTATTCCTGATTTTTTTCATTTTAATAGGGTTCAACCGGAAGTAGTTCCAGAGAATATGGAGCTTGTCATCACAGCCCCTACAGCCGTCCCGCAAGAACCGCTGATATCAACCAACACGACTATTGTCCTTGCCTATCTACTGATCGCAATTGTACTTCTGATTAAGTATTTATTGAGCTATAAAAAGTTCTCGACTTACATCGATCGTGCCGCTGCGACTGACAATCCTTCAATTTATAGTATTCATGGCCTCAAAACTCCCTTCTCATTTTTCAGGCGGATTTATGTTCCCCGTGGAGCGTATTTACAAGGAGAGATTGAGGCTTCAATTATCGCCCACGAACAGGCACATGTAGACCAACGCCATTCCATAGATGTGATGCTCATGCAGTTCATGCGCGTTATATTATGGTTCAACCCTTTGGTTTACCTGATCGACAGAGCTGTTCGACAAAACCACGAGTACCTGGCAGACGATGCTGTAGTACAGGTTTATGAACGCGCCAGTTACCAACATCTGATTATCCAGTGGAGCATGTCCTCCCCCGATATAAACGCATTACCGGCCAGTAATTTTAATTTTTTAACAACAAAAAAACGATTAATTATGTTACAGAAAAAAACAAACAGTGGTAAGCTCCTGCTGATGCCTGCGCTTACCCTATTGCTGACAACAGCAATTAGTCTGTTGTTTTCGACTCATGTCGAAGCGCAGAAAACAACCCCGGCCAAAACAGAAAAAACTGAACCAGCGAAACCGGCCATGACTCCGCCTGCGTCCAAAAAACCGGGTGCCCCAAAAGCTGTATCTGAACGGCCCAATCCTCCAAAAAGAGAAATGGTTCCTACAATGAAACCAAAGAAAAGCTCTACTTCTCAGAAAGAAGATACGGTACGTTTTCCAGAGCCCAAAAAGACAGATGGAAGCAGTAGGAAAACAACTGGAAATGAGCCGCCAATGCGTGAAGAAGTGAAAGTGGAAGTAGCTTCCAAAAAAGTAGAAACAGCAAATGCTCCGGCATCAAAAGAAGGTGTACGTCTTTGGACAATCAAGAATACGTCCACCGATAAAGCAATGAAAGAAGCTCCTGCCAAAATAGAAGAAGTGAATGTAGAAAACGTAAAATTTCAGGAACCTAAACGGATCAATGTAAGTGAAACTGCAAATGTGATCATCACCACATCTATGAAATCAAATGTTCAAGTGAATGATCCCAATGCCGTTACAACAGTAAAAACAGGAACGGCGACTTCCGGATCGGCAAAGGTAACAGAAATCAGGTCGACAGAACCAAATACCATAACGAAAGCAAACATACGCTATGCTAACACCATCGTATCAGAAGCCAAGGAAAACAACGGAAAACAGGCTGCCAAAATCGTACTTCGAGGAGAACCGGCTAAAAAAACAACCTCATCCAGGTAATAGGAACTAATTTAAAAGGCAAAAAAGAGGAATCTAGATTCCTCTTTTTTGTTAAACCCAGCCTTCCTCAATTGTTTTTTTGATCAACTGCAAGGGAGTCTTGACTCCTGCTTTAACTAAGATATTTTTACGGTGAGTATTGATTGTATGAATACTTAGGTACAAACGGTCCGCAATCTCCTGACTATTCATACCCTCGATTATTCCTTTTAGCACCTCTGTTTCACGCTCAGTGAAAAGCTTCGTCCTAAAAGATACAGCTATTGCATCGGGAATATTATACAGTGAGGGCTCTCCATATAATCCGATGATCGAACAAGTTGGTTGGCCTCGCTTTTGCAAATGCGTAATGTCTGTATGCACGTGCAAACTATGGTAAAGATTATTCTCATCGTAGTCGATGATCACATATTGAAGTAAAATACGGATATAATTGCCATCCTTTCTTTTTATTCGCAAATCATACTGGAATTTATAATGGGTTATTTTTTCCATTGGAACAGTATTGAGGAATGAGGTAATATACTGTTCGAAATTCATAAAATAAGGCATATCAGCTGGATGAATACTGTCCATAAAGAGGCGTAAATCCATCTCTTCTGGGCTATACCCCAGCATCGCACTCATTTCAGGAGCCGCCTCCGCAATGTCTCCATTATAAATATCGAAGAGCAAAAAATAATAATCTCCGGCCTGAAATATATTGAACAGCTTTCTATAAACTTCCAGCTGATGATGAAGTGTTAAAGGATCAATAGTTTTCCCCTGCTGGGCGACAGTTTTCCAATATTTTCGCACCTCTAGATAGAAATGTGCATTAAAATCAGTTTTCATAGTTCAGTAGTATATGGTTATTTTTTTCGGTAGCTTTACGTTTCCAAGAGAAAATCGTTATTTCGGCTTTATTTCTGACTAACAAATGGGCTATTCAATTGTTTAATCAGTTTGCAATACATTATCAGTTACAGTTCCAAAATTGAGCAGAGCAATTGTCTCTATTTTTTCGTCCCAGATATTTCTGTATTAGGATCAATTTATAAATAAAAAATCAGAAAAATATACCATCATAAAATTATTGATCTTTTCTGTTTCTCGACCTGAGGGAAGATGCTTATCAGCGATTTTTGTTTGGCGGAGATATTGATCTGTGCCTTTAGCCCCCCAAGCGGTGAAAGTACCAAAAGCCCCCCCTCCGAACAAAACGGATTTCACACGGCTATACTTCATGAAATGATATTTCATAATGTTTTAGGTTAAATATTAGAAAATTGATTAGTTTGCTTTTGTTGCTTATTCGTTTTTCGTTACCGTGATCTCGATATCAAAAAACCGTAGCATTTCCACGACTTCTTTCATGGAGTCCGTTCGCTTGATCCCTCCCAAGATTTTCTTGGTGGTATCTTGCTGCTTTAACCCTATATACACCGGATACCAGCGCTCAAGTTTCCTGACGATCGTAAGTGCGTAAGCATCTTCAAAGTAGAATTCGCCATTACGCCTGGCTACGACCGATTCCGGATTAGCCAGTGTATGGACAGTTCCCTCTTGTCCATCTGACACATATTGTTCGGCTGGTTTCAATACCGTTGGTGCATCTTTTCTCCTACTATCGCGTACCACTACAGCGCCCTCCAATAAGATGACGGTCTTGCTCCGTTCATTATGATATCCCTAGTATTAAAATGCGTTCCCAATACCTTTACCTGCTGTTGCCCCATGGCGACTACAAATGGAGATTTTTTGTTGTGCGCAACCTCAAAGTAAACCTCACCAGTTACCGAAGCTGGGCGTTCTGCACCTTCAAAATGCGCTGGAAATTTCAGTTGCGAGGATGCATTAAGCCAAACCTCCGTTCCATCGGACAATGTCACATGCAATTGCTTACCACGTCCAGTTTCCAAGGTCTGAAGCTGTCCCTGCAGTTTATTGTGATCTAGTTTTCTAAAATCCAGTGAACTGGCATTGTGAGACAAATTGCTATCCAATGGGTGTCTACCATCCAATAAAACGGTATCCCCCGTAGATAGAATGAGTTTTGATGATGAGGCTTCATCCATATAGGTTGCTTTGAGTTCTTTCTCGTCCATAAAAGAGATGGATGAATGCAGCCACAATTTCCATAGTGAGCCCAACAACAATAGCAGGAGGACCGCTGCGGCACTGATTGCCCAGCTGCTCCAGTAGAACGGAATAGATTTACAGTCATATTAATAACCGATAGGCTGTAGTCATTATCTTGCTCAGCTTTATGGACAATACCTTTCCAGATCTTTGATAAATCCAAATCGATGATAACAAATTTCTTTCACAAAAAAAACTATGAAGAAAAGATCAGTACATTTTTTTAACGGATCACTTTACAATCCTCTTTATTAATATTTTTTATTTAAAAAGACATTAACACTCACGTAACACTTCGTCCTTAAATTAGAATTATAATAGGTGACAATTACTAACGGTTTCATTGTAAGAGACTATAAAACCAACAATTATTAAAAATTATGGAAATTTCAAATTTAAACAAGCGCTTCTTAGTTGTTTATTTGGCAATTACCCTTACAGCAGTATCCTGTAAAAGAGACGTTCTGATACAAGAAAATGCTTCTAAAGCATTAAAATCCTCAAATAAGAAGGATAATGCATCTGAAAATTATTATTACTATAAAGGCAAAAAAATATTCCTAAAACCTAATAGGGAATTTATTTTTGTAAATTATTCAAAAACGGCCTCTCTTAATGTTGAGACCGCTCAATTGCAGGAAACAGCAAAGGGTCTAAAATCATTCTCTGGAAAAAGTTTCTTAAATCAAAGCTCTGACAAGACTTTTTATTGGAAAGAAATGAAATTAAACAATTTATCAGAAGTTGAATATAATGATCAAGTTAAAAAGCTGCAGGCTTCACCAAATATCGAGACAGTATCTCCATATTTTTTTGACACATCTGGGCAAAAGATAGGCCTTTCAAATTTCTTTTATGTAAAGTTAAAAAAGGAGGCAGATCTTCCACTTTTGGAACAAAAAGCAAGAGAAAACCACATTTCTATTGTAGAGAAAAATAAATTTATGCCTTTGTGGTATACGCTTACTTGCACAAAAGAGACTCTGAAAAACGCATTGGAAATTTCAAATCTTTTTTTTGAGTCGGGACTTTTTGAATACGCAGAGCCAGATTTTTTGATTGAAAATATCGCGTTTAATACCTCCAACACATATTTTGGAAATCAATGGAATTTGCTGAACACAGGTAATTATGGGGGGACTTATCGTACTGATATTTACGCGAAAGAAGCTTGGGTTACAAAAAAAGGCGAGGGTATTAATGTCGCTGTATTGGATCATGGTATAGAATTATCACACCCCGATTTGCTTGCCAATCTTCACAACCTGAGTTATGATACCGAAACTACGTCATCTCCTTCAATCGTCAGGGGCAGTCATGGTACAGCTTGCGCTGGAATTATTGGAGCTATTGACAATAATATTGGTATAGCGGGTGTAGCGCCCAAAGCGAAGCTGATGTCTGTTAGTAATGGTCTCGTACTATCCACAACCGCAAAGCAGGATCTAGCAAACGGTATTAATTGGAGTTGGCAAAATGGTGCTGATATTATCAGCAATTCATGGGGACACAACTCCTTAGCAAGTTCTTTAATAGATGATGCAATTTCCAATGCACTGGTACAAGGCCGTAATGGCAAGGGCACTATCGTTGTTTTTGCTACAGGCAACAACAATGGTCCCGTTAATTATCCCGCAAATAGCAATCCTGCTATTTTGGCTGTGGGGGCGGCGAGTATGTGTGACCAACGTAAATCGCCCAATAGTTGCGATAAAGAAACAGGCTGGGGTAGCAATTTCGGAAGTGAGTTGGATGTCGTTGCCCCCGGAGTACTCATACCAACAACTGATTTAACAGGATCTAATGGGTATAACAACGGTTCCTCTCAAGGGAGTGTATTATTGCCAGTGAATTTCATCGACCCTAATTACACAGGGACATTTAACGGTACATCTTCCGCATGTCCCCATGTTGCGGGTGTGGCGGCACTTGTATTGTCCGCTAATGCTCAATTGACAGGGCAGCAAGTTCGCAATATTATCGAATCTACGGCTCGAAAGAGTGATAAATATGTATTTTCTAATTATGGTAACAGGGTGAATGGCAAATGGAACAATGAATATGGCTATGGCATGGTGGACGCAGAAGTCGCAGTTCGCAAGGCGCGGGCAGTTTCGAACAAAGCCGAACTCTTGATCAATTTTTCCTCCCAAAATTCAAGTACAACCTTTAAATTGGAAATTTTACGACAAGGAACAGCTATTGCGACATATAATTTGAATCAGGATATCCAATACAAAATAAATCTTGATGCAGGTAGTTATCAAATACGTTGTACTCCAGCATCCAGCTATCATCAGGAGGTCATGTTAAGGATGTACAACAGCAACAATAAACCATATTCCCAAATCAAAGCGTGGGGAATAGATCGAGAAAGTACCACTCCTGTAGTTGAAAGTGTAGATGTAATAAACGGAAATTTATACGATTTTAATATTCTGCACACTTTCGATTAGTTTCTCGGTAATACTTTCCGGGTTTTGCAAACACACTGCAAAAATCAATGTAGTTATTCATTGACTTTCGCAGTGTGTTGATTTGAGCAATTCATAAATTTTTACAACAAAGGCGGCGGTCAGCAGTTTGGCTTTAAGCTGGACAACCAGACCTTACCAACGGATACGTTAGGTTTAACACCCAAAGAGACGTCCAAAATTATTGCCTTTCTCAGAGCTTTGGACGATTAAGCAGCAAAGCAATACATTCCGCTCTCCAAAATAAAAGGAAGGGATCTACAGCAATCAGCTATACAAAAAAGCCGCATGAACGGGGAGTTCTATGCGGCTCAACTAGAATATTTATATAGATTATCTGGAATATACGAATAAGACGATTAAGAAAACCATTTGTCCCGGGAAAACTCAAAAAGATTTTTCTTATTTCACCTTGCGCCCAATAATCACCATATTGGTAGCCAGATAACCAGCTATCTGAGCAATCTTGTTCAGTCCGGAAGAATATTCGCCGGTCACTTTCTCCACATTCAGCAGCAGTGTATGCTGACCTTTTTTCACTTTTCCCAGATTGATATGCCGTGGAACGATTTCCCCTCCCTGACACCAGTTTCTCGTTGGGTAACGCCAGGTACATCCCGAACATTTTAAGCCATGGGGATTTATTTTATCATAATAATCATACGGTTCACAGGAAACCTTAGAGTCAAAACTTGTTATTTGTGTACCATCCAGAGAAATAATATGCTCGCGGGTCCGACCTTCTTCTTTACTACCATGTCCACTGCTCGTATACACAATATATGCATCGTCAATATCATCTTTCAGTTCAAAGCTTGTACTGATTTTCTCCTCTCCTGTGTTCAAATTACGGCTTACTAATGGTACATAGACATTGCTTTCATTATTTGAGACCATACCATTATCCCGGGTATCAATAAAAATGTCAGCTTTAAATCCAGGTTGGTCACAATAGGGAATCGCACTGGAATAAAATTTTTCCGGATTTGCTCCGACCTCATACTGAATATATACATCTGAGTTCGGATCGCGCAGATCCTGTGCATAGGCGCTGATATCACGCTGATAAGTAATATGATTGAACTGAGTGTTATATAAGAAATACGGAGTAGTATAAATAATGAATGGGAATCTACCTACAGTTTTGAAATCCGTATCCTTAGTGATAACCGTTCCTTTAGGAACTTTAAAATACCATGAATTCGCATTACGGTCCCATTCATCGTAGCCAGCGTACAATTCGATACGGAAAGAAATAGAATCTCCAATCGTATTTTTTTCTTCATCCGTAAGCTTCCTGACAAAGTTAACCTGGCTGATTCGAATGGTATTCGGAGAAAGTACTGAGCATTTTCCCCATTGATCTTCGCCAGTGTAAAAACCATAAAATGCGGCATTAGTAGCAATTTGTAGTGAGTTTGGCGTGACTTTTATGGCATTACGACCACCTTCATTTTGGTCAACAGGTTCCATCGATACACGCTGACAGGAAATCACGGCGGCGGCAATAGCGGTCACAGCGAAAACAAAAAAAAATAGTTTTTTCATAATTGTGATAATTTGGATGTTTACAATTACTATATATATACGGTTGAAAGGTTAAAATGTCCCTAAATTTTTTAAAATAATTTCTTCTCCCTAAAAGAATATGACTCCTTCTTATCATACCTTCCAACCTAGTAACATAACAAAAAGAAGCCGCAAGAACGGGGAATTCAATGCGGCTCAAACCAAACTAAGAATAAGTAATTAAATATCTGTGTTAATAGTAAGACGGTCGAGTATCGCAATTGTCCCGAAAAAAAATAAAATAATTTTTTAGTGCCTTAGAGAAAGAAATCAAACAAGGAAAACCACCTTGTTTTTTTATTAACTAGCGTAATAAGAGGATGACTGGTCTAGTCAATACAGCGAAAAAACAATATCCTCCAGAAAGAGCTGAGACTATGCTTTTTCCAAATCCAACATACGATGAGGAATGGCTTGAGGTAAACAAAAAAATCCGAAAGCAAAAGAAAGTTGTGGAAGTTCCGCTGGATCCTGATTTTGGACACGCTGTCAAACACACCAAGATCAACGCATTACCATAGATAAAGATGACGAGAAAAAAGAAGTGAATTTAAAGGAAATGCAATTAAAATAAGAAGCCGCACGAATGGGGAATTCGATGCGGCTTAACACTAACCTATGAAAAACATATACTTTATGAAAAGTAATTATCTATAAGACGGTTGAGCGGGCCAATTGTCCCGAAAAAAAATAAAATAATTTATTTTTTTTTCGGGACAATTCTACTGCTTAACCGTAGTGTATAAATAGAAAACAATTATTAACAACAGAACATTGAATTTATTGAAGTCCGCATTACTAAGGCTATCAACAAAAGCTCTGGTTGACCTGGAGTAGCCATCCACGATCATTGATCGAGCAATAGGTAAAATAAAAACTAACTAGAATTTAAACAGATTATGAAACACAAAATCTGCTGGGCACTTGGCACAGTATTAATCTTAACTCCTATAGAAAGGGTATTTGCTCTGTCAGAAAGCATGTCAAGTGACAGACATAATCTTTTATGGGAGAAATTGCACCTTCGAGAGATTCGGGGAAAGGTGATCTCAGAAGAAGGAAAAGTTCTGCGGGGAGCAAGTATCACCATAAAAGGCACAAAAAAAACTACCAAAACCGATGTTAATGGTCTATTTTCAATAGCAAACGAGGATTCTAATGTCATTTTGATTATTTCTTATGTAGGGTACAAGACACTCGAAATAGCCATAAGTTCTCCTAGGCAAGAGCTTCTTATCACGATGGAGCAAACAAACAAAGTCCTTGGCGATGTGGTGGTCACCGGGATGTTTGAACGAAAAAAAGAGAGCTTCACTGGCACCACAAACACAGTGACGGGAGATCAACTTCGCGCCGTGGGCAATCAAAATGTCATCCAGATGCTCCGGAGTCTGGATCCCTCCTTTATCGTTGTTGACAACAATCTTAGTGGTTCAGATCCTAATACACTGGCAAGAATAGAGCTCAGAGGTAAGACCAGTATTACCAAAACCGAAAATTCAGGAGTATTGACTGATCGATTGAGCGTTGACCCAAATCTCCCGTTATTTATCCTGGATGGTTTCGAATCTTCTTTACGTCAAATTACAGACCTGGATATCAACCGCATAGCGAGTGTCACTATATTGAAAGATGCAGCGTCGACAGCACTATATGGAGCACGCTCAGCAAATGGAGTAATAATAGTTGAGACGATCCGTCCAAAGCCAGGACAGCTACAAGTAAGTTATACCGGAGACTTTCGATTAGAGGTCGCAGACTTGAGAGATTATAATCTTATGAATGCAACAGAAAAATTAGAGTTCGAAAGATTAGCAGGACTTTATACGCCCAATAAGTTAAATCCATTTGCCTTAGGTGAAGACTTCAGAGCCTTAGAAAGAACTTACAATTGGCGTCTGAAAGCAGTCAAAGAAGGTGTCGATACCTATTGGCTCAATGAGCCTTTGCGAAATATAGGATTGACCCAGAATCATTCGGTCTATGCCAGTGGCGGAAACGATGGTTTTCAATATGGCATTGGCATGAATATGCAGCAAATCGGCGGCCTAATGAAAGGTTCTGACCGAAAGAATTGGGGTGCTAGAGCCGACCTGACCTATAGAAATGGTAAACTGAATGTCACGAACAGAATATTCATCAGTGGATCAAGAGCTGATGAATCACCTTATGGCTCATTTAGAACCTATGCACAGCTCAGCCCCTATTACAAAAGTGGAATAAAAGGCCGATATCTCGATCGGATGCCACAAGGCCCTTTTGATGAATACGGGATTGATGTACCCAATCCATTATTTGACGCCCTGCTAAACTCCGAAAAATATTCAACAGGATTGACCTTGCAGAATAATCTGGGATTTAATTTCGACTTGAACCGCTCTATCAGGTTTTCCGGTGCCTTTCAACTGGCTAAAAGTATTAACACAGCCATTAATTTTATATCGCCCTTACACACGCAATTCGAGTACACGAATGTATTGGAAAAGGGAAGGTATACTAACCAGCGTAGTGAGGGATTAAATTACAGTGGAAATATTGGGACCTCCTACAACAAAGTTATACAACAAAAACATGTGTTGACAGGTAATCTTCGTACCGAGATACAAGAAAACAATAATAGCTCTATTGGATTTACAGCCGTAGGTTTTCCTACGGGAGTAAAGGGCAATCCAAGTTTTGCCTACAGCTATCAACCAAATTCCAAACCCTTTGCATCTACTCCTCCAAAAACACGAAGGATCAATGGGCTGATCAGTATAAACTACGCCTACGATAATCGTTACTTTATGGACGCTACTTATCGTATCGACGGCTCTACAGCTTTTGGTACAGCAAATAAATTTTCCCCATTCTGGGCCACAGGGCTTGGCTGGAGCTTACACAACGAAGGTTTTCTCAAAAAGCTAACCTGGATCCGCTCACTGATCTTACGTGCTAATGTGGGATCAAGTGGTAACCAGAATTTTGGAAGTTTTGCCTCTACAACAGTATACAACTTACAGAATTCAAATAATTATTTCGGGCAGAGTCTGTATCATAGTAATCTTGGGAATCCCAACCTCAACTGGCAAAAAACTATACAAACCAGTACAAGCCTTGATATGGGATTGTTTGAAAATCGGTTGACAGTAAGGCTAAACGCTTACCATAAAAAGACAGATCCGCTTATCATTACTATAGATATCCCAGGGTCAAACGGTATCTCAAATTATCCTATGAATGCAGGCAATATGATTATCAAAGGAACAGAGGCCGATATCAAATACTCTCCCATCTTTAATTTAAACAAGAGGGTGATATGGACATTAGGTATAAATGGAAGTATGTACCAAAGTAAGTATGCAAATTTTGGTAGCGTATTAAAGAGTCTTAATGAAGAACAACAACGAAGTAAATCTATACAACGTTTTACGGATGGTACAAGCCCAGATGACCTTTGGTCCTTAGTATCTATGGGCATCGACCCCGGTACAGGACGGGAAGTATTTTTAAAGAATGATGGCAGTTATACTTTCGATTATGACCTCGACGATATCAAAATCGTAGGTAATACACGTCCCAAAATAGAAGGTATATTTAATTCAAGCCTACGTATCAAGGGGTTTACTTTCAATACATATATCCGATACAGCGTTGGAGCATCAAGGCTTAACAATGCTTTATATGAAAAAGTGGAAAATATCGGTCTCAGTAACATCGCTTCAAATCAAGATAAGAGAGCACTAGAGTTACGTTGGAAAACATCAGGAGATATATCACAATTTAAAGGGATCTCGCTCACAGAAGCTACGCCGATTTCCTCCCGATTTATACAAAAAGAAAATTTTATTAGCGGAGAATCAATATCTGTAGGCTATGATTTTCAAGCAACTACATCTCATTGGCTCCGGGCAACTCGTATTCAAAATTTAAGAATTTCAGGATTTATGAACAATATTTTTAGGCTCTCGAATATTCTGTCGGAGCGGGGTATCGATTATCCCTTTGCAAATACGATATCTTTTAGTCTTAACGCGTCTTTTTAAAAAATGAACTATATGCGACCAACTATAAACAAGGGATTAGGGTTGATAACAATCCTCCTTCTGATTCTAGGTGCTGTATCTTGTAACAAGTTTCTGGATGTTACCCCAGAAGACAGGTTTCTACAGGGAGATGTTTTCGCAGACGAAATGTCTATCAATAAAGCTTTGAATGGAGTCTACCTGAACATGGCTACACCAAGTCTGTATGGCGAGCAGCTAAGTATGGGCACGATCGATCTGATGGCTCAATATTACAATCCTAAAGGTCTCCCTCCCGTTTGGAAGGATCAATTGGCTGTATACGACTATAGTCAACAAGATGTTTTGAATATCTTTAGTGATATATGGCGGTCGGCATATTTAGCGGTATTGAATACAAATAGCTTCTTGGCTAATGTGGAAAATCCTCAAAAAGTGATGGCAGATGACCGTAAAGATTTGCTCAAAGGTGAAGCATATGGACTGCGGGCATTTATCCATTTTGACTTGCTTCGTTTGTTTGGCCCAGTCTATCCGAAAGAATCGGATATGGCCGCAATCCCTTATCTAAGTAATCCGACTGAAAAAATCCAGCCAATTATTACGGCAAAAGAGGTTATAGACAAGGTATTGGAAGACCTAGAACAAGCCGAGAAGCTATTGAAAAACGATCCTATACGCAGCGAGGGAATAGTACCTACAAATGGAACAGACCCACTTGCTGATTTTTGGAAGCTCCGTAACAGAAGGATGAATTATTACGCCGTCTTAGCTTTGAAAGCCAGAGTACTATTGTATAAAGGTGATAAAGCAGCTGCACTGGCAACTGCTACCAAGACAATCAAGGAAGCGAGCAAATGGTTTCTCTGGACACCAGAAGCAAAAACACAACCCGGAATCTCCAATCCGGATCGAGTATTTTCGTCTGAAGTATTATTTGGATTACAAAATAAAGAAATGTACAACAGTTACAAGTCTCTATTTACCAAAGAACTAGACGAAAGAATAATACTCACACCTCTTCCAGAACGTTTGGAACAGGTTTTCGAAAATAACCAAAATGATTACCGTTATCGTGTGAATTGGGGCTCAGGAGCTGCCGTCGATAAAGATTACAAAATTTTTATAAAATATCAAGATATAGAGAATGAGGCCCTATTATATAGAGCATTACAACCACTTATCCGAATATCGGAATTATATTATATCGCTGCTGAATCCACCATAGATCAAAATACTGCACTATCCTATATTAATACCGTAAGGAAAAATAGAGGTTTGGGAGAATTGCCTGTAGGGACTGTAGTAAAAGACGCTTTACAAAATGAGTACCGCAAAGAGTTTTGGGGTGAAGGGCAGACTTTTTTTTACTATAAACGAAATGCATTAACCTTGATTCCGGGACGGGCATACTCAGATATGCCAATGGACCGGTCTAAATATGTTGTGCCTTTACCGCGAACCGAAACAGATAATCGATAGATCCTCAATAAATATATACACAATGAATACTCCAAAAACCATGTTTAGATACTTAGGTACTATACCTATTCTGCTCAGCATATTATTAACATTCTCCTGTAGAAAAAGCGAACTGATGACTTTTGACGGTGATCGTATGCTTTATTTTTCCCGCAACTCCATTGACTCACTCAATGTGAACTTTTCTTTACTAGCCGATGATAGAAAAGATACTGTTGTAAAAATACCAATCATGCTTTTAGGTCTTCCGTTAAATAAGCCAACAACATTTGAGATCAGTATTGATCCGGCAACCAATGCGAGCAAAGGCGAGGATTTTAACATGACTTCCCAGCTTAGTTTTCCTGCACACAAAAGTTCCGACACATTGGAGATAAAATTCATCCGTACAGCCAAATTGGCCGCCAAGGAATATGTATTAAGCTTATCCTTAAAACCTACACCTGATTTTAATACTACTTCCTTTAATTTTGATTCAAAAGGTGTTGCTGCAAGAAGAGTCCGTATTTTTTTCTCAGATATATTTCCTATGACTAAGAGATGGAAAGGTATAGATGGCAGGTTGGGAACAGAATATTATCTTGGCAGATTCACGAAAAAGAAAATGAAGCTGATATCTTCTCTATATCCGAAATGGTCTTTTCAAAATCTATATGACAACATCGATCGAAATGGACTTTTTTTTGGAAACTTGCTTCAGTCACATTTGAAGAAAAATAAGGAGGCCGGAGCGCCTGTGCTGGAAGATGACGGTACACTAATGGAGGTCGGACCATATTACACAAAGTAAATCAATTGAAATTTGCGATTATGAAATCATTACAAAAATTATTTGAAGTATCACTGCTGATCACAGCACTGGGCGTTTTCTGTCAGAGCTGCCGGAAAGATCCCGGAAACTATGTGTACAAAGAGGTTAACGAGGCTACCGTAACAGGATTAGATAGTTTTTATGTGGTAACGAAAGGTGAAGTCTTACAAATTACCCCCATAATCGGATATACACAGGATAAGATCGGGGATACTGTGAACTATGAATATGCCTGGCTATGGATCAATAAAGATGGGGATAAACCGAGGATACCGCAGAAAATAGGGACAATGCCGATTTTGAAAGCAAGGATGAACAACCCATTAGGACTATACAATTATTCCTTCCGCGTGACCGATAAGAGGACAGGCATATGGAAGGAATATTATTTTAAGGTGTTAATCAATAATAAGTTTTACGAAGGCTGGTATTTGCTTTCGGAAACAAAAGGACAACAGAGCCGCTTAGACATGCTCAACTATAAAGCGGAATCTAAAAAATACGAATTTATTCCGGATATATTGACAGCTGCCGGTTCTGCTCTAAAATTAAAAGGCACACCTTCTCTTATCAGTTACTTCCGCAGCAATGGGATCCCTTCCTTGACTGAAGGAGGTGGAGAGGCTATAGTGGTCGGCACTTCGGAGATGGCAACATTTTTAGGAACAGATTCTCTTCAGTATCTGCCTTCTTACGATTTTTCCAGTTTTGTACTGAATCAAAAGAATGTCGCTATAGGAAAAGGTTCAAAAATCTATGCTGCTGATCCATATGTATTCTTATGGGCCAATGGAAAAGCATATTCTAATACTTCCAACGGCATATTATCGGAGATTTCTAGAATTGGCCCTGGAGATCTATTTTTACCGCCACCTTCTTTTATAGCAGCTCCTTTCATAGCGGGAACGAATTCAGCAGTGCTATTCGATGAAACTTCTTCTGAATTTGTATGGTATCCGGGGAACTCCGCCAACAGCTGTTATCCGTTACCAAATGAGGAAACTCTGTTCAAAAATAAGATCGATAAAAACCTGTTGTTTATGAAGTTAGTTGAAAATAGTAAAAACGAAGTCTTTGCTATATTGAAGGACAAGATAGGCGACAAAGTATATCTGGCAAAATTTACAGCAGAGAAACAGAATTATTTCGCTGAAATTACTAACACCCCCATAGCTCAAGCAACACATTTTGAAATAAGTAGCGATTTCGGTTACATTTTCTATAGTGTAGGAAATAAAGTTTATTCGTATGATGCAAACCTTAAGTTGAATAAAGAAATGCTGGATTATGGAAATCGGAGGATAAGCCTTCTAAAATTTGAAAAAATTAATAGCAATACTCCCAATGAGCGATACGCGGCTATTGGCAAGCATTTATGTATATGCACTTACGACGAAGCTGACTTGAGTGGATCGGGTTCCTTTGAAATCTATTCGGTGCCGCCCGCCAACGCTGAATTGGTGAAAGAAGAATCATTCAGTGGAATGGGCAAAGTAATAAGCATATGCTACAGGACTCGATAAATGAAGAGAATATTAGAAACTCTAAGACAGATAAAAAATGAAAAAGACTATTTTATTTCTGATGCTATGTCCTATAGCTTTGATAGCACAGCAGTCATTCTCGATTAAGGGTAAAGTTCAACAGTTGAAGAAAGGAGACAAAGTTTACCTTTACTACACCATGAATAAACAAAAAATACTGGATTCTACGGCTGTAGAAAGTAACTCTTTCGAATTCAAAGGGAATATTTCAGAACCAGTTGAAGCCGGTCTGTATACAAATTTCAATCCATTGCGTGATAAAAGAAAGAAGGATGTCCCTTTGGATGAATTCTCTTTGTTTCTTGAGCCAGGACAAACCGAATTGAGCTCTGCAGATTCCTTAAAGAATGCAATCTCTCGGGGCGGGACTATTAACGCCGATTATGGAACATTAAAAGAAGTAACAAAAGCCGTATCAAAAAAACAGATGGCACTAATCAACCGATACGCATATTTTACTCCCGAAGAACTGAATAATCAAATTCTAATAAATCAATTAATAATCGAAAACAACCAAAACATGAGGGAATTGAGAAAACTCCAACTTTCCTATGTTAAAGAAAATTTTGATTCTTACATAAGTTTGCATGTATTATCTCAATTGATTAGAGAACCTGCCTATGAAGATACAGTGAAAGCTCTATTTGTCACATTGAAACCTGATTTGAAAGAGACTCCTTTGGGTCGGTCTGTCGTTGATTATATTGAACTTTTAGAAAATGTGACTATCGGTGCCACCGCAAAAGACTTTGAGCTAGTAAATCCGCATGGTAAAACTATTAAGCTATCTGATTTTAAAGGAAAATATGTATTGCTGGATTTTTGGGCTTCCTGGTGTTCACCTTGTCGTAAAGAGAATCCAGCAGTGCTGGCTGCCTATCAAAAATACAAAGATAGAGGTTTTACTGTCTTGGGGGTCTCCGCTGATACTGATAAAAAAGCCTGGATAAAAGCTATTGCCGATGACAAGTTGCAATGGGAACAGCTAATAGATCAGACAGGAGATAGTTCGGTGGCCGATAAATATGGTATTGCCAGTATACCTGCTAACTTTTTGATCGATCCCAAGGGGATAATACTAGCAAAAGGATTGAGAGGTGATAAATTAGAAAAGAAGTTGGAAGAAATATTAAATAGGTAGATGTCAAATTCTGAATATAAATTATTAAAATACAAAGAATAAAATGAAACAAATTCTGCTTACTATACTGTTTTTACCCATGTTGATGTTGGCTTTTGCTCAGCACAAATTTACTGTAGAAGGCAATATCGAATCGATCAGGAACACCAACAAAATCTATTTAAATTATCAAAAAAATGGCGAGTCTGTGCTCGATTCTGCGCTCATACGACAGGGGAAGTTTATATTTAATGGTACTATAACTGATCCTATCCCTGTCTTATTATATATAATGGAGAACGGAGCCATGGACTCAAGCAAAAGTAATCTGCAAGTAAACCTAATATCCTTTTACCTAGAACCGGGAAAAATTAAACTAATGGATTCATCGGGCAAGATAATTGTATCTGGAGGTCCTATCAATACTGATAATGAAAAGTTAAAAGTATTATTAGATGCAACATCAGAACGACAAAAAAAAATACAGGAAGAAATGACACATAAAGAAGGTGATAAAAAAAACAAAGACTTTTCTTTATGGGAAAAACTGGCTGCATCGGCGGAAGTCAATTCGGAGCTTCGATCAATTAAACGTTCCTTTATCAAAGAAAATCCTGAATCTTATTTAAGCCTCCTATTATTGGAAGAATCGATTGGATATACGGATCTGCTGGAAATAAAAAGGGAATATGACAACCTAAGTCCGGAACTGAAAACTACCGCTTTGTGGAAAGCAAGAAATGAATCAATAACCGAAAACATCGTCATTTTAGAAAAAACAGCAATCGGAAAAATGTCGATGGATTTTGAACAGAAAGATGCCTATGGTAGATCGGTAAAGCTATCCGACTTCCGGGGAAAATATGTATTGCTGGATTTTTGGGCATCCTGGTGTGGCCCCTGTCGTGCAGAGAATCCTAAAGTGCTTGCTGCCTATCAAAAATATAAAGATAAAGGATTTACAGTTTTGGGAGTATCTGCGGATAAAGATAAACAAGCTTGGTTAGAAGCTATCGCCTCTGATAAGTTACCATGGGCACAGGTCTGGGATCCGAGCGGAAGAAGAAATCCGATAATAATTCAATATGGTGTAAAAGGAATACCATCAAGTTTCTTAATTGATCCAAACGGCATAATTATAGATAAAGAGCTTCGGGGAGATAAACTTGAAAAAAGACTGGCAGAAATATTTCAACAATAATTTTTTTCAAAAGAATTGGAGAGACATAATAATTTTCATTTTACCCATGAAGAGGAAAATGTTCCATATTTGTTTTTTGCCATATATCGTTAAAAATTGTGCAGACGGTGAAAACATCTTACAAGCCCTGCATTAATATCAGCTTGCTAAAATCTATATCATGGTCCAGGCCGATAGAAAAGCGGATCAATCCATCCGAGATCCCCATACTGCCCCGCTCCTCCTCCGGTATTTCAGATGAGGTTGAACTGCCTGAGCATAAAAAAGAATATATCCAGCAATTTGAACGGGAGGTAATGGATTTACAGGTAAAAAATACTTTGGTCATGCTGGTTTAGTCGGGGCTAAACCAGTACACCATTTTTGGAGGCTATGGGCTCGGGAACGTTTTGTTCGCCCACTATTTGCAGGAGGTCAATCTCAATTGTTCGGCAGATCGACAACATCGGAATGTCAAACATCAGTCCGCCGAATGGATTTTCAGTATAATCACCTACCAGCTCCATCACTATATAGATCCATCCGATGACCACACAAAAAGGAATGCTCGTCCAGATTCCCCAATCACCTAATTTTGCAAATTCATTAACCAGGCCCAAAGGCAGGAGAAGGATCAAAATAACATTGAATACAAAAGCTGTGCTTGCAAATTGCCGAGGTGATGGAAACTTTTTGATCCGCTCGGCCTGCCCCTGGTAATCGTAAAATTGATTGAGACATGTCTGCAATTGCATTTGATTAAAATCGGAGATAAGACCATCGTTTTTTAAGACATTGACATCCTGTGCCTGTTTAGCATTTAGATAAGTCGCAAAGTTTTTATAGGTCGTCTGCAAGTCATATTCTTCTGATGAAAGATACTTATTCAAGAATATTAGCGTCCGACTATAATCCGGAAAGCCGGCTTTGATCAGCCGATGTCGCTTGACATTCAATGCACCAATATGTCTCTTCAAACTGATGTGCTCCCATTCGGTTGGAACAAGCAGTTGCTCGCGAAATTGGTACAACCAGGCAATATGACGGTAGGTTATTTTCTTTCTACTTTCGTTCAGATGCAGCTGGTCCCCCTGTTCAGTATTAAAGGCATAAAGCATGGACACAAATGAACGGCTGGAATTGACGATCCCGCCCCATATCTTTCGGGCTTCCCACAATCTGTCGTAAGCCTGGTTATTTTTAAACCCCACATAAAATGCCTCTGCCGTGCCGATCAATGCTACGGGAACCCAAGGTATGATCATCCACTGCCAATTGAAGAAGTAGTAAATAGCTGCTACCAGGGAACACCAACCTGTCAGCCAGATCAGGTGCACACCGGCCAGATTAAAGATCTGTTTGTAATTAAAGTATTTGGTTGTAATCATAAAAACAACTGTTTTTAAAGTTCCTGCCACAACAGCTTCTTCTGGCAGAAGCAAAAATTATCCGTGAGTGAATGTACAATTTAAATTTTTATTGTCCAACAGTCTTCATTTTTCTGGAGTATGAAATAAAAAATAATTCGGGACAATTTCATTCCCCATTCGTATATGTAAGTAGTAAGATAATTATAAGCAATACAATTCCAACAAAAACCTTAGGATTCATGAAAAAGATTCTCTATTCAGTAGTACTACTGCTGACTACACTCCTTACCCACGCCCAGACAAAAAGTATCACGGGCGAAACTGCTGCACAAAAGGCCAAACGCCTGGAATGGTGGACAGAAGATCGTTTCGGCTTATTTATCCATTGGGGGCTCTATGCTTTACCCGCCCGGCACGAATGGATAAAAAAACGTGAACATATCAGTACCGAAGACTATCAACGTTACTTTGACCATTTTGATCCAACCGAATACAATCCCAAAGAATGGGCTAAAAAAGCAAAAGCTGCAGGTATGAAATATGCCGTACTGACGGCCAAACACCATGAAGGCTTCTGCCTCTTCGATTCCAAATTTACGGAATATAAGTCTACAAACACCCCGGCAAAAAGGGATCTCCTGCGCGAATATGTCGACGCCTTTCGTGCTGAGGGTATTAAAATAGGGATCTATTATTCATTGATCGACTGGCATCATCCAGATTTTACCATCGATAAAAATCATCCCCAGCATTTTCAGGGGGACGAAAAAAAAGATTCCAAAGCGGCGGCCAAATACTATCATACGGTTAACAAAGGCAAAGACATGAACCGCTATCGCCAATATATGAAAAACCAGATCACCGAATTGCTGAGCAATTATGGTAAAATAGATATTATCTGGCCAGATTATTCCTATCCCGGTGAGTTTGGAAAAGGCCACCAGGACTGGGATGCCATTGGTCTTGTTAAACTTATCAAGACATTACAGCCCGATATCTTGATCGACAACCGACTGGATCTGCCTGATTATACAGATGGCTGGGATTTTGAGACCCCTGAACAGGTCTCTATCGCGCAACTTAAACAGTATAGAGGAAGATATTGGGAAACCTGTCAGACATTTTCGGGATCATGGGGCTATTTTAGAGACGAGGACGCGCACCCCTGGAAAAGCCAACGTGAGCTACTAAGTTTGTTAATCAATTCAGTCGCAAATGGCGGCAATCTTATTTTAAATGTAGGTCCTACCGGAAAGGGCGAATTCGATTATCGCGCCAACAATGCCCTGGACAGCATGGCCTATTGGATGCATGCCAATAAAAAATCTATCTATGCATGTACATTTGCACCCCCGATATACCGTGTCCCTGAAGCGCTTGATATAAGCCAGACCTATAATCCAAAGACCAAAACCCTGTATCTGCATCTATTTACTTATCCAACAGATGGCAAGCTCGTCCTACCGGGATATGCTGATAAAGTCAGCTATATTCAATTTTTACATGATATTTCTGAAATTAAATATACGGTAGATGGCGACAATCTGGTACTTATGCTACCAAAACAAAAGCCACTATTTGAAGTACCTGTTATTGAAATATTCCTAAAGTAAAACAACGGACTGACACAAATAAAGCTCCTTAATAGGGGCTTTTATATTTATCTTTTCTTGCTGCATACAAGGCCTTTTTAAAGGCTTTCAAAATAAATTTTATTTTTTTTCATTTTTTTCGGGACAATTGGGACTTTCAACCGTAATACTAAGTACGAGGTCGAACAGACACCTCACTAACTAGCAAAAAAAGGAATTAGAAGAATAGAATAATGAAACAAGAAAAAAAGACAAAGTACGCCCCTCCGGTAGTCGCTATCATGTTACTGGAGCTTGAACAAAGTTTAGCTGCAGAATCAGCAACGGTGCAACCTGTTAACCCCACTGACACATCGAATCAGCCTGAAGTAACTGACTGGAAAGCAGGTGGTACAACGGATCAGACATTTACATATTAAATAAAAATCAAAAATAGTCTCGTGAATATGAAATCTAGCTATAACAACATTTTTAAACGGTCGACCAGATTACTGACCGTAGCTATTCTTGCGTTGTTTGTAATATCCTGTTCCAAAGAAAAAACAACCATTGAGCCGCCTTCCACACTTGAAAAGACAGCGGATGGTTCTACCGTTGTTGCCTTTGCGGTCGATGATGTCATTGATCTCAAAACAATGGCCAAAGCGAATAGCGGAAATAAAACAAGGGGAAATACGGAGTTCTTCCAGTCCAAAGATGGCGCGGTCAACGCCTTTTTGGAAATGACCTCAGGGGCCTATACTGCCGGTTTCAATCAGAATCAGCAACAGACGATCCAAAAGGCTGCTGCCTCTGGCCTGAAAGCTGGTAATCTACCGACAACAGCTAAATATCGGCTCTTGCTTTACGATAATACCAACACTGTCCTGAAAAAAAATATCGAGATCCAGAGCGGCAGCAGCCCACAGATCCCCGTGGATGCGGGAGTCGCATACAAATGGTATGCCGTCTCGACCAATGAATCCAGTACCCCTACAGTCAGTAATGGCAAGATCGCCAAAAGTGATCTAACAAATAAAGATGTACTGTATGCCAGTGGAACGTTTACCCCCCAATATGGCGCGGTCAATAAAGTTCCGATAACTTTTAAGCACCTGAATGTAGCTTATTCCATCAACTTGGATTCCCGTGGGGCTTTCGCTTCGATCAACAGCAGTTCACAGATGGCTTTCCCGGGGACTAATGTTACATTGTATGCCGGTGATCTGGCTTTATTTACGGGAGTTTATGAAAATGAAACTGCTATCTCCGCGTCTTCACTGACCAGTTCAATGACGACGACTACAAGCAATCCATCGACTGGTAACGCTGTTGTAAAAAATGCTGTTTTCTACTCCAGTAAAGGCCAAACGTTTGACAGCAGCAATCGGTTTTCCGTTAATTTCACACCACTCAGCCTAACGATAGATGAGGACAATTCTGTCGTTTCGAAGAACCAAAACTACATATTTACCAAGGATTTCACAACAGCTTCTGGTTTCCAATATAACTTTAATGTACAATTGTCACCAAGCGGTTCAATTATCAACGGCAGTAACATCTGGGCACCGACCAATTTGATGTATGTTCCCGGTAAATCCGGCACTTATGCTTATCGCTTCCGGAAAAGCAATGCATACGCATCAGCAGATCCAAACGAATTTTGGAAATGGAATACCTTATCACCAGAGGGATTCCTTGGTTCAGGAGATCCCTGTAAACAAGTTTTCCCAGAAAATACCTGGCGCTTACCGACTCCAAATGAGTTCGCAAACTTGGGCAGTACGCCTAGTTCAACCTTGGTAAATTTACAACCTTCTCCAGGGATTTTCGGAACAGCAGCAAGCGTTTTTGTTTCAAGGGCTTACGTAGCTTGGCAGTGGCGATTTGGAGGAAATTCAAAAACTATTGAAGAAGAATACACCTTGTCCACCCCGATAAATTTAATCTTACCTTTCAATGGTTACATGGCTATAAATAGGTTTAACGGCCAAGACGAAATGCAGAATGAGCCCGTCGCAGCGGCATTAGGATTTTTTTACTACAGTCAAGGTCATTATTGGACATCCTCAGCTTATAAATACCAACTGATGCGGGATGATCAAACATTTATTTTTGCTCAAAAAGAGTTCAATAGTGTAACAACATCAGTCAACACCGAACGCCGCAATATCCGTTGTATACGATCCAAGCCTTAATTGACTTCTCTCAATTACATTATATATTGTTTTTTTAATGCAGTAGCGGGACATGTTCCCGCTACTTTTTTTTTCCGATATTGCATCATCTGTATATACAGAATGATCCTATACTTGTCCATCAATCGGGCGCCTTCAAAACAAAAGTATCTCAACCGACAAAACGGTGGCACACATCCTCTATTACCACACAACCAAATGAAGGTATCATTTGTAGGTTTCAAAAAATGTCCACATGAGTACCATACGATCCGCAAGGTGGAGGTCGCAAACAAATGCCAAGTAGGTACTTCGATTATATACCAGCTGATAATACAACACAAAAAAGAGGCTGTCTCAAATTTATTTGGGACAGTTTTTTTGTTTAAAAAGTCTATGGGATAGATCTGTGTGTTATTTGTTGGTTATTTTGGGAAATGGCTCATATGGAGTGGAAAAAGAACAAAAAAGC
>Ga0213829_1000503_pt1 | contig 36089 bp, 39 predicted proteins | sample MC6MC0896MG_FD_180665 | JGI IMG/M metagenome (GOLD analysis project Ga0213829, IMG submission 180665) | Enriched soil aggregate microbial communities from Iowa State University, Ames, United States - MC6-MC0896-MG | ecosystem: Environmental > Terrestrial > Soil > Unclassified | place: USA: Iowa...
ATGCTGCTGACGCTCGAAGAAATTAAACAGCAGTGCCGTCTTGATAGCGACTTCACGGAAGAGGATCGGCTGCTTGAGCTTTTTGCTCTGGCTGCCGAGGCAAAGGCGGTGACTTACCTCAATCGCAATCTTTATAAAACGGTGGCAGACATTGCCCCGCTTGATACCGATGGCATGGTGATTACCGAAGATATCCGGCTTGCGCTTCTGATGCTGGTCAGCCACTGGTATGAACATCGCAGCTCAGTGTCAGAGCTGGAGATGACGGAGACGCCGCAGGCGTTTGAGTTCCTACTCTATTCGAGGCGTCTGCCGGTGTCGGGGTATTAGCATGCAGCAACGCTCATCAAACACCAGTGCGGTATTCACGCTTCCTGACCCCGGGGAGTTGAATAAGCGTATTCAACTGCGCCAGCGCATCGACCAGGCGGCAGCGGACTACGGCACAGAGCCGGTCTATCAGAATGAAAAGGATGTATGGGCGAAGGTCCGGCAGGTGGGTGCGACCACATATCACGAATCCGTTCAGGCTGACGACATCATCACCCACTACATGACGATCCGTTACCGAAAGGGCATTACTTCTGATTTTGAGGTCGTTTATGGCGGCAATATCTACCGGGTTAAGCGCCTTCGCGATTTAAACTCCGCTGGCCGTTACCTGCTAATGGAATGCGAGGAGCTGGGCGCGGTTGAGCGCGATGGAGAGATGTATGGCTAAGCCACTGCTGCACGTCGATTTCGAACAGCCGAAAGAGCTTGTCTTTAACCGCGCCAGGATGCGAAAGGCCTTTGTGAAAATAGGCCAGGTGCATATGCGCGATGCCCGGCGTCTGGTCATGCATCGCGGTCGGTCCGCTCCGGGTGGGTATCCGGGTTTCAGGACCGGCAGGCTGGCGCGTTCCATCGGCTATTACGTTCCCCGCGCATCAAAAAGCCGTCCTGGCCTGATGGTGCGTATCGCGCCCAACCAGAAGCGGGGCGAGGGTAACCGCCTCATTGAAGGTGATTTTTACCCGGCGTTCCTGTTCTACGGCGTGAAGCGCGGAGCTAAACGCAAAAAGAGCCATCACAAAGGCAAGTCTGGCGGAAATGGCTGGCGCGTTGCTCCGCGCAAAAACTACATGACCGAAGTGCTGGAGGCGCGCAAAACGTGGACGCGCTATGTGCTGAGTCGTGCGCTGCGTACCTCCCTGCGCCCTGAAAGGAAAAAGAAATGAAGCTATCACTGGTAATTGCCGCACTCCGGGCGCGATGTCCGATGTTCGCGGGTAACGTGGCCGGAGCGGCTGAGTTCAGGTCCATCCCCGAAACCGGCAAGATGAAGTTGCCGGCGGCGTATGTTGTTCCGACCGAAGACGTCACCGCTGAGCAGAAGTCCCTGACAGACTACTGGCAGAACGTGACCGAAGGCTTTGCTGTTGTAGTCGTGCTCGACAACACGCGCGATGAGCGCGGTCAGTCTGCCGGGTATGACGCCGTGCATGATGTGCGGCAGCAAATCTGGAAGGCTCTGCTGGGCTGGGAACCCGATTCAGACGCAGGCCCGGTGGCGTATTCCGGCGGCCAGCTTCTGGATATGGATCGGGGCCGTCTCTATTACCAGTTTGAGTTCATGCTGACGCGTGAAATAACTGGCGAGATGACTCGCCAGCAGGACGATCTAGACGCTCTGGATGAATTTAAAGAAATCGACGTCGACGTGGACTTCATCGGCAAAGACCAGAAACCAGACGGCATCATCGAACACAAACTTCGGGTCAACCTCAGCGAGTAACCAATGAAACTAAAACCTGTAGCCGGGCGATCAGTTCCTGATCCTGCCCGTGGCGACCTATTGCCCAAAGAAGGGCGAAACGTCGAAATGAGTACCTACTGGCTCCGCCGTATTAAGGCTGGGGATGTTACGGAAGTCAAAGCAGAGACCAAGGCTTCTGCAAAAGACGCAACTAAACAAGGTGGCGAGTGATGACTGTCAGCTTTAATCAGGTGCCTTCTGATATCCGCGTGCCGCTGTTCTGGGCAGAAATGGATGCCAGCCAGGCGAATTCCGCGAGCTCTAGCAGCCCGGCGCTGCTAATCGGCACTGTGGCGACTACGGCCACGGTTGTGAAAAACACGCTCACTATCATGCCATCAGCTGATCTTGCCGGGAAAATCTGCGGTTTCGGCAGCCAGTTACACCGTATGGTCAAGCGCTATCGCGCCATCGACCCCTTTGGTGAACTCTGGATTCTGGCAGTAGGTGAATCAACAGGTGCGCAGGCGGCAGGCTCGATGGTCATTGCAGGCACCGCACAGGCATCAGGAACTCTCAGCCTATATATCGGGGTTGAACGTGTTCAGGCCGCCGTGGTTATTGGAGATGAGGCTGCTGACGTTGCCACTTCGCTTGCGACTGCTATCAACGCGAATATCAGCCTGCCTGTCACCGCGACTGCTACTGACGGCAGCGTTTCAGTCAAGGCTCGCCATAAGGGACTGACCGGGAACGACATCCCGTTGATGCTCAACTATTACGGCACGGTAGGCGGTGAAACTACCCCGGACGGCATTACCGTGACCATTACCGCGCTTTCTGGCGGCACAGGTTCACCTGACCTGACCGACACCATTGCTGCGATGGGTGATGAGCCGTTTGATTTTATCGGGCTTCCGTTCAGTGATTCAGCTTCCCTCGCGACTATGGCGCTGGAAATGAATGACGGTTCAGGTCGATGGAGCTACGCACGTCAGCTATACGGCCACGTCTACACGGCTAAAACAGGCACGCTGTCAGACCTGGTTGCCTTCGGCGACACCATGAATAACCAGCATATCACCGTTGCGGGTTATGAAGTGTCTACGCAAACCTGCTGCGATGAGCTGGTGGCGATGCGTACCGCCCGCAATGCGGTATTTATCCGTAACGATCCGGCGCGACCAACGCAAACCGGAGAACTGACCGGGGCATTACCTGCGCCGAAAGGCACCCGTTTCATTCTTTCAGAGCAACAGTCTCTGCTGACGCACGGCATTGCAACGGCCTATGCAGAGAGCGGCGTGCTACGTATTCAGCGTGATATTACGACCTATCAGCAGAACAATTACGGCGTGGCTGATAACAGCTATCTGGACAGTGAAACGCTGCATACCAGTGCTTACGTACTGCGCGAATTGAAGAGCGTGATCACCTCCAAGTACCCGCGCCATAAACTGGCCAATGACGGCACCCGATTTGGTGATGGTCAGGCCGTGGTGACGCCAGCGGTCATCAAAGGTGAGATGTGCTCGGTCTACAAACAGATGGAGCGATCAGCCATCGTTGAGAACTTTGACCTGTTCAAAACCTATCTGGTGGTGGAGCGCAACGCGGATAATCCAAACCGCGTCGATGTGCTGTTCCCGCCTGACTATGTTAATCAGCTGCGCGTGTTTGCTCTGGTTAATCAGTTCCGTCTGCAATACAGCGAGGAGAGCGAATAATGTCCCGTATTGCTGGTACCACGTATTTCAAACTCGACGGGCTTCAGTTGTCGCTGACGGGTGGCATTGAAGTGCCGATGAACACGAAGATTAATGATGATGTTATCGGCCTTGATGGTTCCGTTGATCGTAAGGAGACGCACCGCGCTCCCTACATCAAAGGCACTTTTAAGGTGCCGAAGGGCTTCCCACTGAGCAAAATTACAGAGTCCGATAGCATGACCGGTACTGCTGAGCTTGCGAATGGTCAGGTGTATGTCCTGACAGAAGCCTGGCTGTTTGGTGAGGCTAACCACAACGCCGAAGAGGGCACGGTTGACCTTGAGTTCCACGGTTCAGAAGGATTTTATCAGTGAAAGAATTGGTACTGACTAAACCCATTGTGGCGGCAAATGAGACGCTGCATGTTCTTGAAATCCGCGAGCCAACTTATGACGAAGTTGAGCAGTTCGGTATCCCTTTCAGTTACAACGAGTCCGGTGAAATGAAGCTGGATTCCCGCGTCACGCTGAAATATATCCCGGTTCTTGCCGCTATCCCGCGCTCATCGGCGGCAAAAATGACTCTCAAAGATGTCTTTATGGCGTCGATGACGATAGTTGGTTTTTTTACGGGGTCGGAAGCGGCGGAGAGTTCAGAAAACGACTCTACAATACAGCCCACTTCTGGCGCATAAATCCGCTTGAGTTAAAAAATGTCAGCCTCAGCAGGTTTCTCGAAATGGAATCTGAGGCTGTCCGCATCTCTGAGGAAATGAACCGTGGCAGATAGTTTTCAGCTGAAGGCGATCATCACGGCAGTGGACCAGTTATCAGGTCCGCTGAAGGGGATGAGCAAAAACCTTAAAGGCTTTCAGAAGGAAGCCAAAGATATCATGGTCAGTGCGGCGGCTGTTGGCGTTGCGCTGACATCGGCGTTTTCCGTTCCGATTAGTCAGGCGATGGATTTCGAATCGCAGATGGCGGACGTTCGGAAAGTCGTTAACTTCGACACGCCACAGCAGTTTAAAGAGATGGGCGAAGACGTTCTCAAACTCTCGACTCAGCTGCCTATGGCAGCAAATGGAATCGCGCAGATCGTCGCAGCGGGCGGTCAGTCGGGGATTGCGCGTAAGGACCTGATGCAGTTCGCCAGTGATGCGGTGAAGATGGGTGTGGCATTTGACCAGACCGCCGAAGAGTCAGGTCAGATGATGGCGCAATGGCGCACAGCGTTTAAATTAACGCAGAGTGACGTTGTCGTGCTCGCCGATAAAATCAACTATCTGGGGAATACCGGTCCGGCGAACGCGCAGAAAATCTCAGACATTGTCACACGCATAGGTCCTCTTGGTGGCGTTGCGGGCGTGGCTTCGGGTGAAATTGCCGCGATGGGTGCGACTATTGCCGGTATGGGTGTAGAGTCAGAGATAGCCGCCACAGGCATCAAAAACTTCATGCTTTCATTAACCTCCGGTAAGTCAGCCACTTCCTCACAAAAGAAAGCGCTGAAATTCATCAAAATCGATCCTGCCCGGTTAGCAGCCGATATGCAGAAAGATTCACGCGCTGCGATGCTGAAGGTGCTGGATTCGCTGGCTAAGGTTCCCAAAGACAAACAGGCAGCGGTCATGAATGCGCTGTTTGGCAAGGAATCACTTGCCGCAATTGCGCCTTTGCTGACTAACCTGGATTTACTGCGCACAAACTTTACGCGCGTTGCGGACGCTCAGCAGTATGCCGGATCAATGCAAAAGGAGTATGAGTCGCGTGCGGCCACGACGGCAAACTCCGTTCAGCTGCTGAAAAACCAGTTCAGTGCCGCCAGTATCACTATCGGTGAGATGTTCCTTCCGGACATTGTTAAGCTGACGCAAAAGATTCAGCCGATGATTGAGCAATTCCGAAAGTTTACTAAGGCAAATCCGGAGATGGTCAGAGGAACTTTCAAATTCGGGATTGCGCTGCTTGGCACCGCGTCTGCAATGGGTGTTGCTTCCAGAGCGGTAAAGATTTTTGACTCGGTCATGAAGATGTCCACGATGGGTAAAGTTATTTCTCTCCTCGTTCTTGGCGGAAGTTTAATCGTCAGTAACTGGGATCAAATTGGGCCGGTTGTTAAATCCGTCTGGAAATATGTCAATGAAGTTGTTGAAGCAATGGGGGGCTGGGAAACAATACTTGCAGCCGTGAGCACACTTATGGTGGGCGCGTTTGCTGATAATACCGTTGGCACCCTTGAATCTGCATTGTCTACAGCATCTTCGCTTTCAGAAGTTCTGGGGCAGATTGCTTCACTCGGGGCGCTAACAGTCTCCATCGGCGTTGCTATTTATGTTTTTAAAAAACTGAATGACATTGCTGATTCCGTAACTAAAAAGGACGGTACAACATCATTCTGGGAATCGCTCAAAAATCGCTGGAATGCGGGTGGGTGGTATAACAACCAGCATGAGGGACCGGGTTATCAGTCTGCAGTGCCGTTATCGCGTCCAGAGCAGGGCGAACTCAAGGTCACTTTTGATAATGCGCCGCCAGGTATGCGTGTTGCTCCGGCGGGTAACTCACTACCCTGGCTTAATTACGATGTCGGCTATAACCGCTTTTCAAATCAGTAACCCGCTTCGGCGGGTTTTTTATTACCCGGAGATTGCATGAGCTGGATTGATAACCTGCAGGATGCTTCATTGCGTGGCGTGCCCTTCAAGGTTGATGAGGATGAGGCTACTTTCGGTAGACGCGTCCAGGTACATGAATATCCCAACCGCGACAAGCCGTGGGCTGAAGACATGGGCCGTGCAACACGGCGTTTCAGTGTTCAGGCATATCTTGTTGGCGATGACTATTTTGAACAGCGCAACAGGCTGATCGAAGCCGTTGAAAAGCCCGGTAGTTGCACGCTCGTTCATCCATTTTACGGTGAAATGACGGTCACCGTTACCGATGAAGTTCGTGTCAGCCATACCAAAGACGAGGGCCGAATGTGCCGCGTCAGCTTCAGCTTCATCGAATCTGGTGAGCTGTCATTCCCCAAAGCCGGCATTGCAACCGGAACGAAACTGACGGGCGCGGCAGCGCTGATGGACAATTTCCTGTCATCTGCATTTGAGGCGTTTAGTCTCGATGGGTTGCCAGACTTCACTCAAAACGGGCTGCTGGATGATGCCACGGAGATGTTCGATACCGTTACCGATGCCATGCAGTACGTGGATTCGGGAATCAGTGCAGCATCCCGCCTGATGCAGGGTGATTTGTCTGTATTGCTGATGCCGCCGTCAAGTGGCATGAATTTTGTGAATCAGCTCCAAACCATGTGGCGCGCCGGTACAAAACTGACAGGCAATGTCACAGACGTAATCTCGATGGTCAAAGGTCTCAGCGGTATCACTCTCGATACCGGACTTGCTCCGCGCGGGGTCTGGAAAACAGACAGCGCCAGCACACAGGCCAGAACGGAGCAGCGCAATTACGTTGCGCAGGCGATCCGTACTTCAGCGCTCAGTGAGGCGGTGAATACGGTGACGAATTTACCAAAGTCCACAGCCTCAACCACGGTCACAAGTGAACAATCCTCCACAGCGGTAATAGTGTCGCACCCGGCAGTAAATGATTTACTGGAAGATGATACAGCGGTGGGTGTTATCACCTCTACAGGAACGGATACGGTTCCGTCCTGGGATGATCTCAACGAAGTACGAGACACGCTTAACACCGCCATCGATCAGGAGATGGTCCGCGTTACCGATGACGGGCTGTTTCTCGCGCTGCGACAGGTACGCACCGCGCTGAACGAAGATATCACTTCGCGACTTGAGCAAACCTCCAGAACGATTGAGCGCGTACCGCCAGAAGTTTTACCCGCAGTCGTGCTTGCTGCTGACTGGTATGACGATGCCGGGCGTGAATATGACATTACCGCGCGCAACGCCATTCGGCACCCTGGCTTTGTTCCGGTTAAAACTTTGAGAGTGCCTGTTCAGTGAATACAACCGTACTTCTTCGCGTTAATGGCCGTGAGTGGGGCGGCTGGACCTCCGGCCGCATTGCCGCAGGCATTGAACGCATTGCAAGGGATTTTAATGTCCAGATTACCCGCTCATGGCCGGGTGATGAATCACAGGTGAGTCGCCGCAGTCGCATCAAAAAGGGCGATAAGGTTGAAGTACTGATCGGTGACGATCTGGTCATCACCGGATGGGTGGAAGCAACGCCTGTAAGGTATGACGCTAACAGCATCTCAATGGGTATTGTTGGTCGTAGTAAAACAGCAGACCTTGTTGATTGTTCAGCAACACCCTCGCAGTACAACGGGCGTTCAATCGTCCAGGTTGCCGCAGACCTCGCCAGACCGTTCAGCATCAACGTTGTGGATGCGGGCGGCGTGTCCGGCGTACTGCAGGGCGTACAGGCTGACCAGGGTGAATCTGTTATGGATGTGCTGAATAAGATGCTGGGACTGCAGCAGGCGCTGGCCTATGACAACGCGGCGGGTGATTTAGTCATCGGCGGCATTGGTACGATTAGGGCTACTACCGCATTAGTGCTGGGAGAAAACATCCTGACATGCGACAGCGAACAGAGCATCAAGGACCGCTTCAGCTCCTATCAGGTTTCAGGCATGCGCGCCGGAAACAACGATGATTTTGGCGAGGCAACGACTACGGCGATTCGTGGCACAGCTACCGATACCGGAATAGCCAGGTACAGGCCGTTGCTGGTCAGGCAGACCGGCAATGCCACGTCAGAAACCTGTGCTGAGCGTAGCGAATTCGAGATGCGCCAGCGCGCCGCCAGGACTGACGAAGTGACTTATACCGTTCAGGGCTGGCACCAGGGAGACGGTAAGCTTTGGCAGCCCAACATGCTGGTGAACGTATTCGATCCTGTTCTGGGGTTTGATAACCGTGAAATGGTGATCGCGGAGGTGACCTACCAGCAGGATGAAAACGGCACCACCAGTGAGCTGCGTGTTGGCCCTGCAGATGCTTATCTTCCCGAGCCTGCAAAGCCCGGAAAACGTAAGAAAAAAGTCGCAGCGGAGGATGATTTCTGATGGCTGGTCCACTCAATGCGCTTAATCGCGCACTTTCAAACGTTCTGGCGCGGGCGGTATTACGCGGTATCGACACGGCCAGCAAGTGCCAGATGCTGGAAATCAGCATGCCTGGCGGTGAGGGCAAAAGTGATATCGAACACCTTGAGCCTTACGGCTTCACCTCAGCTGCACTGAGCGGCGCAGAGGCTGTTGCGGCTTACTTCGATGGTGATCGATCTCATGGCGTCGTGCTGGTGGTCGCGGATCGTCGCTACCGCCTGAAGGGCTTAAAGGGTGGAGAGGTTGCCATTTATGACGACGAGGCCAAGTCGGTAACACTCACCCGAGCAGGGATTGTTGTGGATGGGGGCGGGAAACTCATCACACTCAAAAATGCCCCCAAAGCTCGTTTCGAAATGGACATTGAGGCAACCGGAAATATCACCGATAACTGTGATTCTGACGGTGTCTCCATGGACCAGATGCGAGTGACCTATAACGGGCATAAGCATAAAGAAAACGGGGACGGCGGCGGCACCACGGATGCAACCTTGCAACAAATGGGTGGATCATGATCCTCACAATAAATGGCAGGCAGCAGGCGGTTTATCAGTTAACTGACCCGCTAACCCGCGCTGTGGTTATCTCACTTTTCACCTGGCGAAAAGCGGGTAAAGACGATGTGCCCGAAGAGGTCAATGGCTGGTGGGGTGACACGTTCCCTACCGTTCAGAATGACCGAATAGGCTCCCGCCTTTATTTGCTGAAGCGGTCCAAATTGACCAACCAGACGCCGCTGAAAGCCCGTGAATACATCGCAGAAGCGCTGCAATGGCTCACGGCTGATGGTGTGGCCGCGCGTGTCGATGTCACCGCTCAAAGGCTTGGCATCAATTCCATGTCAGCTTCCACGGTTATACGCAAGCAGGACGGCACAACCCTGACGCTTTCCTTTGACGATTTATGGAGTGAACTCAATGGCTGACAGCGGATTTTCCCGCCCGACACTTCCGCAGCTGATCACCGAAGTACGGAGCGATATTCTTACCCGCCTCGCGGCCGACTCAACGCTGGCCGAATTACGCAGGACTGACGCCGAAGTATACAGCCGCGTTCAGGCTGCATCAGTCCATACGGTTTATGGCTATATAGACTATCTCGCCCGGAATCTACTTCCCGATCTTGCGGACGAAGACTGGCTTATCAGACACGGCAACATGAAACGCGCGCCACGGAAGGCAGCTACTAACGCGAGCGGCTACGTGCGCTGGGATGGCGTAACGGGCAGTGCCAGTATTGATGCTGGTGTGACCATTCAGCGTGACGATCTTGTGTCATTCACCACGACTGCCAGCGCTACGCCTTCTGGTGGCGTGCTTCGTGTGCCTGTCACTTGTGATACGACAGGCGTCACCGGCAACACCGATGACGGTATCACAATGCGGCTTACCAGTCCGGTACCAGGACTGCCTTCTGCAGGTATTGCCGACACTATTCAGGGCGGCACTGATATCGAAGACCTTGAAGTGTGGCGCGCCAGAATTATTGAACGCTGGTACTACACACCGCAGGGGGGAGCAGACGCTGATTATGAAGTGTGGGCAAAAGAGGTGGCTGGGGTAACCCGCGCATGGACTTACCGACACTGGTCAGGTCGCGGAACGGTCGGCGTCATGCTTGCAAACAGCGACCTCTATAACCCGATCCCGGATGCCGCTGTGGTGTCAGCAGTACAGGCTCATATTGAACCGCTCGCCCCGATAGCAGGAGCGGACGTGTACGCTTTCGCCGCAACACCGCATGTCGTTGATTATCACATCCGACTAACACCAGACACACAGGAAATCAGGCTTGCCGTAGAGGCGGAAATCAGAGCGATGAACCTCCGCGATGGCGTGCCTGAAGGGGCGCTGGAGCCTTCCCGAATCAGCGAGGCTATTAGCCTGGCGACAGGTGAATATAGTCACGTTCTTGTCAGTCCGACAGATGAGGTGCCAATCGCAAAAGGCGAAGTTGGGGTAGTAGGGGACTTCACATGGACCTGACAGCGCAGTATGAACAAATGCTTGGTGCGTTGTTACCACGCGGACCAGCATGGGATGCAAGCGACCCTTTGCTACTGGGATTTGCGCCAGTTCTTTCTCGCACTCACGCACGCAGTGATGAGTTGATGCTAGAGATTGATCCTCGGTCTGTTACCGAGTTGATAGACCGCTACGAGCGAATTTCAGGGCTTCCGGATGTTTGCGCCCCCGAGGGCACTCAAACGCTTCAGCAACGTCGGCAGAGGCTCGATGCGAAGATAAACCTTGCTGGTGGAATAAACGAATCTTTTTATCGAGCACAACTTGATGCACTTGGATATACCGATGCAACGATAACAAGATATCCGAAAAGCAGTTTCACCTGTAATTCTGCCTGCACAGATTCTCTATATAGTGATGAATGGCGCTATTACTGGCGCGTAAATATTCCTGAATCGGCACAAATAAGCCCCATAACATGCATCAGCAATTGCACGGACTCAATCCGGAGATGGGGTGAGACTGTTGTAGAGTGCGTGCTTAACAAACTTGCACCATCTCATACCTATTTAATCTTCTTATTCACGGAGTAATCCATGCATCGTATTGACACGTCCACTGCACAGGTAGACAAATTTGGCACGGGTAAAAACGGCTTCACTGGCGGGAACCCTCAAACTGGGAAACTTCCAACAGCACTGGATGCTGACTACTTTGATTCAGTTCAGGAAGAGATAGCGGGGGTGATTGAAGCAGCAGGAATTAATTTAGATAAAGGCAAAAATTCTCAGCTTACCGAAGCTATTAAAGCCCTAGTCGACTCGGGTCGACTTCTAAACATCCAGACATTTGTTACTAATGGGCAATACACTCCATCTCCGGGAACAAAACGAATTATTGTCGAGGCTATTTCTGGTGGAGGAGGTAGCAGATCTGGATCAACCGCTAGCGGTCAAACAGGTGGTTCCCCACCTGGATATCATGGGCAATATAACAAATCTCGTTTTGATATAAGCGCTATTACTACTCCACTCACCGTTACTGTTGGTGCTGGAGGTGTAGCGAATAACTATGGTGGTGCGACATATTTTGGTCCATATATGTCACTGGACGGAGGAAACCCTGCCGATGCAGCTTTATCATCATCAGGTGCAGGTGTGGCAGGTAACGCCTATCATCGGACAGGTGCAAAAAATACATCCACGGGACTTATTCTTTCATCTTCCCAAGGTGACACCCTATCGACCCAAGTGGTTCAGGTAACATCTGGTACTGCATGTGGATTTTCTGCTCCAAACTCTCCGTTTCCGGGAGGGTGGCAGGGTCGAGGGGCTGATGGTTTTTATGCCCCTGCAGCGACAAGCTATACAGGTAAATCCGGTAACCCAGGAATGGTAATTGTGTGGGAGTACGCCTAATGACAACTGATGTTTATGCAACAGTAGATTCTTCTGGAATAGTGACAAATGTAACTTTATGGGATGGAGAATCGGATTGGAGCCCTCCAGAAGGAACTGTTCCTATTAAGACCAATGATAGTGGTGCAGGTATAGGGTGGACTTACAAAGAAGGTGTTTTCACACCACCACCCGCACCCGAAGTTCCTAGGGGAGAACTTATAGCTCAGGCAGAGCAGCATAAGGGCAACCTCATTTCAGAAGCCAGTCAGACGATTTCAATTCTTCAGGATGCCGTTGATCTGGACATGGCAACGGATGATGAGAAAGCGCGACTCACGGCCTGGAAAAAATATCGAGTGCTTCTGAATCGCGTGGATACGTCTAATGCACCAGATATCAAATGGCCAGATAAACCTGAGTAATAAAAGCCCCGACTACGCGGGGTTTATATGATGTAATAACCAGTATTTTCCTGAGATTCAAATGTTATTATGGACTAAGCAGTTTTTTTCAAATCTTATGTTTAGGGATGCGTCAGTTAAAGATGATGAGGTGAAGCATGTCCTAAAATCTGGATTGTAGCCATTGGTATCAAGTTTTGAAATTGGAAAGTCAATGCCACTTTCTTCATTAATTAAGGCTCTGAAATACCAAGTGCTTGAAGGGCCTTTGTCATAAATCATTCTTGATATTATTGGATGAGCGATTTGAATAACATTCATTTTTTTTGTATTAAAAAATGATGATTCATCAATTCTAATCTTATTTATATTTCCAACGCCATAGTTCTCAATGCTTGAGTTTACAGCTGCGACAACAAGTGAATCCCGATCCTTTATCGCATCTTTATAATTTAAGAAGGTATAAGATAAAACTAAGTTTGTTAGGAATACACCTAAGGTTATCGCGACAGCTACAGGAGGAGCGAATCGTTTGAATTTTGACTGGCACAAAAGAAGAACTATCAAAATTAGTAATGCAGGCATCCCAAGCATTTCCCTACCCTGAAATGATGGGGATCGCAATATGATATTGCAACCTAATGCGCCAATCGCAACCAATATGAAAGAGATAATTAGTAAAGCAGATCTATGTGTTCGAAATATAAAACTATCAAGTAATATTAAAATTAACCCTAATAGCGTAGGTGTAAATATATAAGGGTTAAGCAAGAATAAAGATAGATTTTTGGAATAATTAACTATGTTGAAAGATATGCTTTGTGCGAAGTTTTGATTGAGCTCGATAAGAGTTCCGCTTTGCTTATAATAATCATTGAGAAAATTATCTGCGATGAAATGCTTATATAAAATAAATGAGATAATTATTTTAATTGATGAAAGAGTCAGGTGTTCAATTTTGTGTGAGGTTTTTTCATTCCGATTGCCCGAGATTAAGCTAACCCCCATTAGACCAACCATCAACGAAAGTGCCGGTTGATAAAGGCAAAACATAATCACCAATAATATAGTTCCAATGATTATATCGAGAAATTTTTTTTTGTAGTTGTAAATAGGGACAATTGCAGCAATTAGAAGAGCAGTGGATGCAGTCAGACTATCATATTTATATGACAAGATTGATGTCAGGAAGGGTGAACTCATAAATAATATAGGTATACAAAGTCTAGGGACACTTCCATGTTCAGGAGAAATCTTTTGTGCAATAAGAACCCCAGAAGAAAGAATTATAAACATTGCCAGAACAAAGTTTAGAGGAGAAGTGTCTGGAGTTATGAATCCTTGGTGAAGAAATCTATACAACCATACTGAAAGAGGCCTCGCATTTTCGAACCAAAAGTCTGTATAACCACTTGTGCTACGATACATATCATCCTGAAAATCGCTGCGCGATAAAACAAGAGGTATTGTCAAAAGTATCATGCAAATACAGGAAGGGTATAGTGATTTTTTAAAGATCATTTTTCATCATCCTTTAAAATATATTTTGGTCTTTGTTTGGTCTCGATGTATATTCTGCCAATGTATTCCCCAAGCACGCCAATGCCAATCAATTGGATCCCCCCCAGAAAAAGCATTGAAACCATTAAAGAAGAATAACCTTTTACAGGGTTCCCAAAAAAAATAGTATTAACAAGCATGTAAGAACCATAAAAAAATGAGCACGCTGCAACAAAAAGGCCAAGGTAAGTCCACATTCTTAAGGGAAATGTTGAAAAACTAGTAATGCCCTCAAGAGCTAAGTTCCACAACTTCCATCCATTAAATTTAGATACTCCAGCTACGCGCTCTGCCCTAGAGTACTCTACAATCTCCACCTTTCCTCCAATCCATGACAAAATGCCTTTCATGAATAAATTTCGCTCCGGAAGTAGTTTTATATGTTCTACAGTTTCTCTGGACATGAGTCTAAAATCACCTACGTTCTCCTCAATTTTTGGAGAGCTGATCATGTTGTGCAGGCGGTAGAACCACTCGGCTGTCTTTCTTTTTAAGTGACCATCAGTGCTTCGATCAATTCTTTTTGCTAAAACCACATCCGCACCACTTATCCAGCTATTTATGAGATCAGGGATGACTGTGATAGGATCTTGAAGGTCTACATCAATTGGTATAATTGCATCGCCTGAAGCTGCCTCGAGCCCAGCAAAAAGAGCAGGCTCCTTACCAAAATTTCTCGTAAAAGAAATAGATTTTACCATATTATCTGAAATGGACAGGCTATTAATCATTTCTTCAGTTTTATCATTACTACCATCGTTGATGAAAATAATCTCAACTTCGTAACCACTTAATTCCTTCCTTACAGCTTCGTAAAAGATAGGTATGGCATCTTCTTCATTGAAAACTGGAACTATTAAAGAAATGATCATTTCTTATCCTTAAAAATTATATATTTTGAATACAGGAATCCACAAATTAGGCTTACACCCGAAAACACGACAAGAGTTGCCACAGGGGACACTTTTAGCCTGTCCGAGTATGATCCAATCATTACAGCTATCATACCCATAAAAAATACGTACATAATGTATCGGATTGTTGTGGCATCAGAGTTAAAAGTCCATTTGGAATTTACTAAAAATGAAAATGTTACCGCCACACCAAATGCTATGAAGTTTGAAAAAGATTGAGGTAAACCTCTTTCAAAACAAATCGCGAATGTGATCCAGTGAATGAGTGTGTTAAACACACCTACAATCGCATATCGTGAAAAAAGATTAAACCTCATTAAAGACCCTTATATTTTCTTTCTTTGTACCAGTCATATTCCCCCCAGAGCCAAACAGCGCACACTATTAAAAATAGCCCATTGAAGTACCAAATATCCTTCTCGGTAACAATAGTTAGCGCACAAATTATCCCACTTACGCGAGTGAGGGTTCGATAAAAAATCTTAGTGCTCATTTGCAAAGTTTCCGTAAGTAAAGCTAACTGTTGATCTTAAAATTTGTCAGTAATTTGTCAATGGATAAAATACAAAAGCTTTAAAATGACAGGTGTAAAGCCCGCTACTAGCTTCATGCTAGTTGAACGGGTGGCTAAGGTTTCACCAGAAGATTTGGTCGCGTTCCAGTAGAAGCCAATCCTATGCTTGGAAAGTGGTACCCGAAGCACCTGATGACGGAAGGCGGATTGATAGAGGGTGATCAGCTGGAGGATATTATCGTGCTGGGCGCGGTGACGGTCGAAGTGCTGACACTGGATGAGAAGTGGCGGCCGACAATTTAATCAGGGATGGATGACGCGATTATCAGGTGCCGCCGCCAGACAGCCCGATCATGATTCAACACAATAGGTGGAAAACTCAAAGCAAAGGAAGCTGCAATGGCCACTGACAATCTCGCTGAACTGGATCGGTACATTCACCTGACGCGCTCATACATTCTTTACATGGATGAGGTGCTGATGAGCAGTTCACCCGCGATTGATAAATGGCTGGCTAAAGCTTCTCGTGAGCAGCTGATAGCGATACTGCGTAACCTAAGGGATGAACGGCGGGCAATGTGGGGAAATAAAAAGCCCGGTAGTGGTGGCTGACCGGGCTAGGCACAATCCTATGCCAAACATTTCCAATGAACTGATGGTCAACATCTCAGGGAAGTAGAAGTGACACATTTATAATAGGATGGCGTTATTAGAAAGCTAGCGAAGCGGTAAGATATGTATTGCTGTCAACAATCAGAAATGTGATTTGCACACATGACAATACATGCTTCCAAATTCTCTATGGATGCCAGTTGCAGGCTGGACTATTACAAGGCTTTTACTATGCCCCTGATAACACGTTGGGCAATATGGACCATTAGGCTTCCCGTCCACTTCTTTCTCTCGATAGAAGAATCCATCTTTATAGACAACCTCATCGACAGCTTTTAACTTTGCATTAAGCTCCCGCACCTCTGATCGCAACTCGCTAATTTCAACTTGTGCATCCGCAAGGTCAACCCTTGCATCCGACAATGCAGAGTAAAGGTCACTAATTTTTAATCTAACTTCAGCATCGTTATAAGCCTTAGTCGCATTCTTTAATTCTTTGGCGATTTCAAAAGCAGTTTTTAAAGCAGAAAGACCTGAAACGATATCGGCCATAATGCCCTCTTTTATATGATGAATTTGTTCATAATATGGTGCCTGCAACATCCGCAAGCGATTGAAATTGCGAGTATGATAATTGAACGTATTTTATGAAAAGTAAACACATGCTTATGAAAAGCATCGAAAAAGCGCCTGATTTAAAATCCCTCGGCTTATGGCTGTGCGGGTTCAAGTCCCGCCCCGGGCACCATATTCAAAAGACTAATTAAAACAAAGCAGTATAAGCAATGTCGTAACCGCCCAAGGGCGGTTTTTTCGTTTCTGGAGTCTGCACCATATTTGGAAATGACTACAAAATGACTACATTGCGTCCACGATGCTTTTTGCCCCCCATAATTTTTCATTCGACAGACAAAAGAAAACCCGCGATGCGGGCTTAGTTTTACCACCAGGAAATTTGCTGACTTCCACGCTGCGGGTGAGGCGGGACAGATTTGATCTGACCAGGTGAAACGATTATCTGTGCCACAGTTTCATGTGATTTGAATGTGCAACTGCAGTTGATATTCTGGCACTGATGATAACGTTCCTTCGTTTCCTTCGAGATATAACGGCTAGATTTGGTGTGTGCTGCGTTCTGGCAAAGCGGACAATGCATCATATGGGCGCTACCTGAATAATTAGAAGTATCAATTACTATTTTGACTACGAGAGTAGGCATTTGCAAACAAATAACTAGTCATTTGTGAATGAATCATACTCAACGTCATTAAGTAACACCTCAAAATCGAGCTGTGTGGTGTAGCCATTGTTGCTCAGGCTATGCGTCACTTTACTAATGAGCCACGGCTGCGCATCGATCACCGATTTAAAGCCGCTGACTTGGACCGGTGTTTCGGGATAGAGATCAGCCCGGCCCATTGCCAGCGTAAGCGAGAACTCAGCCACGCCACGCTGGAGCTTTTCCCACTTAGCTTTAGCGGCGCGCATCGCCGTTGCTTTGCTTGAATAGACTGTCGTCAGCGTAAACACGTTGTCTTCGCTGCCTGCCAGATAATCACCTTCTTTCGCTTCCGGTGGTTTAGCCGCCTTTGCTTTTGATTTCTTCGCTGCAGGATGTTCCAACGCGCGAAGCTGCCGCACTTTCATTTTGCGCTGCAGCTTCACTTTCTTTGGCTTTGGGTCTTTGGGGTGAAGCCAGCTTGCTGATACGCCGGTATAGGCGCCACGGTTATCGGTGCGGGTGATCATCATGGCGTTGGCCGGGAAGTACGGCACGCGCACCGCTGGCAGGTTGCCGATGCGCTTCTGGCTGATGATGACATCAGCGGCAAGCTGCTCGGTGTTCGCCTGGTCTTTGTTCACAATCGGGAAATACTTGTCGGCCAGCAGCTGACGGCCCACGATGACGACCAGCTCCGGGTCTTCCTGATACCACGGCTCGATCAGGTTGTTGGTGGCGTCCATTACCAGCGCGTCGAGGTTGGCGTAGTCGCCGTCTTTGCCCACGCGGATTTTGGGCGAAATCACCGTGCCGTCTTCCTCCGTGATTTTGCTCATCACGCGGCTCGGCGCTTCGTTGCGGTACTTCTGCAGCCAGCCCACCGCCACGTCCTGCAGCATTGGATTCGCTGCGCGGTTAGAGGTTTTGGCGCGGTGCGTGCCGTTAAAGCCGATCATGATGCGGTCCAGCGCCTGTCGCTGGATGATGGAATCGCGCAGCCGCGTCTGGAAATCGTCGTAGCGCGCCCACAGGTCAAGCGTGTTGTAGCGGATATGGAAATCAAAGTTGACCTGCGCGCACTCATAGCCCTGGCTGTCGAGCGCGGAGAAATCAGCGGTTTCGCGCTCGTCGCCGCCAGCGGTATCGGTGGTGCTGGCAATCGAGCCGGACACGCCGACGCCGATTTTCTCGCCTTTCATTTCCGGCACCGGCACGATGTTGATGCGGGTCAGAAACGCGGACGACTCCTGCACGCGGGTCATCAGCTTCTGCGTGACGGACGGCTCGACGCTGAATTTCTTGTTCATATCGTCGATTTCAACGCCGTTCAGCTCGGCGACGCGGGACATGTAGGCGTTAAATTTAAAGCGGGTATTCTTGCGCATTGGCGCTCCTGTTAATCAGTAATCGGGTTTTCTCATGCCGGGCGTATCAGCAGTCGGTCTGCACGCTGCCTTTGTTGTCGCCGCCGGTCGCAGGCGGGCGACGGTTAAAGCCGCCGTCAGTTTTCGCCAGCGTCTCCTGCAGGGTGCTCAGCGCTTCGCGGTCTTTACGTGCTTCCAGCTCCAGCGCCGCGATGCGATCGGAAAAGGTTTTTTCCAGCGCGGCCACCTGCTGTGATTGGGTTTCGCCGTTCTTCTGCACCTGCTCAGCGACGGCAGTGACCGCTACGCTCACGTCGCTAAAGCGCTCGTCGTCGGTTTTTTCTTTGCGGGTAAACAGCTCTTTAACGCGCGACAGCAGCGACGGGCCTGCGTCGGCTTCGTCGTAAAACTCGATCAGAGTTTCTTCGGCGGCGGTAAACAGGTTCTCTTTGTCCTGCTTGCGGGACGCCAGCGGGCTGGCTTTGGCGGTGGCGCTGAAGCTCAGATATTCCGTGCCGAGGCTTGCCGGGTCGTCGGTCACGGCCAGACCAATCAGATAGGCTTCGCCCGTGTCGGAGAATTTCGGGTTCACTTCGATGGAGGTGTAAACCTTCTGGCGCGCTTTAGTCAGCTCGACCAGCTCCGGGGTGGGATCGATGTAGCCAAACAGCGCGAGCTTGCCCGCCAGCGGGCCTTCGGTAATCTCTTCGGCTTCCACCTTCGTTACGTCACCAAAGCGGCGGAACGTGCTGTCGGCAGCATAGCCTTTGATGTGTTCCATGTTGACGCGTGCGCCGTACACGGTGGGGTCATAGTTTTTCGCCATCTGCGAAATCCAGTCGCGGGAAATCTCGCGGCCGTCGGTGGTTGCGCCCTGCACAGCGATGCGGAAACGCTTTGCTTTAGTTGCCATTAATCAGGCTCCGGTCAGTGGATTGGTTCGGTTCGGGGCCAGTTTCACCGCCGCCACCCAATCCCTCAACGCATGCCCGCCCGCTCACGTATCAGCAAACAGCGAGTGCAGGCGCGCCCAATGTGCCACCGGTAGCCTTACCGGCATGAACATGACACCCGGCACCATCATCAGCGATCCGCGCCGTCAGGCTGCGCTGCTTTACTGGCAGGGGTTTTCCGTGCGCCAGATTGCGGAGACGCTAGGACAGAAAACGCCGACCGTGCAGAGCTGGAAGCTGCGCGACGAATGGGACAGCATCGCGCCCATTAGCCGCGTGGAAGCCAGCATGGAAGCGCGGTTGATTCAGCTCATCATGAAAGAGGTAAAGGGGAACGGTGATTACAAAGAGATAGACGCACTAGGCCGCCAGATTGAACGGCTGGCGCGCGTTGAGCGCTACCGCAGCAGCGGCAACGAGGCCGACTTGAACCCTAACGTGCGCAACCGCAACAAAGGCGAGCGCCAGCCGGTGATTAAAAACGTATTCAGCGACGAGCAGACCGACAAGCTTACCGGCCTGTTTATGGATGGTTGCTTTGCGTACCAGCTCGGCTGGCATCAGGCCGGACTCGCCCACCGCATTCGCAATATCCTTAAATCCCGCCAGATTGGCGCCACGTTTTACTTTGCCCGCGAGGCGCTGATCGATGCGCTGACCACCGGGCGCAACCAGATTTTCTTATCCGCAAGCAAGGCGCAGGCGCACGTCTTCAAAAACTACATTCTCGATTTCGCCCGTCAGGTTGACGTTGACCTGAAAGGCGATCCGATAGTGCTGCCCAACGGCGCGCGCCTGATTTTTCTCGGCACCAACGTGCGTACCGCGCAGAGCTACACAGGCAATCTGTACCTGGATGAATATTTCTGGATACCGAAGTTTCAGGAGCTGCGCAAAGTCGCCAGCGGCATGTCGCTGCACAAGAAGTGGCGCACAACCTATTTTTCCACGCCGTCGAGCCTGTCACACAGCGCTTATCCCTTCTGGTCTGGCGAACTGTTCAACAAAGGGCGCCGTAACAAAGGTGACCGCATTGAGCTGGATCTCTCGCACTCACATCTGGCGAAAGGCGCGCTGTGCGGCGACGGGCAGTGGCGGCAGATTGTCACTGTTGAGGATGCGCTGACCGGCGGCTGCAACCTGTTCGATATCGATCAGCTGCAGCTCGAGTACAGCCCATCTGAATATCAGAACCTGCTGATGTGTGAATTTGTCGACGACGAGGCCAGCGTGTTTCCGTTTGCCGAGCTGCAGACCTGCATGGTCGACAGCCTGGAAGAATGGACGGACTTCAACCCGTACGCGCTGCGCCCGTTCGACTATCGCCCGGTGTGGATTGGTTACGATCCCTCACACACCGGCGACAGCGCCGGATGTGCAGTCATCGCGCCGCCGATGGTGAAGGGCGGCAAATTCCGCGTGCTGGAGCGCCACCAGTGGCGCGGCATGGACTTTGCCGCACAGGCGCAGTCGATTAAGCAGCTCACCGAAAAATACACCGTCGAGTACATCGGCGTGGATGCCACCGGCATCGGGCAAGGCGTATTCCAGCTTGTTCGCCAGTTCTTCCCGGCAGCGCGCGAAATCAAATACTCGCCTGAAGTCAAAACCGCCATGGTACTGAAAGCGAAAGACACCATCAGCAGCGGGCGACTCGAATACGACGCGGGCCAGACCGATATCACGCAATCCTTTATGGCAATCCGCAAAACCATGACCGCCAGCGGCAACCGCTCAACCTACGAAGCCAGCCGCAGCGAAGAAGCCAGCCACGCCGACGTCGCGTGGGCAATCATGCACGCACTGCTTAACGAACCGCTCACCGCTGCCAGCGGCGGCGATAACCCTTCATTCATGGAATTTTACTGATGAGCAAACGCAAAGACCGCAGGGCATTTACTGCCCAATCCCAGCCATCACCGGCCGCGCCGCAGCCATTCGAAGCGTTCAGCTTCGGCGAGCCAACGGCGGTGCTGGATAAGCGCGATATTATGGATTACACCGAATGCATCCATAACGGGCGCTGGTACGAGCCGCCGGTCAGTTTTCACGGGCTGGCAAAAAGCCTGCGCTCGGCGGTGCACCACAGTTCGCCGCTGTACGTTAAGCGCAACATTCTGGCTTCAACCTTTATCCCGCACCCGCTACTGAGCCAGCAGGAGTTCAGTAAGTTTGCGCTGGATTATCTGGTATTTGGCAACGCCTTCGCCGAGCTGCGCCGCAACACGCTCGGTCAGCCGCTGCGCCTTGAAACGTCACCGGCCAAATATACGCGGCGCGGCGTGGAGGATGGGGTTTACTGGTTTGTGGGGGAATTGAAGGAGGCGCACCAGTTCAATGCGGATCAGGTGTTCCACCTTATCGAGCCGGATATTAATCAGGAGCTGTATGGCCTGCCGGAATATCTCAGCGCGCTTAACTCCGCCTGGCTGAATGAGTCCGCTACGCTGTTCCGCCGCAAGTATTATCAGAACGGCGCGCACGCCGGTTACATTCTCTATATGACCGACGCGGCGCAAAGCAGCAGCGATATCGAGCGTATGCGACAGGCTATGCGCGACACCAAAGGGATCGGCAACTTCCGCAACCTGTTTATGTATGCGCCCAACGGTAAGCCGGATGGCATCAAAATTCTTCCGCTTAGCGAAGTGGCAACACGGGATGACTTTTTCAACATCAAAAAGGCCAGCCGCGACGATCTACTAAGCGCGCACCGCGTACCGCCTCAGATGATGGGGATTATTCCGGATAACACCGGCGGATTTGGCGATGTGGTGAAGGCGGCGCAGGTGTTTGTCCGCAACGAACTTATTCCGCTTCAGGAGCGATTAAAGGAGCTCAATGAATGGATAGAGGAAGACGTTATCGCGTTTAGATCTTATTCGTTTGAAATTCCCACAAGTGGATAAACAATATGGCCTAAAACATGAACTCTAACCACATAAATGTAAGTGTTTTTATTTTCGCTCATAGTAGCAAGAAACTCGCGAGAATCCACTCAAAACCATAAGAGGACATTCTACATATAAGACCGCATCATTAAGAGGCAGTTAATGACATGAGCCCCCCCCCGCTAAAGTTTTGAAATATTCGTATTGTTAAAAATTATTTTGATGTGTTTGACAAATTTACGTCATTTGCCTTCAAATTAGCATGGGTTTAACTATATGAATTAATTGAAAAATATTTATTTTTTTAAAAAATAATTTATAAGGATTTTCCCGCAAGCTTAATTTGATTGAAATCTCGATATGACATAGTTAAGATTTATCTCAATTAATGTAAGTTTCATTACGAAATGTAACAGTGGTGTGATGAGCCTTATTAATCAGTAACTTAATTAGATTATCACTTGGGGTATTATGTCAGAAGATTTGTACGACAAAGGTTTTTATGATAACCAAAGGGACAGCAGCTATCGGGCAGCAATTAAAATACTTAGTGAAATTAAATGCTTGTATAACTTCGGGTCAGTGGTTGATATCGGTTGTGGGATGGGGGAGTGGCTAAAAGCGTCAACTGAACTGGGTGCTACAACCATACAAGGCTATGACGGTAACTATGTCGACCGCGAAGAGATGTCTATAGATAGTGCATTTTTTACAGAAATAGATCTGGAATCAGATAACTTATCTATAAATGAAAAATATGATTTAGCAATTTGCATGGAAGTGATCGAACACATTAGCCACGAAAGTGGGTTGCTGCTCATTGACCAACTTTGCAAAGCCTCAGACGTAGTGCTTTTTTCTGCTGCAATTCCATTTCAGGGAGGAACGGGTCATATTAATGAAGCTTGGCCTCAAGAATGGATAAAACAATTCAATACAAATGGATTCTTTGTTGTAGATTTTATACGCCCTAAGTTTTGGCATGACGACTCTTTACCATGGTGGTATCGGCAAAACGCATTTCTTTTCATCAAGGAAAAAAGCTTAGCTGCAAATTATTTTGATGATTTCAGTGAAAGATTGATGATGCCTCACAGTGTAGTTCATCCGGACCTTTTTATTTTGAACTCATCCAAAAATAATTTGATAGATGGCAGTAAGGGAGGGGGTTTTTTGTTGACCGAAGACACTCGTAATCAAAAAATTAAACCTTACGATGATAAAAGTTGCATTATCGATTACCCCTGTTCAAATCATTATGATGTAAACAGTGGAGATAAGTGCGTTTCGATTATTATGCGAACGCAAAATAGACCAATACTTTTGGCTCGAGCCATTGCAAGCGTAGTTGAACAAACATATTCTAAATGGCATTTATATATCATAAATGATGGTGGTGATAAGAAAAGTGTTGAACAGTGCGTTAACTTGTACCGCGACGCCTTGATAAACAAAATTACTATTTTACATCATGACTCTGCTTTAGGAATGGAAGCAGCTAGTGATAGTGCTGTAGAACTTATTGAAAGTGAGTTTGCTATAGTTCATGATGATGACGACTCGTGGGATAAAGAATTTTTAGAGGAATGTGTAGATTATCTTTCAGGCGAGTCAAATAAATTTTACGGCGGCGTAGTAACACACACCACATTAATCAGAGAGACTGTTACTGACAGTGAGATAAAATTCATTGAGGAATGCGATTTCAACAATTGGTATACTGAAATAGACTTATATCGCTTACTGGGTGAAAACACATTTGCTCCAATTTCCTTCATGTTCAGAACAAAATTATTTGAAGAAATTGGTATATTTAACAAAAACCTTCCTGTTTTAGGTGATTGGGATTTCAATATAAGAGCGCTCTTTTCAGCCGATATTGGAGTTTTACCAAAAAAATTAGCATTCTATCATCATCGCATTCAAAGTGAAAATAACGCCTACGGCAATAGCGTTACACAAGGAATTAACAAACATTTAAGATATAACACATTATATCGCAACTCATTACTCAGAAAAGCTACAAAAGAGGCTCCTTGGATGCTTGGCCTCTTAATAAACGAAGCGAAAATTCACCATGAACTCAATAATCGAATTACAGGATTGGAACATCGATTAGATCAAGTTTTGTCTAGATCAGAAAAAACTATTAGTGATATGCATGAGCTACTTCACTATCATATGTCATTTAAAAATGAGCAAATTCGCATTGCGAACGAATCATTAGCAACAAGTATTGAATCTTATAAACTAATTGAAAGAATTTTCAAGATCTTCTCAATTGTATCAAAGCCAATTTTATTTATAAAAAGAAAAGTATTAAAAATCACCTAGTTCATCAACCAATAATTTAAGTTTAGAGATCATGAAAGATAATTTTTTTGCAACTTTAACAACTGACAGTAAAGAGAATTACAACAAAGCATGTGTTGTAAGCTTTGATATTTTCGACACTGTAGTTACTAGACTTGTCGCAGCGCCAAAGCATATATTTTCATTAGTGGCAGAACGTTCAAAAAAAATTTTAAATAATGAGCAATTAAAAAAATTCACATTATGCAGAATTGAAGCTGAAGAAAGAGCTAGGAAGGCAGCGAGAAATGAATATAGGGAAGAGGTTACGCTGCATGAGATCTATTATCAACTGAAGTTATTACTTAATATCAATGATTCACTATTGGGGAAAATACTCCAGTTTGAAAATGAAGTTGAATTTGAGAATGTCATTCCTATTGAACCAATGGTGCAAATTTACAATAAAGCTTTAAATGACGGTAAGCGAGTTGTTTTTGTATCTGATATGTACTTAGATAAAAAAATTATTGAAAGTATTTTGATTAAATGCGGATTTAATGCATATGAAAAACTCTTTGTTTCAAGTGAAATTAAGTTAACTAAGGGGTCAGGTCGCTTATGGCCTCATGTATTACAGACACTTGACGTAGAACCAAACAACATCATCCATTTTGGTGATAGTTCATGGGGAGACATCAAACGAGCTAGTGAACATGGATTAAATACAGTACATTTTCCTTTTTTGGCACAAGATCAAAAAAACAGGAATAATGTTAGTTCAACCACATTAACTCTATCAAAGTTCGTGCAAAAAAATAGAATAAACGATATTTTTTGCAATAATACCTATAAAAGAATTGGAGAGAATTATCTTTCTGTGATGTATATGAGCTATGTTAAGTGGATAGCAGAAAATGCAGAAAAAACAGGAATTAATAATCTTCTTTTCCTTTCAAGAGATGGCTATATACTAAAAAAAGTTTGGGATATTCTGTCTTCGAAAAACCTTGTACCTCAAAATATCAAAGCATCTTATTTTCAAGTCTCAAGAAAATCACTGATTATGTCTTCAATTGTTGAATTGACTCCATCAACTATAGACTTTCTAATCAGTGGAGGGGAGAAAGGTAGAACTGTTAAAACCTTTGTAGAAAGGACAGGCATTGCGATATCAAATAACATACTTTCTAAGATAAATGCTATATTTAAAAATCCTGAATACATCATTAGCTCCAAAGATGACTACATTAATCTTAGGCAGTTATTTGGTGATTTAAGAAAGGAGATTTTAGATTTTAGTGCGCAATCAAGAGTAAACGCTATTAAGTATTTTGAAAGCTTTAAAATATTTGACGGTCAAAGTCGTACTGCAATAGTTGATTTAGGATGGCAGGGTAATATGCAGGGCGCCATAAAAAAAATCATAAACTTTGTAGAACCCAACATTTCAATTTCTGGGTTTTACTTTGGCCTGTGGCGCAATGCTCTTGGAAAATTATACTCATCAGGAAGCATGAAAGGTATGATTTGCAATGGGCTACAACATCCAGATTTTGAAAGAAAATTAATTCAACTAGCTCCTTTACTCGAAGCTCTACATAGCGCCCCTCACGGCTCAGTCAAAGGTTATGAGAGTGTGGATGATGAAATTGTAGTCATACATCAAGATTATAAAACTGAAAAAAAGGTCTACGAAGATATTATCGTTAACCTTCATCGTTTTGCATTGGCTTCCATTGAAAATATTGCATCAGGTAAAAGCAATTTAAATTTCGATGAGTTGAATACTAAGCTATGCCAAGAGGTTTTAGAGGAGTTGTTGGTCCTTCCTAACTCTCGTGAACTCGATGTACTAGGTAAAATACGTCATATTGATGGATTTGAGCATTCGGGAGAAGGTGTAAGTTTAGTACCATATGATGAAGAAATTCCAAAAAATGAAGATGATGCATTTAACATTCTTTCAAAATATCATTTTTGGATTCCTGGTGTTTTAGCATTTTGGAAAAAAGAGTTTGATTATAACAATCATATGGTTTTAAAAAACTTGTCTCAAAATTATAGATATTTGGGACAAGATTGGATTGACTCTCTGTATCATTAAAGCCTTAATCAATTTTAAGTCCCTATTTAGTTATTACGATAGGGACTTATAGCAATCTATGTCCACGGGAAATAAACATTAGATTTCCAACCTATCGCAATTATTTTCACTTAAACCATTAAAATAAAAAAAATTATGAAAAAACGTGTAAAGGAATATGATTTAATCAGGGTAATGTCATTCTTATTTATAGTGATACATCATTCAGTCACTGAAGTAGTATCTAAGTATGGCTTTAGTAACTGGATGTCGAATTTTTTTTTAGGTGGTGTTGGTGTTAGCTTTTTTATTATTTTATCTGGCTGTTCACTTTCCTTAAACGAAAGAAATGAAAATTTCATTAAATTTTTCCTTTCGAGAATTTCATCAATTTTACCTTTTTACTGGATAGCTTACTTACTGGTCCTTTTTTATCAATATGTGTTTAATGGTGATGCTCTTGTGGGTACAGATATATCCAAGGTGCTTATTACAGTATTTGGGCTGGATGGCTATTTAGGTTCAAAAATAAAAACATATTATTTGGTCGGTGAATGGTTTACTGGATTTATCTTGATTCTATATGTTTTCAGTCAGCCGGCTATATATTTGGCAAAAAAAAATCCACTTGCACTTATTGTTTTAGCGACCATTTCATCTTGGTTATCAATTTTATTATCTGAGGACATTTTTAACAATTTCTTTTTATGGAATAAGGAACCGCTATGGAATCCTACATCTAGGTTAATGGAATTTAGTTTTGGTATTATTACAAGTTTATACTTATTAAAATCTAACTTTAAAATGAACATTGCAGCAACAGTGTCTGTATTTTATCTATTTTTATTATTCTTATTAAAAGTTAATCTGCTACAATTCACACTATTAGGAACCACGTTTTGCATTGCGGCCTTCATGATAGTACTAAAAGCTCTAATGTTAATCAGGTTTAACCCTCACTTTTCATGCGTAATAAATTTTCTATCAAAGTATTCATTTTTGGCATTTCTGTTTCATCACCAAGTGATAATGCAAATTTTGATAAAAGTGAAATTATTTAAAATTACATATAGCGATATTATTTATATCGTAACGGCAACAATATTTATTAGCTACTTTTTAGCCTTTGTAGCTTATAGGCCATCAATTTTTTTAAAGAATATCGTATTTAAACATCTTTTGAAGTGAGAGTTTTGGGAGTAATTATGATGAGATCATCTTATACCTCATCCATGGTTGATGTTGATTGAGATAAGCTAAACCAATGAATAAGAAGCCTGCAAAAATGCTAACCTAAAGCGATTGGCTAATGTTTAGAGTGAAAATTGTATATTAAGCTTTATAAGTATCCAATAATTTCTTGGTGTAGAGGCCATCAATGCTACTATAAGAACGTTATTTCTAACCTATTGATACATGTACTCGTCATTAATCTCATCTTTCGTAAATCTCAACAGTCAGTAGGTGTTTTATTTGATTTGTTTAGCTTGCACTAAAGCATCAGAATTTTATTTCCATCAGCAGGGCTGCTGATGTCCTGAGCGCTTATTTCCAATTCTCGAGAGGGTTGCTCGCTTGTTATTAATACAGTTAAGCTTGTGATCATCAATGAGATTATTGGTAAGTAAAAAATAAAAATAAAGGTTGTACAAAAATGAGAGGGTGAGGGAATACGCATAACTGCACGCATGATACTTTTATTCTATTTTTTAGTCATTAACTTGTTGCAACATTAGAGCTTTAATAATGGATAAGATAAGTTCTTTTCACGATTTGAGTTTCCATCAATTTAAGCGCCGAAATGAATTCCGGCTCGATCTATGTGCGACCATCAAAAGTTTACGCTTATCTCATCAAATCGGTATTTATAGCGAGAACAAACCAACCACACAGCTGTTTCAATTATTCTGCGCGCAATGCTTTCCCCGCCACGCCTGCCCGCTTTATGCATCGCTTTTAATGCATCTGCATGCCTCACCTCATACCGCTCCAGCCGTGGGCAGAAGGGCGATCAGCGAACCTGTTTGGATCATGCGAAATCACGCACCTACATGCGTTTTGCTGCAGCATCAAAAAAGCCACCTAAACGGTGGCTTAGTCGCAGCGCTGAAACTTCCAGGCGATCATTCGGCTTGGCAGTAGATAGCGTCTTGATAGAGTGAGGTGTCAATCGAACCGGCCATGTCACTGATCATCGACAGTGCCATCTTTAGTTCATCTTCCTTGCAGTGTGCAATCAAAGAGACGTCGGCGATAAATTGTATTCTGGCTACAGTCTCGCTCAGATTATCGATGTCCATCAGCTAATTAACTCCTTATCAAATAAATATACTGTATGCATAAACAGTATCACGGCGTTAAGGAATCGTAAACAATCGTATGGCTCGGATTAGTCCGACCGATTGATTATTGAACATTACTACCTTTTCGATGCTGAGCGGCCAATGCCTGGAAACGTTGTAAGGCGATGGACGGTTTTCTACGATCTACGAAAAGATGGCCACTTGTTCCACTCCAGAATATTTGCGCGCCAACTTTGAGCTTGTGCCCCATCATCATGCGCGTAACTTCACCTTCGGAAAGGGTCAGGCGTGAGACATCATAAATACTGTCTTTGAGCTGCTGACGCTGATCTCGATATTTATCAGAAACCGGCGCCTGTCGTTTTTTTCGCGGCTTTGTAGGTGTACTTTCATGCAATCTCTTCAAAATACGTCTTCTCTCGGCTCGGGTTGGCGACCGTGTGAAGTCGATAGGGGGATCATCATCCGGCGGGGCCGTACAGTTATTGACAGAACTCCAAGAGGACGCGGACGCCCCCTTAACGTCAACGGCCAAATCAACGGGACGCTTCGGCACAATCTTCCATTGCGTCAGTCTGGTTAAAATCGGCGTATCTACGCCAGCGTCTGTTGCATACACGCCTTTGATGCGCATGGTTTCCTCGCCATAGGCATTCAGGTCTTCACTCGGTTGATACCATGTACGTACGGCCAGTTCATCACGACGAACAAATGCGCCGCCTTGTGCGTTAACGTAGCCAGCCCAATCGCCAGCATCTGCTGCGTCATGTGCAGCAGCGAACTCGATACTGAGTCCGTGCGCGGTTTCGCTGTCGGCCATGCGACGTAACTCGCGGTAGACCGTGACCGGCGCGCCGCCAACAAACTGGAACTGGCGAATGTGCCAACGCGCCGCCCATGCTGAAACGGCTGAGGCAGTTTCTTTCAGCTCTTTGCCGCTCTCATCGTCAAGCTCGCCGTCAAGCGCATAGCCATCGATATTTTTTGAGATGTATTTCGCCACGTAGCCGGTGGCGCTGCCTTTATCGGGATCGATGGCTTCAGCATGAAAGCGCGCTTTGCGTGCCTTCTCGCTGGCTAGTTCAATGCCATCTTCCCGACATGCATAGTCGCTAACGACCGCACGCACGCGATCAACATTTTCAGGCAGCATAAACATCAGCATGTGCCAATGTGGAGTTGCATCGTGATGGGGTTCGGCAACACGAATGCCGAAAATACGGATTTCTTCGCGATGCAGCTTGGCGCGAATTTTCTGCCACACGTTGCACAGATAACGTTGTGTGTCTGCCGGACTTGCTCCATTCCACTTGCGGTTACGATGACCGGTCTTGATGGTGGCGTGGTATCGAGAAGGGGCGGTAACTGTGTAGAACTCACCGACAAAACCCATCTCGTTGCAGATATTTTCAAAGCCGCGAATGCGATTCATCAACTCGCAGCGCTTAATGGCGGGATTCGACACGCTGGAATCAAACTTGTCGATTAAGCTGATCCTCTCGCCGGTTTCCTCATTCTCCAGCTCAAGTCCTTTAAGAAACTCACGCGTGCGGCGCTTTTGCTCGCGCCATTCCGACACCGTCATATTGCTGGCATAGGGCGTATGTTTTTTGCTGACGTTAGCGAGAGCGATTTGCAGATGTTCACGCCAAGACGCTGCGATACGACGCAGGCGACCTTTCCACCATTTCTCGGTCTGCATGCGCATAATTTCGGGTGTAACTTTTTCTGGCTCAAAGAATCGGGACGTGACTTTTTCCCATAACGGCGGTGTCTGGTTGAATTCGCGAGTGATGGTAGCGGCGGTCATGTAAATGCGGTGCGTGTATTTATAATCTGATTCGTTGGCAGATTGAGCATGCGCCTGTACCAGCTCAGCCAAGATAAAGTTGGCAATGTCACCAGCCAGTAAATCAACATCGGCGCGAGCCATATCGGGCAAGCGGTTAAAACGACGCATTAATTCCCATAGTGCACCGCTGGCTCTTGCTGCACCGATGTCCTTTGCCGCATTTTCTGTCAGCAAATTAAACGTGCCGGCCTTCATTTCGTCGAGCCGGTATTTTGCATTCACACATTCGACGCGTGGCAATGTGCGCTCAACAAAAGTCTTCGTTAAGTACGCATTGGCACGAGCAATGCCCTGTGATGTTTCCAGTTCGGCGACGCGCCGCCTGACATCGAGCTGAATCAGCGTTGGCTGCTGAGCGAGTAACTGCTCAGCATGCGCCAAAGCCGCAATCAACTGATCGCGGCTTCGCAGTTCCTTATAAGTAGGATAGGGGCTGGCGATTGCTTCCCGTGGAGCATTCCACGGGTAAGCATAATTCTCTGTCATCAGGCTTTGGCCTGCAGATGTTTTCCGCGCTGCTCTTCAATCTCCTGACAAGAAACGCAGCGAGTAACGCCAAGATAGGCTCGCCGACGCAATTCAGGAATTGGGGCGTCACAGTCTTCGCAGAAAGAAGCGCTAATCGCAGGGGCACGGTTAACGATGAGCGCGATATTACGTTCGAGCATTTCCTCGGTGCGCTGCTGCACAATATCCATTGAGTCGGCCATTAGTGCGCCTCCGCGATTTGTGTCTGCAGTTTTTCAACTTCTTGCTGTAACAACTCAGCAGCCTCAACACATGACATTTCCTCACGGCGAATAGTCCAGGCAAGCACATTGAGGCGTGAGATCATTAATTCTGCTCGGTTGCGACGTTCCTCTTTTCGCGCGTCATTGAGCATCATGTCGAGTTCGATGTACGACTCAGTTTGTGTGGCTTCCAATAATTTACGTTGCATGTAATTTCCTGTTTTTGGGCAAAGTGAATCCCGGCGGGTTTACGCCAGTTAATTGCATTGGGTTATTTAGTTAGAGAGAGTCATTCGCTTGGGGAATAAACTCACGACAGCTTTTAATTGGTTCATTGCACGTATGACGGCGGTTTTTTCATCGGTGCTTAATTCGCTAAAATCGGCGCTGTGTCGGTCTTTGCCAATATTTGCCAGGAAAAAGATGGCGCTCAGTGCGCGCTTATTGTCCTGATAGTTGCTGTCTCTAACATCACGCATTGAGTCGAAGAATCGCGATAAATCCTGTTCGCTGTCGCCGCCCTTAAATTGCGAGCGCAACAACGCAACGTGATTGAGTGCCGCGACACGTTGACCGGCGCTCAGTTCGACAAGCATTGAATCGCCTTCGATAGCCATGATTTGCCTCTCTTGGGTGTTGCTTGAGTTCGTGGTGCGCTTGAAACCTCTTTAACCGGATGCCAGCGCTTACCGTTATCACCTAAAATCCAGCCATGTCCGTAAGACATTGATGGGCTGCGCCTTTTGAGCTGTGCAGCAAATGAAATCATGACTGCACCTCAGACCACGCCAAATGACGCGCCAAGACCGCTGATCGCATCGACAGTTGAAGACAAAGCAGGGTTAGCCTGTATGCGCGCTTGAACGGCTAGTGCGGCGAGGGTTAAACAACGAATACCGCTGTTAACGTTTTGCAGCAGGCTACGTTTGCAGCTAGCGCTCAATTGCTCAGTGGAGATCGCGCCAGCCGCTAACTGACCAACTTCAGCGGTGGCTTTCATCACATACAGCGGCAGTTTGTCGTTGGCAACTTCGTTGACCGGCACACAAGGTAAGCACTGGATTTGCGCAAGTAAGCCATCAATGAGCGTCGCGTCTTCGGTGACATCGGTAAGCACTAACACTTCTTGTACGGTGAGCTGATGAGGCTGATCGGGATTCAGCTTGTTACGCAGCGTTTGTGCTCGCATGACTGCCTGCTGCGCAACGTCTTCCATGTTGTGGGTTAACGCGAACTTGCGGCAGGCATCGTCGTAATAGTTATGGGTAGAAACTTTGAAATCAAACATAGTCAAATTCCTCACTGCCGAACACAATCACTGGCAAAGTTGAATGTTAACGTGACTGAAAGTCAGCTTCTTTCGTTAAAGCGATCATGTTGATGAGCACTTTTTCCATCTTGCGAGCTTTTGACCTGATTGGTAGGCGACCATCTTTCACCATCAGGCGGCAGGTTTCGTAAGGTATACCGGTCACTTTTGCGAATTCCGGCAGCGACAAATAAGGGCTGCTCAAGGTAATTGAAAGTGGAGAATTCATCGTGCATCCTTGTTCGTTAAGGTAAATGCGGGTAATTGCGTTCGCTGGTTCAATATTGACTACGTTACATTTCAAATTTGAATCAGTCAACGTTCACATGGTGGAAAAGTTGAATGGAATTTTCAGGCGGACAAGCTTTAGTTGATAGGTTATTGAAAGCCTACGGTTTTTCCACGCAGAGAGAGTTGGTCGAAAAGATTGGTGTTGGTCATGGCACGGTCAGTACATGGATTCGCCGTGATTACTTTGCCGGTGAAGCCGTAGTGCAATGCGCCCTTGATACTGGGGTTTCTCTAGAGTGGCTTGCCACGGGAAAAGGTGAGCATACAATCGCTGATGTTCGCGAAAGTGAACAACAGCCTTCTAAAGTTGAAAGCCTGCCATTTAGTTCTATCGATTCTGGGCATCTGCAGCTGCGGGAGCCGGTTTCAATTCAAGCTTCTTTGCTGCCTTCAGGTCATAAAAAAGTTGAAGTCATTCAGGTGCCGGAAGTCAGCACGTTCTATTTGGTCGATAAAGATTTTGCAAAACCTACCGATGGAATATGGATTACTCAACGCGCTGATGTTGTGCGATGTGAAACGTTGCAGAGAACGCCGGGCAATCATTGGCGTATCGAAGGTGTAGATTGGCCTGTTGATGAAGTTAAATTAATCGCGAAGGTTATAGGAAGTATCAAACATAAAATGTAATTGGGGATGCTGTTGATAGAAAAAATAGACTACCTAATTATTGGATCTTTGAGTTCAGGAGATTGGCGCCAGTATTCTGCATGATGCTCATTATGTGGTCATGTTTAAAAGCCAGAAATCAAACATTGACCACTGTTTTTATATACAGTAAAAAGCCCTCATTTGTTTTTTGAGGAAACTGTATGTCTGTTAGAAAAGCCGAAAACGGAAAGTGGGTTTGTGATTTTTACGCGGCGGGCAGAGGAAGTAAGCGAATTCGCAAAAGCTTTGCAACTCGCGGCGAGGCTTTACGTTACGAGCGAGAGCAGCTCGCTAAAGGCAGCGAATCCACCATAAACACGATTGAGGCGGAAGCCCGCGCGGTTCGCCTTAGTGAGTTAGTTAATGAATGGTATGAATTACATGGAAGGTCTTTGACCGATGGCGATGCAAGGCTGCAAAAATTGAAATCACTCTGTCATAACTTGGGTGATCCAGATGCTTTCACACTTAACCAAGAAATGTTTGCGGGCTATCGTAAGCAGCGGTTGGCGGGGGACTTCACCGCTAATCCAAAGCATGGCATCAAGAAACTACCGAAAGAAGCCACAGTAAACCGTGAGCACGCTTACTTACGTGCAGTGTTTAATGAACTAAAAAGGCTGGGACGTTGGAAAGGTGATAATCCACTCGATGGTGTGCGGCTCTTTCGCGAGAGTGAAAACGAACTGTCATTCTTATACGATGAAGATATTAAAAGATTACTCAAAGAGTGTGACGCATCATCAAATAAAGATCTTGGCATTATTGTGCGTATTTGCCTCGCAACCGGCGCCCGTTGGAGTGAAGCCGAGCAGTTGAGGCAATCTCAAGTTATGCCATTTCGAATCACATATACCAATACGAAAAGTAAAAAGAATCGCACTATTCCAATATCGAAAGAACTTCATGCATTAATTCCTAAATGTCGTGGCCGATTATTTGACAATGCTTATGATGCTTTCGGATTTGCGATTGAAAGGGCGAACATTGAATTGCCGGACGGCCAACGCACTCATGTTCTAAGGCATACCTTTGCAAGTCACTTCATGATGAATGGTGGAAATATATTGGTGCTTCAACAAATATTAGGTCATTCGACGATTCAAATGACGATGCGCTATAGCCACTTTTCACCAGAACATTTAGAAGCAGCAATCAATCTTAACCCATTCGATCGATTAGGAAAGGAGAACGTAAATTGATTTCTTTTAGGCAATATTTCAACATGAATGCGGCTAAGAACTTTTATCTATGCGTAACTGCTGCAGGCGTAGTTGTATTCCTTTTCTACTGTCTGAGAATAAATTTTTTTCCAACGGGAATGTCCCTGTCTGATGCAATATTTTTCCTGCTTGTAATATTTTCATTTTCACTTCTCATGGGTTTCGCTTTTACCGGTTGGTACTCAGTTTCGTGTATTCTAGTTTGGGTTTTTCTTAAGGTTTCATTGTTTATTTGCAGAATCACCAAGAGAACAAAAAGTAAATTCTATAGAAACGCTAAAGGTTCTTATAGAACTGCAAGAAAAATGAGTTTATTTGAACCTATGTTCGCATTGATCATAGTATCCATTTTAATTGGGGTTTTTGTAGCTAAGTTAGTCTTAGATGGAAAACTTCAGATAATTCCGGTTATTTCCTCTTTTTTATTGGTTGCGGTAGGGATTCTGTTAATTGCAAATGTGAATTTTGAAAAATTGTTGACCAGAGAGAAAAAGAGAAAAATGACAGTCGCATTTGTCGGATTTATGGTTTTTATCTTTTTACTTTTTTCCGGTATGGGCGAAATTCTGAATGATTCTGCTATGAGAGTTATCGGAGTTAAGAAAAATGACGCCACTTTTTTGTTAAAAGATAACGATTTAGAAATGGCAAGGCATTTGACAGGTAACAGTGGGCAATCATTCTTCTATGGCGATGTGCTATTTACGGGCGTGGGAGACACATCATTACTCGTCATCAACGATAAGCGATTGATCGTGAAAAACGTCAACTTAACAATCTCTTTTTAAGCGTGGGCAGACCAATTTATTGTGACTACCAGCAGACGGTTAAACCCAAGTTAACCCATTTTTACCGTCTATAACTCTTTGATTTACCGTAAGTGCATGATTTTAAAAGTTCTTGAAAAGTCTTTAAAATCCCTCGGCTTATGGCTGTGCGGGTTCAAGTCCCGCCCCGGGCACCATATTCAAAAGACTAATTAAAACAAAGCTATATAAGCAATGTCGTAACCGCCTAA
>Ga0213829_1000507_pt1 | contig 35786 bp, 10 predicted proteins | sample MC6MC0896MG_FD_180665 | JGI IMG/M metagenome (GOLD analysis project Ga0213829, IMG submission 180665) | Enriched soil aggregate microbial communities from Iowa State University, Ames, United States - MC6-MC0896-MG | ecosystem: Environmental > Terrestrial > Soil > Unclassified | place: USA: Iowa...
GCTGGCGGAATTGCGCGTGCCCACCATCGACCAGCTGTCCGAAGTGCTGGACCGCCTGCGCACGCTCAAGGGCATCTCGGCCACCGAGACCAGCATTCATCTGAAGACGTTCAAGGCGTTCTGAAACAACAAAGCGGGCGGGGGTTGCCCCCCGCCCGCTTTGCCGTTACGCCCTTCAGTTCAGCAGATTCATCAAGGCGACGTCCTCCACATCATGCTGGTGCGCTGCCTGCGCCAGCTGCGTCGCGAACGGCGCCCCCGCCAGGCGGACCGGTGCGGCGGCCCCGGACTTGGCTTCGGGCGTGGTTTCGGGCCGTAGCGCGGCGCCCGCCGGTGCGCGCTGCTCACGCATCGTGCCAGACAGGAAGTCGATCGTGATCACTCGGCCAACGCCTGCATCCGGCCCCGAACTTGGGGTCAGCCGCAGGCTCAGCGCTTCCATGCCGGCCGGGCGATTGATCACCAGCACACCGCGTCCATCCGCCTGCACCCACGCTGGCAATGCCGCGCCGTTGGCAAGCGTGACGCGCATGCCCGCGGTGGCGTCGCCCGCGTTGATGATGACGAACAACTGATCGCCATGCCCCACCAGATCCAGTTGCAAGCCCCCGCCCAGCGGCAAGGTCGACAACACCGAGTGGCCGTCTCCCTGCCAGCCTCCCAGCGCAGACCCCAGCAACTGATGCAAGCCGCCCCGCGCACCCATGTCGTTGTGACCATTAAGCGGCGCGATTTCGTTGACGCCTTGCAGCACCGCGCCAAGCCCGCCAACCGTACCCATGGCGTCCAGGCTGTTGACGCCGTTGACCGCCCGCAACACGGCCCCCCCTCCGGCGGCCAGAAGATCCGGCGTGCCGTTCAGTGAACCCAGGCCATTCACGGCTTGGATCAGTACCGATTGCGCCTCGCCGCCTGCCAGCCCTGCGTTGCCCCCCGATCCGAAGGCGCTGGAACCCGGCGCCGGGACGAAGCGGAACGCGTCCGGCTCCAAGAACAACGGTGTCGTGTTGTGCAACCGGATCGTCGCCTCCGTCACGCCGCCGTTGCCATCACCCACCGTGTAATGCACCACCAGATCGCCGATGAAGCCGCCAGACGGGGTGAAGACATAGCTGCCGTCGGCGTTCACCAACAACGTGCCCCGGCCCGGAATCACGATCGGCGTACCGGCGGGCGTGCTTCCCGGCACCCCATCCACGCTGATCGCAATCACCCGCAAGGGGTCGCCTTCCACATCCGACGCGCCCGCCAGCAAGCCCCGGTCAGCCGGTACATTCACCGCGCCGCCACCCAGCGGCAAGTCCACCGAGCCTCCCGGCACCACCGGGTTATCGTTCACCGCCGTCACGTTCACCGTCACCGTCGCCGTCTCGCTGGCGCCGCCAGACGATACGGTGTAGGTGAAGCTCGTCGTGCCGTTGTAGTTGGCCGCAGGCGCGAAGTCCAAGGTGCCATCCGCCCGCAACGTCACCACGCCGTTCGCAACCGCCACGGGCGTTCCCACCGACACGGACGATCCGTCTATGGCTGTGATGACATGCCCGCCGTTTTCGAACGAGTCGTTGGCGGCCACCGCGATATTGACGGCCGTGTCCTCGGCGGTCGTCACCGTGTCGTTGGCGATATCCGCCACCGCCGTCACGGTCACGTTCACCACCGCCTGCACCGAGCCTCCGCTGCCATCAACAATCGTCACCACGAAACGGTCACTGCCGTGATAGTCGCCCGTGGGCGTGTAGACGTAGGCCCCCGTTGCGGCATCCATCGTCACCACGCCATGAGCGGGCAAGGTGCTTACCGCGTACTGCAACGGCTCGCCGTCGGTATCCAGCGCCCCCGTTCTGCCCGAGACCGGCGTGTCTTCCGATGTCACGACGTTGAACTCGCCCGTCACCGGGTCAAACACCTGCCCGCCGACACGGTTGTTCAGCAAGACAGGAGTGTCGTTGACTGCCGTGACGTTGATCGTCGCCGTCGCCGTCTCGGTCACGCCGCCCGAGGTCACGGTGTAGGTAAAGCTCGTAGTTCCGTTGAAGTTTGGGGACGGCGTGAAGTCCAGGGCGCCGTTGGCCTGCAAGATCACCGAGCCGTTGGTAACCGCGACCGGCGCGCCCACCGTCAGGGCGTTGCCGTTGATAGCCGTGATCGTATGGCCGGCGTTCTCGAAGGTGTCGTTGCCGTTGACGGCGATATTGACCGTCGTGTCCTCCAGCGTGGTGACGCTGTCGTTGGCGATGTCGGCCACCGCCGCCACCGTCACGCTCACCGTCGACAGGCTCACATTGCCCGTGCCGTCGCTGATGCTGATGACGAAGCTGTCCGTCCCGTTGTAGTCGGCCGTCGGCGTGTACGTGTACGCGCCGGTCGTCACGTTGACGGTCACGGTGCCGTGGGCCGGCGCCGTCGACACGCTGTACGCCAGCGGGTCGCCATCACCATCCACCGCCAAAACCTGGCCCGTCACGGCCGTGTCTTCATTCGTGCTGACCGCGTAGTTGCCCGTGGCCGGGTCGAAGGTTTGGCCCGGTACCGCGGGGTCTACCAGCCTCGGCGTATCTGCCACCGCCGTGACCGTTACCGTGACCGTCGCCATTTCAACCACGCCACCAGACGTCACCGAGTACGTGAAGCTGGTTGCGCCGTTGAAATTGGCCGTCGGCGCAAAGTCCAGCGTGCCATCGGCGTTGAGCGTCACCGAGCCATTGCTGACCAGGATCGGCGTACCCACCACGACGGCGTTGCCATCAATCGCCGTGATGACATGGCCGGCATCTTCGAAGGTGTCGTTGCCATTGACCGCAATATTGACCGTGGTGTCTTCATTGGTCGTGATCGTGTCGTTGGCAATATCCACCACCGCCGCCACCGTGACGTTCACCGTCGACAGGCTCACATTGCCCGTGCCGTCGCTGATGCTGACAACGAAGCTGTCGGCGCCGTAGTAGTCGGCGGTTGGCGTGTAGGTGTACGCGCCCGTCGTGGCGTTGACGGTGACCGTGCCATGCGCCGGCGCGGCCGACACGCTGTACGCCATCGGGTCCCCATCGCCATCCACCGCCGAGACCTGGCCCGTGACGGCCGTGTCTTCAGGGGTGCTGACCGCGTAGTTGCCGGTGGCCGGATCGAAGGTTTGACCGGGGATGGCCGGGTCCACCGTCATCGGCGCATCCGGCACTGCGGTGACGGTGACCGTAACCGTCGCCGTTTCCACCGCGCCGCCAGAGGTCACCGTGTACGTGAAGCTGGCCGCGCCGTTGAAGTTGGATGCCGGCGTGAAGTCCAACGTGCCATCGGCCTTCAGCGTGACAGAACCGTTCGTCACGGCAACCGGCGCGCCAACCACGATGGCGTTGCCGTCAATCGCCGTGATGGCGTGGCCGGCGTTCTCGAAGGTGTCGTTGCCGTTGACGGCGATATTGACCGGGGTGTCCTCATTGGTCGTAATCGTGTCGTTGGCAATATCCACCACCGCAGAGACGGTCACACTCACCGTCGACAGGCTCACGTTGCCCGTGCCGTCACTGATGCTGACGACGAAGCTGTCGCTGCCGTAGTAATCCGCCGTCGGCGTGTAGGTATAAGCCCCGGTCGCGGCGTTGACCGTGACGGTGCCGTGGGCCGGCGCCGTCGACACGCTGTACGCCATCGGGTCCCCATCGCCATCCACCGCCGAGACCTGGCCAGTGACAGCCGTGTCTTCGTTGGTGCTGACCGCGTAGTTGCCCGTGGCCGGGTCGAAGGTTTGACCCGGTACGGCCGGGTCCACCGTCATCGGCACGTCCGCTACCGCCGTGACCGTCACCGTGACCGTCGCCGTTTCAACTACGCCGCCTGAGCTGACCGTATACGTGAAGCTGGTTGCGCCGTTGTAGTTGGCCGCAGGGGTGAAGTCCAGCGTGCCATCGGCCTTCAGCGTGACCGAACCGTTCGCGACCACAACCGGCGTCCCCACAACCACCGCATTGCCGTCGATGGCCGTGATGACAGGGCTGGCATCTTCGAAGGTGTCGTTGCTATTGACCGCGATATTGACCGTCGTATCCTCATTGGTCGTGATCGCGTCGTTGGCAATATCCGCCACCGCCGCCACCGTCACGCTGACCGTCGACAGACTCACGTTGCCGGCGCCATCGCTGATGCTGATGACGAAGCTGTCGGCGCCGTTGTAGTCGGCCGCCGGCGTGTACGTGTATGCCCCCGTCGTGGCGTTGACCGTCAACGCGCCATGCGCAGGCGCGGTGCTGACGCTGTAAGCCAGCGTGTCGCCGTCGGCATCCACCGCCAGCACCTGGCCATTAAAGGCGGTGTCCTCGTTCGCGCTGACCGTGTAATTACCCGTCGCCGGATCGAAGGTTTGCCCTGACACTGCCGGGTCCACCGTCATCGGCGCGTCTGGCGTCGCCGTCACCGTGACCGTGACGGTCGCGGTTTCAGTCGCCCCGCCCGACGTCACGGTATACGTGAACGTCGTCGTGCCGTTGTAATTGGCGGCGGGTGCAAAGTCCAGAGTGCCGTCGGCCTTCAGCGTGACCGAACCATTCGTCACCGCGACCGGCGTGCCGACAACGATGGCAGTGCCGTCAATGGCGGTAATAACGTGACCGCCGCTCTCGAAGGTGTCGTTGGCATTGACCGCGATATTGACCGTGGTGTCCTCATTGGTCGTGATCGCGTCGTTGGCGATATCCGCCACCGACGCCACCGTGACGGTCACGGTCGACAGGCTCACATTGCCCGTGCCATCGCTGATGCTGACGACGAAGCTGTCGCTACCGTGGTAGTCGCCAATCGGCGTGTAGGTGTACGCGCCCGTTGCCGCGTTAACCGTCACCGTGCCATGCGACGGCGTCGCCGATACGGTGTAGGCCAGCGGATCGCCATCGCCGTCCACTGCCAAGACCTGGCCAGTGACGGCCGTGTCTTCATTGGTGCTCACCGCGTAATTGCCGGTAGCAGGGTCGAAGGTTTGACCGGGGATGGCCGGGTCCACCGACATCGGCGTATCCGGCACGGCGGTCACGGTAACCGTGACCGTCGCCGTCTCGGTCGCCCCACCCGAACTGACTGTGTAGGTGAAGCTGGCCGTGCCGTTGTAATTGGCGGTGGGCGCGAAGTCCAGAGTGCCGTCTGCCTTCAACGTGACCGAACCGTTCGTCACGGCAACCGGCGTGCCCACCACAATCGCGTTGCCGTCGATGGCCGTGATGACGTGGCCGGCATTCTCGAACGTGTCGTTGCCGTTGACCGCGATATTGACCGTCGTATCCTCATTGGTTGTGATCGTATCGTTGGCGATATCCACCACCGCCGCCACCGTCACGCTCACCGTCGACAGGCTCACATTGCCCGTGCCATCGCTGATGCTGATGACGAAGCTGTCGCTGCCGTAGTAGTCCGCCGTCGGCGTGTAGGTGTACGCGCCGGTCGTGGCGTTAACCGTGACGGTGCCGTGAGCCGGCGCCGTCGACACGCTGTACGCCATCGGGTCCCCATCACCATCCACCGCCAAGACCTGGCCAGTGACCGCCGTGTCTTCGTTGGTGCTGACCGCGTAGTTGCCCGTGGCGGGGTCGAAGGTTTGACCCGGTACGGCCGGGTCCACCGTCATCGGCACGTCCGCTACCGCCGTCACGGTGATCGTGACGGTCGCCGTCTCGGTCGCACCGCCCGAGGTGACCGTGTACGTGAAGCTGGCCGTGCCGTTGAAGTTGGCGGCCGGGGCAAAGTCCAACGTGCCATCGGCCTTCAAGGTGACGGAACCATTCGTCACCGCGACAGGCGCGCCAACCACAATCGCGTTGCCGTCAATCGCCGTGATGACGTGGCCGGCGTTCTCGAACGTGTCGTTGGCATTGACCGCGATATTGACCGTCGTATCCTCATTGGTCGTGATCGAGTCGTTGGCGATGTCTACGACTGCCGCCACCGTGACGTTCACCGTCGACAGGCTCACATTGCCCGTGCCATCGCTGATGCTGATCACGAAGCTGTCGGCGCCGTAGTAGTCGGCGCTTGGCGTGTAGGTGTACGCGCCAGTGGTGGCGTTGACGGTGACCGTGCCGTGAGCCGGCGTCGTTGACACGCTGTAGGCCAGCGGGTCGCCGTCACCATCCATCGCCGAGACCTGGCCCATCACCGCCGTGTCTTCGTTGGTGCTCACCGCGTAGTTGCCGGTGGCGGGGTCAAACGTTTGACCCGGTACCGCGGGGTCTACCGTCATCGGCGCATCTGCCACCGCGGTGACGGTGACCGTGACGGTTGCCGTCTCATCCACGCCGCCCGACGTCACGGTGTACGTGAAGCTGGCCGTGCCGTTGACGTTGGCCGTGGGCGCAAAATCCAGCGTGCCATCGGCCTTCAGGGTGACGGAACCGTTCATCACCGCAACCGGCGTGCCCACCACAATCGCATTGCCGTCGATGGCCGTAATGACGTGGCCGGCGTTCTCGAACGTATCGTTGACATTGACGGCGATATTGACCGTCGTGTCTTCATTGGTCGTGATCGTGTCGTTGGCGATATCCACCACCGCCGCCACGGTCACGCTCACTGTCGACAGGCTCACATTGCCCGTGCCATCGCTGATGCTGATGACGAAGCTGTCTGCACCGTAGTAGTCGGCCGTCGGCGTGTAGGTGTACGCGCCGGTCGTGGCGTTAACCGTCACCGTACCGTGAGCCGGGGCCGCCGATACGCTGTAGGCCAGCGGGTCGCCATCTCCATCCACCGCCGACACCTGGCCAGTCACGGCCATGTCTTCGTTGGTGCTGACCGCGTAGTTGCCCGTGGCCGGGTCGAAGGTTTGACCCGGTACCGCAGGGTCTACCATCATCGGGGTATCCGCTACCGCCGTGACCGTCACCGTGACGGCCGCCGTTTCCACCGCGCCGCCCGAGCTCACCGTGTACGTGAAGCTGGCCGTGCCGTTGAAGTTGGACGCAGGGGTGAAGTCCAGCGTACCGTCGGCCTTCAGCGTGACCGAACCGTTCGTGACCGCAACCGGGGTTCCCACCACAATCGCATTGCCGTCGATGGCCGTGATGGTGTGGCCCGCGCTCTCGAAGGTGTCGTTGGCGTTGACCGCGATGTTGACCGTCGTGTCTTCATTGGTCGTGATCGTGTCGTTGGCGATATCTACGACTGCCGCGACCGTCACGCTCACCGTCGACAAACTCACATTGCCCGTGCCATCAGAGATCGCAATGACGAAAGTGTCGGCGCCGTAGTAATCCGCCACCGGCGTGTAGGTGTACGCGCCCGTCGCGGCGTTGACCGACACGGTGCCATGCGACGGCGTCGACGATACGCTGTAGGCCAGCGGGTCGCCATCGCCATCCACCGCCGAGACCTGGCCAGCAACAGCCGTGTCTTCATTGGTGCTGACCGCGTAGTTGCCCGTGGCCGGGTCGAACGTTTGACCGGGGATGGCCGGGTCCACCGTCATCGGCGCATCCGGCACCGCAGTCACCGTCACCGTGACGGTTGCGGTCTCATCCACGCCGCCCGACGTCACGGTATACGTGAAGCTGGCCGTGCCGTTGTAGTTGGCGGCCGGCGTGAAGTCCAGCGTGCCGTCCGCCTTCAGCGTGACGGAACCGTTCGTCACCGCAACCGGGGTTCCCACCACAATCGCGTTGCCGTCGATGGCCGTGATGGTGTGCCCGGCATTCTCGAAGGTGTCGTTGCCGTTGACGGCGATATTGACCGCCGTGTCTTCATTGGTCGTAATCGTGTCGTTGGCAATGTCCACCACCGCCGCCACCGTCACGCTCACCGTCGACACGCTCACATTGCCCATGCCATCGCTGATGCTGATCACGAAGCTGTCGGCGCCGTAGTAATCGGCGGCCGGCGTGTACGTGTACGCGCCCGTGGTGGCGTTGACCGTGACCGTGCCGTGCGCGGGAGTTGTCGACACGCTGTAGGCCAGTGGGTCGCCGTCAGCATCCACCGCCGAGACCTGGCCATTGAAGGCCGTGTCCTCATTGGTGTTCACCGCGTAGTTGCCCGTCGCCGGGTCGAAGGTTTGGCCCGGAACAGCGGGGTCCACCGTCATCGGCGCATCCGGCACCGGCGTCACCGTCACCGTGACGGTCGCCGTTTCCTGCGCGCCGCCAGAGGTCACCGTGTACGTGAAGCTCGCGGTGCCGTTGAAGTTGGCGGCCGGGGCAAAGTCCAACGTGCCATCGGCCTTCAAGGTGACGGAACCATTCGTCACCGTGACCGGTGTGCCGACAACGATGGCATTGCCATCGATGGCGGTGATGGTGTGGCCGGCGCTTTCGAAGGTGTCGTTGCTGTTGACGGCGATGTTGACCGTGGTGTCCTCATTGGTCGTAATCGTGTCGTTGGCGATATCCACCACCGCCGCCACCGTGACGTTGACGGTCGACAAGGTCACATTACCCGTACCGTCGTCGATGCTGATGACGAAGCTGTCCGCACCGTAGTAGTCACCAATCGGCGTGTACGTGTACGCCCCCGTGGCGGCATTGACGCTCAACGTGCCATGCGAAGGCATTGCCGATACGCTGTACGCCAGCGGGTCGCCGTCGCCATCCACCGCCAAGACCTGGCCACTGAACGCTGTGTCCTCATTGGTGCTGACCGCGTAGTTGCCGGTGGCCGGGTCGAAGGTTTGACCCGGTACGGCGGGGTCGACCGTCATCGGCGCATCCGGCACGGCGGTGACCGTCACCGTGACGGTTGCGGTCTCGGTTGCTCCGCCCGAGGTCACCGTGTACGTAAAGCTCGTGGCGCCGTTGTAGTTGGCGGCTGGCGCGAAGTCCAGCGTGCCATCGGCCTTCAGCGTGACAGAACCGTTCATCACCGCGACCGGCGTCCCGACAACAATCGCGTTGCCGTCAATCGCCGTGATGACATGGCCCGCATTCTCGAACATATCGTTGGCATTGACGGCGATATTGACCGTGGTGTCCTCATTGGTCGTGATCGTGTCGTTGGCGATATCCACCACCGCCGCCACCGTCACGCTCACCGTCGACATGGTCACGTTGCCCGCGCCATCGTTGATGCTGATCACGAAGCTGTCGGCGCCGTAGTAGTCAGCGGTCGGCGTGTAGGTGTATGCGCCGGTCGTAGCGTTGACCGTCACCGTGCCGTGAGCCGGCGTCGTCGATACGCTGTAAGCCAGCGGGTCGCCGTCGCCATCCACCGCCGAGACCTGGCCCATGACGGCCGTGTCTTCGTTGGTGCTGACGGCGTAGTTGCCCGTGGCCGGGTCGAAGGTTTGACCGGGAACGGCCGGGTCTACCGTCATCGGCGCATCCGGCACCGCAGTCACGGTGACCGTGACAGTCGCCGTCTCGGTTGCTCCACCCGAGGTCACCGTGTACGTGAAGCTGGCCGTGCCGTTGAAGTTAGCCGTGGGCGCAAAGTCCAGCGTGCCATCGGCCTTCAGTGTGACGGAACCGTTCGTCACCGCAACCGGGGTCCCCACCACGATGGCGTTGCCGTCAATCGCGGTGATGGTATGGCCGGCATTCTCGAACATGTCGTTGGCATTGACGGCAATATTGACCGTGGTGTCTTCATTGGTCGTGATCGTGTCGTTGGCGATATCCACCACCGCCGCCACCGTCACGCTCACCGTCGACATGGTCACGTTGCCCGTGCCGTCGTTGATGCTGATCACGAAGCTGTCGCTGCCGTAGTAGTCGGCAGTCGGCGTGTAGGTGTAAGCCCCGGTGGTGGCGTCAACCGTCACCGTGCCATGCGCGGGCGTCGTCGATACGCTGTACGCCAGCGGGTCGCCGTCGCCATCCACCGCCGAGACCTGGCCAGTCACCGCCGAATCTTCATTGGTGCTGACGGCGTAGTTGCCCGTGGCCGGGTCGAAGGTCTGACCCGGAACGGCGGGGTCCACCATCATCGGCGCATCCGGCACCGCGGTCACGGTGACCGTGACCGTTGCCGTCTCGGTTGCCCCGCCCGATGTCACCGTGTACGTGAAGCTCGCGGTGCCGTTGAAGTTGGCAGCTGGCGCGAAGTCCAGGGTGCCGTCCGCCTTCAGCGTGACGGAACCGTTGGTGACCGTAACCGGCGTCCCCATCACAATCGCGTTGCCGTCGATGGCGGTGATGACATGACCCGCGTCCTCGAAGGTGTCATTGCTATTGACCGCGATATTGACCGTGGTGTCCTCATTGGTCGTAATCGTGTCGTTGGCGATATCCACCACCGCCGCGACCGTCACGCTCACCATCGACATGGTCACGTTGCCCGCGCCATCGTTGATGCTGATCACGAAGCTGTCGGCGCCGTAGTAATCGGCCGTCGGTGTGTACGTGTACGCGCCCGTGGTGGCGTTGACGGTCACCGTGCCGTGTGCGGGTGTCGTCGATACGCTGTAAGCCAGCGGGTCGCCGTCACCGTCCACCGCCGAGACCTGGCCCATTACTGCCGTGTCTTCGGTAGTGCTGACGGCGTAGTTGCCAGTGGCGGGATCAAACGTTTGCCCCGGAACGGCGGGGTCTACCGTCATCGGCGCATCCGGCACCGCGGTGACCGTCACCGTGACGGTTGCGGTCTCGGTGACGCCACCGGAGCTCACCGTGTAGGTGAAGCTCGCCGTGCCGTTGAAGTTGGCGGCGGGTGCAAAGTCCAAGGTGCCGTCGGCCTTCAGCGTGACGGAACCGTTCATCACCGCAACCGGTGTACCCACCACGATGGCGTTGCCGTCGATGGCCGTGATGGTGTGGCCCGCGTTCTCGAACGTATCGTTGGCATTGACCGCGATATTGACCGTCGTGTCTTCATTGGTCGTAATCGTGTCGTTGGCGATATCCACCACTGCTGCGACCGTGACATTGACCGTCGACAAGCTCACGTTGCCCGTGCCGTCAGAGATCGCCACGACGAAACTGTCGCTGCCGTAGTAGTCCGCAGTCGGCGTGTACGTGTACGCGCCGGTCGTGGCGTTCACCGTGACTGTGCCGTGCGCGGGTGTCGTTGACACGCTGTAGGCCAGCGGATCACCATCACCATCCACCGCCGAGACCTGGCCAGTGACGGCCGCATCCTCATTGGTGCTGACCGCGTAGTTGCCGGTGGCAGGGTCGAAGGTTTGACCCGGGACCGCCGGGTCCACCGTCATCGGCGCATCCGGCACCGCGGTGACGGTAACCGTGACGGTCGCGGTCTCGGTGGCCCCGCCCGACGTGACGGTGTACGTGAAGCTGGCCGTGCCGTTGAAGTTGGCCGTGGGCGCAAAGTCCAGCGTGCCGTCAGCCTTCAGGGTGACAGAACCGTTCGTGACCGCAACCGGGGTTCCGACAACAATCGCGTTGCCGTCAATCGCCGTGATGGCATGGCCGGCGTTCTCGAAGCTGTCGTTGGTATTGACGGCGATATTGACCGTCGTGTCCTCATTGGTCGTGATCGTGTCGTTGGCGATATCTACGACCGCCGCCACCGTGACATTGACGGTCGACAGGCTCACATTGCCTGTGCCGTCAGAGATCGCCACGACGAAGCTGTCGCTGCCGTAGTAGTCGGCGGTTGGCGTGTAGGTGTACGCACCGGTGGTGGCGTTGACCGTCACCGTGCCGTGAGCCGGTGTCGTCGACACGCTATAGGCCAGCGGGTCGCCATCACCATCCACCGCCGAGACCTGGCCAGTGACGGCCACATCCTCATTGGTGCTGACGGCGTAGTTGCCCGTCGCCGGGTCGAAGGTCTGACCCGGGACGGCGGGGTCCACCGTCATCGGTGCGTCCGGCACTGCGGTGACGGTGACCGTGACGGTTGCCGTCTCGGTGGCCCCGCCCGAGGTGACCGTATACGTGAAGCTGGCCGTACCGTTGAAATTGGCGGCGGGTGCAAAGTCCAGCGTACCGTCAGCCTTCAGCGTGACGGAACCATTCGTCACCGCGACGGGCGTCCCCACCACAATCGCATTACCGTCGATGGCCGTGATGACATGGCCGGCGTTCTCGAAGCTGTCGTTGGCGTTGACGGCGATATTGACCGTCGTATCTTCATTGGTCGTGATCGCGTCGTTGGCGATGTCCACTACTGCTGCGACGGTCACGCTCACCGTCGACAAGCTCACATTGCCCGTGCCATCGCTGATGCTGATCACGAAGCTGTCGGCGCCGTAGTAGTCCGCAGTCGGCGTGTAGGTGTACGCGCCCGTGGTGGCGTTGACGGTGACCGTGCCGTGCGCGGGTGTCGTCGATACGCTGTACGCCAGCGGGTCGCCATCGCCATCCACGGCCGAGACTTGGCCCATGACGGCCGTGTCTTCATTGGTGCTCACCGCGTAGTTGCCGGTGGCAGGATCGAAGGTTTGACCCGGAACCGCGGGGTCTACCGTCATCGGCGCATCCGGCACTGCGGTGACCATCACCGTGACCGTCGCCGTTTCAACCGCACCACCCGAGGTCACGGTGTACGTGAAGCTGGCCGTGCCGTTGAAATTTGCGGTCGGCGCGAAGTCCAGGGTGCCGTCAGCCTTCAGCGTGACAGAACCATTGGTGACCAGAATCGGCGTACCCACTACGACGGCGTTGCCGTCGATGGCCGTAATGACGTGGCCGGCGTTCTCAAAGGTATCGTTGGCATTGACGGCAATGTTGACCGTCGTGTCTTCATTGGTCGTGATGGAGTCGTTGGTGATATCCACCACCGCCGCCACCGTCACACTCACCGTCGACATGGTGACGTTGCCCGTGCCATCGCTGATGCTGATCACGAAGCTGTCGCTGCCGTAGTAGTCGGCGGTCGGCGTGTAGGTGTAGGCGCCCGTCGTGGGGTTGACGGTGACCGTGCCGTGCGCGGGTGTCGTCGATACGCTGTAAGCCAGCGGGTCGCCATCACCGTCCACTGCCGAGACTTGGCCCATCACCGCCGTGTCTTCGTTGGTGCTGACGGCGTAGTTGCCCGTGGCCGGGTCGAAGGTCTGACCCGGAACCGCCGGGTCCACCGTCATCGGGGTGTCCGCTACCGCCGTGACCGTCACCGTAACCGTCGCCGTTTCAACCGCCCCCCCCGAGGTCACGGTGTAAGTGAAGCTGGCCGTGCCGTTGAAGTTGGCGGTCGGCGTAAAGTCCAAGGTCCCGTCAGCCTTCAACGTCACAGAACCATTAGTGACCAAAATCGGCGTACCCACTACGACGGCGTTGCCGTCAATCGCCGTGATGACATGGCCCGCGTTCTCGAACATATCGTTGGCATTGACCGCGATATTGACCGTCGTGTCCTCATTGGTCGTAATCGTGTCGTTGGCGATATCCACCACTGCCGCCACGGTCACGCTTACCGTCGACAAGCTCACGTTGCCCGTGCCATCGCTGATGCTGATGACGAAGCTGTCGCTGCCGTAGTAATCAGCGGTCGGCGTGTACGTGTACGCGCCGGTCGTGGCGTTGATCGTCACCGTGCCGTGTGCGGGCGTCGTCGATACGCTGTAAGCCAGCGGATCACCATCGCCATCCACTGCCGAGACTTGGCCCATCACCGCCGTGTCTTCGTTGGTGCTGACCGCGTAGTTGCCCGTAGCCGGGTCGAACGTTTGGCCCGGCACTGCGGGGTCGACCGTCATCGGCGCATCCGGCACTGCGGTGACCATCACCGTGACCGTCGCCGTTTCAACCGCACCCCCCGAGGTCACGGTGTACGTGAAGCTGGCCGTGCCGTTGAAATTTGCGGTCGGTGCGAAGTCCAGGGTGCCGTCAGCCTTCAACGTCACAGAACCATTGGTGACCAGAATCGGCGTACCCACTACGACAGCATTGCCATCGATGGCCGTGACGACATGGCCCACGTTCTCGAACGTGTCGTTGGCATTGACGGCGATATTGACCGTCGTGTCTTCATTGGTCGTGACGGAGTCGTTGGCGATATCCACCACCGCCGCTACCGTGACACTGACCGTCGACAAACTCACATTGCCCGTACCGTCAGAGATTGCAACGACGAAGCTGTCGCTGCCGTAGTAGTCGGCGGTCGGCGTGTAGGTGTAGGCGCCGGTCGTGGCGTTCACCGTGACCGTGCCGTGTGCGGGCGTCGTCGATACGCTGTAAGCCAGCGGGTCGCCATCGCCATCCACTGCCGAGACCTGGCCCATTACCGCCATGTCTTCGTTGGTGCTGACGGCGTAGTTGCCCGTGGCCGGGTCGAAGGTTTGACCCGGAACCGCCGGGTCCACCGTCATCGGCGCGTCCGGCACTGCGGTGACCGTCACCGTGACCGTCGCCGTTTCAACCGCCCCCCCCGAGGTCACGGTGTAAGTGAAGCTTGCCGTGCCGTTGTAATTGGCGGCGGGTGCAAAGTCCAACGTGCCATCGGCCTTCAGCGTGACGGAACCGTTGGTCACCGCGACCGGCGTCCCGACAACAATCGCGTTGCCGTCGATCGCCGTGATGACATGGCCCGCGTTCTCGAACATATCGTTGGCATTGACGGCGATATTGACCGTCGTGTCCTCATTGGTCGTAATCGCGTCGTTGGCGATATCCACCACTGCCGCCACGGTCACGCTTACCGTCGACAAACTCACATTGCCCGTGCCGTCAGAGATGGCCACGACAAAGCTATCGACGCCGTAGTAGTCCGCCGTCGGCGTGTACGTGTACGCGCCGGTGGTGGCGTTGACCGTCACTGTGCCGTGTGCGGGCGTCGTCGATACGCTGTACGCCAGCGGATCGCCATCGCCATCCACTGCCGAGACTTGGCCCAACACCGCTGTGTCTTCGTTGGTGCTGACGGCGTAGTTACCCGTGGCCGGGTCGAACGTTTGGCCCGGCACTGCGGGGTCGACCGTCATCGGCGCATCCGGCGCCGCGGTCACCGTCACCGTGACGGTTGCGGTCTCGTCCACGCCGCCAGACGTCACCGTGTACGTGAAGCTCGCCGTGCCGTTGTAGTTGGCCGTGGGCGCAAAGTCCAAGGTGCCGTCGGCCTTCAACGTGACCGAACCGTTCGTCACCGCAACCGGCGTGCCCGCCACAATCGCGTTGCCGTCGATGGCCGTGATGACATGGCCGGCGTTCTCGAAGCTGTCGTTGGCGTTGACGGCGATATTGACCGTCGTATCTTCATTCGTCGTGATCGAGTCGTTGCCGATATCCACCACCGCCGACACCGTCATCGTCACGGTGGTCTGCAAGGTGCCGCCGAAGCCGTCAGAGATCGTCACGACAAAGCTGTCAGCGCCGTAGTAGTCGGCAGTAGGCGTGTAGGTGTAGGCGCCCGTCGTGGCGTTGAGCACCACCCCACCGTGGGCCGGGCCGGAACTCAGGGTGTAGGTGACCGGGTTGCCGTCCGTATCCAGCGCGGAGATCTGGCCGATGACAGGCGTGTCTTCCTGCGTCGAGTTCTGGTAGTTGCCCGTCAAGGGGTCGAACCCTTGTCCGCCGACGCGCGGGTCAAGCAGCACCGGAGGGTCATTGACCGGGGTGACGTTGACGGTCACCGTGGCGGTCTCCGTCACGCCGCCTGAGCTCACCGTGTAGGTGAAGCTGGTCGTGCCGTTGTAGTTGCCCGACGGCGCGAAGTCCAAGGTGCCGTTGGCAAGCAACGTCACCGACCCGTTCACGACGGCGATCGGGGAGCCGACCACGGCGGCCGTGCCGTCAATGGCGGTAATCGTGGCGGAGGAACCTTCGAACGAATCGTTGGCCAGCACCGCGATATTGATGCTGGTGTCCTCGTTCGTGGTGACCGTATCGCTCGCGATGTCGGCCACCGCCGCCACCGTCACATTCACCGTGCACGGCACGACGCCGCCGTTGCCATCACTGGCGGTCACGACAAAGCTGTCGCTGCCGTTGTAATCCGCGGCGGGTGTGTAGGTGTAGGCGCCCGTTGCGGCATTGATTGTCACCGTGCCGTGGGCCGGTTGCGTGGACACGGTGTAGGCCAAGGTGTCGCCATCCGCGTCGGACACCACGACCTGGCCGCTGACGGCGGTTTCTTCAGAGGTGCTGACCGCGTAACTGCCGGTGACCGGGTCGAATACCTGGCCGGGAACCGCCGGGTCGACCGGCGCGGGCACGTCATTGACGGCGGTGACATTGACCGTCACCGTCGCCGTTTCCGTCACGCCGCCTGACGTCACCGTGTACGTGAAACTGGCCGCGCCGTTGAAATTGGTCGCAGGCGTGAAGTCCAGCGTGCCATCGGCCTTCAACGTCACCGATCCATTCGTCACCGAGACCGGGACGCCAACACTGGCGGCCAGGCCGTTGATGGCGGTGACGGCGTGTGCGGCGTCCTCGAACGTGTCGTTGGCGTTCACCGCGATATTGACGAGGGTGTCCTCATTGGTCGTGATCGTGTCGTTGACGATGTCCACCACCGCCGCCATCGTCAGGCTGACGGTGGACTGCACCGTACCCCCATGGCCGTCCGACACCGTCACGACGAAACTGTCGGCGCCGTTGTAGTCCGCCGCGGGAGTGTAGGTGTATGCGCCCGTGGCGGCGTTGATGGTGACCGCCCCATGAAGCGGTTGCGTCGACACGGCATAGCTCAGCGTGTCGCCGTCGGCATCGGTGGCCGACACCTGGCCGCTGAAGGCCGCGTCCTCCTGGGTGCTGACGGCATAGTTGCCGGTGGCCACATTGAACGTTTGACCGGCGATTGCGGGGTCGGCCGGCACCGGCGGGCGGTTGCCCGGGGTGACCTGAATGGCCGATACCGCCGCGGCCGACGCGTAGCCCGTGCTATCCGTCGCCACAAAGCTCAGCTGGCGCGTGCCAGCCGTGGCCGACAGCAAAGTATTGCGATAGGTCGCGCCCCGCACCAGCGTATCCAACACCGTGTTGGCGATCACGCCGCCACCGCTGCGCGTGATGACAAAGCCGCCCGCCACCGTGTAATTGATCAGCAGGTTCACGCCGTCAACGGTCACGGTGTTCGAGGCCGTGGCGTTCAGCGCGAAGCTTGTGCCGCCAAGCGTCACGACTTCGCTGGCGCCGTCCTGCACGCCCGAGACAGAAATGGCCAGCTGCTGGAGATCGTTGTCGCCAAAGTCCGTGACGTCGGCGCTGGCCGCGGCCACGTTGACCGCGGCGCCGTTGCCGACTTGGCTGGTGCTGTAGTTGATCGTTCCATCTACCGCGCCAACCGTGGAATTCAGGTCGATGACGGGCGCGTTGACGTTGTCGCGCCAATCGAAGTTGCGCGTCAGCGGTACGGCGTTGCTGCCGTTGATGGCCGTATCCAGGTCGGTGTCGGCCAGGTTGAATTGCACGACGGTGGTCGTCAGCCCCGATCCGCTGGTGGTGACCAGGCCATCATGGGCGTAGAAGCCGTCATTGGGCGTGCCGTGCTCGAAGATGTCGAGCAAGCCGTCTTGGTCCGTGTCGGTCGTGCTGGTGACGGACGTGGGTTGGCCGTCGCCGCGTTCGACGACATCAGCCTTGCCATCGTTGTCGCTATCGGCATCGTACATATCGACCGTGCCGTCGCTATCGGTATCCACCGGCGTCAAACCCACGCTGGCTGCCGCCGTCGTCTTGTTGGCGCTGACCGTGTCGGCATCGTAACGGTCGTCCAGGCCGTCGTGGTCCACATCGACCATCGCCACACCCTGGCCGCTTGCCGGCTTGTAGCCCGCCGTGGTCTGAGCTTCGACGTTGTCGGCGATGCCGTCGTTGTCGCTGTCCAGGTCCAGCCGGTCAATGATGCCGTCGCCGTCGTGATCGTTTGCGGCGTTCAAGGCGCTGACCTTGTAGACCTTCACCGCGTCCAAACCCAGGTACGCGCCATCGCCGCCTGCCGGCCGCACAATGGAGAACACGACCACGGGCGCGGTCGACGTGGCGGTGAACGTGATTTCGCCCGTGCTCCACGTCTTGAAGTTATTGCCGTTGTAGGTGAGCGTTTCGGCGTTGTAGGACACGCCATCCACGGTGACCACGAAATAGGCTTGCATGCCGGTCAAGGTCAGGCCGTTGACGCCGCCAAATATCTGCTGGAACGAGATGCGTACCGCGTCGCCCACCTGAATGCCGGCCGAGGCCGGGATGATCACTTGCGCGGCCTCTTCCACGAAGCCGCTATAGATGCCCATGAACACCTGGCCATCTGCCCCGCCCGGCACGCCGTTCATGGCGCCGGCCCACTGGCCCGAACCCGCCAAAGAGAACGAACCCTTCCAGGTGTCAGGCGTATTGAGCGCCGACGTGAAGCCGGTACCGGCAACGCTGAAGTTCAAGCTTTCGGTCTCAGTGTTCGCCACCCCCAACGCGCCCTCCATGGAACCGTTGATGAGCGATGGCGGAACGACCTGCGACTCCACGCTGTCCAGAATGCCGTCGTTGTCGTCGTCCAGATCGGCCACGTTGGCCACGCCATCGCTATCGGTATCAACGAACGTGATGGTGGTAACCGCCACGTTCGACGCCGTGGGCGCAGTGGCGGATGTGGCCTGTACCGAAATAGAGCGCGCCGCGGTCGAGCCGGACGTGGTGGTGAAGTAGACCTGCCCAAGCGCCGTCTGATAGGTCGCCAGCGTGGCGTTGCCCGTCAGCGTCAGCACGCCCGTGCCGCTGTTGTAGCTGGCCGTGATGCCGTTGACGGTGCCGCCCAGCGACAGCGTGTCGGCCGCCGTGGCGCCCGCCAGCGTGATCGTCATGGAGACCAGGTTGTTGCCTTCGGGGTCGCTGACGGATACCTGGCGGCCGATGGCGACGGTGAGCTGGTCGTACGTGGTGCTGTAGTTCGCGCCTACGGTCGTGCCGTCCAGATCGATGCGGGGTGCGTCCTGCACCTGCGTCACGGTAACGGTGACGTTGGCGGTTTCTGAAACGCCGCCCGACGTTGCCGTGTAGGTAAAGACCGTGTTGGCCGAGGCGACGGCACCGGGGTAGTCGGCCGCCGGCGTGAAAGTGATGGTGCCGTCGGCATTCAAGACCACCGATCCGTTGGCGACGCTGACCGCCGGCCCGCCCACGGTGATGGCCGTACCGTTGATGGCGGTCACGACGCGCCCGCTGTTCTCGAAGGTATCGTTGCCCAGCACGTTGATGACTACCGGCGTTTCTTCGGCGGTGGTGGCGGTATCCGCCACGATGTCAGCGATGGCGTTGACGGTGATGGTGACCACGCCCGTGCCGCTGGAATACGCCGTAATGCCGCCATTGGTGCTGGCGTTAGCCGTGCTGCCGTTGGCGCCACTGGTCTGGTCCCAAGCCCGGATCGTGAGCGTGGCCGTGCCGTTGAAATCGGCAGTGGGGCGGAAGTACACGCGCGAGTTGGCGCTGTTGATCAGCAGCACCGCGCTGCTGTCGGACACCGCGCTCATTTGCGTCCAATTCGCGCCATTGTTGGCCGAGTACCACCAGGTTCCATTGGTGGTGTCGGCGCCCACGATGGCGATGCCCGTCAGCGCGCCGCTATCGATGTCCGTGATTGAGCCGATGAAGTTGTTCACCGACGTGCCCACCGCGCCCGTGGGTGCGGGCGCCGGCACGCCGGCGTTCAGATCTTCATTGATCGTCGACAGGTTGCGGGTACCGGCGTTCAGCACGGGCGCATCATTGACCGCCGTGACCGAGACCGCCACGGTGTCGCTAGCGGAGGAGAACGCGGTGGACGTGCCGGGATTCACCTTGGTGCCGGCCGTGCCGGAGCTTTGATCCCAGGCGCGCAGCGTCAGCGCATTGCCCGCGTTGCCGTTGAAGTCAGCCGTAGGCTGGAAGTAGATGCGCGAATTCGGAGTGTCGGACAGCAGCAGCGCGTTGGTGCCGCTGACCGCGCCCACCAAGCTCCAGGTGGCGCCGCCATCCAGCGTATACCACCAGGTACCGTTGCCGGCGTTCGCCGCCGTCAACGCGATGCCCGAGAGGGCGCCCGGGTCCAGATCCACGACGCCTACCGTATAGGCCGATACCAGTTGCCCCACCGCGCCCACCGGCGCGGCATCGTCTTCGCTACCCGTATAGGTCAGCACCGGTACTGTGCTGAGTACCGGAGCGGTGTTTGCCCGCATCAGCAAGGTGTCTGTCGCATCCGAGAACGCCGTGGCGCCCCCGTGGACCGAGGCGTCTGCGGTCGCGCCATTGGTGCCGGTGGTGCGGTCCCAGGCGCGAATGGTCAGCGCGTTGCTGACGTTGCCCACCACGGCAACGTTGGGCCGGAAGTACAGGCGGGTAACGCCGTCTGCGGCCAACAACCGCGCGGTGGCTTCGGTCAAGGTGCTGACCTGGGTCCAGTTGGCGCCGTTATCGACTGAGTAGTACAACGTGCCCGAGCTGCTGATGCCCGTGACGGCCACGCCCTTGACCGCGCCGGTGTCGACATCGGTGACGCCGCCCACCAGGTCCGACACCAGCATGCCCACCTGACCGACCGGCGCGCCGTTGGTCGGCATGACCGCCGCGACGGTCAGGGTCGTATCCGCCAGTACCGGCGCGTCATTGACCGGCGTGATCGACAGCGACAAGTCCGCGTTGGAACTGCCGCCTGCCGTGGTGATGGTGTAGCGCACCACCGGAACCAGGCCGTCGTAATTGGCGGCCGGCGTGAAGAGGTAGGACCCGTCTGCGTTCAGCGTGAGGGTGCCGGCGGTGACGCCATTGCGCACCAGCGCCGTGGCCACGCCCACCGTGATCGCCGTGTCGGGCGTGCCGTCAGCGTTGCTATCGTAGCTGGCGGCCGTAATGCTGCCGCCGCGGTTGAAGGTGTCGTTGACCAGCAAGCCCGCCGCCGCCGATACCGACAGGGGCGTATCTTCCACGGTGGTTGCGGCATCGGCCTGCGCCACCGGCGGCGCGATGCCGACGAAGTTGTCACGCCAGTCCAGATCGGCGCTGAGCACCTGCGCGTTGCTGCCGTTGGCGAGGATATCGCCATCGCTATCGCTCAGGGTAAAGCTGGTGACGGCAGCCGTCAGGCCACTGCCGCTGGTGATGACCGCGCCATCCTGCACGGCGAAGCCATCGTTGACGCTGCCGTGTTCGAAGATGTCCAACAGGCCGTCTTGGTCGGTGTCCGTGGTGCTGGTGACCGAAGTCGGTTGGCCATCACCGCGCTCGGCGACATCGGCCGTGCCGTCGTTATCGCTGTCGGCATCGTAGACATCCGTCGTGCCGTCGGCATCGGAGTCCACCGGCGTGAGGCCAAGGCTGGCCGCCGCCGTGGTCTTGTTGACGCTGCTCGTGTCGGCGTCGTACCGGTCGTCCAGGCCATCCTGGTCCGCATCAACCATGGACAGGCCCTGGCCGCTGGGCGGCTTGTAGCCCGCGGTGGTTTGCGCTTCAACGTTATCCGCGATGCCATCGTTATCGCTATCCAGGTCCAGGCGGTCAACCCGCCCGTCGCCGTCGCGGTCCTGCGCCGAGGTCAGCGAACTGAGCTTATAGACCTGCACATCGTCCAGGCCCAAGAACGCCCCGTCGCCCCCCGCAGGCCGCGCGATGGAGAACACGACCACCGGCGCGGTCGACGTGGCGATGAACGTGATCTCGCCCTTGGACCAGGTCTTGAAGTTGTTGCCGTTGTAGGTCAGCGTATCGGCGTTGTACGACACCCCGTCCACGGTAACGACAAAGTACGCCTGCATGCCCAGGACGGTAATGCCATTGACGCCGCCAAAGATTTCCTGGAACGAGATGCGGACCACATCGCCCACCTGGATGCCGGCCGACGCCGGGATCACCACCCGCGCAGCCTCTTCCACGAAGCCGCTGTAGATGCCAATGAACACCTGGCCTTCGGCCGCGCCCGGAACGCCGTTCATCGAGCCGGCCCACTGGCCCGATCCGGCCAGCGAGAACACCCCCTTCCAGGTGTCGGGCGTATTGGCGGCTGGCGTGAAGCCCGTGCCGGTAAGGTTCGAGTTCAGGCTGTCGTTCTCGGTGCCCGCCACCGCTAACGCGCCTTCCATGGAGCCGTTGATCAGCGACGAGGGAATGCTCTGCGATTCCACGCTATCCAGAATGCCGTCGTTGTCGTCGTCCAGGTCGGCCACGTTGGCCACGCCGTCGCTATCGGTGTCAATCGCCGTGATGGTGGCAACCGCCACGTTGGAGGCCGTGGGCGCAGTGACCGACGTCGCCTGCACCGAGATCGTCCGTGCGGCGGTCGAGCCGGAAGTGGTGCTGTAGTAGACCAGCCCCAGCGCGGTCTGGTAGTTGGCAAGCGTCGTGTTGCCCGTCAGCGTCAACACGCCGGTGCCGCTGTTGTAGCTGGCGGTGATTCCGGTCACGGTGCCGCCCAACGTCAGGCTGTCGGCCGCCGTGGCGCCCGACAGGGTGATCGTCATCGACGCCAGGTTGTTGCCTTCCGGATCGGTGACGCTCACTTGGCGGCCGATGGCGATGGCGCCCTGGTCCAGCGTGGTGCTGTAGTTGGACCCGGCGGTTGCGCCATCCAGATCGATGCGCGGCGCGTCCTGCACCTGCGTCACGGTGACGGTGACGTTGGCGGTCTCGGACGCGCCGCCCGATGTGGCCGTGTAGGTAAAGACCGTGTTGGCCGAAGCGGCTGCGCCGGGGTAGTCGGCGACGGGCGTAAACGTGATCGTGCCGTCGGCGTTCAACACCACCGATCCGTTGGTCACGCTGACCGCCGGCCCACCCACCGTGATGGCCGTGCCATTGATGGCGGTCACCACGCGGCCGCTGTTCTCAAAGGTGTCATTGCCCAGCACATTGATGACCACCGGCGTTTCTTCAGCGGTGGTGGCGGTATCGGCCACGATGTCGGCGATGGCGTTGACGGTGATGGTGACCGCCCCCGTGGTGCTGGAGTATGCCGTGATGCCGCCGTTGGCGCTGGCGTCTGCCGTCGCGCCGTTCGTGCCGCTGGTTTGGTCCCAGGCCCGGATAGTCAGCGTGGCGGCGCCGTTGTAATCCCCGTTGGGACGGAAGTACACGCGCGAATTGGCGCTGTTGGCCAGCAGCACCGCGCTGCTGTCGGACACTGCGCTCATCTGCGTCCAGTTCGTGCCGTTGTTGATCGAATACCACCACGTGCCATTCGTCGTATCGGCGCCCACAATGGCCACGCCCGTCAAGGCGCCGCTATCGATGTCGGTCGTCGCGCCGATGAAATTGTTGACCGATGTGCCGACCGCGCCGGTGGGCACGGGCGCGATCACGCTGGCGTTCAGGTCTTCGTTGATGGTCGTCAGGTTGCGCGTGGCGGCCGTGAGCCCCGGCGCGTCGTTCACCGCCGTTACCGTGACCGCCACGGTGTCCGAGGCGGTCGACACCGCACCCGTAATCGTGGTCGGGTTCACCTTGGTGCCCACCGTGCCGGCGGTCTGGTCCCAGCCGCGCAGCGTCAACGCATTGCCCGCGCTGCCATTGAAGTTGGCGTTAGGCTGGAAGTAGATGCGCGAGTTTGGCGTGTCAGACAGCAGCAACGCACTGCTCGTGCTGACGGCGCCCACCGCGTTCCAGTTCGCGCCGCCGTCCAGGGTGTACCACCACGAGCCGTTCGTGGCGGTGGCGCCGGTCAGCGCAATCCCTTTGACCGCGCCGGGGTCGGTGTCGGTCAAGCCGGCCGTGTACGTCGAGATCGTGACGCCCACTGCGCCAACCGGCGCGCCAGAATCTTCCGTGCCGGTGTAGGTCAGGTTCAAGGACGTGTCCAGCACCGGCGGCGCCAGCAGATGGCTCCACCCTTCCGCCGACACCGCGGCCGCCTCAATTGCGCCGCTTTGGCGCTCCAGCGCCCAGTCCCCGCCCAGCGCGACGGCGCCGGTGTAGTCGGTGGACGCGGCCACGTCCGCGCCGGTAATCATGCCCAGCGTCTGCACCGCCGCTTCGCCGTCTGCGCCCTTGCCGAAATCGCAGCCATACAGCAGCACATCGGCGTTGGCGCCCAGGGCGGACCCGATCTGCATGAGCTCGGCGCGGTACTCGCCTTGCATGGATTCCAGCGTCAGCGTGGCCGTACCCAGCTGCAACGCGCCGGCTTCGCCATGGCTCAGGATATGAACGGCGTCCACGTCATGGCGGCCGTTGAGCGTGTCGGCAATGAAGCGCAAGCCGTCCACGCCCGGTTCGATGAAGTGCACTTCGGCGCCAGGGGGCAGCGCCTTGGCCAGCACATCGGCCTGCTCCACCGTTCGATCAATGAAATAGACCTCGCTGTGCTCGGCCGCCGGCGCGGCAGGCGACGCCTTGTGCTGCTCCACCGCACCGAGCGCGGCGATCAGTTCGGCGTGCGCCTGGGTCTGCTCAGCGGGCGGCGCGTCGGGGACGGCATGCGCCGCCTCCTGCGCCGTCTTGGCGACGGCGGCGTCCAGCAAGACGCGGGGTTCAAGGGCCTGGAGGAAGAGGCGCGACGTCAGCGTGCGAGCGCCGAGGGCTTGCGAGGTCTTCTTGCCGAAACGCGAAGCGGACGATTTTTTCAAAATACACCTCTCACAGAGATCGCTGAAGCGTGGCGCGTCGATGCGCCCGCCGGAATTCTTGCTACAAGCCGAGCTGACGTTGCCGGCGGCAACGCCTTACATTCCTGCAACGCGCCATCGGCGCGCCTTTCCACTATCTGAGCGCTCATGCGCCGGCCTCCCGCAACAGCACGCTGACCACGCGCCGCACCACACGGCCGGCGAGGCTGATGGGATCACCCCGGATCTGCATTTCGCCGCGCACTTCGGTCAAGGGCTGGGTGTGACGCGAGGCATCGGTCACGTCGGCCGCCACCTCGAACACCGCTTGTTCCGCACGCAGCCGGCCTTCGAACTGGCGCGCCGCGACGTCGCCGCCGTGCGCAGACGTCAAGAGCCAGTTCTCCAAGGTGTCGTTGGCCGCCGCGCCAATGCGCGATACCTGAATGGCGCGCGCGGGCGTCAGGCGCAGCTCATCCACGAACTCGCCGGCATCCCCTTCGCGGATGCGGCGCAGGTCGTCGGCATGGACGTAGCCGCGCGCCTCCAGACTGTCGGGCGTGGCGATCAGCGCCAGACGCGTTTTCTCATCCACCCAACGTCCCGGCGACAATTCCAGCGCCAACTCCACCACCACGCCGTCGACGGGCGCGCGCACCGCCAGCCGCGAGCGCTCCCGTTCGAATCCGGCGATGCGATCCCGTTCCAGCTGCACTTCGCGCGCCAGCGTCAGCGACTCCGACAAGTCCTTGCGATCCGCGCTGCGGCGGTCCAGCCGTTCGTTCAACAAGCGTTCGCGTTCACGCGCGGCCGTCAACTGCTGCTCGATTTCCGACGCGCTCAACGCCATCAGAATCTGCCCGGCCCGCACGAACTCGCCTTGATGCACCCGCACAGCCTCCAAGCGCGCAGGGCGCGGCGCGAAGGCGGGAGCCTGTTGCGTGGCCGTCAGCACGGCCGGGATGCGCACCGTGTAGGGCAGCGGTGTCAGCAGCACGGCGGCCAGCAGCACAAGCACACCCACGGTGATGAATGCCTGCCGGCCCACTTCGCGGCGACGCTTCACCCACACCCTCATCTCGCGCCAGATCGGCAGCACGATGAACCAGCCGATCTCCACCGCAAACAGGAAGATGCCCAGAATCTTGAAGAAGTAGTGATAGACCAGCAGCGCAATGGCCAGGAACAGGAAGAAGCGGTAGATCCAGGTGGCGTAGGCAAAGCCGATCAGCAGCAGGCGCGTATGGCCGTAGGTGGGTTCGGGCTGCTCATCGCCGTAGCCGAACAGCCGTTCGCGCATCCACCAGCGCGCCATGGCGAACGAGCGGTCTTGCAGACTGGGGATGCCGATCAGGTCGCTGAAAAGGTAGTAGCCGTCAAAGCGCATCAGCGGGTTCAGGTTGACGGCCAGGCTCAGCACCCAACCCGTCGTCGCCAGCGCAAACGCTACGTTGCGCCACGGGCCGTCAGGCACGAATACCCAGGCCAGCGTGGCGAACACCGCCACCAGCAGTTCCACCGCCATGCCCGCGCCGTCGATCAAGACGCGCTGGCGCCGCGGCAGGCGCCACGCGTCGGTGGTGTCGGTGTACAGGATGGGCGTCATCACGACGAACGCCACGCCCATCGTCGTCACGCGCGAACCGAGCCGCACGGCGGTATAGCCATGGCCCAGTTCATGCAAGGTTTTCACCAGCGCCAGGCTCAGCCCGAAAGCGATCAGGCCGGTGGCCGAGATCATGTCGGGAAACGTATGCAGAAAGGCGTCCCATTGGCGGGACACCAGATACAGGCTGAACGCGCCCAGCAGCGCCGCCAGGCACCAAAAGACCGGTGAGAAGAACAGCGTTACCCAAGGCAGCGTGCGGCGCAGGAAGGCATCGGGGCGCGCCAGCGGCACTTTGAAAAACAGATAGCCATGCAGCAGCTGGGTCGCCAGCGAGCGCTTTTTCGCGGCGTTCTGCTGGCGCACGCGCGCATAGGTTTCGCCCGCCGCGGGCGCCAGCAGCTCGTGGCGTTGCAGAAATTCGATCAAGCCCAGGATTTTTTGGTCGTCGGGCGTGCGGCCCGTCGTGCGCGTGACCGCCGCGCGTAACGCGCCCACCGTGCCTTGATGCCATTGCGCCAACATGCCGACGGTGTCCTGATCGATGGCGAAGAAGCGATGCGCGGCCGGGTCATGGATGCGCCAGTTGCCGCCCCATTCCCCAGCGCGCGCGCCACCCTGATCGGGAATCAGGCGCAGGTCCTGACGCAGCGGCGGCAATACGCGCGCGTCGGGGTCGGCTTCGGGTTCGTTGACAGGCAGGGCGATGGCGTCCATGGCGTCAGACTCCTGTCCACTGACGCAACGCCGTGATCGGCCGCCGCAGCAGGTAATAGAACAACGACACCGGCTCGCCGTAGACGCGCGCCGTGCCGCGCAGGCCCAGGCGTTCAGGCGTGGCGGTCGGGTCATTGACGCGCGCCAGCACGTTGTAGCTGGACACGCCCGCCGCGTCGGCTTCCGCACGGTACGCGATCCGCACAATATCGGCGTCCAGCGGGTCCAGCGGGGCGGCATCCAGGAACACGCGGACCGAGGCGCCTTCCTGCAGGTTGACGGCGTCAGACACCGGCACCTTCAGTTGATACTGCACCCGGTTGGGGTCGGCCACACGCATGATGGCCTCGCCCACTGCCACCGGGCGGCCCAGCCAGTCACGCGGGTCGCCATACAGCGCCACGCCATCCTGCGGCGCGCGCAGTATCGCCTTGGCAAGCATGGCGCGCGCGTAATCGCGTTCCGCGGTGGCGACGGATTCCTCGCTGAGGGCAACGGCCAGTTCGCGCTTGGCGGTGGGGTCGGACACGGCCGCCTGTTGCAGCCGAAGCACCTTGGCGCGCGCCACCTCCACCTTCTGCATGGCGACTTCAAAGTCGCTGCGCAACTGCGTGTCCACCAACTGCACGAGCGGCGTGCCGGCCGCGACCTGCGCGCCCGGCGCCACCAGAATGCGTTCCACCACGGCGGGCAGCGCCGCCGTCACGACAAAGGGATCTTGCGGCGTGACTTCCACCGGCGCCAGCGTCGTCAGCGGCACGCGCACAAACGCCAGCACCGCGGCCAACGCCACCAGCGACAGCACCAGCTTGGGACGATGACGGCGCAATCCTGCCGCCGGTTTCGCCCGGCCCGCAATCGCGCTCAAGCCGTGGGCATATGCGCCGCCCAGCCTTGCCGCCAAGCGCAGATGCGCCTCTTCCCAAGGTTGGTCGCGCGCCAGCAGCCAGCCCGCATGAGGCGTCTGGTTCACATCCGCCAACGGCACCCACATCAGAAAGGTCAGCACCGCGTCCGCTGAGCAAGGGTCGGCCGGATCGGCATAAGCATGCGCATCGAACGTGCGAACCGCGCGCACGTCCGGCGCGTCCGGGGCGGGGCGGCACAGGGCGGACACCATGTTCTCGTACCAACGCACCAGCGGCGCGTCGCGGTTCACGCTCGCCAGTCCCGACACCGCCGCTACACGCCAGCGGCCGCCCGGCGCGCCGTCAAATACCAGCGCCTGGCCAAACGGCAACAGGGCGATCGGCTCATTAGCCAGGTGCCGCCACAACTCATCGCGCGACACACACCGGCGCAGCTCGCCTTCCAGCCGAATCAGTTGCGCGCCCGTGCTGTTCTGCGGGTCGCCCTGCGACACCGACGGCGCATTGGCGGCGGGACGCGGCCGCGTGGCCTCGCCGCCCGCCGCTGATTCAGCCGGCCCACTACGGGAACTCGCCACATGAAGGGCCATGGAAGCCGCTCCTTAGAAGACGCTGCAATCGTACGGAGGAGACGCTGGCCCGCCGACCCGCACAGCCGTCCGCGATGCGCCATCAATGGGCGCAGACGGTATGGCCGTGACGGCGGGCGGTTGCCCTTCGCGGCCTGCCGGCACGCGATAGACGGCCTGAACGGGCAACTTGCCGGTCAGGACAGGCTCGGGGGTCAATGCAACCGGGCTGGCCGGCGCGGCCATGCCGCCTTCCAACGTGGCGCGTCCGCTCATGCCCGGCCGCACGCTGACAGGGGCCTTGTCCACCCGCGCCACCACCTTGATGGTCTGGCTGACCGCATCCACCGCCGCGGACACCCGCGTCACCTTCGCCGGCAGCACATCCCCGGTTTCATCGACCACAAAATCCAGGCCGGAACCTTCCTTCAGCCACGCCAGCCACTTGGACGGCACCACCATGTGCAGCTCCATCGGGCCATCGCTCACAATCGAGATCAGCTTCTCGTTGGGCGGCGGCGTTTCATCCAGCCGCGCCAGCGTTTCCACCACGCTGCCCGCATAGGGCGCCACCACCTTGCAGCCAACCATCCGCTCCTGGATGGCGTCAGCCTGAGCCTGGCGCTCTTGTTGCTTGAAGCGCGCGATGTCGGCATCGGCGCGGCCGGTTGCCGCCATGCGCAGCAATTCCGACTGCACCTTGGCATTGCGCGCTTCGACCGCGGCGCCCGCCCGCGCTGCCCGCAGTTCCGCTTCCAGGCGACGGCAGTCAAAACTGACCAGCACGTCGCCCTGCTTGAACCGTTCGCCTTCACGCAGCGGCATGCTGAGGATCTTTTCCGAGATCGACGACGACAGCGTCGCCTCGGCCGTGGCGCGCAGCACACCGCGCGCCGAGCCTCCGTCCGCCGGCGGCTCCGCGCTCCAGGCCGGGCTACATGCCGTTGCGCAAGCCACCCATAACGGCGTGAGCCAGACACGGCGGCCCCAGCCCGCCACAGTGGGGACACGAGTTTGATTCTTCATGATGACTCCCGCGTAGGGATTAGCGAGTGGGCGCAGCGGCCGCCACGCGGGCGTCCTGACTGGTGTCGGCGAAGGTGGTGCGCGCCGCCCACATGCCGCGCAGCTTGTCCGCCAGCGCCGGCACCGCATCGGATGTGCTCATCGTCGTATCGACGGGATCAATCCCGAGCGATGCGAAGACGTTGGCGTAGGCGTTTTGCAGATCCGCCAGCGCCAGGTCATAGCGCACCCGCGCGACCAGCGTGTTCATTTGCTCTCGGATCAAGGTTTGCCGGCTGAGTTTCTCGGCCTTGAAGCCCGAATCAATCTGCCCTTCGATGCGCTCTTGCACATCGTAGAAACGGCGCGCCGTATCCAGCTCATCCTGACGCAGCGCGTAGCGTGCGCGGCTGACTTCCACTTGCGTGGCCACCGCGGTGGTCAGGGCCAGCTGCCGTTGATCCAGCAGATCCCCTTCCGCCTTGATCTGCGCTTTCTCGGCAGGCAGACGGAACACGTTCAACAGGTTCCAGCTGGCGACAGCGCCCCAGCCGATCCAGTTGCTGTTGTAGAGCAGGTCGTTCGTGCTGGCGTTCAGGCCGCCAAAGAGCTTCAGGCTGGGCAACGCGCGCAGCAACGCCGCGGTGTTTTCCTGATCGTTGGCCCGCAGTTGGTACGCCACTTCGCGCAGCTCCGGCCGGTTCTCGATGGCCACTTGCAGCCACGCTGCCGAATCGTCCGCAATGCCGGGCAGCGTAAGCGGCTGTTTGCCTTCCATGGGCGGCGGCATCGCAATGGTGTATTGCGTATTGGGCGGCAGATTCATCAGCGCGGCCAATTGCTGCTTGGCCACACCGAGCTCGCGGCCCAAGGCCTGCACGTCGCGGCGGATACCCAACATTTCACGCTGGTAGCTCAACGGCGCAAGCGGCGCGGTCAAACCCTGCCGGTCTTGCTGCGCAGCCAGATCCAGCGCGGTTTGCGTGGCCGCTTCCAACTCGCGGATCTTGCCCAGCAAGCGCTCTGCGCTGACGGCGCGCCAATAGGCGGTGCGCACGTCTTCGATGAGCCGGTTCATGACCTTGCGCTTGCGCTCTTCGGCCATGTTGACCCGGTCAGCCGCTTGTTTGGCGCGCACATACGACAGGCCAAAATCCAGCACGTCCCAGCTCAGCTGCAAATTGCTTTGCAGCACATTCTTTTCGGACGAGGTGGACGGTTCCAGTGACGTCTGGCCGGTCAGCAACGACTGGCTGGTGCCGCCCGAATAATTGTTGCGGCCGGAGTAATCCAGCGATGCCACAAACTTCGGCAGCATGTCGTAGTGCTTGACGTCCAGCTCGCGCTGCGCCAACGCGACGCCCATCATTTCAACCCGTACATCCAGGTTGTATTTGATGGCGCGCGCCATCGCTTCATACAGGTCTACCGGGCCGGTGATGGCCTCCTGGTCAGCGGTATGCCGTGCGATAAGGTCGCTTGCGCGGTCGCGGTTTTCAGCCGCTTCGAATTGCTTGGGCTGGATCGAGCAGCCGGCAAGCAATACCGCCGCAATGGACGCGGCGACGGCGCGCATCCTGACCTGCTGTTGTGTCTTGGGCCGGCGGGTGCCGCCGTTGCTCTGGCTTACGATGGTGCTCATGTCCTTACCCTTCTCGCGCACGAACGCGTGCGTCTCTAAGACTGAATCCGCCTGTACCGCAGCATCACAACCGCCGCGTCCATTCGCCTGGTTGAACTTCCCGAACCGTAAAAAGCACTTGTATGGAATCGACCCGGAAGACAACGAGCGGCCCATGCTTGTAAATACGAATGGCCGCAGCATCCAGTTACGGCCTGAATAGTTAAGTTCGGTAAATTAAGGAGGCAACTTTGAGGAATATCGACAAAGGATTTCTCTTTATCGACACGGTCTGCAATTTGTGAGGGGTATTCAGGCGGCCAGGCGACAACGCACCGCATGCATCGGCGCAATAATCTTGCGATAGATGGCAAATGCATCAATGAATGGGCAGACGGCGCGCCGTGTTTTGCGCGCCGTGTTTTCTTGCCGCCTGGGTGACGATTACGCGCCGGCTATCAACGCGTCGTGACGCGCGTCTTCGGCAATCGCCTCATTGAAGTCGTGATCGTGCAGGCGCAGGATCACCGAACGGCGGGGCCGTCCTTGAGAAGTAGACAGGCCCGAGGCAAACGAAAAGGGCGCCTTCGCGCGCGTCCAGCGCACCACCTGTGAACGCGAGTCCAGCCGGGCATTGCATCGGTCAATGGCGGCCTGTATTTCGCCGTCGGACACGTTCTGGCCGACCAGCCACAACACCGCACAACATCCCACCCGCGGCTTGAAGAACACAACCGCCTGCATGAATAGCGAGGTGTCCAGTAACGCGCGTTCGGCGCTGGCCTGCGTGGGGCCGATGCGCGCGGTGGCGACAACGACGGCGTCCAGGCGATCCAACAGCGATACGTATCCGTCGGCGTCGATCTCGCCATATCGGCCCGTGCCCAGCCATTCTCCGAAGTAGGGCGGGTGGTCGACATAGCCCAGGAATTGCGTGCCCTTGATTTCGAGTTCGCCCCTTGCTGAGGCGCGCATTTGCAGGTGAGGCAAGGTCTTGCCTGCGGCGGCTGCGTGATGGACGGCATCCGTGTTGATCGCGACGGCAGAGGCGGCCTGCGCCAAAGAGAAAGTCGGCACAACGGGCAGGCCGGCGGCCTCGAACAGACGGCGCACGCCCAGCTCGTTCGCCGGGCCGTCGATGAGCGCACAGCGCAACGTCACGGGCGCACGGGCGCGGCGGTCTTGCAGAAAGGTGGCGTAGTCGACCATCGCCTGGGGCGTGGTCAGAAAACTCTGCGCGCCATGGTGTTCCAGCTCGTCATGCAGGACGAAGGGGTCCACGCCCCCGGCCTCCAGGCCAAGATGGCTGCTGGGCAGAGCGACGCAGGTTGCGCCCACGATCAAGCTTGCGTAGGCGCCCATGACGCATTCTTGCAGCGTGGCCAACGGGCGGGTCATCAAGTGGCGCTTGATGCCGCGCTCGGCCAACGCGTTGGCTACCGACGCCGCGGATAACAGCAACGCGTGGGCGCTCAGGCATATGCCCTTGCCCATGTCCTCGGCATCGGTGTCGAACACAATCTTCGCGGTGCCTGGCGGCAGCACGCGCGCAGGCGGCGGGGCAGTCGGGACATACATCGCTTCGCCCCCTGGCAGCACCATCGACAGCTGCAATCCCAAGCGCACGAGCCGGGCCTCCATCGCGCCGGGCGCGATCACCGTATCGGCCCCGCTACGATCCAGCACGCGCGCCAGCATGCGGTCCGACAGTAGCGGCGGCAATGACACATGCGCCACATTCGCCATCAATGCCGCCACATCATCGACGACGGCCCAGGGCGCGTTGTCTTGGACGGTCAGCAAGACCTTGACCGACATGGTCTCGTACAGCGCCGCGCGCTCCTGCACATAAGCGCAGAACGCACTGTAGGACAGTGACATACGAGATCCCAGCAACGCGGGCCGATACGTGCTTGCCGCATGCTGATTCAACACTTTGAAGAATTCTTGGGCGTTCATGGAATGCTCGGCGGCGCCGACGCGGCGCGACGGCTAGGTCGCCTGCGCTTCCCACTTTCCCAAGACCGTTGATCATGGACCGAAGATCGATGCAGCCAGCGCCGGCATGTCTTCTTATTCGGCGCCGGGCGCCATTTCGTTACCGAGATGGAAAAATGCGATGCGGCGAGCAGCACGCGATCACTCGCGCCAAAAACAATAACGGACCCGACAGGGTCCGCAATCGCATCGACAAACTCGGCCACCGCACCTACCAGCGCAGCACTTTCGACCCCAGCAGCATTCCGATAATTCCGGTCAATAACACGCCCAGCGTGTACCACATGGCCACAAACAGGTAAGCGTCGTCGGGGCCTATCAAGACATACCCCAATACCCCTTGCGCACCCGCGAAGATGCCGGCGGCAAAGCCGGCAAAGCGCAAGCGCGTGGGCGCCAACGTGCGCAAGGCCCACAACGCCGCCGCCAGCCCGGGTAGGGAATAAAGCACGATCAGGAATGGGGACACCATCCAGGACTCGCCCCAGAACAGCACGTCGGCCTGGCCTGGGGGAGACGCCATCCACGCCGCGACGCCAAAGCCGGCCATCACCAGCACCATCAGCATCAAGGGCCATCGCGCCCCTTTCGCGTTCAACAACGGACGGGCCAACTGCTGGACCATCACCCACCCGACCGCAAGCATCGACAGCGCATAAGCCACTCTGACCCAGCGGGCGGAGGCTGACAAAGCGGAGGGCGTGATGCCATGGACCACACAGCCGATTCCCAAACTGGCGGCCAGGCCGGCAAGCAAGGCGGCGAATAGTTTCAAGGCCGCGTTGAATTTCGGCGCGGGACCCGCGCCTGTCGCGAGAAAATCAATGAAGTTCTTTGTCTTCACTTCATAACTACCTTTACGAGTTGGCTCATTCTTTTTAGACCGCGATGTACCAGAACGCGGATAGCCCCTTCCGTCATGCCAATCTGTGCCGCGGCCTCCGCGCCGCTTAGCCCCTCCAGTTTTGTCAGCTCGATGGCCCGCCGTTGCACATCAGGTAATTCTGCCAACAGGCGTGCGAGGTCCATGTTCGATGTGGAGTCGCCGGCTTCCCCGATCAGGAGAAGTTCGTCCACATCGTCAATGGGGTCGTTCTGGGCACCATACCGCCGATTGCGTCGCCAAAAATCAATTAGCTTGTGACGAGAGATTGCATAGATCCAGGCAGAAAGCGGCTGCGCGGGGTCATAACTTGCACGCTGCAGGTGCAGGGCCAGGAGACATTCCTGAACCAGATCTTCGACCTCGTCTGGCGAACCTGCCATGCGTCGGCGCAAGTAGGCTCGCAATAACCGCGCGATGCGGCACAGGACGTCGCGATAGATGACTTCATCCCCGGCCTGGGCTTGTAGCCACAGTGCTCTGAGTTCCGATTCCGCGTTCCCCAAACTAGCGGAGAATTCTCGTGGCATGTTGTCCGCCGTATCTGGTCTCAGCAACCTTGCCGCAACGCGACGTTTAGGGGCTGAGCCATGTTGCGCAGTATACGCGCGACAAAACACATGGATACATAATTCTTGAGCAACTGTTTACTGTTCGTTGCGTGCCTTCGGATATTCGCAAACCTGCTCCCAAACTAAATGCAAATTAACGTCAAGGCTGCAACAACCGAGTGCGTCAGCGCGAATTAGCCAGTGTGTGCCGAGCGTTTTGCACGGCTCTGCAATGTGTCTGAACGGTCACTCCATGACAATCTCACATCGGTTTATGCGTCCTTGCCTGCCGTACTTTTTATTGCTCATTCTGGCGGGGGCTGTATTAGGCGTGGCCTACGGTGCGATGCCCCCCGCGCCTGTCGTGCATAGCGTTGACGTTGCCGTGCCAACCCACGGCAACGTGCTGTTCCCAGCGCTGTTTGGCGCCGCAAGCGGCATGCTGCTTTGCCTGCTGATCTACCGCTGGACGAGCGGCGCGCCTGGCGTGCGGCGCCGGCTTAACCGAGCCATGCGCCGCGGCCACATCCACGTCGTGTACCAACCGCTGGTGGAGATGTCGTCCGGCCGCACGGTGGGCGTCGAAGCGCTGGCCCGCTGGACGCACGAAACGCTGGGCGCGATTCCGCCCGAAACGTTTTTTCAGTGGGCCGAGTCGACGGGCCTGGGCCGCAAGCTGACACGGCACATCGTGCGCGCCGCGTTAAGCGACCTGCAAATCCAGTTGCGCGAACCGGGCAGCTTCTACGGCAGCATCAACGTCACGCCGCGCGACATCGAAGACTTGTCGTTTGTGGAATTCATGCTGAAGGAGACGCGCGAGTTCGGCATTGCACCCGACCGTATCGTGCTTGAAATCACGGAATCGTTGGCCTTTGTCGTGGAAGATCCTCGCGCGTTGATCTCGCAATATCTGCGAGCAGGGTTCCGCGTGGTTATCGATGACTTCGGGACAGGCTACGCCAACCTGAGCAATCTGCTGACGTGGGGCGTCAGCGGCCTGAAGCTGGATCGCACGCTGATCCGGTGGGTCAGCGCCAATGATTGGGCGGCTCCCGTGCTGGACTCGGTATTCGAGATGACGCGCCGCCTGAACATCTACGTGTTGGTGGAAGGCATCGAAACCGAAGATCAGGCCCGCTATGTTCTGGAACGCGCCCCCGAGGCGACGGGTCAGGGCTGGCTATATGGCCGCCCGCGCCGGGCCGAACTTCTGAATGCAAGCACCGCGCTGCCGCCGGAACCCAAACCCGCTGCGCTGGTGGCCGTTTCGTTCTGCCCGGCCGCCCGAGCCGCTGCGGCCGACCGGCTTGCGCCCAAAGGCCAAGCCGTCGGATAAAGCCGGCCGCGCATACGAGAGCGCGGGGAAACCCGATATAAAACTTTGCATAGCATCCATGATCCAGCGTTATGCGTGGGGTGCGCGGCCTCCGCCGCGCGTGGCTAAATCGTCAATCCAATCAGTGCCTTAGCGGAATCGCCCACGTGCGCCGCCGCCAGCCCGGTGGCGTCGCCGCGCGGTATCGGAATTCTGCGCACGCATGCATGCTTGCATCTTCAGCCGCGCCCGGCTTTGGGCAACGCCCGGCGCCTGAACCCTATTCGATAAGAACCCCCTGGAGATTGAATCGTGAGCAACGCAACCCCCTCCCGC
>Ga0213829_1000510_pt1 | contig 35738 bp, 54 predicted proteins | sample MC6MC0896MG_FD_180665 | JGI IMG/M metagenome (GOLD analysis project Ga0213829, IMG submission 180665) | Enriched soil aggregate microbial communities from Iowa State University, Ames, United States - MC6-MC0896-MG | ecosystem: Environmental > Terrestrial > Soil > Unclassified | place: USA: Iowa...
AATCCTCCTGCTATACGCCACCTCGCTGACGCAACGAGCACCTCTTCCCCGGTAGCTCAGTGGTAGAGCAACCGGCTGTTAACCGGTTGGTCGCTGGTTCGAATCCGGCCCGGGGAGCCACTTACTTTTTGGGCTACAAAGCCTAGAAAAAATAAGTTAAGCTTATCAATAGCTTGTTGCTCATCATCAAAATCCCAATTTAACTATTGCTCCATATCGGCTACAATCTAGATTACATTCTGGGTTACATTGTGAGCGTTTATCTTGTCAGTCGATATTACGAAATATGTGCAGCGACAGCCGAGCGGTATTTATCGCTATTATAGGCGCGTGCCGATCGAAGTGTCGAATCATGACAAGCGAACATTTGTAAAAATAAGCCTCAAGACCAAGGATCATAAAGCAGCTCTTGAAAAAGCCGAAGGCGTTCATGACGCGACCGAGCGCCTATGGGCTGCAATGTCATCAGGAAATGATAATCACCCAGAATGGGAGCGCTACGAGGCTGCTGTGCGAACTGCTCAGTCGCTGGGCTTTGCATACAAGCCTGCGGCTGAAATCGGATCTGGGGCGTATGAAGATCTCTTCGTGAGGGCGAAACACGCTGCAGAAGTACTAGAGACACAGCCATCTGCGGCGAAGGCAATTGCTGGCTTGGTCGATTTTCCCAACCCTCGAATCTCAAATGTCTGGCAGATGTATTTAAAGTTCAACCAGGCGGGCCTATCTGGGCTATCGGAAGGCCAGCTTTCAAAACACAAGGTTTCCCGCGAGCGCGCGATTAAATACGCCAGCGACCTGTTGGAGGATATTCGATTAAGCGAAGTGACGCGTGCTGACGTGCTTCGATATCGTCAATGGTGGACAGATAAAATCACATCCGAGAAGCTTAAAGCGTATAGCGCCAACCGCAGCTTTAGTGACATGAAAGGCATGCTGTCAGTTATCGACGATGCACTTCAAACCAACTTTCGAGCACCATGGGCGGGGATCCGCCTAAAAGAAACCAATGCCACAAAACTGGATAAGCGACCGCCGTTTTCGGTCGAATGGGTGCAAGATCGCCTATTACAGCCTGGTGCGCTTGACGGCATCAATCAAGATGCACGGCTCATTATATATACAATGATTGAAACAGGTATGCGCCTGGGCGAAGTATGCAACCTTCGTTCTGAGGACATTCGCCTTAATGATGAAGTGCCTCATGTGGAGGTCGCTGAGCGCGAAGACAGGCGACAGAAGACCGATTATTCGGTGCGTCGCATTCCTCTGGTGGGCGTTGCGCATTGGGCTATGAAACAGGCGCCAAATGGCTTTGCTAGGTACGCTGACAAGTCAGATTCAGCATCAGCAGCTATCAATAAGTTTCTGAGGTCAAAGCATTTATTCCCTTCAGATAAACATACAATCTATTCGTTGCGACACACGTTCCAAGATCGAATTGAGAACATTGGCGCATCAGATCGTATGCAAGCTGATTTGATGGGGCATGAATTCGGTCGGCCCAAATACGGCGATGGCGCCGAGATGAGGCGGCGCCAAGAGCTGCTGGATTCTATTAAGTTGAATTGGGAAGGCTAAGTTCCCCGAAGGATTGCCTGAGCGCGGGCCAGAGCGTTCCCACGGCTTTGCGCGGCGACCAGTTCAGCTTCTGCTCGTTCAAGCAATGGAATGGCTTTCTCTCCGAATATTACGACAAGTTTAGCTGTGTTTCTAACGCACTCTTCGTAATCGGCCAAAGTGAAGGTACGGCTCATTTCGTGTGCGGAGTGCCTGTTGTCATATAGCGATATGATTTAAATTCGGAGGCATGGAACTTTCGATTCCTGCCCACGTTGTTGCGGCAAATTCCCTTCACAAGGATATCGAAATGTCGGTTTTCAACAGCACGGTTCATAACTTCTACTACCTCTCCGAGCAACAAAACGGCATGTGGGAAGTCAGGCAAACAGTCACAAATCAGCCAGTAGCTCTCAACGGACAATTGTGCTGTTCGCTTAAAAAGCGTGATGATGAGGAACTGATTGAGTATCTGAATGGTTTGGATGCATCGCTGGCAGCATGACCATCAATCCCCGCCTTTCAGGGCTTGGCGACCTTCTGGGCCGCGTCCTGACAGAAGCTTCCCTTTCTTGACTACGGTCCCGCTCGGATCGACATAAATGCTACCGAAAGAGCAAAGATCGCCGTTTACAGTGGTTGTTCGAGAGCCTTGAATGTTAACGTTTCGAGCGACCAAATAGGCGTCGATAGCTCTTGCGACCTCGTCGCCCGTCAATTCGATCATGACACCGGGGCCAAACTCGGTTTTTCCGTCTCCATATCTGACTTTCATTCGCTCTGCTCCCCTAGTGGGCTGGTTTCGCGTCCGCGAACGACGATCTGCGTTCTTGTGCGATAGATGTAGAGCGGGCAGGATAGGTCAGTGTTCGAGAACACCACGCCAGCACGAATACCCATTCGATCCGGGTACTGCCTGACAAAATGCACTGCCAGATGCGCAGCACGAGACAAGTTGTGCTCATCAACATTCACAAGCTTAATCGTTGCCATGGCTGGCCTCCTTTGCGCGTAGGCTGATTACTGTGGCAATTGTTCCAACGAACAGTCCGATTAGAGCGCCGAAACAGAACATGATAAAAAAAGCTAAACCGATAGGAATACCGATTGTCATGGGCGATCCTCCAAGGCGGCGCGGGCAATATCAACCTTGATTTGCGGGTTGCATCCAGTTGCGTCACCGTTACCGTAAATCTCGGTCAACGCCTTCCTTGCCGCCGTGAGTTGGGTTTCGAGGGCTTCACGCTCATCCCACAGACGCTTAGCAAATTCTTCTGGGTCGTCATCCTCGGTCATTTCTAGATATGCTAGGGCGTTTGCATATTTCGTGTTTACACCCTTCACAAGCTCACTGTGTTCCAACTCCTTAACCCGCGCAGTCAGCGCCGCGTTGTCGGCATCTAGTGTGCCAAGCCGTTTAAGTACGTTATTTCTGTCGTCCCAAAGTGTTTCTATGCGCTTATCCTTCGCCGCAATGATGGCCTCGGCCTGCGTGCGGGTGACGAGATCGCGGGTTCCAATAGCCGCGCAGCCTTTCCATTCTTTTTGCCATCCCCACATTGCGCGGCCCGTAATGCTATGTTCGTGCGCATATTGCACGCCAACCGTCTCCAACCCCTCGACCGGCGCGGCGGGGCGGGTGTTCCAGCGCTCGACCTGTTTAGGGTCATCGCAGACAACGGAAAGCTTGGCTTCCATCATCCAACAGCCGTCTGTATTGCAACGCCCATAAGGATTGACGCCGCCTCTTATCGTGAGAGGCGTTGAACAAAACGGGCAAGGCTTCAATTCATTCGCCATGGTTGCTGCCTCCTGTCGGGCGGGTGGCTTTAGCTATCGCCTTGGATATTTCCTTGACCAGTTTCTTTGTGATGGCGTCTCGCTGGCTGTCCGTGACATACCCACGGATACGAAGCCTCAGCATAGCTTCACTATCCTTTTGCAAGTGATCAGCAACATTATCGGGCAATTCTGGAAACTGTTCTTTGAAGGTTGGCGCACCCCAACCAAGTATGATCTGGTTACTCATTCCGACGCTCCCGGTGAGGCTAGGAGGGGGTGCCAGAGGGTGATAGCGTTTCTACTCAACTGGAACGATGCTGACATTTCTGACTTTTGCCACTGGCCAGAATAGTACGAACAAATATGCCTCCCAACTTTTGGGCCAAAGCCTAGAATTTGTTTATCCTTCGGCGCTGTCTCAATCGGCAACCATCCATCCGCTACAGGCTGAGACGAGAGGGCGCGGATTGCGGCGGCGGCATCGGAAAAGAGTTCCAGCGCGGCTTCTGTGTTGAAAAGCTCAATGTGATCGTTTTCGGTTTCTAAATCGCCTTCATATTCAAGGCCAGCGTCAAGCCGCTCCAACAATTCTTGCAGACTGCCTTCCTCCAACGCCTGCGCACGCGGGGATGGGCACAGTGCGGACAACTGTTTTAAGGACTGATTGACTTCATTATATAGGCGATAAATTTGGTCACCTGACAAAGTCCACGCGACAGAAACAGAATGACATGCCGCTTCTACGTCCCGTTCACTGACCAACATAACGCACCTCATCACCAACGACGACGGCCCGACCTGTTGCCGCCAGACGGCGAGCAACGGGCAGGGGAACTCCAGCGCTTCCAAGGGATGCCCGGGATATGCGCTGCGGGCCTAGCCGCAACGCGCTGAGGTATGCAGCATCAATACTGCTGCCCTGTCTGTCTGTGGCTCGTACGTCCATCATGCCGCCCTCCGCTTGAAAGGACGGCGATTGTCGTTAGCTGGTCGTACGCGGCGCATACGGATCTTCTCGCCCGTTTTGCGCGACACGTCATAGGCGATGTCTTTGATGGTTGCTGATGTTGCCGGATCGCTTTCGCGATACCAACGGGCGATTGAGAAAATTGCTGCGGCAGTCGTTCCCTGAGCAATGAACTCGTCGGCATTTAGGATGTGCGCCTGGGTGGCAAGTCTAGTCTGCATGGTGTGCTCCTCGTATGGTTTTGGTAAGCGTGACGACCCGTGGCGTGAAAACGCGCGGATCGTCGATGGTTGGGAAATCCTGGGGCGCAACGGCCCCGTCGCTATCTTTCGCGGTGGATCATGTAACACCCAATCCCACAGCACCCACGACAACGCAAAACCCCACAACAACGGTCATCTCAACGGCTTCGCGAGCTGCATATCGTACCCAAGGCATAGGTCGGGCATGCTTCTTTGCCCGGTGATTGGGACGACGCATTGGCTCATCGCTACCAGCACGATGTACATCGGTCTGCAGGTCTGGCTCCATATCTGCGAGCATTTCCAATAGCGCCCGGTTCATGCTGCCACTCCTACATGAACAGTCGTTTCCTGCTGAATGTTATCGTTCGCTACGGGCACTAGGCGATAATATCCGTTCGGCTCAACGCCGCGCACGCGCTTCGGAATTGTCCAGCCAAAGGAGGGCAGGGTCTTGCGGATATAGCAGACCTGAGTGCGGACTGTTTGATGCGCATTTTCTGGGCCGCCGTTCGGATCGAACGCATAGACATTATCAACGAGGTCGTTGATATGCATTCGGCGCGGATGAACTGACGTCAATGCGTCAACAATATCTCGTTGGCCTTTTGACAGGGGCGCATCTTGGAGGTCGATGGCTGGGTTGGTCATATTACGCAGCCTCCATCACTGAAGCGGAGTCATCGCCCAACGCATCTTCAATAGGCCCGGCAATCGCGCCGCTTGTCTGGAAAACTTCGTATGTTTCGCCGGGCCAGAGCTTGGCGAGGCGCGTTGCCTCCGCCATTGCTTGCTCAAAGGAGCCATGTTCATACGGTAGGGTCGTGGCAACGCTAACGCGTCCGGTCTGTTTGCCGCGGCGGAATACAAAGAATCCGCCGCCGATTACTTCGTTCTTTCGAGGTGCTGGCGATCTTCTTCTTCTCGGGGTTTTCGCGTTCGTCATTGGGTGTCTCCTCGTGTTTGGTTGGTTCAGCAGATCAAGCTGGTGAGGCTGTCTTCGTGCTGTTGAGGAGACTATATGCGCATACGCATATTGCAGTCAATAAAAAAATGCGAACGCGCCTATTTGCGTTTTCGCGCCTTTGTAATTGATGCCTGCACGATGCCAGCAATGACGACGTCGGAATCTTCGTCACGATGTTGGTCAATATACAAGGGAGCCTGAAACTCGGGAGCATGAGAGCGGGGCCAGAGCCATTTACGCCCTTCCTCGTCGATCACGTATTCTTTGAGAGTGTTCTCGAATAGCCCATTTTTACCCTGGACCCGAACCAGAACAACATCTCCACTTTCAGGTCGAATGTGATTCTCGAAGAGGCCAGCTACAAACACAATGCTTCCCTCAGGGTAGTATTTGTCCATAGAATCACCGCGTACACGGAAGGCTTTCATTTTGTATGGTGGAACATCCATAACGTCCGGAAGTGTAACGTAATCAGCTTCGTATTCAGGAGTTTCGACACCATCTGTCCAAGCGCCTGCTTGGATGTCTCCAGCCAATGGATACCTCCTGCCCGAATTCATTACTGCAGGAACTACTTCGTCCAGCCCTGAAAAATAGAGCTGACTTTTTCCTGTCTTTTGAGAAAGCAGGGCTGTGTACTCAGCACCTGGTATTTGCTTCTGTCGTTCCCACTTTGAAATTGTGGATTGAAATTCCTCTTCCTTACCGAGGAAAACGGCGAACTGCTTCTGGTCCAAGCCTAACTCCGTGCGGAGTTGCTTGATACGCTCTGCAGCTTTCTTTTTTTGATCATTGTTTTCCATATAAAGGCGCATACGCCTATTTAATATCGACGTCAAAGGCGCGAACGCATTTCATGCTTGACTTGGTATGCGTATGCGCCTATATTCCAATCATCAACCGACGCACCAGACGTTGGAATTACAAAATGGCAGGCAACGAAATGAACATCCTTCCAAGGATCACCGCCATCGAAAGATAGGCAAGTTCAGCAGGGTAATAAAGGAGAGACGTAATGACGAATTCAGCCATCAGAAGCGACGACGTTTCGACTAAGCCACCATAGAATTAACAGGGACACTGCTGACCTTAATAGGGTCAGCGGTGCTTTCGCCGTTTCTGCGTCGAAACATAAAAAGGCGGAGTTTATGAGCCGGCACCACCCGCTGCTCGCTCCGCCTCGTAATCCCAGCGCTTACACGAGGAGGGCTTGCGCCGCTTCTACACGCTGGTTTCCTTCACGGGTACCACCCCGCGCAGGACACAGATGGCTTCACCAAAGCCATTTGTCAACCAACACCAAACACGAGGAGAGCATGAAAGATTATGACACCATAGAAGAAATGCATCGAATGCACGAGGTGGGCGCCAACCCGACTGAGATCGGAAATGCGCTCAGCCTGCCCAGATCGACGGTAGCTTCAATTCTCCGCCGACCTATTCCAAAACCTACAGCCGACCGCATTGTCGTGCGGTGTGTTTCTAACGGTGGATGGTCCACGGCCAATCACTGCGTCAGTTATATCGCTATGCCACGCATTCGTGCGCTGGAAGCTGCGAATGACAACTACGAACAGCCGGGCGCAATCGCAGCCTGAGCCACGTTGGCCTGCATGCGCGGGCCACAGATCAACCTCCTGATAGGAGGCATATCAATGAAATCCCACAACTTGCGTGAGCCACACAAGGCGCACCAAACCAAATTCACGCGGACTGGTGAGCGGGACACGATAAACCGCAAACCTTATCGAACACCCGCGCAGAAGCTGCATGCCCGCGACACTGCCGTCCTTAAAGCCGGACGTTACGTTTCGAACGCTCCTGTGTCGTTCAGCAGAACGAAGCGGGGTGCAGCGTGACTTGCGAATGCGCTGACTGCTGGGATCTGCCCGGCTCAATTGTGACCCACAAGCTGACAGGCTGGAAGGGCATCATCATCGGCGATCGGGACGGTTGCATGTTCCTCACGGTGCGCTTCTGGATACCAGGCACCGGCCTAGGGACGGTGGAAGTTTCGCGCTTCGAAGTTGAACCACCTTCCAATGATGGCGACGGCGGTGGCGGCTCTGAGGTCGCAACTGAAGAAGACAATGTCATTCCGGTCGATTTCACCAAGGGCGTGAAGCTGACCAAATCAACAAAGACGAGGGGAGTAGCGTGATGGGTAAATTTAAAGTGGGTGATCGGGTCCAAGTTGTTGACGACAGGGGCGGCGCAAAGCTTGGAGAGACCGGCGAGATTATCGGCACAGATACCACGTTTTCAACCGCATTCTATTACATCAAATGGGATGCGGGCAGCCGCAAGCAGGGGCTTTACGAGAATCGACTTGCTCTCTTGCCTATTGCTGGCGCAACCGGCAAGCCTGCCTTCAAGGTCGGCGATCGGGTGAGGGTCATAGCCAAGACTGGCGCTAGGATGCCTGACATCGGTGTTGTCGGGGTAATTTGTGATTGCGACGACGGATACACGGTTGCTGTAGAGGGAGTGGGTGCATTTGGCTACGATGCACACGATTTGGAATTAGTTCCTATGTTATTGGAACACGGCCGCTATTACCGTTCTCGTAACGGTAGAAAAATCGGCCCGGTATATGTCGTCAATTCACAGGCGGGCGGATGTATCGCAGATGATGGCGATGAGTGCCATCCTTATCGGCGGGATGGCACCATTATGTATAGCGACAGCGAACATCTCGACCTCATCTCCGAATGGATCGATGAGCCTGTCAAGGCAGATGCACCGGTTGAAGCATGTGAAATCATTCGTTTGACCGTCACAGCTGACACAACCGATCTCGATGCACGTCTTGATGGCATCATCCAGAAGCTTGAGCGCATCGACGAGCTTTCCTCAAAGCTTGGCCTCGCCGCCTAACCCGCAAATCCCACCGATAAACCAACCAGCCCCGCTGCAATCGCGGCGGGGAATGAGGAGGTATTATGCAAAATAGACCGAATGCATTCCAGCGCGTCCTGAGCCGCGAATATGGTGAAGACCGACTGCTAGGAATGCCAGCACGTGATCAGATGCACTACGATCGTCGTATGAATGAGATGGCGCAGATGACTGGCGGCCGTGGGTTTCGCACCCCTTCGAAGGAGGTTCGACGCTTTACTGACGGCACCACCCGTGGCGAGCGTAAGCGTAAGCGCCGGGAAACAGCCAACGCTGTTATTCGTGCAGCGCATGAAGCGGCATGGGCTCGCACAGCTTATGAGGTCGGCCTATGACAGCGCCGTCAAGCAACCGGCCCTTCAAAGACTACGTCGTCGAAGACGACCGCATCTTGTCTAGCGAAACGACGCTCGGTCTCGGCGATCGCTTCGTCCAAGGGTTGTTAGTTGTCGCGGCTTTAGCGCTGGCCATCGGCGTTTACTCATCGGTGCTGTTGTGAACGTGGTCACGCCAGCCGGTAATGGCACCGGAAAGATTGCGCGTTCGCTGGCCTTAACGGGCTTTACGCTCGGGCTCTTGCTGGTCTTAGCAGGGCTCATTTTCTGGAATGCAGTGCTGCCGTTCTACGGCCTGCTTTATTTGTGGGGTGTGTCATGACCTACCCACGGTTCCCCACGCTGACAACTTCTGCGCCAGTCTGGCTAATCGGCTCGCTCATCCTGCTAGCCATGATGATCGTCATTCAACTTACCCACTAACCACCGACCAAAACACACGAGGAGCTACTTATGGCTATAAGCCTATCAAGCCTCAAATCGACGAAGAGAAACGACCCGCCTGTTATGCTTTTGTATGGCGTCGACGGCATCGGTAAAACGAGCCTCGCCGCTGAATTCCCAGACCCGATCTATCTGGCCACAGAAGGCGAACGCCCGCCATCCGATGTCGAAATGGCAACGCCAGGCACGATTGAAAGCTTCGACGACTTGCTCAACATTATCGGCGAGCTGCTGACCGTCGAGCATGATCGGCGCACCGTGATTATCGACAGCGTGGACGGCCTCGAACCGCTTGTCTGGGCAGCTACATGTGCCCGCTTAGGAGTGAGCAGTATTGAAGAGCCTGGGTTCGGGCGAGGTTACGTCGAGGCTGATAGCGAGTGGCACGAGCTGATGTCTGCAGTCTCAGCGCTCTCGCGTACTGGAATCCACGTCGTGATGCTGGCCCACCCTGAGATTATTCGGTTCGACAGCCCCGTCACCGATCCATACTCACGCTACACGATCAAGTTGCATAAGCGAGCCAATTCTCTCGTCCGGGACTTCATGAATTATCGCGTGTCCATCAAAGAGAAAGAGGTCGCTCGCCAAACGAAGGTGGCGCACGCGGAAGGTGGCAAGGAGCGTAATATTCATCTGAACGAAGGTGCGGGCTATGTGGCGAAAAATCGGTTCTCTATGCCGGACTCGATCGTTTACCGAAAAGGTCAAGGCTTTACCGAGTTAGCGAAGTTCTGGGCCGAAGAAAAAGCTAAAGCTGCATAGACTTGCTGCTCGAGCTGAAAAGCCTGCCTAAATCCAAGGCGGAAGCGATGGCGTTAGGTGTAAGGCACTTCTTCACTGGAAGCCCGTGCTCTCGTGGACACGTTGCGAAAAGGTACGCTAGCACAGGGCAATGCACCGAATGCCAGTACCTCCATAGGCTCAACTGGAAAAGCAATAACCCAGAAAAAGAAGCCGAGAGCAGACTTCAAAGCGTACGAGCATGGACGCTCCGAAATCCAGATCGGAAACGAGATTTGGCGCGTAAGTCAAATGCAAAGCCAGATGTCTCGGCGAACAACGTAGCAAGGGCGAGGCGGTGGAGAGACAAAAACCCTGAGCAGGCCAGAAACTCTCGGCTGGTATCTAATCGAAATAGACGCTCAAGAAAGAGGGGTGCTGAAGGTACTCATGTCGCAGAAGACATAGCAAACATACTGAAGCGCCAAAAATACAGATGCGCTGAATGTGGAGTTTCGGTCCGAAAGATTGAGCAGCGGCATGTTGATCACATCGCACCTTTGGCTTTGGGTGGATCTAACTGGCCATCGAATCTGCAAATACTCTGTCCAGCTTGCAATCTGCATAAAGCGGCGAAAGATCCGCTAGTTTTCGCTCGGCAAAAAGGGCGACTTATTTAACCACACCACCAACACGAGGAACTAACACATGGCAAGACTTGGAACGGCGTTTGACGCCACCCAACACGACACGACGCAGTCGGACTATTCCGAACTGCCGAACGGCACATACAAGATGGAAATCGAGGCGGCCGACGTGGTGCCGACTTCGACCGGTAGCGGCACAATCCTGAAAACAACGCTGAAGGTGCTCGAGCCTGCTGAATACGCTGATCGCAAGCTGTTCAACAACTACAACATCGAGAACAAGAACCCGCAGGCGCAAGAGATTGGCCAAAGGCAATTTGCCAGCCTTTGCCGCGCGCTGGAAATGTCTTCGGTAGAAGACACGGACGATCTGCTCTTCAAGTCGTTCACCGTGCGTGTGGCCCTCGGTAAGCCTTCAAAGGACGGCCAGTATCCGGCGCGCGCCGAGATCAAGAAATACTTCTTCCCCGACGAAAACAACGTGCCTGAGCCGAGCATTGACGCTCTGCAGCCTGCGGCGGCAGCGCAGCGTCCTGCAAATGACAACCGTCCTGCAGCCGCGAATAACAATAAGCCTGCGCAGCCTGCAAAAGCTGCGGGCAGCCGTCCTTGGTCTAAGTAAATACCTGACAAGCTGCCGGTGCTAGCGCGCCGGTAGCTTACCGAACCGAACACGAGGAGAAACCCATGCGGGTAACGCTTGACCGAGCGCAGCTTGCGCACGCCTTGTCGACAGTGACAAAGGCTGTTGAAGCCAGAACGACAATCCCAATTCTTGGTAACGTGCTTTTGTCCACGGACAAAGGACAGCTGAGCATCACCGGTACAAATCTTGATCTGGAAATCAGCACCAGCTTGCCTGTTCTAGACAGTCAGGACGGCACAGTCACGGTTGCGGGTAAGCTGCTTCTGGATATTGCCAAGCGGGCCACAAGTGACGTTAACTTGGAAGCCGACGGCAATCATCTGATTGTCAAATTTGGCAAAAGCCGTTTCAAGCTGGACACACTGCCAGCGGCTGACTTCCCGTCCTTCAGTCACGGAAGCTTCGACACCACGATCGAGTTCGATCTCGCTTCGCTCGTGCAGGAAGTGCAGTTTGCTGTCAGCACCGAAGAAACCCGCTATTATCTCTGCGGCGTTTTTCTGGAAGCGAAGGACGGCCATATCGTTGCCACGGCGACAGATGGTCATCGCCTTGCGTCGACACGCATCGAGCAGGAAGCAACGTTTGCATCAGTTATTCTGCCCAACAAACTGCTCTCATTGCTGCCGGCCGGAGTTGTGTCAGTTTCGTTGTCGTCGAACAAGGTAATGGTCGAAAGCGGTTCGACAGTCATCGTGTCGAAGCTCGTCGACGGCACATATCCCGATTACGAGCGTGTCATTCCCAAGCCCTCGGAGCGTGTCGCTACGCTGTCGGCAAAAGCACTGCGCGAAGCTGTCGGTCGCACGTCGGTTATCGCCAGTGAACGCGGTAAGGCAGTTCGGTTCTCATTTGCTTCGGATGCTCTGACTCTGAATGTCGCTAATCCAGATCGCGGCGATGCGACCGAGGAAATAGAAGTCAACTTCAGCAGCGAGCCACTGACGATCGGTTTCAACGGTCAGTATGTCACCGACCTCATGGCGGCGTTTGGTGCGGATGAAATCACAATGTCTATGGCAGATCCCGGTTCACCAGCATTGGTCACGTCAGCCAGCAGGCCGGGATACCGCACAGTATTGATGCCGATGCGCGTGTAGGTGAGGTGACCATGAAAAGCACCTTCGCGATATTCAAGCAGGTCTCACCCGAAACAGACCGGCCATTTCGGATCATCGAAAGTTACCTAACATCGGAGGGGATGCGCTCGCGCATTTGCTCCGGCGCATTCTCTTCGCTGGAAGTTGCGCAGTATCAGGTTTCACAGTTGGAAGCGGGAAATTACTAATGGCGCCAATCCCAAAACCAACCGCTTCGACCGTCAGCGCCATATATCAGGCTTATGAGGCGAACAATGAGCAGCGCGACGGGAAGACAATTCCCGCCTCGCAAATAGCCTAAGAGTGTAGCCGTAAGTTGTTCTATGACTTTCGCTGTGCGACACCACACGAGCATATAAACGGTCGAACGCTGCGTATTTTTGAGACTGGTAACGTTGAGGAAACACGATGGATTGAAAATCTGCGCATGATCGGCTGCGAGGTCGTGGATTACGGACCTGACGGCAGGCAGATACGCATTGATCTTTGCGGCGGACACGTTGGCGGCTATCTGGACTCGGAAATACTTGGCCTTCCAGAAGCGCCGAAGACTTGGCATGTTGGCGAAATAAAGTCGCACAATCTCAAGTCGTTCACGTCATTGAAAAAGGATGGCGTGCAGAAAAGCAAACCTTTGCACTTTGGGCAAATGCAGACTTACATGCACGCGCGTGGACGAGATCGGGCAATATATCTTGCCGTTTGTAAGGACAATGACGAGCTTTACGCTGAACGACTGCACTATGATGCGGAATATTGCCTGCGGCTGTTAGCTAAGGCTGAGCGCGTTATCAACGCGGATGAATTACCGGCGCGAGTAACCGACAATCCAGAGTTTTTCTCATGTAAGTGGTGCAAGCATCACAGCATTTGCCACGAAAATGCATGGCCTCGCACAAACTGCCGGACATGCATTTTCTCTTCGCCAGAACCGGGCGGAACATGGTCGTGTGCGCGATTTAGCAAACCATTGTCATTGAAAGAACAGGCTGACGGCTGCCCCGCGCATCTATTTTCGCCTGCATTAGTGCCGGGAACCCAGGTGGATTCCGACGAGGACGCGGAGACGATCACTTATGAATTGCGCAACGGAAAGTTGTGGGTGGATGGCGAGGGAAGGAAGGCGTCGTGAGTATTCTTGATCTTTTTCCAGATAACGATAACTGCGAAGGCTATTTCTGGTCTGGGATCGAAATAGAACGCCTTCCCCAGAGCTCAAATGCCGCGAAAGCAATCGGATGTAGGTTCTATTTCTCAGGTGTGGAATGCATCAACGGCCACTTGGCTCCAAGATACACTGCTGGAAGTCGATGTGTGGTTTGCGCGCATGAAATGTCGACCAGTCGGCGTTTTGGGGAACGTGTAGGCTCGAACGGTGCAGCTAGGGCCCATCTGGTAAGGGCTATCGCCGGATTATCTGGCCAAAAGACATACGTTCCTTCTCGCCCATGTAAGAATGGGCATCAATTGCGTTGGGTAGGAACAAATAACTGCATCGAGTGCGAACAAGAAAAGAAGCTGGACTACCGAGAATCCAGACGAGAACAACGGCTACTTAAAAAGTACGGTATCTCGACAGATGAATATGAACGAATGGCTGAATCTCAAGAATGGAAATGTAAGATCTGCGATGAGGCACAGGAAGACAGGTCGAAATTTCATGTAGACCATTGTCACGACACCCAAATTCTACGCGGTTTACTCTGTTCAAGATGCAATCAAGCCATTGGCTTGATGAGAGATGATCCCTTAATCATGCGAAAGGCTGCCCAATATGTCGAACATGCTAAAGCTGCGTGATTATCAATCATCCGCGATCGATGCTGTTTTTGATTATTGGCGCGAGTTTGACGGAAACCCACTTGTTGATCTTGCGACTGGCTGTGGCAAATCGTTGGTGATGGCAAAGCTCATTCAGCGACTGATCGAAGGCTGGTCAGATATGCGTGTCATGATCGTTACTCATGTCGCTGAATTAATAGAACAGTCATATCTTGAGCTGCTTGGCGTCTGGCCATTCGCGCCTGCAGGTATCTATTCAGCTGGCCTTGGCCGTCGTGATGCGCGCAGTCAGATCGTGTTTGCCGGCATTCAGACCGTTCACAACAAGGCGGAGCAAATCGGACACGTTGACGTGCTTATGGTTGACGAGTGCCACCTGATCCCAATCAACAGCAACACGATGTATCGCAAGTTCATTGATGCGCTGCTCGAAATCAACCCTGACATGAAAATCCTTGGTCTGACTGCCACACCTTATCGACTGGATAGCGGTCGCTTGGATGAGGGTGCAGATCGGCTGTTTGACCAGATCGTCTACACCTACGGCGTTGCTGACGGCATCCGTGACGGCTTCCTTGCTCCGCTAACAAGTAAGCCAACGGCTACAGAATATGACGTCAAAGGAATCGGCAGGCTTGGCGGCGATTACAAGCAGCGCGCGCTGGAAGAGGCGATTAACCGGACCGACCTTAATGATGCTGTGGTTTCTGAGATTATCGCAAAGGGCGCTGATCGTCGCTCCTGGCTTTGTTTCTGTGCCGGCGTAAAGGCTGCGCTGGACGTGCGAGACGTATTCAGATCCCGCGGCATTACGTGCGAGGCCGTCACGGGCGATACTCCAAGAGAAGAACGTCGCCGCATCCTTGAAGATTTCAAGGCATACCGTATCCAGTGCGTGACGAACAATTCAGTTCTTACGACAGGATTCAATCATAAGGGCGTTGATTTAATTGCATTTATGCGCCCGACCCTGTCTTTGAGTTTGTACGTCCAAATGGCGGGGCGCGGCACTCGTCCGCTCTATAAGGCAGGTGCGCCGCTGGATACCGTTGAGGAGCGTCTCGCCGCGATCAGTGCAGGACCAAAGAAGAATTGTCTCGTTCTGGATTTTGCGAAACTCGTTGACCGGCACGGCCCGGTTGACATGGTCGAGCCAAAAGCTCCAAGCGCTGGCAATGGCGAGCCGCCAATCAAGATATGCCCGACAGTGCCTGGCGACAATGGGGCGGTCGGTTGCGGTGAGAAGGTGCATATCTCGCTGATGAAATGCCCATGCTGCGGATATGACTTTCCGCCGAATGAGGACGAGAAGCTAACCCGGCAGGCCGCTGACGTTCCGATTGTCAGCACCGCCGAAGCAGAATGGCGCAAGGTGACAGGTCGGACGTTTCACTTTCACGAAGGTAAGGGCGACAAGCCGCCTTCGGTCAAGTGTAGCTACATCGCTGGCTATACGCAGATAAATGAATGGCTATGCCCGCAGCATACGGGTTTCGCGCAAACCAAGGCGCATCGATGGTGGACGCAGCACGGAGGCCAGCGGCCGTTTCCAAAGACGGTCATGGAATGGCTCGAACGCCAGCGTGAGTTGCTCACAACCGACGAAATCAGCGTTGTGCCGAATGGCAAATACTGGAACGTGAAAGACGTACGCGCCGGCCTCATGCTCGGAGCCGATAACGACAACGTGCCGGAGCCTGCAAATGACAATGTTCCCGATTGGATGGCAGAGATCGATGACGAGATACCATTTTGAAGAAAGCTCCAAAAACGAGAACGCCCGCTGCACTGGGAGGAGGAGTGCGCAGCGGGCTGATCTTAAAAGCGCGGCTATTGGGAGGAGGAGTGCCACGCTTTGGGCCCGGCCTCTGGGAGGAGGAGTGAGACCGAACAACCCGAAAATAGGCAGCTGGTATGATGATTACAATAGGTGGATTTGCATATCTGGTATGCGTGCCTATAAAAATGGAAAACCGCCCGGCAGCACCGAAGTGCGCGCAGGCGGTCTTATCCTCCCAGACGGGGTTCATCTAGCAGTATTGCTTTAGTAAAGCAACAAGTACCGATAAGTACATAATCATACTAAAACAGTGTGATTATGGTTTTACTGGATTTTATCTTGCGTGATGATTTTTCAAGGCCCGTATCGCGCTTTGGGCGGGGGGCTTGGGATGCGCGATACGGGTGCCGTCCTGCGGACAGGATGCGCATCATACTTAAGTATCGCCTGTAGAAATCAAAATGACAGATTGTTGCAGCTGCAAATGGATAGTGCTGGAACCTTTTACAAAAACGTCGCTCCGCGGCGAGTAAACGCACGGAGCGACTGTGAACCGCTGCCCCTGCCCAGTGGGCGGTTCACAGTGAACGATAACACTGATCTACAAATATTCAAAATTTTCTGGAGAAAAATCTGGCGCCATTAACATTCGGAGCCAACCAACGTGTTAAACTTCTACCACCAACCGACCACACGAGGAGAATTAATGAATAATATCGATAAAGAAACTTACGATCCGTACACCGCTAGAGGCATAGGCGACAACAACGCGCCATCCTCACCTTATGAGACGATCAAGCAAGAAATCGAAGACCTGTTCGACGAGGCCAAGAACTTCGCAGACGGCGATGCGATTGACAGTCAGGCTCTGGCCGACGCCGTAACCGAGCTGCACGACAAGTTGCATGAGGCCGGGAAGCGCGCAGATGAGGTTCGCAAGGACGAAGCTAAGCCTCACGACGATGCGAAGGCGGAAATCCAGACCCGCTACAACAAACTGATCGGCAACACCAAGACTTCAGGCAAGGGCAAGGTCGTGCTGGGCAAGGAAGTTCTGCAGGGGCTTCTGACTCCATGGCGCAATAAGGTTGCCGCCGAAAAAGAAGCTGCTGCCAAGGCAGCGCGTGAGGAAGCTGATCGCGTTATCCGCGAAGCGCAGGAAGCCATTCAGGCAAGCGCTGGCAATCTCGAAGCGCGCGAACAGGCCGAAGAACTGGTCAAAGAAGCCAAACAAGCCGACCGATGGGCGAAGCGCGAAGACAAGGCGGCTACGACTGGCACTGGCCTTCGATCAGTATGGCATTGCGATCTGGTCGACGACGGTGTCGCGCTTGATTGGGCATATGGTCGTGCTCCGGAGCGTTTCAAAGCAGTGGTGCAAGCGATGGCCGAGGAAACCGTACGCGCCGGTATGCGTCAGGTGCCTGGATTCAAGGTGCGTGAGGAAAGGGTGGCGCGGTGAGTGGAAAGCTAGATCCTGCTAATTATGTGCCGCGCATAAAAAGCTTGCGCGAGCAAGGGATGAGGCTCGACGAGGCAAGAAAACAGGTAGACCGTGAGTACCTGCTGAACGCAATTGATAACGCGTCCAACTTCTATGAACTGCGTGGTGTAATGCGCGCCTGCATGGAGAAGGTGTTGTGAGCTACGCTTGGCTGATGGCTTCGCACGAGTATGAGCCAAATTATGACGCGTACATCAATGAAATGTATTCGTTGGAAGAGGCAATGATTGACGTCGCCGCCTACGATGACTGGTTTCCAGACATGCCGATTGCTGCGGTGCAGCAAGATGGCGGACAAGTCTAGTCATCCAACTCGTAGACTGCTGAAAGCTCTTCGACCACTTTCTGCGCATCAAATAGCAGAGATGAATCGGTAGACGATCCACTAACCGTTATTATCCATCCCGCGTTCGGAGCGGCTTTCGCCCCAATCCGTACGGTACCGCGTTCATGCATGGGATCCAATTTATCCTGGATCATCTTTGCCAGTTCGGTGGACGTTTTCTTTTGCTTTTCCAAAGTGCTTGCCTCCCCTTTGGGCAACTCTATCACACACCCCGCCAGCCACCAACTGGCGGGTTACCACACACGAGGAGAGAATGAATGGACGCCTACGCGCGTTTCCTGAAAGGGAAAGCTATTGCTGATCCCGTGACAGGAATGACCGATATTCCAGAATTAAGCCAGACGCTAAAGCCTCATCAGCGCGACATCGTGATGTGGGCTTTGCGTCGTGGCCGTGCAGCAATATTCGCTGGCACTGGGCTAGGAAAGACGCTTATGGAACTGACATGGGCCGAGATTGTCGCGATCTACACCGGCAAACCTGTGCTTATCTTCGCACCGTTAGCAGTTGCGGCGCAGCATATCCGCGAGGCTGCGAAATTCGGCATATCGGCGCGTATCGTTGCATCGCAGTCGGACGTTGGGCCGGGTATCAATGTTACTAACTACCAAAAGATGGACCATTTCTCGTTGGAAGACTTTGGTGGTGTCGTCATTGACGAAAGCTCGATCCTCAAGTCAACGGACGGCAAATATCGCAATCGCCTGATCGAAGAATGCTCGACCATTCCTTTCCGTTTGGCCGCCACCGCAACACCAGCACCTAATGACTTCATGGAACTTGGCAACCACGCAGAGTTTCTTGGCGTCATGTCTTACACCGACATGCTGGCGACATTCTTCATTCATGATGGTGGAGAGACGCAGAAATGGCGTCTTAAGGGCCATGCGGAGACAGAGTTCTGGAAGTGGATGGCTTCATGGTCTGTCATGCTGCGCAAGCCATCCGACCTTGGCTATGACAACGCCGGCTATGATTTGCCACCGCTGACGTATGACCAGCATACGGTACAGGTCGAATATGCGCCAAGCGTAGAGACAGGGCTGCTTTTCCCCGTGGAAGCCCGCACAATGCAGGAGCGTATTTCTGCGAGGAAAGATAGCGTAGAGGAACGCGTCGCGCTTGCTGCCCGTCTGACGCCGAATGACATGCCGTTTGTATGGTGGTGCAACCTGAATAGCGAAGCTGATGCACTCGCTAAGGCTATAACAGATGCGGTCAACCTTTCTGGATCGGACAAGGACGATGAAAAGGAACGCAAAATTGCAGACTTCCTATCAGGCAAGGCGCGAGTTCTCGTTTCCAAGCCTTCTATCTGCGGATTTGGGCTAAACTTCCAGCATTGCGCCGACACTGGCTTTGTTGGGCTAAATGATAGCTTTGAGCAGATATTCCAATCCGTTCGTAGATTCTGGCGCTTCGGACAGACTAGGCCGGTAAATGTCCACTTCATAGCGGCAGAGACGGAAGGGGCGATTGTTGCCAATCTCCGTCGCAAGGAAGCCGACGCCGAGCGTATGGCTGCTGCGATGGTCATGCATACCGCAGATATGTCGAGCGAGGCCATTCGGGGCGCTGTGCGAGACAAGCCGAACTACGACCCGCAACACCTAATGCAGATACCGGTATGGCTAACCACCGCCCATTGACCAACGCGAGGAGAATTTCATGAGCCATAGACTTACGGATCAGTCAATCGAAACAAAGACCGCATCAGTTAATGCCGTCAACCAAGTTGTCACTGACAATTACGCCATCTACGAAGGTGATGCGTGTGAGCTAATTCGTGGCGTTCCTACAGGAACCGTCCATTTCGGCATCCATAGCCCTCCTTTCGAGGGGCTTTATCGGTTCAGCAATTCTGATCGCGATATCAGCAACAACGACGGCAATGGCTTTTGGGCGCATTACACATTCCTCATTCAGGAACTTTTGCGCGTAACTATGCCGGGACGCATCCACGCCGTGCATTGCATGCAATTGCCAACTAGTAAGATCAGACATGGCCATATAGGAATGCGCGATTTCCGAGGGGAGATCGTTCGGGCTTACGAGGATGCCGGGTGGATTTTCCATAGCGAGGTCTGCATCTGGAAAGACCCAGTCGTTGCACAGCAGCGCACAAAATCTATCCGACTGCTTCATAAGCAGATCACGAAAGACAGTACGATTAGTGGGCAAGGGCTTGCTGATTACATGCTGATGTTCCGCAAGCCGGGAGACAATCCTGATCCAGTAGATGGCATGTTTGATCGCTATGTCGGTTATGGCAACGAACCTACGGCATTAGATGATCGGCTGGCGTCTGGCGAAGATCGGGATCGAGCAGAGAAATGGTTCTCAATCGAAGTCTGGCAGCGTTACGCATCGCCGGTCTGGATGGACATAAACCAGACACGTACTCTGCAATATCGATCAGCCCGAGACGAGAAAGACGAACAGCATATCTCCCCGCTCCAGTTGGACGTGATAGAACGTTGTATCGAACTGTGGAGCAATCCTGGTGATGTGGTTCTGACGCCATTCCTTGGCATTGGCAGCGAGGTTTACGGCGCAGTAGCGGCTGGGCGCAAGGGCGTTGGTTTCGAGTTGAAGTCGTCATATTTCAGCCAAGCCACACGCAACATTGCGGCTTTGGATAATAAGCAAGTCAGCATCTTCGACGTGGCAAATGACAACCGTGAGGTCATAGAAGATGCAGCCTGACGACATCTGCCACATCTGCTTACGTCGCGCCGTGGGACTCGGCGTGCAGGAACACAAAGAACCGATCCGCTGGCTATGCAAGGAGTGCGCAGATATTGCCGAGCATATCCGTAGCCGCCGCAGGCTAGATCCTTACGAGCTGCGTGCCCTTGATACGGGCGTTGAAGCTGTTGGGGTTTTCCTGGGCACTATAGGCAAAACCGACCTTGCTGAATGCGACGAGCTCGAAGCGCGTCTTTTGATTAAGGCAGCGTGGGAAGGCTGCGGGCGAGGAATGCGGGAAGCACTCAAAAAAGCTCCATTTTAGGAAGGGCGCCGTTTTGATGAAGCACGCCAACGACAATCACTGCAAAGTAGCTGCTTTACGCTCTGCCTGAAGATGATTCAGCAAGTCGGCAAGATCGTCGGCTTGCGACCACTCAAGGCCAACCTGCTTTACGCCGTTCACTTCTGCTGACTGGCCGGTCTTAACGTCAATTACAGCCCACACGCCGTCGAACATTTCCAGAATGTCGTATCGCGCTTTTGCCATCGCTTCCTCCTTTAGGAGTTCACATGCAGAATACCACCACTCAGCCATTTGCAGAAGACCCAATGCTCGACGTCGCGCTGTCATATCAGGCGCAAAGCTGGCCGGTTTTTCCGTGCCGACACCGCGATGATGAATATGTCGATCAAGACGGTTGCATTGAGATCCTCGCCACCAAGACTCCGCTCACGAGCAACGGGTTCCGCGGCGCCACACTCAATGAGCGCATTGTTCGCGAATACTGGCGCCGCAATCCATCCGCCATGATTGGCGTGCCGACTGGTGCACCTATTGGTGCATGGGTGCTGGACATCGATCCGAAACACGGCGGCGCCGAAACCCTCGCAGCACTCGAGGCAATACACGGCACTTTACCTGCAACGCTGACAGCCGAAACCACGAGCGGTGGGCGTCACTATTTCTTTCGTCATCGTCAGGGCGTTCGCAACCGCGGCGCACTTGGCTCTGGGGTGGATGTTCGTGGTGACGGCGGTTATGTCATTGCTGCCGGCAGCGTGCCTGAGGTTGGCCTACCTTATCGCTGGATATCAGAGCAAGAGCCGGTCGACGCTCCGGACTGGCTGCTGGATCTGGTGCTGCCTCGCTCATATGAGAGCACTTACACCGCAGCACCGTCTGTTAGTGGCAAGATCAATGACCGTTATGTCGAGCGTGCAGTTCAATCCGAGCTGGACGATCTTGCTCTCGAACCGATGGGCAACCGTAACAATCGACTGAACGACGCCGCGTTCCGTTTGGGCACTTTTGTTGGTGCTGGCGCTCTGGCGGAATCCGAAGCGCGCGCTCTGCTGCAGGATGTAGCCAGCGGCTGGGGCCGCGACTGGCCGCGCTGCGTCAAGACGATCGATAACGGCCTTGCTGCTGGTGCCCGCAGCCCGCGCAATGTGCCACAGAACGATAACGATAACACACGTCTGGGCGATATCAGTCGCATGATCGCCAATGGCTTGGCGAAAGCGGAGGCGCGCACTGACGTTGTTGCTGAGCCAGTCGCTGACTTCGATGATAATATTAGCAAATCCCAACAAACTACTGAACATAAACGCGCAATCATTGCCACGCCTTTCGTCTGGAAAGACCCGTCGACGCTGCCACGGCGAGAGTTTGCGTTCGGGAAGCACTTCATTCGCAAGTATGTTTCGGTGACGGTTGCGCCGGGTGGTCTCGGCAAAACCGCTAATAGCATCGTTGAAGCACTGGCCATGGCATCGGGTAAAGCGCTCAATGGCACGAAGCCTCAGAAGCGGTTGAAGGTGTGGCTTTTCAACGCCGAAGATCCGCGCGACGAACTTGAACGCCGCATCATGGCGGCATGCATTCATTTCAATCTAAAGCCAGCTGATATTGATGGGCATCTGTTTCTAGACACGGGCCGGGAGCAGGAACTGGTCATTGCGATAGACGACAAGAAAGGCGTGCGGATTCAGGAGCCGGTTGTTGAAGCTGTCGTCGAAACGATTTCGGAGCTTGGCATTGACGTGATGATTGTTGACCCGTTCGTTTCAACGCACCAGGTCAATGAAAACGACAATGGCGCAATCGATAAGGTAGCCAAGCTATGGGCGCAGGTCGCAGACTGCACCAACTGCTCAATTGATATCGTGCATCATCTGCGCAAGGTGAGCGATCGTGAAGCGACAGTCGAAGATGCTCGTGGTGCTGTGTCACTTATCGGTGCAGCGCGTTCCGTGCGCGTGCTCAACCGCATGTCGGAAGCGCAGGCCAGTGAGGCTGGCCTTACACATGAAGCGCGGTTTTCATATTTCTCTGTGACATACGGGAAAGCTAACCTCGCGCCCCTTTCGCACAGAGCTGACTGGCGGAAGTTGGAAAGTATAGCGCTGGGTAACGGGCAGGGCCTAACCAAGCCTCAAGACCATGCTCCAGTCGTTATATCATGGGCATGGCCAACCAGTGAGGAAGTCGCTGAGACGCTGACCGAGGATGAACGCGACGCAATCCGTGGTGTTGTCAACGGCGGCATGTACAAACCGGCACCACAGGCTAAGGATTGGGTGGGGCGTGCCATCGCATATGCGCTGCAGCTCGATATTGATGAAGAGACGGATAAGAAGCGCGTCAGCATGATCACCAAGGCGCTGTTCGCCGATGGCTTCTTAATGAAGGTAGAGGAACGGGACCCTGTTCAGCGCAGGGCGACGACGTTCGTGAGGGCGGCGTAAAGACGCATAAAATTGGGTAGCAAAAACAAACCCGGAAGCTACAGTCGTAACAAAATTAAAAGGAGACTGTTATGGCGGATGGTAACTTTTCTAGTACTAAGCGCAGTATTGTGGTCGATGGTTTCACCAATAGCGTTTTAGACCCCAAAGAGCCGATGCTCGGACCCTTGCAAAGCGGCGGCACAATCATAGCTAATACTGCTCCAGGCTGTTGGGGTCCAATGATTACTCCTCGATTGCGTGGTGGTCATGAGGTCACTAAGCCTGTTTTCATTGAGGGCGCTGAGGTCGGAGATGGCGTGGTTATCCGTATTCGCGACATCTCCGTCACGTCGTTGGCGACGGCTTCAGGTCACGACACAGTTTCCAACCAGTTTTGTTTGGGCGATCCCTTTGTAGCAGCACGATGTCCAACCTGTGACGAAGTCTGGCCTGAAACACACATTGAAGGAGTGGGGCAAGACTCTGTCCGCTGTAATAAGTGTGGAGAGGCGATAAAGCCGTTCACCATGGAGCACGGTTACACAGTTGTTTTCGATGATACGCAGTCAGTCGGTGTAACGCTGCCGCAAGATGCAGCGCGAAAGATCGCCGAAAATGCTGATCACTATGCATCTCTGCCGGATAACTCGGTGCAGCACTCAATCTTGAATTATGCTCCATCGGACCTTGTTGGCGCCATCGTTCGAATGCGCCCATTCTTGGGTCAGTTAGGCACGACCCCGTCTATCGCAATGCCGGATTCGCATAATGCAGGTGATTTCGGTTCCTTCCTTGTCGGAGCACCTCACCGTTACGCGCTCACACCAGAGCAGCTTCTGGAGAATAAGACCGATGGCCATATGGATATTGACGCAGTTCGCGCGGGTGCCGTGCTGGTTTGCCCCGTAAAAGTTAAGGGCGCAGGCGTGTATATGGGCGACATGCATGCGTCGCAGGGCGATGGAGAAATCGCAGGTCACACCATGGACGTTGCAGGAAGTGTGACCCTTCAGGTTGAAGTCTTGAAAAGTTACAACAATGATGGACCTGTATTATTCCCCTTGCTGGAAGACCTACCTCCTCTGGCCCGTCCATTCACCCAAGAAGAAAAGCAGAAAGCGTTGAAGTTGGCGCAAAAGTGGGGAGTGGAAAGAACCGAAGAAGTAGCGCCTATATCTGTCATTGGGACGGCACAAAACATGAATGCAGCTATCGTCAACGGCCTCGAGCGAGCATCCAAGCTTCTCGGCATGACTGTTGCAGAAGTCCGTAATCGGGCCACGATAAACGGAGCCATTGAGATTGGGCGCGACCCAGGTGTAATTCAGGTTACTTTTCTGGCGCCACTGAAAAATCTGGACGCAGCTGGTCTTGGAGAAATTGCTCGCAAGCAATACGGCCTCTGATAATCCCACCCTAATTAGAAAGGCGGCCTTTCAGCCGCCTTCATGTTAGGGCTTAGTTAAGCATCAGAATGTCGATCGCAGTCTTTTGGTCGTATTGAATTAGGTGTGACGAAATTACTACAGACTTTTTTCATTTAGGACCTATCTTTAATCCAAGAACGAGATTTCAATGAACTCACGAGCTTGGAGAGATGTTATGAACTTTAAATCAATTTTGCTTGCATCAACTGTCGCAATTGTCGGAACTACTGGCGCGCATGCTGCAGACGCGATTGTTTATGAAGAACCAGTTGCGGTTGTTGCTCCAGCTCCAGTATTTTCTTGGACAGGTGGCTATCTTGGTGGCCAGGTTGGTTACGGCTGGGGTAAGTCACGTTTCAGCGATGACTTCACAGCGAACCTTAAGCCGGATGGCTTCCTTGGCGGACTTTACGCTGGTTACAATTTCGACATGGGCAATAACTTCGTCTTGGGCGTCGATGGTGATGTGACTTATAACAATCTGAAGGATAGCTACTCGGTTCTGGCTCCCGATGGTCTCACAGATAGCATCGAAAGCAAGCTGCGCTGGTCGGGTGCTGTGCGTGCTCGTGCAGGTTTGGCAATGGATCGTTTCATGCCTTACATTGCTGGTGGTGTTGCATTCGGTAGCGTGAAAAATACGCTTTCAGTTTCTGACGGTATCAATGAGGTGAGCGCCTCACAGAGCAAAACCCACACGGGTTGGACAGCTGGTGCGGGTGTTGATTACGCTGCAACTGACAATGTGATTGTCCGTCTTGAATATCGCTACACCGATTACGGTCACAAGGACTATGACTTTGACTTGGGTGCGGGTTCTGTCCGCGAGAAGTTTAAGACAAATGAAGTGCGTCTCGGCGTAGCTTACAAGTTCTAAAGTTTACCTCCCGTCAAACTCGACCGCTCGGAGCAATCTGGGCGGTTTTTTTATTGCCAAGAAAAACTAACACAACCGACCGTCACAATCAAAATACAACCACAGGCAACGCGTAAGTCATACTGCGTAAGTCTCAAAAACCAACAAAAGACTTGCGCAAAAGCACGCTGCTTTTAGTGCGTAAGAGTTCTTATATAGAAACTTACGCACAAAGCGCGCAGCGCGTAGTTCTATGCGTTTGAGAACTACGCACTTTTTAGAAAATTTCCCGATTGAAAAATACAACCTGATTTTAGGTTGGTTGAAATAGTTGGACGCGCGGTGTCGGTCATTAACACCACATTTATAGTGCCGCCCCACACTCATCCTGCCGCTACCAACGGCATGGACTCACCACCGCAACAAACACGAGGAGCACACATGGCTCGCAACAGCTCACGCGCCTGCATCGAAAACCGTAACCACAACGCAAACCGTCCGCATCAATGGTGTGCGTACCAAGATCACGACACACAACGGCAAGGTGACGTTAAAAGCAGCCCTGCCTTTGGAATGGGAACTGCAAGCTGCACAAGTTCGCAGCCTGCGTAAACTGCCAGAATACGTTCACACAGCGCGAGACGTTCGACCGGGAACATTCACACTGGCCGGAGATCAGAACGCAGCCAAACGTGGACCCAAAGCAAGAGCAGAGGCATTAGCGGCAGGACTGACGCCGGGAGAAGCAGACGTCCGAATCTATCTCTATGGTGGTGTGCTGCGGCAGATTGAAAACAAGGTCGGTAAGGCCAAGCTCGAACCAAGCCAGATAACTCGTCATCCGCTACTTGATGCACTTGGCTTTCCAGTCGTGGTTGTCAGGGCCGTTACCGAGGATGATGCAGCGGAGCAGGCAGTAAGGCTGGTCAAAGACTGGCTGAGTGAAAGTGCGACAAACCAAGCCGCATAAATACCGAACCAAACACGAGGTGAATTTTATGAGCAACACGGTAACAAGCAAAATCATCCCTGAAGGCTTCTATTGGTCAAAGGTGTGCGGGATGGCTTTAAGGAAGAGACAGTTTGTATCGCCAATCACTGTAGAACGGCACACGATGACACCTAAATCGATACTGAGGCGGGTGCTCGCAGAAATATCTCCGGTCGAAAACGATGCGATTGAAGCCAAAAAACTAACTTCGGAAGACGCTTCACGTTACGGTTCCGCCGTGTGGTCTGGTAGGTTGAAAGAATATTTCTCTTGGAGAGAAGCGCAAGGCTTGTCGTGGTGGCATGAACAAGAACGCCTTTATTCTTCCGTTGCCAATGATAATTCGGCGATTGCAGTCAGGAAAGCAGCATGAGCAGGCACAAATCCCTTGCCGGAGCCATGACTGCTTTAATGGCTTACAAAAACCGGCCTGAAAGCGAAATCATACCCGTCTCAACAAACTGGAATGTAGTGCCTGAGAACAACAATGAACCTGAAGTACTAGCGCAGATGCATACTGAGCGACGCATCCAAATACTTCCGACCGTTGAAGAGATCATGCGGAATGTCGCCAGTGAGGACATCGAGCGCAATGATTTAGGTCAGATAGTTCGTATTGGTCGGCTCAAATTCAGCGATGGCACGCAAGTTGAAGCTGGAAACAAATATGGACCCGGTGGCGAGGTAATCGCCACCAAACATCGAATGCCAGCGGGTGCAATGCTTGGATGCCGAGAACAAGAGAGCAGGACGCTAGGTGGAGATGAAAATCCATCCGAAGTGGCTGCGAGCAATAACTATTTCCTAGCTGCGTTCGAATTAAAGCGTCGAGAGCGTATTCGGTCGGGGAAAAAGGCCAAGCGAACATACCAAACGCATGACCAAGCGAAAGAGGATCTCGCTAAGGCGTACGCAAATACGCCAATGCTGCCGCCCATAACGAGATGTCCGCCGGGGCTGCCGAATGCAGGAAGCCGTATTGGAGACAGTTTTCTTGGGATGAAGAAAACGACAACCGGTGAATCGGGATCAATGGGATGGCAGGACGTTTCGACCGCGCTGGTCGATCGGGAAATATGGGCGCAGGCGATTGACGCGCTTTCGGAGAGGGATAGAGCGATCATGGATAAATCCCTCACGGCAAAGAACCTGTCCTCGCTGGCACCTGGTGGGCATAAGAGGTCGGCTGAAAGGCGAGGGAAAAGGTACTTGTTGGCAGCTAACGATAATTTTTCTGCGATTATCCAAAAAATAGCAGCATAAACGCCGCTTTCCGGTCCAGTTATGGTTCTTAGATGTGAAGGGGTCGAGATGGAAACATTGCGACCCCAAAACATTTCCGGCCACGGACCCTGCGCTATGCTGCATCAAGTGTAGCCTCTGAGTGCGGGGTAACTATCAAAAGACAAGCCATCTTCGCTTAGAATGCTTTGCGGGATCAATGACGCTTGTCTTCAAATCCCCGGCGCCGTTTCTCCTCCGGCAGACGGGATACGGCGGGTTGAGCTCATTTCAGTGGGCTCCCCGCCACCTTTCTTTATTGCTTTAAGATCAATACTGGTACTTTGCTCTGCTGTAACGTCTCGCTGGCTTGGCTTCCAAGCATCAGTTTTTCGAAGCCAGATCGTCCGTGCGAACCCATTACGATTAAGTCGCAACTCAGAGTTCTTGCAATATCTGTAATTACTTTCGCTGGTGATGAGCCAACTTCGCTAATGGTTTTAACGACAACGCCAGCTTCATCAGCCGTAGATTGAGCCCTTTCGAGTATTGTATCCGCAGCTCTCTGGTCATCATTGCGTTCAGCATCTGAATCATTTGCGCGTTGATCCCCTGGAGCATATTCGATAGGAACGCCGCCAAGTCCTATGATGGGAATGCCGTATAAGTCTTCTGTACCGCCCCTAGGATGCGGCTTTGTTACCGTAATAATGGTCACCCTGCATTCTTGAATGCTTGGATAATCCAAGACCGTATTCAATAGCTTTTTGTGAAAGATTAGAACCGTCAGTTGCAATCAAAATATGCTGGTACATTTTGTTCCCCATTATACGGTGTACTTATAACCATGAGTATTTTTGGTGCGACTGAATAATTTAATCAAGTTTTTTATTTTCAATAGCAGTGAAATAGTGCTGGATGCGCATTAAACCGCACCTGATCCACATCGTGGCAAGACTTGAACATATGGTGTCTTTGAATACGCCATCTTCGGGTTCACCGACAAAAGATATGCAGTAAATCATGCGGAGTGGAGAAGTGGTCATCTCGTCTGGCTCATAACCAGAAGATCGTCGGTTCGAATCCGACCTGCCGCAACCAAATTAGAAAGAAAGGCGGGCCGTGACCCGCCGATCATTTGTTATCGACAACGAGCAGTGTAAATCTGCCCCTTGCTATTGCGATATTGACAATTGCCATTGCGGAGATTGCGCACCAGCAACCCACCAACTGCGCCAGCGCCTGCACCAATAAGTGCGCCTTCACCACCGCCAGCAATACCGCCGATGGCTGCGCCAGCGACAGTTCCAATGCTGAGATCTTTTTCAGTTGATGTACAGCCCGAGATCGCCAGTAAGGCAATCAAGCAAAGTCCAATCTTACGCATGTCCCGTCCCTTTTTTTCACCGATCAAGAATGATGATCTAGTTAGGGAGGGAACGGCAAGTGTCAATAAAATACTCGCCAAAACATGCGGTTAGTTCGCATGATGGCGGAAGCCGCACCTGGCTCCGCCTATACAAGACTGCCCGTTGGCAACGAATGCGCGAGCGACAGCTGACCGAGCAACCGCTGTGCGTGTTCTGCTTACAGGGTGGCGACGTCGAACCGGCGACCGTGTGTGATCATCGAATTGCTCATAAAGGCGACGAGTTCCTTTTCTGGGATGCAGGTAACCTCCAGTCACTTTGCAAGACATGCCACGACCGAACCAAGCAGCGCTTGGAGCGAGGTCAGGACATCGTGACCTTCGGGGCCGATGGATGGCCGGTCTGACCCCCGGGTGGATCAAAAAGTCGACGAAGGTCGAAAACGCCGGAACGGCGAGGGTCCATCGCGCACGCATCCACAATTCAAAATATGACCCCTGTAAAGGATTTGTGCCATGGCGAGGCCTAGAACGCCTCGTGCCAAGGCGGCAGTCGAGGCAAGCGATAAGAAGAATCCACAGCGCTTCAAAAACCGCACCGACGCTAAAGCTGATGGCCCGCTCGGCAATCCTCCCGCATGGTTGAAGGATACGCCGGAGCTGAAAGCCAAGGCTGCCTGGAAGCTGTTTGAAAAAGAGCTGCCTTGGCTGAACCAGTCACACCGCACGCTGGTCGGTATGGCTGCCAATATTCAGGGTCGCATCATGGCCGGGCAGGAAGTTGGCGTGCAGGCGATGAACTTGCTTCGTCAGATGCTTGGCCAGATGGGCGCAACGCCTGCTGATGCATCGAAAGTTGCGACTGGCGAAGACGGCGACGAGAAGGACGATTTGCTTGACTGATATGCCTGCGCTGGAGCGTGTGAGCGCTTATGCGCATGCTGTCCTTGACGGCACTGAGATTGCAGGGCCGCACGTTCGGAACGCTTGCCAGCGTCATTTTGACGATTTGGCGTCAGGCCATGAGCGCGGGCTCTGGTTTGACGACGATGAAGCAGACCGTGTGTTTCGCTTCTTCGAAGAGCGCTTGAAACTCTCAGAGGGCCAGTTTGAAGGCAAGCCCTTTAAGCTACATGCCTCACAAGCCTTCAAGCTCGGTTCGCTGTTCGGTTGGAAGCGTGAAGACGGTTCTCGTCGTTTTCGTCGTGCGTACATCGAAGAAGGCAAGGGCAACGGCAAATCCCCATTTGCTGGCGGTGTTGGCCTGTTCGGATTGATCGCTGACAAAGAAGCGGGCGCACAGATTTATGCGGCTGCCGCCAAGAAAGAGCAGGCGGGAATTCTGTTCCAGGATGCTGTGAAAATGGCGCGGGCAGCACCTGCTTTGATGCAGCGTGTGAAGTTCAGCGGTGGTATTGGGCGCGAGTTCAATATCGCGCACCACAAATCGCAGTCTTTTTTCCGTCCGATCTCAAAGGATTCGGGAAAATCTGGCTCTGGTCCGAGACCACACTTCGCGCTTTGCGATGAGGTGCACGAGCATCCCGATGGATCGACGATGGAAATGCTCGAGCGCGGCTTCAAGTTTCGTCGCCAGCCATTGCTGCTGATGATTACGAACTCTGGCAGCGACAAAAACAGCATCTGCTGGGAAGAGCATGAGCACGCAGTTCGGGTTGCAGCTGGGACACAAACGCCGGACGAGGTGTTTAACTACGTCGGTGAAATCATCGACGACACAACGTTTGCATGGGTTTGCGCGCTCGATAAGGGCGATGACCCTCTGACTGATCCGACTTGCTGGAAGAAAGCTAATCCACTTCTCGGCGTGATTCTGACGCATGAATACCTTGCAGGCGTAGTTGCTCAGGCCAAACAAATGCCGGGGAAGCTCAACGGCATTCTGCGTCTGCACTTCTGCTGCTGGACGGACGCCGACAAGGCATGGATGCCGCGCGAGACTGTTGAAAGCGTCATGGACGACTTCGACCCAGAAGAAGATCATGCTGACAAGCCGGTTTTCATGGGCGTTGACCTTTCGGGCAGCAAGGATATGACTGTTCTTGCCTGCGTGGTGCCTACTGGCTTCATGGAGTTGGAACGCGAAGACGGAGCTACTGTCAGTCTTCCAACCTTTGATGCGTGGGTTGAGGCTTGGACGCCACAGGAAACGCTGCAAGCCAGAGCGCAGGCCGACAAAGCGCCATATGAGCTATGGGTGCAGCAAGGCTGGCTCAATGCCACGCCAGGCAAGCGTGTCAGATATGACTTCGTTGCAGCTCGCCTCCAGCAGCTTGATCAGCAGTTTGAAATCAAAACCATCGCTTACGACCGCTACGCTTACGACAAGTTTCGCGAAGAGGTGGATGCGCTCGGCATTGAAGTCGATCATGTTGCACATCCGCAGGGTGGTAAAGTCCGGGCTAAGCCTGAACCCGCCAAGGTCGAAGCTGCAAAAGCTGCAGGCCTGCCTCCGCCGCAAGGCTTGTGGATGCCGGGCTCGGTGCTGGCGTTAGAAGATATGATCATCGATGGCCGTATTCGCATGAGGCGAAACCCGGTGTTGATGACAGCGCTGATGGGCGCAACGTTCGATCACGACCCGCAAGAAAACCGATGGTTTGTCAAAACGAAAGCTTCGGTTCGCATCGATGCTGCCGTCGCTTTGGCAATGGCCGTGGGCGCTGCGCTTGACGGTGTTCCCGCCGCGCCAAAAGAATCCGTATACCGTAAAGGCCGTGGCCTTTTAATATTGTGAGGGCCGCATGGGCTTGAGAGATTGGTGGCGTGGATCGGGCACATCTGTCCCATCTGCGCCGCGAAGAGATCCAGCTTTCGTTGGTCCTTCATGGAATAGTATGGCGGCTTCGACGCTGGAAGAATATCTGGCCGGACAGACGCCAAGTGCGAACGTAACTGCCGATGCGGCGATGAAGATTTCTGCCGTTTGGCGCTGCGTGAATCTGATTTCGGGCGGGATTGCTACTCTGCCGCTTGACCTAAAGCGACGCATCAATGGTGCGCGTGTTGATGCTGAAGATCATGATCTATGGCAGGTATTGCGACGCAGACCGAACAAGTGGCAGACAACTGCCGAGTTCAGGCGAATGATGCAGGCGAGTGTTCTGCTGCGCGGCAATGGATATGCGCTTATTGTTCGGTCGGGCAAAAAAGTGCTTGAGCTCATCCCTCTCAACGCTGACAACGTTGAGGCCAAGCAAGAGCGCGATCTATCAATAAGTTACACGGTCACGCTGCCTTCCGGTGTGCGGACAATTCTCAAACAGCGCGACATGTTTCATCTGCGTGGCTTGACGATGGATGGCGTAACCGGGTTGCCGGTGATCACTTATGCACGCGAGGCAATGGGTCTTGCGATTGCCACCGAAAATCATGCCGGCGCACTTTTCAAGAATGGTACGCGTGCTGGCGGGGTCATCAAGCACCCTGGAACGCTGGGCGAGGAAGGCGTTGTCGCCCTTCGTGAAAGTCTGGATTACTACCGATCCGGTGGCGCTCTGGAGGGCCGGGACCTTATTCTTGAAGAGGGGATGGAATACGACCGTCTCGCGATGACGTCAGTGGATGCGCAGTTCATTCAAACCCGCGTTCAATCTCTTGCTGAGATCGGAATGTATTTCGGCGTGCCCTTGCACCTTATTGGATTGAACGACAAAGCATCGAGCTGGGGAACCGGCATTGAGCAGATGGGTATCGGTTTCGTCACCTATACCATGCAGGACTGGCTCACGATGTGGGAGCAGGCCATTGGGCGTGATCTGATCGATGAGAAAGAAACCGATCTTTACGCCAAGTTCAACCATGCTGCTCTGCTCAAGGGTGACACAGTCGCTCGATATGGCGCTTATGCCACTGGCAAGCAGTGGGGCTGGCTTTCGTCAAACGACATCCGCGCGCTGGAAGACATGAACCCAATTGAGGGCGGCGACGAATATCTCCAGCCACTCAATATGGCGCCAGTTGGTTCCCAACCATCCACGGCAGACTTGCCACAGGAATAATCAAACATGGACCTACCTAGAATTGCTGTGCCGGTGCGAGATGGCATTCGCGCACGAACGCCTGATGCTGTCTTTGAGAAGTGGGACGCGTCAATCCTCTCCGCAGATGCAATCGGCGACAACGTCATCTCAATCTATGACGTGATCGGTGAAGACTTCTGGACCGGGGGCGGCTTTACGCTCAAGCGACTAGATGCAGCCCTCCGAACCATTGGACGTCGCGACTTCGAAGTTCATATCAATTCTCCAGGCGGCGATATGTTCGAAGGTGTGGCGATCTTTAACAAGATCCGCGACCACGCTGATGCCAACAATCTGACGGCCAAAGTCAAGGTGCTCGGCGTTGCAGCAAGTGCTGCAAGCGTGATCGCGATGGCTGGTGACGAGATTGAAATCGGTTCTTCAGCTTCGATCATGATCCACAACTGTTGGACCATTGCACAAGGTAACCGCCGCGACTTTGCCGAGATGGCCGTTACGATGGAGCAGTTCGATGCCAACATGGCATCTGTTTACGTGGCCAGAACTGGCAACAACATGGAATCCATTGTTGCGATGATGGATGCAGAAACTTGGTTCTCCGGTCAGGCGGCAATTGATGCTGGTTTTGCTACTGCTTTGCTACCGGCTGACCGTATCAAGGCGGAGCCGAACACGAAGGCAAACGCGCTTCGGGCTGAAAAGCAAACCGAACGCGCTTTGAGACTTGCCGGTGCGTCCGCCAAAGAAGCCAAAACAACTATCTCAGACATGAAGAAGGCCGCGCGCGATGATGCCGTTGAGCCCAATTCCAACGTTGACGTTGCCCCGTCTGAATACGCCGCACTCGCGGCTTCACTTACAAAATTAACGTCAGCGTTAGGAGTTCCCCATGTCTGACATCAATACTGTAACTGCCCTGATAGAACAGCAGGGCGTGGCCTTTGAAGCATTCAAGGCCGAACATAACAAGGCACTCGCTGACGTCCGCAAGGACGTCGTGCAGGCTGAAAAAGTTGATCGTATCAACGCTGAAATTAGCAATCTTACAGCTGCTATCGACGATGCGAACTCCAAGCTCGCTGCTGTCATGGTGGGCGGCGCTGGTGAACCTGCAAAAGGCCGCGGTGAATATGCAAAGGCGTTTGATCGCTTCTTCCGTAAGGGCGATGAATCTGGTCTTGAAGCGGCTTCAGCTGCTGGCGTGAAGGCCGGAATGAGCGTCGGCGTCCCAGAAGAAGGCGGCTATACCGCTCCGACAGAATGGGATCGCACGATCACCGACAAGCTGAAGATTGTTTCGCCGATGCGCCAGATTGCAACGGTTCAGACGATCAGTGGTAACGGCTTTTCAAAGCTCTACAACGACCGCGCGACTGCATCCGGTTGGGTTGGTGAAACGGCTGAGCGTCCTGAAACTACGACTGCAAAGTTTGCAGAAGTGAAGTTCAATACGGGTGAGATTTATGCGAACCCTGCGGCAACTCAGCGGCTGCTAGATGATTCCGAAATCAATCTCGAAAGCTGGCTTGCCGGTGAAGTCGAAACGGAATTTGCCTATCAGGAAGGTCTGGCGTTCATCTCAGGCAACGGCACAGATAAGCCGAAGGGTCTGTTGAACTACACAGCTGCCGGTTCGCATCCTTGGGGTGCCATTCCAACAATCAACTCTGGTGCGGCAGCTGCTTTGACTACTGACGGCCTGATTGACCTTGTCTATGATCTGCCGAGCGAGCGCACACCCAATGCTCGTTTTGCGCTGAACCGCAAAACTCAGGGCGAAGTGCGTAAACTGAAGGATGGGCAGGGTAACTACATCTGGCAGCCCGGTATACAGAGCGGTCAGCCTGCAACGATCCTTGGCTTCCCAGTCACTGAACTTGCTGCGATGCCTGACATTGCGGCTGATGGTATTCCGGTTGTCTTTGGTGATTTCCAGCGCGGCTATCTCGTGATTGATCGCATGGGTATTCGCATCTTGCGTGATCCCTACAGCAACAAGCCTTTCGTGCAGTTCTACACCACCAAGCGTGTTGGTGGCGGTGTGACCGACCCAACCGCTCTGCGCTATCACAAAATCGCAGCCGCTTAACGACTTTGGGGTGCCTTCGGGCACCCTGTTTTTTCGGAGGCGTTTATGGAAGCGCGAGTTACTAAAAGTTTTAAAGGCGTCCCAGAAGGCGAAGTTTATCCTTGCGAATACGAGGTTGGCGAAACTGTCACGGGACGTATGGCCAAGGTTGCACTGTCCGAAAATTGGGCCGAGCCTATTGCCGATTTAAAGGGTAAGCGCCGTGGCGGTGACACTTGAACTTGCTAAGAAGCACTTGCGGGTGTCGCACGATGATGAAGATCAAGAAATCGAGCTTTATCTAGCGGCGGCAGTCGATTGGACGATGACATATACTAAGCGCAAAGAGGTGCCAGCGGGCGCTGAGTTTGCATTTGACGCGGCGGCATTGCTCACAATGGCCAGCATGTTTGAAAATCGTGAATCCGATATTACGGGCACCATTCATACTGAGATCCCAACGGCTCGACGACTAATCGATCCATACAGACTTTTGAGGGTTTAACGATCTCAACCAGGCAGAGAAAATGGGCAGCCAATATTGGCTTTTGCCCATTTCTGTGTTTCGGCATGGAATATTGACCCCTTTAGCGGGTGAATACTTATTCAATTTTGACCCCCGCTAGATTTCATCCGAGGATCTGACTTTTAGTCAGCG
>Ga0213829_1000512_pt1 | contig 35709 bp, 33 predicted proteins | sample MC6MC0896MG_FD_180665 | JGI IMG/M metagenome (GOLD analysis project Ga0213829, IMG submission 180665) | Enriched soil aggregate microbial communities from Iowa State University, Ames, United States - MC6-MC0896-MG | ecosystem: Environmental > Terrestrial > Soil > Unclassified | place: USA: Iowa...
CTGCGGCCCCAAAACCATACAACCCAAGGTGGTGTGCGCCTTGTGCCATTTGCAAGGCACGAAACCCGATCAGCCCGGCACACAGCAATGGTGCGGCCTCGGTATTGGAGAGGGACCCAGGGATAGGAAAACAAAAGCGTTGGTCAGCCACGGCGTATTCGGCGTAACCACCGTCCAGATGACATCCAGTGAACATGGCTTGATCGCAGAGGTTTTCCCGACCGGTCTGACAGAATGCGCACTGACCACACGTCCAGCCCAGCCAGGGAACTCCCACCCGCTGGCCGATGCGCCCGGGGTCTGCATGGGGGCCGACCGCCATGACTTCACCGACGATTTCATGCCCCGGCACCCGGGGCAGCACCGCTTGAGGCAATTCACCGTCCACCAGATGTAAATCGGTACGGCAGACACCGCAGGCCAGGACTTTGATCAATAGTTGATTGGCACTGGGTGCCGGGATGGGCCGGTCTTCCCGTTGCAGCGGCTGACCGGGTGCGTGTAAAACCATGGCGCGCATCATGATGTCCGGTTCACCGGGATCAACAGACAGGAGGGCGATGGCAGCCGGCAATCAACTGTTTGAGGCCTTCCAGATTAAGGATTTTGACGTCACGGCCTGAAACTTCCACGAGTGCTTGATCCCGCAGATGTGCGATACCACGACAAATGGTTTCCAGGCGCAATCCCAGGTAGGAGCCGATTTCCTCACGGCGCATTTTCAACACGAAATCTGTCGATGAATATCCACGGATATTCAAGCGTTGCGACAGATTCAGTAAAAAGGCTGCCAGACGCTCGTCCGAGTTCATGTTGCCCAGCATCATCAGCATGTCGTGATCGCGCACGATTTCGCGGCTGAGAATTTTGTTCAGATTGTGCTGCAGGGATGGCAGCTCATGGGCAAGTTCTTCCAGGTGAGCAAAGTGGATGGGGCAGACCTCGCTATCTTCAAGGGCAATCGCATTGCACGCATGTAGGTCCGTGCTAATAGCGTCAAGGCCGAGCATTTCACCAGGAATCTGAAAGCCAGTGACCTGCTCGCGACCATCGACCGAGAGAACGCTGGTCTTGAAGGAACCGATTCGCACCGCATAAAGCGAGCGCAGCGGATCGCCTGCACGGTAAAGCGTCGCGCCTTTTTTGACCTTGAAGCGTTGCACGATCAACGTGTCCAGACGCTCGACTTCCGGGCCGGTCATGCCGATGGGCAGGCATAACTCCATCACACTGCAGCTTGAGCACGCAGCCTTCAGGTAACGGGGTTGCAGAGAGCGGACATCTGGCATGAGAAGTGAGCTCATTTTGGAAGTCTCACTAAGGATAGGCCGCGTGGTGGCTGACACGCACCGGATTCTCAGGATTGCGGGTTATAATAGACGAATGGAACATTCTTTTACGCACTTTCCAAGCGCATTTTTACCGCTCAACACATGCGAATCCATGCCTGGAAGGTCGGGTAGTCATTCTGATTGACGATGGGCTGACAACAGGCGTGACCATGATGTCGGCAATACACGCAGTGCGTGTGCAATCGCCGTCTCGAATTGTCCGGCCACTTTTCGGCAGTGTGAAGAAGGGAAATCCCGCACGATTGGTATTGATCAAGCAGGGTGATTTGATATTTATCAACGTCAGTCACATTCCAGCGGAGCAACCTGAGTTAACGCTGGTGCTCGATCCGGCGTAGACGCAACGGCCGAGCCCTGCGATGAGCAGCGACAGGCGTTGAAGTCCCTCTGCCTGGAGTCAGATCGTGAGCCAGTATCAACGTTTGTTACTCATCACCCACTTGGCCCTGCGCCATTCTCCGGCGATCGACCATGCAGCTGCGCTGGCCAAGGCCAGTGGTGCAAAGTTGCATATCACGGCGTTGATTCCTTCGTTCAAACTGTTGTCACTGCTCGAAGAAGGCGATCGGGAAACAGCTCGGGAGCGTTACCTGCAGGACCATCGCGACTGGTTGAAGGACCAGACCAGGAAACTCCATGTCAGAGGGATCGAGGTGACCACCGAGTTGGCTTGGGCTGACGACATGGAGCAAGACATCCTTGATCACGTCAGGGAATTGCAGCCCGACTTGTTGATCAAGGAAATCCAACACGACTCATCACTCAAACGCGCGTTCTTCACTGCGCTGGACTGGCACTTGCTGCGCCACTGTCCGATACCGGTTTATCTGGTGGGCGGAGTTCGTCATGCCTCGCCGCGCAAGGTCGTGGCGGCGGTTGATGCGTCGGCGGGCGACTCTGAAAACAAAGAACTGAATGACCATATCGTCCAACAGGCTTCCAGTCTCGCGGTACAGTGTGGTGCCCAATTGCATTTGCTTTATGCCTATGACATTTCGGAAGACTATCTGGAGGAACTGGGCGGTGGCTTGAAACTGTCGGATCTGACCAAATGGCGGCGCAAAAAGTTGGAGGAGTTGTTCCTCAAGCTCGCCGGCCAGTACGGTGTTCCGGCTGACCGTAGGCATTTCGTACTAGGGCATCCTGTTACGGCGCTGAGCGCGTTCGCCAACAAGCATCACGTGGATGTGATCGTGATGGGCCGGGTCCAAGACCACGGCCTGCTCAAGCTTCTGGGCAGCACGACTGAACATATCCTGTACCAGGTGCCTTGCAGCGTTCTGGCAGTCTAGAGCGGACTTCTCTTGTCGGTTGGTGATTGATAATGGTCTTTCTACAATAGTTGGTGCGGTAGGGAGGATTTGATATGAACAACTTGCTTAATGAACTGCACGCTTATCATCATGAAGTTGCTACCAAAATTACTCAGATCAAAGGATTGGTGGGTAGGGTGAGGCATGAATCTGCTGGTACCGATGACTTCAAGCAGTTGTTTAAGATGCTGGAAGCCTTGCATGGTGATGCAGAGCGACGCCATCATGAAAATGAAGAGCTTATTCGGCGGGCCTTGCTAGCGACTGAAGCACCGATCCACCAACGGGTCAAGGATATCGAGCGAGATCATCTGGCATTTGAGCGAATTGCTGGACAGCTCAAGATGTTGGAGGACTCAACTCAGGAAGGGAGAGTGATCGCTGACACTATCGATGACTTCATCAGGAAATACTACGATCATATGGAAGCTGAGGAGAGTATTTTCTTTCCGATGGCTGATAAGTGGCTATCAGACATCCAGTGGGAGGAAACAAAGCGTCAATGGCATTAATTGGAATTCTTATCGTCCTCTTTTAGTTGGATTCGGCTGCGATTTAGTATTTGAGGTGTTCAAGTGATTGTGCAAAGGGCATATATTTAATCAGGCAACTCAATGCCGTTGGCGCCCTCGATCCCGATGAACACCCAAGCGGTGACCAGCATGGTGCTTTTGACTTGATCGAGGGTGCTGCCCAGCGCGGGCGAGCCCCAGAAATCGACACTGAAGGTTTCACGCTGGAAGGCTGCGATCACCAGGCCGATAAATAAAAGCAACGGCACGATCTTGGCCACCGTTGTCAACGCGGTGGCACGCGCTGCTGTGTGCATGCCCCTGAGGATCATCCAGTGCAATGACCATAGCACCACGGACGCACCGGCAATCGCCGCTTTGTTGTTGCCTTCACCGAACTGGGGGAAGAAATAACTCAACGCGGCGAACAAAATCACCAGGAGTCCTAAGCTCTACCTCGATGAGCGACAGATGTTGTTACAGCGAGGCATGCAAATCGCTTTTGAGGAACTCACTGCGATGCTAAGCAAGTGGCTGGACCCCGTTCTATTGCTGCTCACTGCACTGACGCTGCTGGCCGGCGGCGTTGCGTATGTTGCGCAAGCACCTGATTGGGCATCGAGGTGCTGGGCCGCAGGAAGTCTGGTGATGTCTGCGGTACTGCTCGTTGAAATCGTCAGGCGTCTGGCCCGTCGCGAAGCCGGTGTGGACCTGATCGCCCTGCTGTCGATCAGCGCCGCTCTGGTCTTTGAGCAGACACTGGTGGCGGCGGTGATTGCCTTGATGCTGGCGACCGGACGGACCCTCGAGTTTTTCACCAAGCAACGCGCCGACCGTGAGCTTCGTGCACTTATCGACCGGGCGCCACGTTTTGCCTGGCTGCAGGAGGAGGGCGGCTTGCGCGAGATCCCCGTTGAGCAGGTCCAGCTGCATCAAACATTGCTGGTGCGGCTGGGGGAGGTGATACCGGTCGACGGTCGGCTGCTAAGTCCTGCGGCCATTCTGGACGAATCGGCGCTCAGCGGTGAGTCGTTGCCCGTCACCCGTCGAGAAGGCGAGCAACTGCCCAGCGGCGTTTCCAATGTCGGTGCGCCCATCCTGCTAATCGCCACGCGAACGGCCGCGCAGAGTACCTACGCCGGCATCGTCAGGCTGGCCGAGGAGGCACGTCGTTCACGCGCACCTTTCGTGCGCCTGGCCGACCGCTATGCCTTGTTCTTCATCCCGCTGACATTGCTGATTGCCGGATTGGCCTGGCAATTGAGTGGCGATCCTTTGCGAGCGCTGGCGGTTCTGGTGGTGGCCACTCCTTGCCCGTTGATTCTGGCCGTACCGATTGCCTTCATGTCGGGTATTTCGAGGGCAGCGCGGCGCGGGATACTGATCAAGGACGGCGCGACCCTGGAAGCGCTGGCCGGGATCAAGCAGGTGTTTCTCGACAAGACCGGTACGCTGACCAGCGGCCATGCCCGCCTGCGGTCGATAGAGGTCAACGGATTGGGCGATCCGCAGCGTCTGCTCGGCCTGGCCGCTTCGCTGGCGCAGGCCTCGACGCATCCTGTCGCCCAGGCAATCGTTGAAGCGGCGCATCAGCGTCAATTGCCGCTGAGCGTCCCGCAGGCAGTAGAAGAAAGCCCTGGCTCTGGACTTTGTGGACGCGTCGATGGCGTGCAGGTGCGTTTTGGCACATTGTCTTTTGCTCATAAAAAAGCCCCCGCAACCGACTGGGCCGCCGCCATGCTGCGCCACATGGATTACCTGGCGTGCAGTGGAAGCTTTATCGACGTGGATGGGGAGCTCGCTGGCCTGCTGGTTTTCTCCGACAACGTCCGGCGCGAAACCCCACAAACCCTGCGTCGACTGCGCAACAGAGGTATCGAAAGAATCGTCATGCTGACCGGGGATCGCCTGGAAACCGCCCAGATGATTGCGTTGTCTGCCGGGATTGACGAGCTGCGTGCAGGGTTGACCCCTGAGGAAAAAGTGCGTGCTGTACAGCAAGGCTGCCTGCGCACTAGCACATTGATGGTCGGCGATGGCATCAACGACGCCCCTGCGCTGGCGGCGGCGAATGTCGGCGTGGCCATGGGAGCCAGCGGTGCCACTGCTTCTGCACAAGCCGCTGGTGTCGTGCTGCTGGTGGATCGTCTGGATCGTCTGGTCGAGGCGCTGGACATTGCCCGAAGCACCCGCTACATCGCCCGCCAGGGTGTGCTGTTCGGCATGGGGCTGTCGTTGCTGGCCATGGCGGTGGCGGCCTTCGGTTACCTGCCGCCGCTGATTGGCGCTGTGGTGCAGGAGGGCATCGACGTGGTGATCATCCTTAACGCCTTGCGGGCACTGGGGCCGTTGTGGGGGCGGAGGAAACGAAGTCTTACCGCAGAGCATATCGATCGCCTGCAAGACGAACACCAGCAACTCTCCACCGTACTGAGCGATCTGCACCAACTGGCCAGCGACTTTGCCCAGCGCCCACTTGCGCAAGCACAGACCGACTTGGTGGAACTGGTCGACAAGCTTCAAACATCACTGGCGCAACATGAGCACGAAGATGAAAACACCCTGTACCCGCTGCTGACGCTGAGCATGCCGGGCGAGGATCCGATGTCAGCCATGAGCCACGCTCACCGGGAGATTTTTCGCCTTATCCATTTACTGACGCGCATGAGTAGCGACTTCCGATCCGACCCCGCGACGGCATCTGCCGATGAGATTCAGCATCAGCTGATCCGTCTGGATACCCTCGTGCGACTGCACTTTGATCAGGAGGAGGAACTGTTTCGTTATCTGGATTGGCGCTAGAAATTCAAGTCCGGCCTATCTGCCCACCCCGGCTGCCGCCCGAATGCCTCGAACAGCTCGAAAATGGTCGACTTGACCTTCTGCACCGCATTGCTTTCGACAACCGTGTCATGCCAGCACAGCGACAGATCCCGCTTGAACAGTCGATGATCGATCCTGGCCAGCTTGAGCCTGTGTTGCCCAAGCTCGACATGGGCCGCGGCCCACGGCAGGATCGTGACACCGAGTTGCGCCTTGACGGCTGAGAACAACAGGTCGGTGGAATTGGCTTCAAATTCAACCTCGCACGTCAGGCCGGCCTCCTGCAGTGCAAATTCGACCCGACTGCGAATGGTGTTCGGGGCACAGGGCAGCACCAGCGGCATCTTCGCCAATGCCTCAATCGACACTGGTCCATCCGATAGTGCAAATTCCGGCCACGCCACCAGGTACAGCGTTTCGGTTAACAGCTTGCGGACGGCCATGCCCCGGGTTTCGACCGCATCGACATTCACCGCCAACGCCACTCGTCCTACCGTGATCAGACGTCCGAGTTCGGCGCTCGGGGCATCGATCAATTCCAGTTTGATCCCCGGATAACGGCTGCGAATCGCGCGCGCGAGCGGAATGGCCAACATGCGCGCCGTACTCGACGGCATGCCGACCGAGACTTTGCCCCGCGGGAACTCGGCGTCCTGGCGCAGCAGTTCGTGGGTGCCGTCGGCCTGGCGCAGCAATTCGACGGCATGCCGATAAAGCGTTTGCCCGGCCGCCGTGGGAACAACGCCATGCACGCTGCGCTCGAGCAGTTGCATGCCCATGTCCTGTTCCAGGTTGCGCATCTGCTGGCTGATGGCTGGCTGCGCGATATGCAGCGCTTCGCTGGCGCGGGTGATGTTCCCGCACTCGACCACCTTGATGAAATAACGCAATTGGCGCAGGTCCATGTGTACGCTCCCAAGCCATATGATTTTCCGATGAAAGTAGAGGAATATCATATTTGAAGGATATGAGATACGGCGCCTAGACTCGTCTCAACACACGAAGCGCTAACGGCCGCCAAAGGTAAGCCGCACCTCAACAAGCCTTTTGCGCCCGTACTCAACCCTTCACTGGAGAACCCTATGCAAGCTTTGCAAGGCGTGAAAATCGTCGACCTGAGTCGCGCACTGTCGGGTCCGTTCTGCACCATGGTGCTGGCAGACCTCGGTGCCGATGTGATCAAGATCGAGCCCGGCCCGACTGGCGATATGAGCCGCACCTGGGGGCCTTTCGACCGGGGCGTGAGCACCTACTATTTATCCTGTAACCGCAACAAGCGCGGCATGTGCATTGATTTGCGCAATCCCGAAGGGTTAGCCACCATCCGGCAACTGATCGATGACGCCGACGTCGTCATCGAGAACTTCAAACCCGGCACGCTGGAAAGCATGGGCCTCGGTTATGAGGTGCTCAGCGCCCGCAATTCGCGACTTGTCATGGGCAGCATCAATGCCTTTGGCGCCGACGGGCCGATGAGCAGTTGGCCGGGCTTCGACCAGATCGCTCAAGGCTATTCGGGGCTGATGAGCCTGACCGGTTTCGTCGATGGCGACCCGACTCGCACCGGCACCGCCATCGGCGATTTGACGTCGGGCATGTGGTTGGTGACAGCGGTGCTGGCCGCGCTGCTCGAGCGCGAGCGCACCGGACGCGGCCAGCATGTCAGCACCTCGCTGCTGGCCAGTCTGGTGGGGTTGTTGAGTGTGCACGGCCAACGCTATCTCAGTCTGGGGGATGTGCCGCGCCGCACCGGCAACGCCCATTCGGTGATCGCACCTTACGGCGTGTTCCAGACCAAGGATGGCCCGCTCAATCTGGCGCCGATCACCTCGGCCATGTGGGGGCGTTTGTGCGTACTGCTCGATTTGCCCGAGCTGCCGGACGATCCGCGCTTCGCCACCAATGAAGCGAGGGTCGAACGTCGTGACGAATTGAGAGAGATTCTGGAGAGCCGTTTGAAAAACCGCAGCAAACGCGAGTGGACCTCGTTGTTCGTCGACGCAGGATTACCCGCCGGCCCGATCAACACGCTCGATGAGGTCTTCGACGACCCGCAGGTGCTGCACAGCCAACTGACCGAGACACTTGCGCACCCGACACTCGGCGCACTGCGTCAGGTCGTGACCCCGGTGTTCTGCGCCACTGCCAGCGTGGTCAGCCGCCCCCCGCCACTGCTTGGCGAACACACCGTCGAAGTATTGCGCGAAGCCGGTTTCGACGCTGCATCGATCAACGCACTGCTCGCCGCTAACATAGTGTTCCAGAACTCCGACGACATGACCGGCGCGCAATCGACAGGAACCGCACAATGAATCCAGCCTCTTCCACAACTGTCACCGTCAACCACGTCGACGAACGCATCGCGCGGCTGGTCTTCAGCAACCCCACACACCGCAACGCACTCAGCGCGCAACTGCTGACGGCGCTCGACGAAAGCCTCGTCGCCCTGGCGTCACAGCGCATTCCGGTGGTGATCCTCGGCAGCGAAGTCGGCCAATCCGTGTGGAGTGCCGGGCACGATATCCGCGAACTGCAACACGACCGCGACCCGATTGCCTATGGCAAACCGCTCGAACAGGTATTGCGCCGCATCCGCGCCTATCCCGGCGTGGTGATCGCCCTGGTGTCCGGCTCGGTGTGGGGCGGCGCGGTGGACCTGGTCATGAGCTGCGACATGGTCGTCGCGGACCACAGCGCAAGCTTTGCCATGACGCCAGTGAACATTGGGTTGCCATACACCACCAGCGGACTGCTGCGCTTCTTCAACAATTTGCCGATTCATGTGTTGAAGGAGATGTTTTTCACTGCACAGAAGCTTGATGCGCAACGGGCGGAACGGTTTGGCCTGGTCAACCGACTGGTCGACACTGATGTACTGGAAGCGACTGCGCTGGAACTGGCGCAGGGTATCGCCAGCAAAGCGCCTCTGGCCGTTGCGGCGGTCAAGGAACAGCTGCGTATCCTCGAAGACTTGCAGCCGATTCCGGTGCAGGCGATGGAGCAGATCGCCGAACTGCGCCGACAAGCCTGCGAAAGTGCTGACTTTGGCGAAGGGCTGGCAGCCTTTGCCGAGCGCCGGCCAGCCGTATTCAGTGGCCAATAGCACGACAGATTTTATAGCGTGCGTGTTTGTACCACCGACTTCGCGGGCAAGCCACGCTTGCTCGTTCGGCACGCCCGGCCTGACGTGAGTCGATTGCCATACATCCCGAAAAAATAACAACAAGGACGGTACCTGCGGGGCCGTCCGAATGCGGGGAGTCAGATTGAAATGAATAATGAAATTCTGTCGATTTTAGTGCTGGTGGTCATTTTCGGCATCGCCAGCGTGTTGCCCATCAACATGGGCGCACTGGCGTTCGCGGCGGCCTTTATTGTCGGTTCGGTGATCATGGACATGACCTCGGCGACCATCTTTGCGGGTTTTCCCAGTGACCTGTTCCTGACGTTGGTCGGTGTCACTTATCTGTTCGGCATCGCCCAGAACAACGGTACCATCGACTGGCTGATCGAACGGGCCGTGTTGATGGTGCGTGGTCATGTCGCCTGGATACCCTGGGTGATGTTCGTGGTGGCGGCGCTGCTCACCGGGTTCGGTGCGTTGAGCCCGGCGGTGGCGGCGATCCTCGCGCCTATTGCGCTCAACTTCGCCGTGCAGTACCGCATCAATCCGGTGCTCATGGGACTGATGGTAATTCACGGCGCCCAGGGCGGCAGCTTCTCGCCGGTGAGTATTTTTGGTGGCATCACCAATCAGATCGTGGCGTCCTCCGGGCTGCCTTATGCACCGTTCACGCTGTTCATCGCCAGCCTGCTGTTCAACCTGGGGATCGCCATGGTGGTATTCGTGGTCTTCGGTGGTTTACGCAGCGCTCGCCTGTCGCTGGTGCCGGTCTCGGCCGGTCCCGGGTTGCATGCTGCCGGTGCGTCGCTGGCCATTCTTGGCCACGGCGGTACGCCGGCGTCCCCGGCTTATCACCGCACTGATTTGACGGGCGCCGGTGCGCCGCTGCAGACCGCCAGCGGCCTGGACGGGGCCAAGCTGTCGACGCTGGTCGGGCTGTTGGCTCTGGCCATTTCGGCATTGGTGTTCAAGTTCAATATCGGGCTGGTGGCCATGACGGTCGCGGTGGTCCTGGCCATGTTCGCGCCTGCGGCGCAGAAGGCGGCCATCGACAAGGTCAGTTGGTCGACTGTCCTGCTGATCACCGGAATCATCACTTACATCGGCGTGATGCAGACCATCGGGACCATCGACTATGTCGCCCATGGCATCTCCGGCTTGGGTGAGCCGCTGCTGGTCGCGTTGCTGCTGTGCTTCACCGCCGCGATTATTTCGTCCTTCGCCTCGTCCACGGCGTTGCTGGGGGTGATCATTCCCCTGGCCGTGCCATTCTTGAGCCAGGGCCACATCAGTGCGGTCGGCGTGGTCGCGGCCATCGCCATTTCCACCACCATCGTCGATACCAGCCCGTTTTCCACCAATGGTGCGCTGGTGGTTGCCAATACACCCGTGCAGGAGCGGGAAAAAGTGTTGCGCAGCCTGCTGATCTACAGCGCGGTGATTGCCCTGGTGGGACCCTGTGTCGCCTGGTTGACCCTGGTGGTGCCCGGGGTGCTTTGAACTCGGAACGGCGAGCGTTTCAAAGGTTTTGAAGCGCTCGCGTTGTCGGTAATCGAGTTGTCGGGCACATGATGCACAAAGCGGGTTGCATCAAGGCAGGACCCGCTTGTACTGCACCAGGTTTCAGGTTTTCACCAAAGGCTGCCGGGGATGGGTACTTGGAAATGCCCGTTCGTAGACCCGGCAAGCGCGCAACACCTGATCGTCGGCAAAGCGCGCACCGACCACGTGCAAGCCGACGGGCAACCCGTTCTGCGCGAAGCCGCACGGCATTGACGCTGCCGGTTGCTGGGTCAGGTTGAAGGGATAGCTGAAAGGCGTCCATTCCATCCATTCACCCAGGCCGGAGTCCGGAGGAACGTTGCGACCGGCGGCGAAGGCAGTGATCGGCAGCATGGGCGACACCAGCAGGTCGTAGCGACTGTGGAATTCGGCCATATGCGCCACCAGTGCCGCGCGGGCCTCCAGGGCCAGCGTGTAGTCGTGAAGGCTGATGCGTTCACCCTGTTCGGCAATGCGTAGCAGACCAGGGTCGAGTTGTGCCCGTTGCGCCGGGCTCAGTTGTCCGGCCAGTCGTGCGGCACCGGCGAACCACAGGGTGTTGAACAGTTCCAGCGGATCGCTGAAACCCGGGTCGACCTGTTCGACGCGGGCACCCAGTTGCGCCAGGCGCTCCACTGCCTGGGCCACCACCCGGGCCACCTGTGGATCGACCTTCACGTAGCCGAAATCCGGACTATAGGCGATACGCAGCCCTTTGAGATCAGTGCTCTCAGCTAGCCAGGGGGTGCTGCGTGGTGCTCCGGACAGGCCGTCGCGGCTATCCGGTCGAGCGACGGTTTGCAGCAGCAGTACCGCATCGTCGACGGTGCGGGTCATCGGCCCCAGGTGCGAGAGCAGGGTCATGGCACTGGCCGGCCACTGGGGGACATAACCGAAGGTCGGCTTGATCCCGAAGGTGCCGGTGAAGGCGCAAGGGATGCGAATCGAACCGCCGGCATCGCTGCCCTGGTGCAGCACCCCGAGGTTCAGCGAAGCCGCCGCGGCCGCACCGCCGGAGGAACCGCCGGCGGTCATGCGCGTGTCCCAGGGGTTGCGGGTGATGCCGTAGAGCGGGTTGTCGGTCACACCTTTCCAGCCGAATTCCGGGGTGGTGGTCTTGCCGAGCAGCACCGCGCCGGCGTTGCGCATAAAGGCCGGGAAGGGCGCATCCACTTCCCAGGGGCCGGTGCCAGAAGTGGTTTTCGAACCCTTGCGCGTGGGCATGCCACAGGTCAGGGTCAGGTCCTTGATCGACGCCGGCACACCGTCCAGTGCGCCGCATGGCTGGCCCTTGAGCCAGCGCTGTTCGGAGGCCCGCGCCGCGTCGAGCGCGCCTTGCCGATCAACATGGCAATAGGCGTTGACCTGCGGGTTGAAGCGCTCGATGCGTGCCAGGGCGTCCTCGGTCACCTCCACCGGTGACAGGCGCTTGTCGCGGTAATGGGCCAGTAGCTCGACGCCGCTCATCTCGGCGATTTCGGTAGGTTGCTTCATGCCGCGTGTCCTCCTTGGCCTTGTGCCGCATTGACCATGGCGCGCAACAAGACGGCGCAACCGTCGGCCAGGTCCTGGGGCGCGGCGTTTTCAATTTCGTTGTGGCTGATCCCGCCCTCGCAGGGTACGAAGATCATCCCGGCCGGGCCCAGTTCGGCGACGAAGATCGCGTCGTGTCCGGCACCGCTGACGATGTCCATGTGGCTCAGGCCCAACTGTTCCGCGCCCTGGCGCACGGCGGCGACACAGGCGGGGTCGAAGTCCAGCGGCGGGAAGTCGGCGGTAGGGGCCAGCTCGTAGCTCAGACCGTGCTGCAGACAAGTGTCTTCGATCACCTGGCGCACCTCATCGACCATGGCTTGCAGCTTGTCGGCATGCAAGTGGCGCAGATCGATGGTCATCTGCACTTGGCCTGGAATCACATTGCGCGAGCCAGGGTGCAGGGTCAGGCAGCCGACGGTACCGCAAGCGTGAGGCTGTTGCGCATGGGCGATGCGGTTGACCGCGCTGACGACTTGTGCGGCGCCGACCAGGGCGTCCTTGCGCAGGTGCATCGGCGTCGGCCCGGCATGGGCTTCGACGCCGGTCAGGGTCAGGTCGAACCACTTCTGCCCAAGGCAACCCATGACGACGCCGATGGTGGTCTCACGGTCTTCCAGAACCGGGCCCTGTTCGATGTGTGCCTCGAAATAGGCACCCACCGGATGGCCGAGCACCGGCCGCGACCCGGCATAGCCGATGCGCTGCAACTCACTGCCCACCGACAGCCCGTGTTCATCCTGCTTGCACAGGGTGTCCTCGAGGTCGAACTTACCGGCGAACACTCCCGAGCCCATCATGCACGGCGGGAATCGTGAGCCTTCTTCGTTGGTCCAGACCACCACCTCGATCGGCGCCTCGGTCTGCACGCCGAGGTCATTGAGGGTGCGGATCACCTCGAGTCCGGCCATTACCCCATAGCAGCCGTCGAACTTGCCGCCGGTGGGCTGGGTGTCGATATGGCTACCGGTCATCACCGGTGCTCGCTCGGGGTTTCGTCCGGCACGGCGGGCAAAAATATTACCGATGCCGTCGATGCTGACGGTGCAACCGGCCTCTTCGCACCAGCGTACGAACAGGTCGCGGGCCTGCCGGTCCAGGTCGGTCAGGGCCAGGCGACAGACGCCGCCCTTGGCGGTGGCGCCCAGCTGCGCAAGGTCCATCAGCGATTGCCAGAGACGTTCGCGGTTGATCAGGGGGGCGCTGTTTTGCAACTGGGGTGCAGATACTATCGGGTTGTTCATTTCATCTCTCCCGTCAGGCGCTCAGGGCCAGGTAGCGGTTCTTGATGGTCGGGTCGGCGCGGAAGTCAGCGGCGCTGCCTTCGTAAACCACACGGCCCTGTTCGAGGACGTAATGGCGATCGGCGAGCTTGTCGCAGACCATCAGGTTCTGCTCCACCAGCAGTACCGGCAGCCCATCGTCCTTGATCTTGCGCAGGATCTTCACCAGCTCATCGACGATCACTGGCGCCAGGCCTTCGGTGGGCTCATCGAGGATCAGCAGCTTGGGGTCGTTGAGCAGGGCGCGGGCGATGGCCAGCATTTGCTGTTCGCCGCCGGACAGCGCGTGGCCGGCGTTTTTGCGCCGTTCCTTGAGGCGCGGAAACATGGCGTAGACATCCTCCAGCTGCCAGCGGCTGGTCTTGCGCTGGGCAATACGCAGGTTTTCCTCGACGCTGAGCAAGCGGAAGATGCCTCGGTGTTCCGGCACCAGCGCCAGGCCCTGACGGGCGATCTCGAAGATCTTCTGGCCAACCAGTTGCTGACCATTGAAACGGATCTGTCCCTGGCGTGGGCAAATGATCCCCAGGATGCTGCGCAGGGTCGTGGTCTTGCCCGCACCGTTGCGTCCCAGCAGGGTCACCAGTTCACCGGCGTTGACCTGCAGCGAGACGCCTTCGAGGACGTGGCTCTTGTCATAGTAGGAATGGATATTCTCGACGGTCAGCATCAGGCGGCTTCTCCCAGGTAGGCGATACGCACGCGCTCATCGGCGCGGACGAATTCCGGTGTGCCCTCGACCAGGATCTGGCCGTGGCTCATGACGGTGATGCGTTGGCTGATGGACATGACGATGCTCATGTTGTGCTCGATCAGCAACACCGTGTGATCGCGGCCCAGGTCGCTGATCAGTTGAGTCATGATCGGGATGTCATCGATGCCCATGCCTGAGGTGGGCTCATCGAGCATCAGCAACTTTGGCTTGGAGCAGATCGACATGCCGACTTCCAGCACCCGCTGCTGGCCGTGGGACAATTCGCCGGCGAGGGTGTCGGCGCGGGTTGTCAGCTGCAGGCGTTCGAGTACCTGATCAGCCATTTCCAGGTGTTCGCGGCGACTGTCGACGTGACGCCAGAAGTTCAGCGCCGCCAGCCCATCGCGACCCTGGGCGGCCAGGCGCAGGTTTTCCCGCACGCTGAGGTTCTGGAACAGGCTGGTCAACTGGAACGAGCGAGCCATGCCCAGGCCGACCCGGCCGTGCGCCGGTTTCTTGATGATGTTTTTACCGTTGAACAGGATGGCCCCGGCGGTGGCCTGGCGTTCACCGGTCAGGCAATGGAACAGGCTGGTCTTGCCGGCGCCGTTGGGGCCGATGATGGTGTGGATGGTGCCGGCCTCGACCTTCAGGTTGACGCCATTGACCGCGCGGAAGGCGCCATAGGCCAGTTCCAGGTCGCGGGTTTCCAGCAGGTACTGAGGGTTGGTCATGACAGTTTCTCCTCGGTCGGCACGGCCGTCTTGCGTTGCCCCTTGAGGCGTTCGAACAGACTCGACAGCCCGCCCCACAACCCGCCGCGCATGAACACCACTACCAGGATCAGGATGATTCCCAAGAGCATCAGCCAGCGTGGCCAGAGATCGGAGAGGAACTCGCCGAGCAGGACGATGGAGCCGGCGCCCAGCAAGGAGCCGAACAGCGAACCGGTGCCGCCGACGATGGTCATGATCAGGATGTTTTCCGACATCGCCAGGTCAATGTTCGACAGCGGTACGAAATGCAGGAGCATGGCGTACAGCGCCCCGGCGATCCCGGTCACTGCGCCAGACAACATGAACACCAGGATCTTGAAGTGGCGGGTGTCGTAGCCGATGGCGGCGGCGCGGGTTTCGTTCTCGCGGATCGCCATCAGCGTGCTGCCGAAGGGCGAGGCAATCACCCGACGGGCGCCGATGAAGATCAGCAGGAACAGTACCGCGACGAACCCGTAGAAGTAACGGGCATCGCTCAGCGACAGCAGCACCGTGTCGCCGATGCGGATTTCCGGACGCGGCACGCTGAGCAGGCCGTTGTCGCCGCCGGTCCAGTCGCTCAGGGTGTAGGCGATGAAGTAGGCCATCTGGCTGAACGCCAGGGTCAGCATCACGAAATAGATGCCGGTGCGACGAATCGCCAGGGCACCTACCAGTAACGCCAGCACTGCGCCGGCCAATGCGGCACCGAGCAGGGCGCTTATCAACCCCAGTTCCAGGTGGATCATCAACAACGCGGCGCAGTAGGCGCCCGCACCGAAGAAGATGCCCTGGCCGAATGACAGCAGCCCGGTGTAGCCCAGCAGCAGGTTACAGGCCAGCGCCGCCAGGGCGAAAATCAGGATTTCCGTGGCCAGGGTCGCCGATGGCAGCACCAGCGGCAGGCCAATCAATACCGCAATCACCAACAGCAGCATGGAGCGCGACTGAGTCTTGGCAAAGGGCAGGGGGTTTTTTTCGCTCATGATCATGCTCTCCCGAACAGGCCGTAGGGACGGACCAGAATGACCGCCGCCATGGCGCCGTAAATCATCAGGCTGGCGCCTTGGGGCCAGATGGTGGTCATCAGGCTTTGCACCACCCCGACCAGCAAACCGCCGACCAGCGCACCGCTGAAGGAACCCATGCCGCCGATCACCACCACCACGAACGCGACCCCGAGAATCTCCGGGCCGACAAAGGGTTGGGCGCCGCGCAAGGGCGCAAACAGCACACCGGCGATACCCGCCAGGGCGACACCGAGGGCGAAGGTCATGGAGAACAACCGGAAGATGTTGGTGCCCAGCAGCGACACCGTTTCAGTGCTTTCACTGCCGGCCCGTACCAACGCACCGAAACGCGTGCATTCCAACAGCAGCCACAATGTCAGCCCGATCAATCCGGAAAAGACGATCAGGAACAACCGGTAGTAGGGGTACACGAAGTCGCCGATGATCAACACGCCGCGCAGCAGTTCCGGCACCGCCACGCTCTTGCCCACCGGGCCCCAGATCAGCACGCTGGCTTCCTGGATAATCAGCGCGATGCCAAGGGTCACCAGGATCTGGAAGGTGTGGGGTAGGTGGTAGATCCTCTGGATCAATAATCGCTCGATGGCCCAGGCCAGGGCGGCTACCACCAACGGCGCCAGGAGCAGTGCCAGCCAGAAGCTTCCGCTCAGGCTGACGACGGTGTAGCAGATGTAGGCGCCGAGCACGAAAAACGCGCCGTGGGCGAAGTTGACGAAGTTCAGCAGACCGAAAATGATCGTCAAGCCGACGGCGATCAGGAAATAGATCATCCCCAGGCCAAGGCCATTGAGGATCTGGAACAGGTAAAGATTGAGCATGCAGGTACCCTCTGCAGGAGGCCGGCCGACTTAGGCGTCACCCGGCCCGCTGCCTGCGGCAAGCGGTAGAAAGGTTTCTCGAGTCAGCCCAGGACGCAGCCGGTCGCGTCTGCCGGCGGGAACGAGCGGCCGGAACTGACGACCTGCGCCAGGTCATCCTTGTCGCGCATGTCGGCGGTGGCCTTGCCCACTAACAGGTAGTAATCCTTGATCACCTGATGATCGCCGGCGCGGATCGACTCCTGGCCAGTCGGGCCTTCGTAGCTCAAGCCTTGCATGGCCTTGGCCACGGTAGGGCCGTCGAAGCTGCCGGTGGTGATGATGCTTTCGAGCATGATTTTGGTGCCGATGTAATCGGCCGCCAGCGGGTAGGTGGGATTGATCCCGTATTTAGCCTGGGTGATCTTCACCAGCTCGCGGTTGAGCGGGGTATCGACCTGGTGCCAGTACTGGGCGCCGAGGTAGACGCCTTCGAGCACGTCGCTGCCCAGCTCCTGGAATTGGTCGAGCCCGGCGGACCACACCAGCAGCACTTTCATGCGCTCCTTGATGCCGAAATTCACTGCCTGGCGCAGGGCGTTGGAGGACTGGCTGCCGAAGTTGAGCAGCACCAGCACGTCAGGTTGCGCGGCGATGGCGTTGGTCAGGTAGCCAGAAAATTCCTGCTCCTGCAACGAGTGATAGCTGTTGCCGATGTGTTCGATGCCATGCTCGGCGCACACTTGCTTCGCACCGGCGAGCAGCGCTTCGCCGAACACGTACTGCGGGGTGATGGTGTACCAGCGTTTGGCGTTGGGCAGCAGCTTGATCAGCGGCACCATGGTTTCGCGAATGGCGCCGTAGGTCGGCACCGACCAGCGAAAGGTCGAGGCATTGCAGTCCTTGCCGGTGACCTCATCGGCACCCACCGGCGTCATGAACACACCGCCAACCTTGCCCACTTCCTTGGCCACCGCCAGTGCCGAAGACGATAGGGTACAACCCTGGAAAAATCGCGCGCCATCCTGGGCGATCGCTTCCTGGACTTTGCGCACTGCCTTGCCCGCGTTGCCTTCGGTGTCGATTACCTTGTAGTTCAGCGGTCGGCCGAGCAAAGTCGGATGTTGTTCTACCGCCAGGCGCGAGCCCATGTCGGCGAATTTGCCGTAACTGGCGAAGGCGCCGGACATCGATTTGAGCCCATAAAAGGTAAAGGGCTCGGCGGCAAACGCATGACGTACACCCAGCGGAAGGCTGAGGGCTCCGGCAACGGTCAGACTGGCTTTCAACAACGTACGACGCTGCATGGGGTAACTCCCTGGTTTAATTATTGGCAGGAGTGGCAATGGCAAAACGGCGCAACACGGCCTGTGGGCAGGCCTTTTATTGGAGGTCGGAGCGGACTTCAGTGGGTGTGATCGAACTCCAGTAAAAAGTGGCGGGTGACTTCCCCTTCGAGGGCACTCATGTGGTGCTCGGCATCGCACATGTGTTCATGCATCAATTGCCGCACGCTACTTTCGTCCTCGGCTTGCAAGGCGTTCAGCAGGCGTTTGTGGTAGTCGAGGTTGGCCGCGTCGAACTGCTTGCGCTTGGGTTTGTAGGCTTTTTTCAACACCACCAGATCGCGCAGCAGGTCGTTGAGAAACTGCGCCATGAACGCGAGCAACGGGTTGGGACAGGCACGGGCCAGCAGGTTGTGAAACTCCAGTTCCGCCAGGCGCTGTTCGCGCTGGCCGGCTTCGCTGTCTTCCGGTGCGCTGCAGAAATCGACGTTGTCTTGCAGGGCTTTGAAGTCAGTCGCGCTGAGGCGGCCGATCACCGATACCGCCAGTTCGACCTCGATGACCTTGCGCAGTTGGTACACCTGCTCGCCGTCCAGGTGCTGGAAGTGCAGGTAGTTGCGCAAGGCGCGGCTGGCCGGTTCGGTGCCGGCTTCATTCAGGTACGCACCGCCGCTTGGGCCGGTGCGGGTGTTGACCAGGCCTTCGACCTCAAGGGCCTTGAGCGCTTCACGCGCCGAGCCCTTGGAGCACTGGAAGCTTTCCATCAGCTCGCGCTCGGTGGGCAAACGGTCGCCAGGGCGCAGCGCATCGGTGACGATGGAGCGCTTGACCGACTCGACAATCACATCGGAAAGCTTCTGGCGTTTGCGGCGGATCGGGCGACTGAGCATGCTGTTCTATTGATCCTATTAATGCGTATAAATAGTACTTAATAGGACAGGGACTGATGCGTCAACCGCCCAAGGGACGAGGTGTCGCTTTCGGTGTGCAAGGGTCGTAATCAGATCCAGGCACTCAAGATTTTTCCGCCAGCGTGCGAACCGTCTTGCGCTGTCGCAAGCGGCACTGACTGCCGTTGATTGTTCTTCTGACAAGTTACACAGATGGGTCTGGTTCGTTTATTTAATTCCAGTAAGTTGTGGGTAATGCTCGTTAAGACGGTATAAAACACAGTATCAGGGGATTACAATCCTTGATCGGGTTGAGCGTTAACTCTATAATTTTGGGTGTTAGTGGCGTAAATTGCCAAGGAACACCCATTATGTTGGATTTAAGCTTCAGCACGCCGAGTGAGATCGTCAAGCAAATTTGTGAGCGCCTTCGCACCGAGCGGCTGGCTCTGCAGATGACCCAGGCCGATGTGGCCGGGCGCGCAGGGATCGGGACCAACACCGTGTCCAATCTGGAAGCCGGGCGCAATGTCGGGTTCGAGAATGTGGCCCGCGTGGCCATGGTCCTTGGGCGAAGCAAGGAACTCGAAGAATTGTTCCTGCCAAAGCTGGACAGCCTTGAAGACATTCGTCGCTATGAAAACAGCGCCAAGCGTCATCGTGCCAAGAGGAGGCCCGATAATGCTTGAACAGGTCGACGTCTACTACGAAGGCTGGGGGGAACGTTGGCTGTGGGGCACGCTTGTGTCTACGACAGCCATTACCGGTCGCCCACAGATTGTGTTTGAGTACAGCAATGAAGCGAAAAGTAGAGGCCTGGAGCTGTCGTGCTACACACTCGCTTTGGAGGGACCCCGGTTACGCAGGGAGTTCCCGCCCCATCAGTTGAACCTGCCAGGGCCTGTCTATGACGCCTTGCCTGATGGTTGGGGCATGTTGCTGATGGACCGGTTGTTCAGGCGCCGCAGCCTCAACACCGCGCGCATAGGGCCTCTGGAGCGGCTGGCCTACATCGGCAACAATGCCATGGGGGCCATGTCGTTCGAACCCGTGGCACCCGAGGGGCAGGCGCCGCAAGTGCATATCTCCCTCGACCTGCTCGCAGCCGAGGTGCAAGACGTGCTCAATGGTGCAGGCGGGGAGTTTCTGCAAACATTGCTGCTGGTGGGGGGCTCTCCTCAAGGCGCCAGGCCAAAGGCCTTGGTCTATCGCGATGCTCGAACCGGATCCTTTACCACGGCTGTCAAGCCTGGCTTCGAAGCCTGGCTGATCAAGTTCCCGGCCAAAGGAGAACATCCCGAGGTCTGTGCAATCGAAATGGTCTATGCCGAGTGCTTGCGCTTGTGCGGTATCCAGACTCCGGACACGCAGTATTTCAGTCTGCCCAACGGCCTCGCAGCCTTCGCAAGTAAACGCTTTGATCGAATGAACGGTCAGCGCGTGCCCATGCAAAGTCTCGCAGCGTTTACCGGTGCCGATTATCAATCACCGGGTGTCCTGGACTACGTCAACTTCTTGCGTGCGACCCAGATGTGCACCAATGACGTTCGAGAGAAAGCCATCGCGTTCGAGCGTGCAGTGTTCAACATCGCGTTCAACAACCGGGACGACCACCCGAAGAATTTCTCCTACCTGATGTCGGCAACTGGCGAGTGGAAGCTGGCGCCGGCCTACGACGTTACCTTCTGCGAGGGGCCGGGCGGGTACCACCAGATGGATGTGATGGGCGAGGCCTTGGCGATCGACCGCAAGGCCCTGCTCAGGCTTGCGGATGAAGCCGAGGTTTCTGAGGCGATGGCAGGCGTCATCATTGACAGAGTTTGCGGCGTGGCCAGCCGGTTTGGAGCCATGGCCGAGAATCTTTACCCACAAGTGATCACCCAAGACACCCTTCACCTCATTCAAAGCCGAATCGACGATAACATCGTGCTGCTTCGCTGAAGGTCAGATCAATGGCTCATGTGCCGGGTCACGGCGAACCGATTGAGAAATCCATGGGTGACGAAAACGAGTGTCAGGGTCAGTACGACCGAGACCGATACGGAAGTGAGCCTATAAAAGATATCGAACATGATGTCGTGGGAGGGCGTCAGGTATTGGCCGAACAGAATGGCCAGTGTGGTGATCGCACCAAAGCCTATCCCCGGCAACCCTTTTTCCATGGAATGCCAACGGGCGCAAACCATCAGGGCTATCCAGAACATCACCAGCACCAGGGGCAGGATGTCGTGATGGTTGTAGAGCAGCAACTGCATGATAAAGCCCACGGCGCAGCCCATGAGCGTGCCTATCGCACGAATCCGCCCGGCGAAATGCGCGCCTTTCCAATGCATGGGAAACAGGATGAGGATGCTTGCCACTTGTGCGGACAATGAGTCTTTCAAATCCAGGCATTGAAAGGCGACAAACGACGCGGTAGCGACCGTTGCCCCCAGCAGGGCTTCATGGCGCTGGCTGGGAAGGTCTTTCTCTACCGGTTGCCTGGGGCTGCGGGGTGCGGCATCTGGAAACAGGTAAAACATCAGGCCGGCGATCCCCGCCGAGAGCCAGATTGCCGCGCCATTGCACCACAGCAGATCGATGACATCGGTTTGCGGATAGCTGGAAAAATGCAACAGAATCGAGAGGAACACCGCGCTCAGGGCGCTGAAGAAAAACAACGGGCCCCGCGCCATCAGCGCAAAGCGATAGAGGAACAACAGGAAGACGATGGGCACCGCCAACACCGGTCGATCACCGAACAGCCCGTAGAGCACCCCGACCTCCACGCTGACGACCACGCCCTGTGCCAGGAACTGGCGCACCAGATGGGCATTCAAGGTCGGGACCAGGCCCAGGACCAACATCGGGTAGACGCAAAAAAAAGCGCCGTACTCCAGGTTGAACACCTTGCAGATAAACAGCCCCAACGTTCCACCGCCGGCAATGCGCAGGCATTGGCGCAGGTCGTTTTCGCTCAATCGATGGGGGCCGGACTCAGTAGACATAATGGATAAGGCTGACGAGGCGGATTTGCAGCGCACCCATGAGGCGCGCCACTGCGTTGTCGCTGGAAAACAGCTGCACGGTTGCCTTCGCACCCGAAGGTAACATGGGCGGAAGATCGGTATTGAACACCAAGTGAATGCGTTGGCGTTGCGCATCCCTTACCCATCGATCCGATTGCAGGGGGGCGGCCAGATCGCCATTTGCGTCGATCTGTCCCTCTTTCACCCCCGACTCCAGGTGGCTGACTTTTGCCGCGAAAATTTCCCCTGGGCGGGCATCGAACACCACTGAGGCCGTTGTGCCTGGCTGGGCATAACGCAACGCCTTTTCCCTGAAGTCAGCCGTGACATCGGCATTGTCTTCCACCAGCGCCATGACGGATGCCCCGGCCTGGAGGTAGGCCCCGGGACTGAGCTGCAAGTTGCCGACGACGCCGGCACGTTCAGCCCGGATTTCGCTGTAGTCCAGTTGCAGCCGGGCCTGCTCCAGGGCGTTTTGTGCCTGGCGGACGTGAACATTGTCGTCGCCGGGCCCGCCTCTGCGTGCCCTGATTTCCTCGATGGTGCTGGACGCGGCCCTCACTTGCGACTGGGCAATCGTCAGGCTGGCATTGATCTGATCCCGCAATTGGGTAGAGACGAAGTTTCGGTCATGCAAGGTTCGAATGCGAGCCGCCTGCGCCGCCAACTCCTGAACCTTGGCCTTGGCGGCTGACAAGTCGGCCTGTGCGGCGCCGAGATTGGCATCACGCTCGGAATAATCCTGGCGGGCGCGCTCGATCATCAGCTGCGCTTCCTTGACCTTTAAAACAAAAGGGCGGGGATCGAGCCGGAACAGCAACTGCCCGGCCTCGACATGCTGATTGTTGGTCACGGTCACGTCGATCACCTGACCAGACACGCGAGGCGCGATACGCACCACGGAACGGGTCAGTTGCGCCTGGGGTGTGAGCGGCATGTACAGGTCTGCTGCGAGGAAATAGACGAACAGAGCGGTCAACATCAAAATGGCAAAACGCACGTGACGGGCAAATCGTTGGTCTGGGGTCATGGAAACTTGCATAAAGCGTTCATGGGCAATCCGTCAGTGGATGGTCGAGCCGGTCTCGTCGCTTGATTCAACTGCGCCGAGCGGCCACGAGAGCATCAAGCATGAAACGAGCAGAAGAGGGCATGGCGACGGATGTTACCCAGTGAAGGCAAAACGGCAATATTGAAAATCCTGATAGTCCCAATCCATGCAAGCGATAGTCTGGGCTTCGTACACGCGGATAGTCTGGCGCCCTGAAGTTGGCGACGAGCCAGGGCCAGACGCGTTGCTGGCCCCTGCTCCGATGCTGGCCGACCAGGTACAGATCCCGGGGAATCTGGCCACCAGCGTGATCCCGGCTTACTTCGTTCCTGCACCGATCTGCCAGACATAGGGCGGTTCGGTGCCGTTGATTTCCCAGTCACCGATGATGCGTTCCTTGTAGATCAGCGGGTTGTGTGAGGCCGCGGTGCGTGCATTGCGCCAGTGCCGATCGAAGGCCTTGCCGGTGCTGGTGGCCGAGGCGCTGAGGGCGTTGAACAGCTCACTGGTGGCGCGCAGCACTAGATCGGCGATCACCACTTGGGCCTGTGCCGATTCCAGTTCGGCGGCGATGTTGGCTTCGCGTTCGGCGATCTCGTCCTGGACGAAGCGGCTTTCGTATGCCACCTGCAAGGCGCTCGCCGCGCGCAGGGTGGTGGCGTGTGCGGCGTAGACCTGCGCCGACGCCTTGCCCACCACTTGCTGCACCTGGACGTCCTGGCTGACGTGGCTGGCATTGCCGGTGCTGAAGATCCGCGTACGCGTTCGCACTTCTTCAGTGATGTCGTTGACCGCGGCGCGGCCGGCACCGGTCTGGACCGCCAACAGCACCAGTTGATAGAAGGCCGTCTGGTATTTGAAACGGGTGGCGAAGTCCAGCAGGTTCTCGGGCTCGACCACCGCGTTCACGAACACCGAGGTGCCGCTGCCGGTGGTGCGTTGGCCAAAGCCATCCCAGTCGTCGCTCTGGGTGATGCCCGGTTGCTGCACGCGAACGGCGGCAATCACGTCGGCGCCGGTGTCATCGCGCTGGGCATAGAGGTCGATCCAGTCGGCGAAAATGCTGCCGGTGCTGTAATACTTGGCGCCGTTGACCACCCAGTGTTCACCCAGGCGCGAGACACGGGTGCCGACCTGGCCGACCTTACGCTGCCGACTTCGGTCCAGGCGTTGCCCACCAGGTCACCCTCGACGAATCGCTTGAACCAGGTGTCCTGCGGCGCGTCGGCCTGCGCATTGAGGCGGTCTTCGACAAAGGCAAAGTGCCCGCGCAACGCCTGCGGCAAGTTGGAATCGGCGGCGGCCAGTTCGATCAGCAACTCAAACAATTGGGGCAGGGAAGCGCCAGCGCCACCGTATTGCACCGGCACGCGTACGGCGCCAAAGCCGGCTTCCTTCAGCCATTTCACTTGTTCAAAGGGCAGGCTGCGGCTTTGCTCGCGCTCCAGTGCGCCGGCGGCAATGCGGGCAAAGATCGGCCGGAAGCGCGCGGCCAGGGCCTGGTAGTCGGTACCGCTGGATAGGGGGTACGGCAGGTGTTGTTGCTGGGCAGTCATGGTGCAGCTCCTTATGAAGGCAAGAGAAGCAACAGAGCAGTCGATCTGTTGCGTACTGCTGTCAGTGCACAGGTCGTGCCTGGCGCGGCATCGCCCGTTTTTCCGGGCGCGCGCGGGCGTGGACGACGCTCGCGCCTGTCGCCTGCCGGGCAACTTGTTGAAGCGTTGACCGCCGGGCAACAGTGGCCGAGGCGCGCTGCGTCGGCCGCACCTGGAGGCAACTGTTGTGCGCGCAACAGTTGATCAACAGCCTGTCCGGCAAGCGACACTGCGAAAATTCAAAAAAAGTTAATAACTCTTTGATTTATATCTATTTATTGAAGTGGCACGGTTGCTGCTCTATTCCTTGTGCAGGTGCCGCGGTGGCCTCTGCCAGCATGAGGACGGGCAATGAGCAACACACTGAAAGTCGTCGCGGTATCCGGGAGCGTGCAGCGGCCGACGCGCACCCTGGTGCTGCTCAAGGCGCTGGTCGCTGGCCTGGCGCAACAGTTGCCGATCGAACTGCACCTGATCGAGTTGTCCGAAGTCGGCCCGCAGTTCGCCGGGGTACTGCGCCGTGAAGACTTGCCTGCGGCGGTCGAAGCCGATCTGCAGGCCATTGAAACGGCCGACCTGCTGATCGCGGCCAGCCCGGTGTACCGCGCCTCCTACACCGGCCTGTTCAAGCACCTGTTCGACTTCGTTCACCACCAGGCGTTGAACAACGTGCCGGTGTTGCTGGCGGCCACCGGTGGCTCGGATCGCCATGCGCTGATCATCGATCACCAGTTGCGCCCGCTGTTCGGCTTTTTCCAGGCCCTGAGCTTGCCTGTCGGTGTTTATGCCGCCGAGGCCGATTTCACCGATTACCGGATCACCAGCCCGCAGTTGCTCGAACGCATCGAGCGCGCTGTCGAGTCGGCGGTCCTGAGTCTCCATCCGACTGTCCAACCGGCCGCCAGCGCCGCCTGACGAGTCCGGTCGACCCTCACTTCAACGAATCAATGGAGTACATGCAATGAGTCAGGACAACATCAAGTTTGCCTATTGGGTGCCCAACGTCAGCGGCGGCCTCGTGATCAGCAAGATCGAACAGCGCACCAGCTGGGACATCGATTACAACCGCAAGCTGGCGCAGATCGCCGAGAAGGCCGGCTTCGAATACGCCTTGTCACAGATCCGCTTCACCGCCGGTTACGGTGCCGAAAACCAGCATGAATCGGTGACCATCAGCCACGCACTGTTGGCCGCCACCGAGAAGCTCAAGGTGATCGCCGCCATCCTGCCCGGGCCCTGGAGTCCAGTGCTGGCGGCCAAACAGTTGGCCACCATCGACCAGTTCACCAACGGACGCGTCGCGGTGAATATCGTCTCGGGCTGGTTCAAGGGCGAGTTCCGGGCCATTGGCGAGCCGTGGCTGGACCACGATGAGCGCTATCGCCGCTCGGAAGAATTCATCCAGGCGCTCAAGGGCATCTGGACCCAGGACAATTTCAGTTTTCATGGCGATTTCTATCGCTTCCATGACTACACCCTCAAACCCAAGCCCCTGCAGCAACCGCACCCGGAAATCTTCCAGGGTGGCAGCTCGCGCGCGGCGCGGGACATGGCTTCGCGGGTGTCCGATTGGTACTTCACCAACGGCAACAGCGTCGAAGGCATCAAGGCGCAGGTCGACGATATTCGGGCCAAGGCCGCGATCAATGGCCACTCGGTGAAAGTCGGGGTAAACGCCTTTGTCATTGCCCGGGAAACCGAGGCCGAGGCCCGCGCGGTCTTGCAGGAGATTATCGCCAAGGCCGATCCGGATGCCGTCAACGGTTTCGGCAGCGAGGCGAAGAACGCCGGCGCCTCAAGCCCCGAAGGCGACGGCAATTGGGCCAAGTCCACCTTCGAGGACCTGGTGCAGTACAACGATGGCTTCAAGACCAACCTGATCGGTACGCCGCAGCAGATAGCCGAACGCATCGTCGCCCTCAAGGCGGTGGGCGTGGACCTGGTGCTCAGTGGTTTCCTGCATTTTCACGAAGAAGTGGAGTACTTCGGCCGCAAGGTGTTGCCGCTGGTCCGTGAGCTGGAGCGCGAGGCGGTCGCGGCCAAGACTGCGGCACTCGCCTGAAGGACGGGAACGGACATGGCGACATTCACCGATAACCCGCAACCCGGCACCTTGCCCCAGTGGCTGCAACAGCAGGCACGCCAGCAAGGCATGGGTATCGCCCTGCGCCATAAGCGTCTGGGGGTGTGGCAGCTGCGCACCTGGGGCCAGCTGGCCGCTGAGGTTGAACAGCTGGCAGCGGCGTTGCAGGTGCGTGGTTTTGTGCCAGGCGCAAGCTTGGTGATTGTCAGCCGGCCGCGGCCGGAGGCGTTGATTGCCGCCCTGGCGGCACAGTGGTTGGGGGGCGTGGCCGTGCTGTTGGACCCGCTGGAGGCTGCGGCCTCGCAGGTGACGCTGTTGCGTGAGTTGCACGGCGAGTGGGTGTTCGCCGAAGGCCACGAAGAGATTCAGCGCCTGCGCGCCGCCGGACTGGCGCCAAGACTGCTGATTTACGCCGACGGCCGCGGCCTGGCGCAGGTGAGCCAGGCCGGTGACACCCTGGCGTTCGCGCAACTGCAGCAGCAGCGCAGCGATCACCGCCCCGAACTCCAGGCCCGAGCCGAGCGCACAGCCTTCGCCTTCTACCGTTTGGGCGCGGGGCAGCGCATCGAGCAGCAACGTATCAGCCACGCCGAGTTGCTGCAGGATGGCCGGCGCCTGGTACACAGCGAGCAGTTGGGGCGGCAGGATGAGGCCCTGGCGGCGCGAGCGTTTGCCGCGGGTGGTCACGCGCGCTATTTGTTGGCGCCCTGGTTGATGGCCGGCTTTCGCCTGAATTTTCCGGAGAACCTGGCGACGCGCGACCAGGACCGTCGCGAGCTGGGCCCGACGCTGGTGGCCGGCACCCGGGCCACCTATGAGCGCCTGCATGCCCAGGTCCTGGCTCGCTTGCCGGCGCCAGGTAGCTGGCGCCGGCGCCTGGTGGAGTGGGCGCTGGTGGAGCATCCCGGTGCGCTGCAACGGCATCTGGGGTACTGGCTGATCCGCCGACCTTTGCGCGATGTCCTCGGCTTTTCCCGCACCCGTGCGCCGTTGCTGGTGGGCGAGGCATTGGCGCCGCCGACCCTGGCGTTTTTCCGGGCGTTGGCGATTGAAGTGCGCACCTGGCCGGATCCGGCGCAGTGGCACCGTCCCGTGCCTTGGCCAGCCCCGCTGGTCAACGGCTGGATCGAAGACAACACGCAACCGGCCTGACGAGGACATGACGCATGACACAGACACAGGCAAAGGCGACACAGGTTGAACATCTGCTGGAGCTGGAAAACATTGGCGTGTCGTTCAAGGGCGTCAACGCGGTGACCGACATCAGCTTTGCCGTGGTCACCGGGGAGATCTGCGCCTTGATCGGCCCCAATGGCGCGGGTAAAAGCTCACTGCTGAATGTGATCAACGGCGTGTACCAGGCCCAGGAAGGGCGCATTCGCTTTGCCGGGCAAGAGCACCGGCGCATGCGCCCGCATGATGTGGCGGTGCGCGGCATTGCCCGCACCTTTCAGAACATCGCCTTGTTCAAAGGCATGAGTGTGCTCGACAACGTGCTGACCGGACGCACCCTCAAGCGTCGCAGCAACTGGATCGAACAGGCCCTGCGCATCGGCCGCGCTGCGGGTGAAGACGACCGCCAGCGTGAGGCCGCCGAACGGGTCATCGAGTTTCTGCACCTCCAGCCCTGGCGCGACACCCTGGTCGGCAAGCTGCCGTATGGCTTGCAGAAACGGGTGGAACTGGCCCGCGCCTTGGCCGCGGAACCGCGCTTGCTGCTGCTGGATGAACCCATGGCCGGGATGAATGCCGACGAGAAGCAGCAGATGAGCCGGTTCATCGTCGACATCAACCGTGAGCTGGGTACCACAGTGGTGCTGATCGAGCACGACATCGGCGTGGTCATGGGCATCAGCGATCACGTGGTGGTGCTCGACTACGGCCGCAAGATCGGTGACGGCCCGCCCGATGAGGTGCGGCAAAGCCCCGAGGTGATCGCCGCCTACCTCGGCACGCGCCATTAACCCTTGAATCAACAACGCCGCCCGCGCTCGGGTGGCCGGGGGCTCTTTGCCCGCAAAACAGGAAGGCTCATGGAATTTTTCTTCGAGGTGTTGATCGGTGGGCTGCTGGCCGGGGTGATGTACGCCTTGGTGGCCATCGGCTTTGTCCTGATCTACAAGGCGTCCGGCGTCTTCAACTTCGCCCAGGGCGCCATGGTGCTGTTTTCGGCGCTGACGTTTGTCAGCCTGCTGGAGCGCGGGGTGCCGTTCTGGCTGGCTTTTGGCATCAGCCTGACGGCGATGGTGCTGCTGGCGGTGGCGGTGGAGCGGGTGGTGTTGCGCCCGCTGGTCAACCGTCCACCGATCACCTTGTTCATGGCCACCCTCGGCTTGTCCTACGTGATCGAAGGGTTCGCCCAGGCGCTGTGGGGCGCCCAGGTGCATGGCCTGGAACTGGGCATCAGTGACGAACCCCTGGAACTGGGCGGCATGCTGCTGTCGCAGTTCGATATTTTTGCCGCCGTGACCGCGGCGGTCCTGGTGTTGGCCCTGTCGCTGCTGTTCAACAAGACCCGAATCGGTTTGTCGTTGCGCGCCGTGGCCGACGACCCGCTGGCGGCGTTGGCCGTGGGCATCCGCCTGCAACGGGTCTGGGTGTTGGTGTGGGCGGTGGCCGGGTTCGTCGGACTGGTGGCCGGCCTGCTCTGGGGCGCGCGACTGGGGGTGCAGTTTTCATTGTCACTGGTGGTGCTCAAGGCCTTGCCGGTGCTGATCATCGGCGGCTTCACCTCGATCAGTGGGGCGATTGTCGGCGGCTTGATCATCGGCGCCTCGGAGAAGCTGGCCGAGGTGTACCTGGGCCCCGTCATCGGCGGCGGCATCGAGAACTGGTTTCCCTATGTGCTGGCGCTGCTGTTCCTGCTGGTGAGGCCGGCCGGGCTATTTGGCGAACGTGCGATCGAGCGGGTTTAAGGAGAGGCGTATGTTTTATCAAGAAGCCGGTCAGTTCAGTACTCGCTATGCCCAGGACCGCCGGGTGTTTCGCCTGCGTCAGGACCGTTACGGCCTGGTTGCCTTGCTGCTGTTGGCCTTTGTCGGCGTGCCGTACCTGGGCAACGACTATTGGTTCAGTGCCATTCTGATTCCATTTCTGGTGCTGTCGCTGGCCGGGCTGGGGCTGAACCTGCTGACCGGCTATGCCGGGCAGTTGTCGCTGGGCTCGGCAGCCTTCATGGCGGTGGGCGCCTTTGCCACTTACAACGTGGAACTGCGGGTGCCGGGCTCGCCGTTGTTGCTCAGCATGGCATTGGGCGGGGGAGTGGCTGCGCTGGTGGCGGTGCTGTTCGGTCTGCCCAGCCTGCGGATCAAGGGTTTCTATCTGCTGGTGTCGACCCTCGCCGCGCAGTTCTTTGTGACCTGGGCGCTGACGCGCTTCAGCTGGTTCTCCAACAACAGCGCTTCGGGGGTGATCAGTGCACCGCGCCTGGAGATTCTGGGTGTGGATCTGAGCTCGCCGGTGGGGCGTTACCTGCTGACACTGGGCGTGGTAGTGACGTTGTTCTGGCTGGGCAAAAACCTGGTGCGCAGTGAACTGGGGCGCAACTGGATGGCGGTGCGTGACAGGGACACGGCCGCTGCCGTGATGGGCATTGCATTGCTCAAGACCAAGCTGCTGGCGTTTGCCATCAGCGGCTTCTTTCTCGGGGTGGCCGGAGCGCTGTGGGCCTTCACTTACCTGGGCACCGTGGAGCCCCACGGTTTCGATCTGAATCGGTCCTTCCAGATCCTGTTCATCATCATTATCGGTGGCCTGGGCAGCATCCTCGGCAACTTCCTGGGCGCGGCGTTCATGGTGCTGTTTCCGGTGCTGCTGTCGAATCTGGTGGCTTTGTTGCCGGCCGGGCTGATCGATGCCGGGCAGATGGAAAACCTGCAGAAGATGGCATTCGGCGCCCTGATCATCGTGTTCCTGGTCAAGGAACCCGAGGGCCTGGCGCGCCTTTGGAAAACGTTTCGCGAGCAGGCCAGGGTGTGGCCGCTGCGCTACTGAACAAACCGGCGCAGGCCTGGACTGCGCTTCGATCCTCCTGCGGCACACGCGATTGAATCATTGATAAGGAACATACCGATGTCCAAACGAGCTCTACTCAGTGGCCTGGCGCTGGCAATCAGCCTGAGCGCCGCCCTTACCGCGCAGGCGGATAACGAACAGTACTTCCCGCTGCAGAGCTATCGGGTCGGTCCTTATGCCGCCGGGGGTACCGGTTTCTTCGGTGGTTTCATCGACTACCTCAAGTACGTCAATGCCAAGGGTGGGGTCAATGGCGTCAAGCTGACCTGGAGCGAGTGCGAAACCGAATACGTAGTCGAGAAGGGCGTGGAGTGCTACGAGCGCTTGAAAAAAGGCCTTAATGGCGCACCTTCCGCAGCGACCAATCCGCTGTCGGTGGGCATTGCCTACGCCACCCTGGAGCGCTCGACCGCAGACAAACTGCCGCTGATTACCATCAACCATGGCCGTACCGATTCCACCGACGGCAGCGTGTTCCCCTACGCCTTCCCCTTGCAGTTGAATCCGTATTCCGAGGTGTCGGCGATCATCAACTACATCGGCCAGCAAGCCGGCGGCCTCGACCAGCTCAAGGGCAAGAAGATCGTCACCCTGTACCACGGCTCGCCTTACGGGAAGGAAACCAATGAGGTGTTGCAGACCCTGGCCGACAAGTACGGGTTCAAGCTGACCCTGCTGGAAGTGCCCCATCCAGGCAACGAGCAGCAGTCGCAATGGCTCAACATCCGCCGGGAAAAACCCGACTGGGTGATTCTGCGCGGCTGGGGCGTCATGAACCCGGTGGCGCTGAAAACCGCGCAGAAAGTCGGCTTCCCGGCGGATCACATCATTGGCAACATCTGGAGCAACTCCGAGGACGATGCCGCCCCGGCCGGTGCCGCCGCCAAGGGCTATATCGCGATCACCACGCACCCCTCGGGCACCGGGTTCCCGGTCCTGCAAGGCATCCAGCAGCAGGTGGTGGACAAGGGCAATGGCGACCTGGCCGATCCGAAACGCTTTGGCACCGTGTATTACAACCTCGGGGTGGTGAACGGCATTCTCAACGTTGAAGCCCTGCGTATCGCCCAGGAAAAATTCGGCAAGCAGCCGCTCACCGGCGAGCAGGTGCGCTGGGGTTTCGAGCATCTCAAGCTGGACAATGCCCGCCTCGAGGAGCTGGGTGCGCTGGGTCTGGTGCAACCTTTGCAGCTGTCGTGCTCGGACCATGAAGGGGGCGGTGCGGTGCGCTTTCAGCAGTGGGATGGCAGCCAGTGGAAACTGATCAGCGACTGGGTGCAGGCCGACCGTGCCTTGCTCAGGCCGATCATTGAAGCCTCGTCGCACCAGTACGCCAGGGAAAAGGGCATCACGCCACGCGATTGCAGCCAGGACAGCTGATGCCGGTCGGCTAATCAAAAACGGCCCCTGTAGGAGCTGCCGAAGGCTGCGATCCTTTGATTTTGCTTTTAAAGGAAAGATCAAAAGATCGCAGCCTTCGGCAGCTCCTACAAGAGCCCGGCTATTTTGAGGAGAACAGCATGAACCCAGTACCGATCTTGCAGATCGACGCAATTGAAGTGCTCTACGAACAGGCAATCCTCGCCGTGCGCGGGGTATCCCTGGTGGTGCCGCAAGGCCAGATCGTGGTGTTGCTGGGGGCCAACGGTGCCGGCAAAAGCACCACGTTAAAGGCCGCCTCCAATTTGGTGCGGGCCGAGCGGGGCGAGGTGGTGCAGGGGCGGATTCTATATCGAGGCCAGGATGTCACCCGCAGTACGCCTCATAGCCTGGTGTCAGGCGGACTGGTGCAAGTGCTGGAAGGCCGGCATTGTTTTGCCCAACTGACCGTGGAGGAAAACCTGCTGACGGGCGCCTTTGCGCGTCAGGTGTCCCGTGGGCACCTCAAGGCAGACCTGGAACGTATCTACAGCCAGTTTCCGCGACTCAAGCTGCGGCGCAAGAGCCTGGCCGGCTACACCTCGGGTGGTGAACAGCAGATGATTGCGCTTGGCCGGGCGCTGATGGCCCAGCCAAAACTGGTGCTGCTGGATGAACCTTCGATGGGGCTGGCGCCACAGATTGTCGAGGAGATCTTCGAGATCATCCACCAGCTCAATCAGCGCGATGGCGTGAGCTTTTTGATTGCCGAGCAGAACATCAACCTGGCCTTGCGTTATGCCCGGTACGGCTACGTACTGGAAAGCGGGAGGGTCGTCAGCGAAGGCTCGGCCGAGCAGTTGGCCGCCCGCAGCGATATCCAGGATTACTACCTGGGGGGCGGCCCCGGTGGTACGGGAGCTGCAGCTTGACGGTGGAAAGGGCTGATAATCCCTGGCGCTGATCATTGAGTCAGGGATGAGGTCTATCGCCATTCAAATCGACAGGTTAACCACGTTGACCCCTTGATCGTCTTGTGCCGGCCGCCGTTTGTTCACCACCAGCTCACCGATCTTGATCAGCATGGAGCGGGTGACGTTGCGGCTCAGCCCCAGCAGGCTGGCGGTGTGCACCTGGTTGTAGTGGCAGAAGCGATAGGCCGCGCGCAGCAGCGCTTCTTCGACCCGCTCATGCAGGGCGCCGCTTTCTTCCTCGAACAGCTTCAGGAAGGCTTGCTGCAACCGGGCGTCGGCACTGTCGTCCTGAACGGAAGAATTGGCTTCCTGGCGTTCGATACGCAGGTTGGACAGGTGCAAGTCCTGGACGCGGATCAGACTGTTACTGCAGATCAGCAGGGTGTGGTGAATGACGTTTTCCAGTTCGCGAATATTGCCCGGCCACGCATAGTTCACCAGTTTGCGTTGGGCTTCGGCATCCAGCACCACATCGCCATAGCCCAGCCGGTGACTGTACTCGGCGATGAAGTGGCGGATCAGCGGCAGGATGTCGCCTGGCCGCTCGCGCAAAGGGCTGAGTTCCAGGCTGACCACGTTCAGCCGGTAATACAGGTCCTCGCGAAAGTGCCCGGCGTTGATGGCTTTTTCCAGCTGCACGTTGGTCGCCGCCAGGACCCTTACATCGATGGGGATGCTTTTGCGCGAACCCAGGCGAACCACTTCACGCTCCTGCAGCACCCGCAGCAACTTGACCTGGATCGGCATTGGCAGGTCGCCGATCTCGTCGAGGAACAGCGTGCCGCCGTTGGCTTCTTCGAACCAGCCGGCCTTGGCGCTCAGGGCGCCGGTGAAGGCGCCTTTTTCGTGGCCGAACAGTTCAGCCTCCACCAGGCTTTCGGAAAAGGCCCCGCAGTTGACGGCGATGAACGGCTTGTTGCGACGGGCACTCAGGTTGTGCAGGTGTCGCGCCACCAGCTCCTTGCCGGTGCCGGTTTCGCCGATGATCAACACGCTGGCATCGCTGGGCGCGACCTGTTGCAAGTGCGCCAGCAGCGCCTGTGATTTCGGATCTTCGAAGACTTGCGCGGTGGCGCGGATCGAGGTGGCCAGGGCAGGAGAGGGCGGCAGCGTGAGTAGTTGCATGGTCGGACCTATGAATAAAAGGACGGGGTGGGCAGCGCCGAGTTGAGCGCCCAGTCACCCAGTTCATGGAGCTTGTAGTCCACGGGATCGTGAAGGGTCTGGGTGCGCAGGTTGCGCCAGTGACGATCAAGGCGCAGCGCGGCATGGGTGGCGCGGGCGCCGGTCACTTCAAACAGGCTGCTGGTCAGGTCCAGGCCGGTGCGGGTGGCCGCGACCTTGGCGGTGGCAATGGCCAAGGCCAGTTGGCCACGTTCCTCGGCACCGAGCCGGTGCTCCTTGCTCCAGGCTTTGTCGAGCAGGGCGTTGGCGCGTTCAGTGAGCAGGCGCACGCTTTCCAGTCCGACCCAGAATTCGCCGTAATGGCGCAGGACATAAGGATCCTGACTGGCCTGGCTGACGTCAGCCTTGAACCACGGGCGCGCTTCCGTGAGGGTGTAGTTGCGGGCTTCTTCGAACGCGCCCTCGGCGATACCGAGGAAGATATTGACGAAGGTCAGTTGGGCGATCAGCGGGCGCAGACAGGCAAAGGGTGTGCTCAGGGGACCGGGATCGAGCAGCAGTTCATTCTCTTCCACCCGGACCCGCTCGAAGGTGGCGCTGCCGCTGTCGGTCTGCCGTTGGCCGATGTTGTCCCAGTCGCCGTGCAGGGTGATGCCGGTGCGGTGGCTGGGAATGGCGGCGATCAACAGTTTGCCGCGGGTGGATTCGTCCAGCGCCGAGGCGATCAGCATTTCCGAGTCGGCGGAGCCTGAGCAGAAACTCTTGCGCCCGGAAAATTCGCGCCAGCCGGCAAATTTTTTCGACAGGGTGCGGGTGTCCAGCGGGTTAAGCGCGTTGCCCCAGAACCAATTGTTGCGCGCGGTCTGTTCGAACCAGGGCTGCCATTGTTCAGGCCGGGAAAACAGGCGCACCGTGGCCAGCATCAAATGCTGGAAGCCGAACACATGGGCAATCGAGCTGTCGACACGGGCGAACTCGCGTACCACTTCCAGCGTGTCGCTCCAGCTGGCGCCGAGGCCACCGTATTGTTGATCAATTTTCAGGGCCAGCAGGCCGCTGCGGCGCAGCTCGTCACGCTCGGCTTTCGGCGTGCCGCCCAGTTGATCGCGTTCAGCGGCGGTTCGGGAAAATTCGGCGGCGAGCGTCCGGGCGATCTGCAGCGGGTTTTCGCTCATGGGGTCTGTTCCTGTTTGGGTTGCGGGATGTGCAGCCATCAGAGCAAGAGTTGTTACATTGATGAAATATATATAAAAAACAATAAGTTAACCGGTTTCTCGGGGTCGGCTTGTGTTGTCCGGGCAGTTAACTGTTGAGGGGCTGTTGCGTGAGCAACAATGGCGCTGTTGTTTGTCGGGCAACACCGCGTCGTCAGTGAGATGAATATAAATGATCTAAAAAACTACTAATAAATAACATTTGGTTATTAGCTTAGGGCGTTGTCGGGTTGTAGGTAGGACCTGGCTTGCCAGCGAAGACGGCCTCAAGCCATGCAGAGCCCATGCAGACGCCTTCGCCGGCAAGCCGGCTCCTACAGGGTTTTGTGTTGACCACGATTCAGCGGTACG
>Ga0213829_1000516_pt1 | contig 35591 bp, 33 predicted proteins | sample MC6MC0896MG_FD_180665 | JGI IMG/M metagenome (GOLD analysis project Ga0213829, IMG submission 180665) | Enriched soil aggregate microbial communities from Iowa State University, Ames, United States - MC6-MC0896-MG | ecosystem: Environmental > Terrestrial > Soil > Unclassified | place: USA: Iowa...
GGAATCCACGAAGAGTGCGAAGTCTCCTACAAAGACCGTGGTGGCAAGTATCAGGGGCAGCGCGGCGTCACTTTGCCACGCACCTGATTCATTTCATCGGGTTGCCGGTGGGAATTCCTGGGCGGGTAGACACTCTATTGGGTGTACTGCCCGGTTCGCGCACAGCGGACGAGGCCATTGCTCAGGAGTGTCCCATGAAGATCGATCCGCGAATAAGTGCCGAACTGGCAAGGCTTGAGCCCAATCAGGTTGGCGTCTTGGCCTGGTCCTTGTTGGCGCACCCGCCGGTCATGGCGGGGGGCATCCCCGGTCAGCCCGATCCCGATACCCCCAATGAACAACCCACTGAACCGGGAGAGCCCACCCTGCCGGATGAGCCGCCACCTGCGCCGGTTGCCTGATCACAGGGGCCATATTTCGTTATCGCCGATGACGAAGATCCTGCAGGTGTCATCTTGCTGTACCTGATAACCGCCGGTAAACGCGCCGAAGGCAGGTAACAGGCTGATCTCATCGCCGAGCCGGAAGCAAGCCAGGCGCAAGCTTTGTCGACCCCGGCCGTTCAATCGATAGACGGGGTGCACATGCCCGGCCAGTACGTGCCGACTCCCATGAGGAGTCGGCTCATGCTGCAAGGCGAACGGTCCCAGCAGCAAAGGCTCGGGCACCACTCGAATATTCAGCGAAACGGGCGGGTCGCCGGCGCGCTTGTCATGGTTGCCGCGGATCAGCGTCATGGGCAAGTCGCGGTGCTGCGCTCGCCACTCGGCTAAAGCGCTTAGCGTGGCTTTCGCGTGGGAGCCGGGACCGTGCAGAAAATCCCCGAGAAAAATCAGCTGCCGACAGGGCAGGGCTGCCAGTAATCCGTTTAACACGGCGATATTGCTGGCGGTGGTGCCCTGCGGCACCGGTTGGCCGAGACTGCGATAAGCGGCGGCCTTGCCAAAATGCACATCGGCGATCAACAACGCCTGTTGCGCTGGCCAATAAATCGCCTTTTCTGGCAACAACCAGAGTTCTTCACCTGCCAGGCGGACAGGATAGGGCGTACTCATCAGGCTTTCCCGGTTTCGGCGGTTTTCTCGAGGTCGCTGACCATGCGTCGGATGCGGTCGGCGAGTTTTTCCGAACTCATGCTTTCGCGCATGCGTTCCACCAGCAGCGGAAACCCGAGGGGAGTAGGACGTTTGACACGATGCAGGTCCAATTGCAGGCGATTGAGCCGCTCCAGGGTCTGTTCCAGACGATGAATATCCAGTTCCTCGCGCAGGACTTCCTCCCCGGCCTGGGCCAGCAGCAAATTGTCGGCGTCGTATTGCTTGAACACTTCAAAGAACAGACCGCTCGATGCCTGAACCTGACGCGTACTTTTCGGCGCGCCGGGGTAGCCGGCGAACACCAGCCCGGCGATGCGCGCGATTTCCCGGAAACGGCGCAACGCCAGTTCACCGGCATTCAGGCTGGCGAGGACGTCCTTTAACAAAGAGTCAGGGCTCAACAGTTGAGGATCCAGATGCGTCGACCAATCCACGCAGGTGGCGCTGAGCAGTTCCAGGCCGTAATCGTTGACCGCAATCGAAAAGGTGACGGCCAGCCGTTGACTGACTCGCCATGCCAGCAGGCTCGCCAGGCCCAAATGCACCTGGCGTCCGGCAAAGGGGTAGAGAAAAAGGTGCCAGCCTTCGCGGGATTTCAACACCTCGGCCAGCAGGCTGGTCTCGGTGGGCAACCCGGACCAGCGCTTCTGTACCGCTAATAACGGGCGCAGGGCCTGCATTTCCGGGCCGATAAAAACGCCCTGGTCCGCGGCACTGAACCGCGCGACCACGGCATGCGCCAACTCGCTGGACAACGGCATGCGCCCCCCATTCCAACGTGGCACGGCGGCTTTTTTCGTGGCGCTGCGTTTGACATAAGCGGTCATGTTTTCCACCCGGACCAGCTCCAGCAAACGTCCGGCAAACAGAAATCCATCGCCAGGTCTGAGTCTTGCGATAAAACCTTCTTCGACACTGCCCAATTGCTTGCCACCGCCACCCTTGCTCCAGAATTTCAGCTGGATGCTCGCGTCGCTGACAATGGTGCCGATACTCATGCGATGCCGTCGGGCCAATCGCGCGTCCGGCACACGCCAGACACCGTCCTCGTCCGGTTCGACCCGGCGATAGTCCGGATAAGCCGTCAGAGAAAGCCCGCCGTGGCGTACGAACGCCAGGGCCCAGGTCCAATCCTGCGGTGTGAGGTCACGATAAGCCCAGGCGCCGCACACTTCTTCGTACAGCTCATCAGGCAGGAACCCGCCGCCCAAGGCCATGCTCACCAAGTGCTGGACCAGCACATCCAGCGGCTTGTGCGGTGACTCCCGGGGTTCGATCCGCCTTTGCGCCACCGCGTCCTGTGCCGCGGCGGCTTCGATCAATTCCAGGCTGTGGGTGGGCACCAGCGTCACCCGCGACACCCGGCCTGGCGCGTGCCCGGAGCGCCCTGCGCGCTGCATCAACCGCGCCACGCCTTTCGCCGAGCCGATCTGCAGGACCCGCTCGACCGGCAGGAAATCCACGCCCAAGTCCAGGCTCGAGGTGCAGACCACCGCCTTTAGCTGACCTTCCTTGAGCGCTCGTTCGACCCAGTCGCGGGTGTCCCGGGACAGCGAGCTGTGATGTAGGGCGATCAGGCCGGCCCAGTCCGGGCGAGCCTCGAGCAGCGCCAGGAACCAGATTTCCGATTGCGCACGGGTGTTGGTGAACACCAGGCTGCTGGGGCTGGATTCGAGCTCGGCAACCACCGCCGGCAACATTTTCAAGCCAATGTGCCCGGCCCAGGGGAAACGCTCGATGGCGGGCGGCAACAATGTGTCGACCCGCAGCGCCTTGGACGTTTGACCCTGGACGTTGATGCCGCCGCCTTGTGGGATTAATACCTGCTCGGCGTGGGCCTGATTACCCAGCGTTGCGGAAACGCCCCAGACGATCAGCTCCGGATGCCAACGGCGCAGTCGGGCGAGGGCCAGTTGCAGTTGCACGCCGCGCTTGTTGCCGAGCAATTCGTGCCATTCGTCGACCACCACCATGCGCAAGGTCGACAGCGCTGTAAACGCGTCGGCGCGGGCCAGCATCAGGGTCAGGCTTTCGGGAGTGGTGATCAGTGCGGTGGGCAGCCGCCGGCTCTGGCGTGCGCGTTCGCTGCTGCTGGTATCGCCGGTGCGCAGGCCGACGCTCCACGGGATCTGCAAGTCGTGCAACGGCGCCTCCAGCGCCCGGGCGGTATCGGCGGCCAGGGCGCGCATGGGGGTGATCCACAGCACCGTCAAGGGTTCGGCGACCGGTTTGCGTTTTGGAGGTTTATCGTCGGCAGGGGTTGCGCGGGCGAAGCGGTCGAGCGCACCCAACCACACGGCATAGGTTTTACCGGCGCCGGTGCTGGCATGCAACAACCCGGACTGTCCGTTTTTTATCGCTGCCCACACCTGTTTCTGAAAGACGAACGGCTTCCAGCCGCGAGCGGTGAACCAGTGTCTTGCGAAGTGGGGGGAGGTTCCCATGCCGGCGGCGTGCGCTCTGAAAGTCTTCCTTCAGTGACCACGACGACATGCGAAAGGTTTAATGACACAACGCGGTCCTGTAGGAGCCCGGCTTGCCGGCGAAGGCGTCCTTGAGATCGCCTTCGCCGGCAAGCCGGCTCCTACAGGGGGTGTGCGCTACTTCAGGTTGCCGCTGAGGAATTGCTTCAGTCGTTCACTTTTCGGATTGCCCAGCACGTCGTCCGGCGCGCCTTCTTCCTCGACCAGCCCCTGGTGCAGAAACAGCACCTGGCTCGACACCTTGCGGGCGAAGCTCATTTCATGGGTGACCATGATCATGGTCCGGCCTTCTTCGGCCAGGCCCTGGATGACCTTGAGCACTTCACCCACCAGTTCCGGATCGAGCGCCGAGGTCGGTTCGTCGAACAGCATGACTTCCGGCTCCATGGCCAGTGCGCGGGCAATGGCGACCCGCTGTTGCTGACCACCGGACAGGAACGCCGGGTACTGATCGGCCACCCGCGCCGCCAGGCCGACCTTGTCCAGGTAGCGACGGGCGCGATCTTCGGCTTCTTTCTTGTCACAACCCAGCACCCGGCGAGGCGCCATGGTGATGTTTTCCAGCACCGTCATGTGGCTCCACAGGTTGAAATGCTGGAACACCATGGCCAGGCGGGTACGGATCCGCTGCAATTCATCGGGATCGGCGACATGGATGCCGTGGCGATCCTTGACCATGCGAACGTTCTGGCCATCGAGGCTCATGGTGCCCTCGTTGGGTTGTTCAAGAAAATTGATACAGCGCAGAAACGTGCTTTTGCCCGAGCCGCTGGCGCCGATCAGGCTGATGACGTCGCCGGTGTTGGCCTTGAGCGAAACGCCTTTGAGCACATGATGGTCGCCATAGCTCTTGTGCAGACCTTCGATGGTCAGTTTGTACATGGGGCATGCATCCTCAAGGCGAAAGTAGGTAGCCGCTGCGATAGGCCTCGGTGCCCGCGACGTGCGCGATCACCATCCCGGCAGTGGCCATGCGTCGCAGCGAGCGGGCGTACATCAGCCCGGCGGCGGTGCAATGAACGGGGGTCACGCGATCATCGATCGGGTCGATGATTTCGGCGATCAGTTGCCCGGCTTCCAGGTACTGTCCCGGCAACGCCATGAACACCAGCAAGCCGCCGACTGGGGTTGCCACCGGTTCCACACCGGCCAGCGGCGTGGCCGGGTAGGGCAGTGCCGGCAGTGGCGCGGGTTCGCCGACAATGGCGCCGTAGTGAGTCAGGTAGTCGATCAGTGCCTGGCAGTCGCGGCTGGCCAGAGGGTGATTGACGTCGCCCTGGCCGCGCAGCTCAACGGTGACTGAAAAACTCCCCTGCGGTATGTCGAAGTGTTCGCCAAAGCGTTCCTGGAGCTGCCACCAGAGGAGGGTGAAGCATTCATCGAACGACTGGCCGCCTGAATCGGTGGCCAGCAGACAGGCTTCGGCACCGATGTAGCGGGCCAGTGGCTCGACCTGCGGCCAGGCTTCAGGCGTGGTGTAGAGGTGGGCGACCGCTTCGAAATCGCAATGCAGGTCCAGCACCATATCGGCATCGCAGGCCAGCCGTTGCAGGATCAGGCGCTGGGATTGCAGCTGGGTGGCGGCGCCCTGACGCGCCAGTGCGTCACGCAGGCTGCCGCGGATCAGTTCGAGATTGCGCTGCGGATCGTCGCCGAGCTGGCCTTCGATCCCATTGCCGACCTCTTCGCTCAAATCGACGAACCAGCGGTTGAAATTCTGCCCGCTTTCCAGTTCGTAGCGGCCCAAGGGTACATCCATCAGTACCTGTTCCAGCCCGACCGGATTGGCCACCGGCACCAGCACGATTTCGCTGCGCAGGCGTCCGTCGGCCTCAAGTTCTGCCAGGCGCTGCTTGAGGTGCCAGGCCACCAGCATGCCGGGCATTTCATCGGCGTGCAGGGATGACTGGATATAGATCTTGCCCTTGGCCGACGGCGGGCCGAAGTGGAAGCTGTGAATCTGTCGTGCGGTCCCCGGCAGCGGGGCCAGCAGGTCATGAATCTGGTGGCGCATGTTCGTCTCTTTATTTCTGAAAGCAGGTCCTAGTGGGTCGGCCCGAGGAATGCCAGCCATCGGCGTTCGGCGAGGCGAAACAGGCCTACCAGCGCAAAGGTAACGGTCAGGTAGATCAGCGCGGCGATGCCGAAGGACTGGAAGGTCAGGAAGGTCGCCGAGTTGGCGTCCCGCGCGACTTTCAGGACATCGGGGATGGTCGCGGTGAACGCCACGGTGGTCGAGTGCAGCATCAGAATCACTTCGTTGCTGTAATAAGGCAACGAGCGACGCAGGGCCGACGGCATGATCACGTAGGCATACAGCTTCCAGCCTGTCAGCCCGTAAGCCTTGGCCGCTTCGACCTCACCGTGGGCCATGCTGCGAATCGCCCCGGCAAAAATCTCCGTGGTGTAGGCGCAGGTGTTCAGGGCAAACGCCAGGATCGTGCAGTTCATCGCATCGCGAAAGAACGCGTCGAGCACGGGCTGGGCACGCACGGCAGCCAGGCTGTAGATGCCGGTGTAGCAGATCAGCAGCTGGATATACAGCGGCGTCCCGCGGAACAGGTAGGTGTAGAACTGCACCGGCCAGCGAATGTAGGCGTGAGGTGAAACCCGGGCGATGGACAACGGGATCGACACCAGGAAACCGATGAAGATCGAGGCGCTGAGCAGCCACAGGGTCATGGCCAGGCCGGTGATGTTGTAACCGTCGGTGTAGAGAAAAGGTCTCCAGTATTCCTGCAAGAGTTCGATCATCGTACGGCCTCCCGGGTACCGGCGGCGTAACGACGTTCGAGCCAGCGCAGAACAAAATTGGAGGCGCTGGTGATCAGCAGGTAAATCAGCGCGGCGAGCACCAGGAAGTAGAACAGCTGATAGGTGCTTTTACCCGCATCCTGGGCGGCCTTGACCAGATCAGCGAGGCCGATGATCGAGACCAGCGCCGTGGCCTTGAGCATCACCATCCAGTTGTTGCCGATACCTGGCAGGGCGAAGCGCATCATTTGCGGGAACACCACGATTCGGAAACGCTGGCCGCGTTTGAGGCCATAGGCGGTGGCGGCTTCGACCTGGCCACGGGGTACTGCGAGGATCGCGCCACGGAAGGTTTCAGTGAAATACGCACCATAGATGAAGCCCAAGGTGATGACCCCGGCGCTGAACGGATTGATCTCGATGTATTCCCATTCCATGAAATCGGTAAAGGTCGTCAGCCAGGTTTGCAGGCTGTAGAAGATCAACAGCATCAGCACCAGGTCCGGTACGCCACGGATCAGCGTGGTATAGAGCTGGGCCGGGATTCGCACCAGTTTGACTTTTGACAGCTTGGCACTGGCGCCGAGCAAACCGAGCAACACGGCCACCAATAGCGACAACACCGATAATTTGATGGTCATCCAGGTGCCTTCCAGCAGCAACGGACCGAAGCCCTTGAGGCTGAAGGCTGAGAGCCCCAGATTTTGTAAGAGGTTTTCGAACATAAATCAGCAACCTGATCGGATGAAAAAAGCGCCCATCGCGAAATGGGCGCCGGGCATTATTTGCCGCTGTACAGATTCAGATCGCCGAAGTGTTTCTTCTGAATGGTGGCATAGGTGCCATCGTCGTGTAACGCTTTGATACCTTTATCCAAAAGTGCCTTCAGCTCTTTGTTACCTTTAGAGATACCGATCGCTGTTTTGGCTGGCAACAGTTCGCTGTCAACCGGCTTGCTGACTTCGTAATCGGTGCCTTTTGGCGACTTCAGGAAGCCCAGTTCGGCTTGCAGCATGTCCTGAATGGCGCCGTCGAGACGGCCGGACATCAGGTCCGAATACACTTGGTCCTGGTTCTGATAAGCCTGGGTTTTCACCCCGGCCTTGTCCAGAACGGCCTTGGCGTAGGCTTCCTGAATCGTGCCTTGCTCATAGCCGATGGTCTTGCCTTTCAGCGAAGCGACATCTTCGCTCAGGCCGGAACCTTTCTTGAATACATAAGCGGTTGGGCCGGAGAACAGCTCTTCGGAGAAGTCGATGACTTTTTCGCGAGCCGGGGTGACGGTCATTGAAGAGATGACGCCGTCGAACTTATTGGCCTTCAGGCCCGGAATCATGCCGTCGAAATCGCTTTCGACCCATTTGCACTTGACCTTCAACTCGGCGCAGATGGCGTTGCCCAGATCAATGTCGAAGCCCACCAGGCTTCCGTCGGCCGCTTTCGACTCGAACGGTGCATAGGAAGGGTCAACGCCAAAACGCAATTCCTTGTATTCCTTGGCCAGCGCGGAGCCAGCTGCCATGCACAACGCCAGTGCAGAAAGGGTCAGCAATGCTTTTTTCATTCTTCAATCCCTAAAAACCAATATGAGCGCTTGTGGCGCAGAATTATTGTTACTGGACAGCGTAAGACCCTATGAAAGTAGCAATTTCCGAACCAGAGTGCCAAACAAGCGTTTAAAAGGTAGTTCAAGAAATGGCGGGCGGGGATTTATGCATGGAAATGGGCGTTGGAATATAGCTGCACCCATCTGGTTCAGGATGGAGCAAATCATGTGGGAGCGGGCTTGCTCCGGGCGGCGCTCCGACGAAAGCGGTGTGTCAGGAGCATTCATATCGACTGACACTCCCTCTTCGCTGGCAAGCCAGCTCTTACAGGGGGCCGCGTCAACTCAGTAGATCCTGCAGGGTGCCCAGGTTGTCCGCTTCTTCGACGGTTTTGTCCTGCCGCCAGCGCAACATCCGTGGAAACCGCACGGCAATGCCACTTTTATGACGCTTGGACAAGGCAATCCCTTCAAACCCCAATTCAAAAACCAGGCTCGGTTTCACGCTGCTCACCGGCCCGAACTTCTCCACCGTGGTCTTGCGCACGATGCTGTCGACCTGGCGCATTTCTTCATCCGTCAGTCCCGAATAAGCCTTCGCGAACGGCACCAGCGTGCGTTCGCTGGCGTCGGCCGGGGCGTCCCAGACGGCGAAGGTGTAATCGCTGTAGAGACTGGCCCGGCGGCCATGGCCGCGCTGGGCATAGATCAGCACGGCATCGACGCTGAACGGGTCGACTTTCCATTTCCACCAGACGCCCATGTCCTTGGTCCGACCGACGCCATATAACGCATCCCGGGCCTTGAGCATCATGCCCTCGACGCCCAGGCTGCGGGAGGCTTCCCGTTGCCGGGCGAGGTCGAACCAGTCTTCTCCCGTGAGCACCGGCGAAGGCAGCAGAACGGGGTTGGCGCAGGCGCTGATCACCTGTTCCAGCTGAGTGCGACGTGTGACCTGAGGCTGATTGCGCCAATCTTCGCCTTGCCATTCCAGCAAGTCGTAGGCGAGAACGACCACCGGCACCTCGTCGAGGATTTTCTTGCCGAGGGTCTTGCGACCGATGCGCTGTTGCAGCAGGGCGAACGGTTGCACCGCAGGTGCCGCTGGCGTCTGTGGATCGAAGGCATCCTCGGTGCTTGGTCGTGCGGTTTTCCAGGCAACGATCTCGCCGTCGATCACGGTGCCATCAGGCAGGCAGTGAACCAGGCTCTCGAGTTCGGGAAAGCGCTCGGTGACCAGCTCTTCACCACGGGACCAGATCCAGAGTCGACCGTCGCGCTTGACCACCTGGGCACGGATGCCATCCCATTTCCATTCCACTTGCCAGTGGCTGGCGGGTCCGAGCAGGGCTTCGAACTGTTCGACCGGCTGCGACAGCGCATGGGCCAGAAAAAACGGATAGGGCTGGCCACCCCGTTGCGCGTGTTCGTCGGACGATTCGGGGGCAATCAGCTTCACGTAGCTGGCCGCACTCGGACGGTGGGACAGATCGGTATAGCCCACCAGCCGCTGCGCCACGCGTTTGCTATCGAGGTGCGCCATGGATGCCAGGGCGCGAGTCACCAGCAACTTGGAGACGCCGACCCGGAAGCTGCCGGTGATCAACTTGATACAGAGCATCAGGCTGGGGCGGTCCAGTTGCGACCAAAGTCCGGGAAGCCGTTCAGCGAGTACTTCCGGTGGCGCGCCACGCAGTGGCAGCAGCTTGTCTTCGATCCACACCGCCAATCCGTCTGTCGAGGTGTGGGACGTTTCTGGCAGGACCAGCGAGATGGTTTCCGCCAGATCGCCGACGGCCTGATAACTCTCCTCGAACAGCCATACCGACAGACCGGAAAACGCCACCGCCAAATCGCGCAGGATGCGCACCGGCACCAATTGCCTGGGGCGTCCTCCGGACAAAAAGTAAACCGCCCAGGCTGCGTCCTCCGGGGCAGCTTCAGCAAAATAATGTTGCATCGCCGCCAGTTTGGCGTTGCTCGATGTGGTGGCGTCGAGCTCGGCGTACAACAGGGCGAAGTCTTTCACGTCAGCACCTCGGCGATGTCCGGCTCTTCGATGACCGGGTTTTCTTCCTCGTCGTCGCCGTATTCAGTGTTGAAACTTTGCGCATCGAGTCCCAGTTCGCACAGGTGGCGCACCAAGACTCCGACCGAGCCGTGGGTGACCATGACCCGTTCGGCACCGGTTTGCTCGATGGCCCACAGCAGGCCCGGCCAGTCGGCGTGGTCGGACAAGACGAAGCCGCGGTCCACGCCGCGCCGCCGACGTGTCCCGCGCAAGCGCATCCAGCCGCTGGCAAAGCCGTCACTGTAGTCACCGAAGCGGCGCATCCAGGTGCTGCCGCCTGCCGAAGGCGGGGCCAGCACCAACGCCTTGCGCATCATGGGGTCGTTTTTTTTCACCTCGCCGGCGTAGATCGTGGGCGGTAGATAAACACCGCTCTGGCGATACACCCTGTTCAACGGCTCCACCGCGCCATGCACCAGGATGGGACCAAGGCTGGCATCGATACCATGGAGAATGCGCTGAGCTTTGCCGAAGGAGTAACAGAACAGCACGCTGGCCTTGTCGGCGGCGGCGTTGGCTTGCCACCACTGATTGATCTCGGCAAAGACCTGCGCCTGGGGCTGCCAGCGATAAATCGGCAAGCCGAAGGTCGATTCGGTGATGAAGGTGTCGCAGCGTACGGGTTCGAACGGGGCGCAGGTGCCGTCAGGCTCGATCTTGTAATCCCCCGAGGCAACCCAGACTTCGCCGCCATATTCCAGTCGTACCTGGGCCGAACCGAGCACATGCCCTGCGGGGTGAAAACTCAAGGTCACGCCGTGGTGAGTCAGGGGTAGGCCGTAAGGCAGGGTTTGCAGGTTGATATCGGCCCCCAGGCGCGTGCGCAGGATGCCTTCGCCGGGCGCCGCCGCCAGATAGTGCTGATTGCCGCCTTTGGCATGGTCGCCGTGGGCGTGGGTGATGACCGCCCGTTCGACCGGGCGCCAGGGGTCGATGTAGAAATCCCCGGCGGGGCAGTACAGACCTTCGGGGCGGGCGATAACAAGGTCCATATTTGTTACCAAAAATGGGGGGATTTGTTAGCTATGAGGTTGGAGCGAGGCAGGAAGTTCTATCGGGATTCGTAGGTCAAACGACAATTAACTGTGGGAGCGAGCTTGCTCGCGATTACGGTGTGTCAGTCAATATCATTGTTAACTGACACACCGTAATCGCGAGCAAGCTCGCTCCCACATTAGAGCGGCGGTGACGCTTATTTACCCGGCGTCAGGGTCAACCGCTTGCTCCCGTACACCTTGTCAAAGTTCTGCGGCTGCATCGGCAAACTCATGTACTGGCCCTTCAGCCAGGGATCGACGCTGTCCAGGTAATTGGCACTCGCCGGGTTGCCGGACTGGCCGGTGCTGTTCTGCCCCATCAGCGGTTCAGTCTGGCCGAAGTCGACGATCAAGCGCGTGGTCGGTGCCAGGGTGGTGTTGAAATCCTGGCCCCAGGTGAACGCCGCCGTGTTGAGGGTGGTGTGATCGCCCCCCGCCGGCAGCGGACCGCGCACGGTCTGACCGCTGGCGTTCTTCCATTCGTAGCGGTGCAATTTGCCCCACTGCCAGGCTTTGCGATCGCCACCCAGCAGACTGTCGCCTGCGTTGATAGCCGCCGCGAGACTGCGAGCGAGAATTGCCGGTTTGTCTTCTTTCTGTGGCGTGCGAACGTCATCCCAGAAGGGACTGTCCTCACGGCCCAACAGATGATCGGCCTGGGCGGCGTAGGACAACTTGCCATTGGCGATCAAGGCTTTCCACGCCGGGCTGCTGTCCGGGCCCAGTTCGTCGAGGAAGATCTGCCGGGTGCTTTCCTGGAGGAACAGTTCGTAGATCGCCGCGTCGGCGGAGCCCGGGCTGAGTTTGCCGTCGAACGCCATCAAGCGGGTGTACGCCTCGCGCGCCTTGCCGCGATCGGCCTCCGGCAGTCCTTCGATGGCTTGCTTGAGCGGTTGGGCCATGCCAGGCGCCTGGAACATTTTCTTCAGCTTGGCGGCGAAGGTGGTGGTCTGATCGTATTGCATGGCGATCAGGCTGCGGGTGTCGTGTTTACCCGCGCCAGCCAGTTCGGCCATGCGTTCGCCACGTTCCGGTGCCGCCCAGGAATTGGACAGCTGCATGCCGTAGCCATGGGGAATGACCCGCTGGTTGGCGGTGCCGAGCCAGCCTTGGGCCGGGTCCTGGTCGTAGGGGTGCAGCATCGGGTCGGCGTAACCGTCCCAATCGAAACGGCCTTCCCAGCCTGGGGAGGGCAGCAGGCCTTCGCCTTCGCGACGGTTCGGGTAGCGGCCGGTTACCTGCCAGCCAATGTTGCGGGCGTCGGCAAAGACCAGGTTCAGCGTTATGGCGCGGATCTCCCGGCTGGCATCCGAGGCTTTTTCGACGTTCTGCGCCCGGGACAGGTCGAAAAACGCATCCAGGGTCTTGTCGTCGGTGAAGTTCGGCGTCTGCAACGCCAGACCGAAGCCGTTGGCCAGCGCGGTGCCTTGGGCGCTGTTGAGCAGCGGGCCATGGCGAGTTTCGTACACCGCTTCGCGAATCGAGCGCTGGCCTTTGACGAAATAGCTTTCGTTGCGCACGATCACCGGCTGCCATTTGCCGCCGACTTCGTAGGCAAGACCATTGCCCTGGCGTTTGATTTTTTCCAGAAACAGGTCCTGGTTATCGCCCATGACCGAGGCCATGCTCCAGGCCACCTTGCCGTTGTAGCCGCCCAGCACCATCGGCAAGCCGGCGAGGGTGACGCCGGAAGCCTGATACTTCGGCGCGCGAATCTGTATGTAACTGAACAACGACGGCACGCCCAGCGATCCGTGGCTGTCGCTGGCCAACAGGCTTTTACCGCTGCGGCTGCGTTGGGGGGCGATCGCCCAGTTGTTCGATGAAGTGCCGCTCAGCAGGTTCAGATCGGCCAGTTGGGTGGTCGCTTTGCTGATGTCAGCCAGTCCCGGAACCTGCCCGTTGAGCTTGATTCCCTGAAGCTTTTCGGCTTCGGCCACCGGCAGTTTTTCATCGGGGGCGGAGGGTGTCAGCCACGGCAATTTGTCGGTGGTGACGGTCTGCGCCAGCATCAGCGAGGCAATTTCTTCCGGCAGGTTGGCCGATTGGCTGAAATTCAACAGGCAGAACATCAGCGCCGAGTCTTCCGGTTTCCAGTATTCCGGTTTGTAGCCGGTGGCGGCGAGGTCCGCCGGCAGCTTGTCGCGGTAGCGGAATAGGTAGGCGTTGACGCCCCGGGCATAGACTTCGAAAAAGCGCTTGAGCCGCGGCGAAGACGCTTTGTAGAGCTCATCGGCGCTTTTCTTCAGATTAATCGCGCGCATGTAGCGGTCGGCGTCCAGCAGGTCCGGCCCGGACATCTCCGCCAGACGGCCCTGGGCCAGCAGACGCAAGGTCACCATTTGGGTGATGCGGTCGGTGGCGTGCACATAGCCGAGGGAAAACAGTGCGTCATGGAAACTGTTGCTTTCGATCAACGGCACGCCCATGGCATTGCGCCGCACCGAAACGTTCTGCGCCAGTCCTTTGAGCGGCTGTACTCCAACGGTCGGCGGGAGGGTGTCCTGGGTGTTCGTGGTCTGACAACCGGTCAGGCCCAAGACACCGGCCACTGCTGCGGCAACGCCGAACCGGGGAAGAAAATGTGTGAGGGCTGGCGAGGCCATGGCAAAGCTCCTGCGGGGGTAGCGTCAATAAAGGCGCTACGTTAGTGAGCAGGAGGTGGGCGCGCAAGCAGCTTGTTTCAGGATTTATCTGCCAAAAGCAAAGATCGCAGCCCGTGGGATGTTGGCGTTCAATGAAGATCCCCCTGTAGGAGCTGGCTTGTCGGATCGCCGCACCGCAGCGAAAGCGATCTGTCAGCCAGCATCACTGCTGAATGTGCCGCCGTCTTCGCCAGCAAGCCGGCTCCTACAAGGGATTGGTGGCGTTCACCGATCCGTTGTTCTCAAGCCCCGTGGCACTTCTTGAATTTCTTGCCGTTGCCGCATGGGCAAGGGTCATTGCGGCCGACGTCTTTCAGGGCGTTGCGCACCGGTTCCTGGTGGGCGTGGCCGCAGTTCGGGCCGTGGACATGGCCGTGGTCGTGATCATGGTGCTCGTGATGGTCATGATCGTGGTTGCAGTCAGGGCCATGGACATGGGGTTGCTGGGTCATCGAAGTTGCTCCGGAATTAAATCGGCGGGGATTATCACGCCATTGCGCGCCAGGTGCACGTAGTGCGCGATGAATAAACCGGTTTCCATTTCACCTTCCAGTCGATAGGGGATGGGCTGATCGGGTTTCTTCAGCAATTTCACCACGTCCCGGACCTTGGGCCACAGGTTGGTGCGGATCGGCACCTTGAAGTACGCGCTGCGCTTGGGGCCGACCGTAAACCAGTGCTCGTGTTCGCCTTCGGTCAGCAGCATGTCGCCCAGGTGAATCCGGTATTCGAGGCCGCGCACCGTCAAGTCACTGTCGTTGGGGTTGTCGACGCGAAAGTACAGGAGGAATCGTTGTTGCATCAGTTTGGCCTGGACGACTTCGACCTTGACCAGGTGCACCTCAGGCTCCGGCCCGTCGTCGCTGAACCATGACACACAGCCGCCGAGCCCCGAAAACAGGAGCAAGGTACAGAGATAAAGTACGAGTCGTCGGGTGATCATGGTTGTGTTCTCCCTTGAACTCCAGTCTAGCCCCTCAAGTAGCGAAATACCCCGCGCAACACTTCTTGAACTTCTGCCCGCTGGCGCACGGGCAGGCATCGTTGCGCCCCGCCTTGAGTTGCACGGTGGGATCGATGAAGTACCAGCGGCCGGCGTTCTGCACGAACGAAGAACGTTCGCGATGGCTGTGTTCGCCGCCGCCGTCGTGCCAGCGCGCCGTGAAGGTGACGAAAGCATGTTCCGGCTGGCCGCCGAGGACCTCGGCGCTTTCCACGTCCAGGCCCAGCCAGGTGCTTTGGGCGCTCCAGTCGCTGATCGACTGTCGGTCCAGCCCCTCTTGTTGCGCGGGCAGTGTGGTCGCCACCAGATAATCGATCAGGCCCAGCACATAGGCGCTGTAGCGCGAACGCATCAAGGCTTCGGCACAAGGCGCCGGATGCCCGGCATGGTAATGACCGCAGCAGGCATCAAGCAGGGTGCCGCTGCCGCAGGGGCAAATGGATGTACTCATTGTGTTACCACCAATATTTCCCGAAGTTTTCCGGATTGGCCCAAAACCTCGAATTGAGCCAGTCGGGGACTTGTTTGTAGTCCAGCAGATCATAAGTGAACAGGGTCAGTACCTGCTCGTCACGCTGGAAGCGTTCGCTGGCTTGCAGGGCCAGGGAGAAGAAGTCGGTCTCTTGCCAGCCGCTGGCCGGCAAGTCCGCCAGCACCGCGATGCGGCTGGCGTTGAGGTTGCGTATCCCGCCCAACAGGTTCAGGCCATCGCGTTTGGGTAAATGTTCCAGGCAATCGACCACCAGCGCCAGGTCAAACCGGCGTGCCGCCAGTTCGTCCGGCAAGGGACCGGGGGCCGCATGGGCCACGCACGTGTCCGGGTGGGCAAGCTTGAAAGCTTCAAGCGCGGGGAATTCGCTGGCGCCAATCAGCAACAGACGCGCCGGGGCGTAACGATCGAGCAACGCAGCCAGCGCCTGCTGGGGCGTGCGCGGAGAAATACCTGCAATCATCGGAGATCCTCAAATCAGAGCGCCAAGACTAGCCTGCCCGCACGTCCATATATAGAGCCTGATAGGGTCAAAAGCGTCGATCAGCCGCGAACACGGGACCAAACTGCACTGGCCTATTGCTGGCGGAGATTAAAAGTGGGGTCTTTACTCCCTAGAATCGGTCTTCAAGCCGATCCCTCAGGAGATGACTAGATGAGCATAGTTCGGACAGCATTACCCTTGGTTCTGCTAACCAGTGTGTTGACTGGTTGCGCAGGTTTGCAGAAAACCGACTGGCCGACCTGTGCGGCGGTCGGTGGTGTCGTTGGTGCGGGTCTTGGCGCAACCGAGAGTTCGGCTTGGGCAGGGTATGGCGCGCTGCTGATCGGCGGCACGGCTGCGGCCTATTGCTGGGTTCACGGTGATGGCGACGAAGACGGCGATGGTGTGCCGGACAGCCGCGACAAGTGCCCGGGTACACCTCCAGGCGTACGGGTCGATGCCGACGGTTGCCCACCACCGGTGCCTGCGCCAGTGGTCGAAGAGGCCGTTGTGGTCAAGGAAGAAGTCATCGTTATCCGCGATGTTCATTTCCAGTTCGACAAAGCCACCCTGACCCCTTCTGATAAAGAGGTACTCAACACGATCGCCACTCGCCTGAAACAGGAGTCCTCCACTGCCCAACTGACCGTCACCGGTCACACCGACAGCGTCGGCAGTGATGCCTACAACCAGAAACTGTCGGATCGTCGTGCGCATTCGGTGGTCGAATACCTGATTTCCCAAGGCGTACCACGCAGCAGCTTCGTGTCCGTGGCCGGTGCCGGTGAAAGTCAGCCGGTCGCCGATAACAAAACCGCTGACGGCCGTGCGCTCAACCGTCGTACCGAGATCAAAATCAACCGCTAGACCCCTCGCATTCCGCGGCTTGTGCAGTCGCGGATGCAGGTCTTTACTCCTGTGTAACCGGCATCGGCCGGTAACACAGGAGTTTTCACCCTAAGTGTTCTTGCAGGACCGTCTTGCCGGTTCTGCTGCTTGGCAGCGAAACAGACGCAGAGCGCGCGCAACACCGCCGTGTGGAGTTGCACATCAATCGCTGAGGCCTGTAATAGAGCCATCGGACAGCGATCACGATCAATTCGCCGGCCATTCGGCACCTCCATGAAGATTTTTCAGTTGCCCTCTGGCTAATCCCGCGTGGAAGCCGTTACTGTGCGTGTAAAGAATAATTCTCAACGGGGGCGCGTATGAAGGTGTTCTGGTGGCTGGGGAAGCTGTTGACCCTGCTCTTCTGGCTGGTGGTGCTGGTCAACCTGCTCATGCCGTTTGTCTATCCGCTGCACCTGTTGGTCAATGTGGCTGGCAGCCTGCTTGCAGGCCTTCATATATTGGAGGCGGTGTTCTGCTTTCGCAGCCTCAGAGGGCGCGCCCACCCTTGGCGTGATCGCCTGAAGATCCTCTTTTTCGGTGTGTACCACCTGCAAACCATCCCGGCTCCTGCCGTATCGAAGGCTTCCCATGCGTAAACTCTGTCTGCTCGCCGCACTCGTCAGCCCATTGGCTTACGCTCAGGTGGTAAGCGTTGAAACCAACTCGCTGATGCGCTTGCCCAACACCGCCAGCACCTTGCACCTGGAACGCCTGGAAGTGGCCGATTACGGCACCTTGTTGATTCCCTCGAACGTGACCGAAGTGACGGTCGATCAACTTCACCTGGGGCGTGAAGCGCGGATCGCGATCGTGCCCGGCGAACAGGCACTGGCGTTTAACATCAGCCGTGCCCAATTGGCCGAAGGCAGCCAGATTACCGCTCGCGGTGCGCCTGGAACTTACCTCAAGGCTGCCCGTTCCGGGCGTAACCTGACTTTGCAAATCAAGGCGCTGAATGCGCCGCAATTGTCGGTAGATGCTCGCGGCGGCGCCGGCGCACCGGGTTTTGTCGGGCTGGATGGGGCCAACGGGCAGGCACCGGGTTGCACCTGGGGCCAGGCGGGTCGCGGAGCCGATGGCAGCAATGGCGCCGACGGCCAGCCGGGGGCACCCGGTGCGCTGGTCCGGCTGGAAGTGCCGCGCGATTACCCGGCGGAACAGATCAAGGTCCAGGTCGCCGGCGGTGCCGGTGGTCTGGCTGGCCCTGGCGGCAAGCCGGGGGCGGGTGGCAAGGCCAAGGGCTGCCTGGTGTATGAGGCCGATGGCGGCAAGAGCGGGCGTCCTGGGGCTGATGGCCAGCCTGGGCCTGCGGGTGCGGAAGGTTCGGTGACGGTCCAGCGGTTGTAATCTATTTCCTGAGATGTGTGTTGTCTGAAAGATTGTCATCGCGGGCAAGCCGGACCGCCGCATCGCACGCTCCCACAGGTTCTGAGTCGTTCAATCCATGTGTGAACAACTCGATACCTGTGGGAGTGTGGCTTGCCCGCGATGACGTCAGCCCGACCGTCTCAAAACATTGGCCTTGCGGCAGCAATCGCCACCAACACCAACCCTACTATCAGATTGATCCCCACCAACCGGCGAATCCTCCCCAGCACCGCAGCCCCCGTCGGCCAATCCTGCGCCGTTACCGCAACGCGCAACTCAGGCAACATCAACGCCTGAATCCGGATAAACAGCGCAGTCATCACCACATACAACCCCATCATCACCTGCACATAACGGGGTGCGGTTTCAAACCCGGCGTATTGCAGATGGATCATGCCCACGCCGCTGATCGGCAACAGCACCACCGCCACCCAGACCCAGCGGAAAAATCCTTGAAACACTTCTACCCACAGCTTCAACCGGGCCGGGCCTTCCAGTGCCTTCATCGCGGCGGGACGCAAGACCATCCAGGCGAAAAACATGCCGCCGACCCACACCAGGGCGGACAGGACATGCAGGGTATAAACGATGCCAAAAGGTGTCATTGAGGTACTCCGTTCTGCGCGGGATTAATTAGCGGGGTATGATAGCGACCGAACCGAACCACTGAAAATTTATCCAGCGTTTTTTGCGCCCGACAATTCATGATCAGCACCGAACTCAAAACCACGATCCAGGGCGCCTACTCGCGTTTTCTCGAAGCCAAGAGCCTCAAGCCGCGCTACGGACAACGCCTGATGATCGCCGAAATTGCCAAGGTCCTCGGTGCCATCGACACCGACGACGAAGGCCGGCGCAGTGGCGACCCCGCGATTGTCGCGGTGGAAGCCGGCACCGGTACCGGTAAAACCGTGGCCTACAGCCTCGCGGCCATCCCCACGGCCAAGGCGGCCGGCAAACGCCTGGTGATTGCCACGGCCACCGTGGCCCTGCAAGAGCAGATCGTCTACAAGGATCTGCCCGACCTGATGCGCAACAGCGGGCTGAATTTCAGCTTTGCCCTGGCCAAGGGGCGCGGGCGGTACATGTGCCTGTCCAAGCTCGACATGCTGCTGCAGGAAGGCCACGCGCAAACCGCCACGGCGCAGCTGTTCGAAGAAGAAGGCTTCAAGATCGAGGTCGACGAAGCCAGCCAGAAGCTGTTCACCAGCATGATCGAGAAGCTCGCCGGGAATAAATGGGATGGCGACCGCGACAGCTGGTCCACCGCCCTGGAGGACGCCGACTGGGCGCGCCTGACCACCGATCACAGCCAGTGCACCAACCGCCATTGTCCCAACTTCGGCCAGTGTGCCTTCTACAAGGCCCGCGAAGGCATGGGCAAGGTCGACGTCATCGTCACCAACCACGACATGGTGCTGGCTGACCTGGCCCTGGGCGGCGGTGCGGTGCTGCCCGATCCGCGCGATACCATCTACGTCTTCGACGAAGGTCATCACCTGCCGGACAAGGCCATCGGCCATTTCGCCCACTACACGCGCCTGCGTTCCACCGCCGACTGGCTGGAAGCCACCGCCAAGAACCTGACCAAGCTCCTGGCCCAGCACCCGCTGCCCGGGGATCTGGGCAAGTTGCTCGAACAGGTGCCGGAGCTGGCGCGGGAGATCAAGACCCAGCAGCAGTTCATGTTCACCGCCTGCGAGCAGGTCGCCGATTTCAAGCCCGGCGAAGACGTCGAAGGCCGCGAGCGGCCGCGTCACCGTTTCGTCGGCGGGGTGATTCCCGAGCACATGCGCGAAATGGGCATCGAGCTGAAGAAGGGCTTTGCCCGCCTGACCGATTTGTTCACCCGGTTGACCGAACTGCTCAAGGAAGGCATGGACGGCGAGGTCAACATCGGCATCGCCAGCAACCAGGCCGAAGAGTGGTATCCGCTGTTCGGCAGCCTGTTGTCCCGCTCTTCGGGCAACTGGGAGCTGTGGACCGCCTTCACCGTCGAGGACCCGGAAGACAACCCGCCCATGGCCCGGTGGCTGACCCTGGCTGAAAGTGGTTCGCTGTTCGACATCGAGGTCAACGCCAGCCCGATTCTCGCGGCCGAAATGCTCCGCCGCAATCTGTGGAACGTGGCGTACGGCGCGCTGGTGACTTCGGCGACCCTGACCGCCCTCGGAACATTCGACCGCTTCCGCATGCGCGCCGGCCTGCCGAAAAAAGCCGTCACCGCGGTGGTCCCGAGCCCGTTTCATCACGCGGATGCCGGCGTGCTGCGGGTGCCGGACCTGAAGGCCGACCCGCGTGACGCACCGGCCCACACTGCGGCGATCATCCGTGACTTGCCGGCGCTGGTGGAAGGTTCCCGGGGCACCCTGGTGCTGTTCTCCTCGCGCAAACAGATGCAAGACGTGTTCGACGGCCTGGATCGCGACTGGCGCAAACAAGTGTTCATTCAAGGCAACCTGTCGAAACAGGAAACCCTGAACAAGCACAAGGCGCGGGTTGATGGTGGGGATTCCAGCGTGCTGTTCGGCCTGGCGAGCTTTGCCGAAGGGGTCGACTTACCCGGTGCGTATTGCGAACACGTGGTGATCGCCAAGATTCCGTTCTCGGTACCCGATGACCCGGTCGAAGCGGCCCTGGCCGAATGGATCGAGGCCCGGGGCGGCAATCCGTTCATGGAAATCTCGGTGCCGGATGCCTCGCTGAAACTGGTCCAGGCCTGTGGTCGCTTGCTGCGTACCGAAGAGGATCGCGGCACCATCACCTTGCTCGATCGGCGCCTGGTCACCCAGCGCTACGGCAAGGCGATCCTCAATGCGTTGCCACCTTTCCGCCGCGAAATTTCCTGAAACACCGGTGGGCAATTTTGCCCACCGCGTTGTCTATCTCTCTACCATCGCTTTTCCATTGGCCTATTGAAGGTCGTTAGGGAGAATTTCGTTCTCATGATTCGCCGTTCGCTGCCTGTCGTTTTTGCCCTGATGTTTGCAGCCCCTGTACTGGCGGCGCCTGCCGGCCAACAGACACTGTTCAACTTTGTGCGCCCCGCCGATGTGGTTCAGGTGGCGACGCAGGACGCCAGCCTGCCGCAATCCAACGCCGAACAAACGGCCGAAGGCGAGGTGTTGCGCCGGGTGACGTTCAATCCGGCGGCCCAACCGACCTTGCGCCTGAGCCCGCAAACCGGTGCCTGGGACTGGTCGCAGTCGGGGTTCATGAGCCTGCGGATTCAAAGCGCGATGAATTGGGCCGTGACCCTGAACGTGAAAATCCAGAGCAACGACGGCAAGACCCTGGTCAGTCGCGTCGATTTGCCTGCGGGCCCTGCGCAAACCTTGCTGGTGCCGCTGCAGCCGTTTACGCCATTGAGCCTGGGCATGAAAGCCGGGCCGCCGATGCCGATGACCTTTGATGGTCAGCGCGTATTGCTGGCCAGCAGCGCGGGTGAGCTGGAACGCAGCCAGGTGGTGTCGGTGACCTTGTCGATGGATCAACCGAAAGTCGCCCAGAGCATCCTGCTCGAGCGGTTCGGCGTGCAGGAAAGCGAAGCGGTGACCAAAGCGGCTTATGGCGGCCTGGTGGATGCTTACGGGCAGTCTACCCGCGCCAAATGGCCAGAGAAGATCGGCAACGACGAACAACTCAAAAGCGCGGCGGCCAAGGAGCAGCAACAGCTGAAAACCTGGCTGGCCGAGCGTCAGAAGGCGTCGTTGGACAGGTTCGGAGGCTTGGACAAAGGCCCGGTCTTCAAGGCCAGTGGCTTTTTCCGCACCGAGAAACGTGACGGTCGCTGGTATCTGGTGACCCCGGAAGGGCATCCGTTCTACTCGCTAGGGGTCAACACTGTGACCCCGGACGTCAATCGAACCTATATCGCCGGACGCGAATGGATGTTCGAATCCCTACCCAAACCCGATGAACGCCTGGCCAGCCACTACGGCGAAGGTGACAACCGCGGTGGTAATGGCGCTGATCAGGGCCGTGGCTACAACGCCGGTCGCTGGTACGACTTCTATGGGGCCAACCTGCAGCGACTATATGGCGAACCTTGCGCCCTGGGCAGCGATACGAAGGGCGGGGTTGCCGAGGCGGCCAAGGCCGACGCGGTCGAGGCGACGGTCGACAAGGCTGCGGAGCAACCCGTTGCCCCTGCGGCTACCGAGTCCAAGGCCGGAGTTGCCGAAGCCGCCAAGTCCGATGCCGTCGAAGCCACAGTCGAAAGAACGGCTGACCAGACTGTCGCCGAACCTTGCAAAGCGCTGGTCGATGAAAAGCAATGGGCCAGCCACGCGCTTGACCGCCTGCAAGCCTGGGGTTTCAACACAGTCGGCAACTGGAGTGCTCCGGTACTGGCCAACGCCGACCGCGTGCCGTACACCTTGCCGCTGTCGATCGTCGGCGATTACGCCAGTATCAGCACCGGAACCAATTGGTGGGGGGCCATGCCCGACCCATTCGACCCGCGGTTCGCCATGGCCACCGAACGCGCCGTGGCAATCGCGGCCCGCGACCATCGCGACGACCCGTGGCTGATCGGCTACTTCGCCGACAACGAGCTGGCCTGGGCCGGTCCCGGCGACGACCCGAAAGCCCGTTATGCCCTGGCCTATGGCACCTTGAAAATGACCACCGACGTGCCAGCCAAACGCGCGTTCCTCAAACAGCTGCGGGACAAGTATCGCAACCAGGCAGGCTTGTCCAAAGCCTGGGGCATTGAATTGCCGGCCTGGGAATTGATGGAAGACCCGGGCTTCGTACCGCCACTGCCGAGCGCCGAGCACCCGGAAATCGAAGCCGACTTCAAGTACTTCCAGAAGGTCTTCGCCGACACTTACTTCAAGACCATTTCCGATTCGCTGAAGTGGCATGCGCCGAATCAACTGTTGCTGGGCGGCCGCTTTGCCGTCAGCACGCCGGAAGCCGTGGCGTCCTGCGCACAGTATTGCGACGTGTTGAGTTTCAACATGTATACCCTGCAACCACAGGACGGCTATGACTTCGCCGCGCTGCGCAGCCTGGACAAACCGGTGCTGATCACCGAATTCAACTTCGGCTCCGCGGATCGCGGCCCGTTCTGGGGGGGCGTGACGCAACTGGCCAAAGAAGAAGACCGTGGGCCGGCCTACGCGAACTTCCTCAAGCAGGCGATGAGCGAACCGTCGATTGTCGGGGTGCATTGGTTCCAGTACCTCGATCAACCGGTGACCGGGCGTCTGCAGGACGGTGAGAATGGTCACTTTGGCCTGGTGGGCATCACCGATCTGCCGTTCCAGGGATTCGTCGACAGTGTGCGCAAGAGTAACCTGGCGATTGTCGATCAATTGGGTAAAGAGGCCGGGAAGGGCAAAGCCGAAGCGGAGAAAGCCAGCCATGATGCCGCGGGCGGTAGGCAGGGCGACGCCGGCAAGGGTCCGGGGCAGGGCGCTGGCCAGGCGGGTGGGCATTCAGCTGATGGCCATTAAGGCCTGAGACCGCATTATCGTTCTTCGCTGGCAAGCCAGCTCCCACAGGTTACGGGTTGTCTGCTGATTTTTGCGGCAACGCGGATCCTGTGGGAGCAGGCTTGCCAGCGATGGCGGCCCTACAGCCACCGATAATCAGATGCATGTGCGAACCGACCGCCCGGCCCGCCCCTGTTCCCAAATGCCTCAATGGCTGGAACAATGCGGGCCACTTTATAGTGCGTTTATCCAAGGGAGTTGCGGGTGCTGATTCAGGGTTATTACGATCTCAAGTTCGAAGCGGTGCGTGAAGGGTTCGCGGCGTTGTTCGACGATCCCCAGGAACGTGGCGGCGCGTTGTGCATCCAGGTCGGCGGCGAGACCGTGGTTGATCTCTGGGCGGGCAGCGCCGACAAGGATGGTGCCGAAGCCTGGCATAGCGACACCCTGGCCAACCTGTTCTCCTGCACCAAGACGTTTACCGCCGTGACCGCTTTGCAACTGGTGGCCGAAGGCAAACTGCAACTGGATGCTCCGGTTGCCCGTTATTGGCCCGAGTTCGCCGTAGCCGGCAAAGCTTCCGTTACCCTGCGCCAGTTGCTCTGCCACCAGGCCGGTCTGCCGGCGTTGCGCGAACAGCTGGCGCCCGAAGCGCTTTACGACTGGCAAACCATGGTCGATGCATTGGCCGCCGAGACCCCCTGGTGGACGCCAGGGGAAGGTCACGGTTACGCCGCGATCACCTATGGTTGGCTGGTCGGCGAGCTACTGCGGCGTGCCGACGGTCGAGGACCGGGCGAGTCCATCGTGGCGCGCGTTGCCAAGCCGTTGGGGCTGGATTTCCATGTCGGCCTGGCAGACGAAGAATTTCACCGCGTGGCGCACATCGCCCGCGGCAAGGGTAATGTCGGCGACGCCGCGGCCCAGCGTCTGCTGCAAGTGACGATGCGCGAACCGACGGCCATGAGCACGCGGGCGTTCACCAACCCGCCGTCGATCATGACCAGCACCAACAAACCGGAATGGCGCCGCATGCAGCAGCCGGCCGCCAATGGCCACGGCAATGCCCGCAGCCTGGCCGGGTTCTACGCAGGTTTGCTCGATGGCAGCCTGCTGGAAAGCGAAATGCTCGACGAGTTGACTCGCGAACACAGCCTCGGCGAAGACAAGACGTTACTGACCCGGACCCGTTTCGGCCTGGGTTGCATGCTTGATCAGCCGGACGTCGCCAACGCGACCTACGGCCTTGGCCCTCGCGCCTTCGGCCATCCGGGGGCGGGCGGTTCCATCGGTTTTGCCGATCCGGAATACGACGTGGCTTTCGGTTTTGTGACAAACACCTTGGGGCCGTACGTCTTGATGGATCCGCGGGCGCAAAAGCTGGTGCGGATACTGGCCACTTGTCTGTAAAACCTGCTCAAGGGTTCCAGTGCCGGAACCCAAAGGCCTTTATGTTTTCAAAGCGTCTGTTTGTCCGGGTTCTTTGACCGGCCTGATTATTTTTTTCATTACTTCATTTTGTGGAAATCCAATGTCATCCAATAAAACCTTCGCCTTGGCCCTGTGCTTCGCCATCACCGGTTGTGCACAAACTCCACAAAATGACTCGGATGGCGGCAGCTGGTGGTCGTTCGGTTCGTCCGACAAAGTCGCCGCCAAAGATCCGGCATCAGCACCGGCCCCTTTGAAGCCTGCCGCAACCGCGCCGGTGGCCAAGGCTGAAAGCGCCAATCCATGGTACTGGCCATTTGGCTCCGAAGAGGTGCTGGACAAAAAGCCAGAGGTAAAACCTGAAGCCAAACCTGTCGAAGTGGCCAAGGCACAGGCCGAGGCAGGGGGCAAATGGTGGTGGCCGTTCGGTGGCAAGGAACAAAGCACCGCCAAAGCCGTGCCGATGCCTGATCCAAAAGTCACCCAGGCCTGGCTCGACGATTACGAACCACGCCTGCGCGCGGCGATCAAGGACAGCAATCTGCAACTCGAGCGTCGTGAAAACGTGCTGGTGGTCACCGCGCCGGTAGAAGGTTCGTTCAACCCTGACCGTCCGGCCATGCTGCTGCCGGTAACACTCGGTCCCTTCACCCGCGTTGCGAAAATCCTCGAAGTCGATCCAAAGACCGCCGTGCTGGTGCTCGGTCACAGCGATAGCTCGGGCGCGGCACCGGCCAACGTGAAACTGAGCCAGGAGCGTGCCCAGTCCGTGGCCGCGATCTTCCGTCTCAGCGGCTTGCAGCGTGATCGCCTGATGCTGCGCGGCATGGGCGGCGAAGCCCCGCGTGCTGCCAACGACAGCAATGAAGGCCGTGCCCTGAACCGTCGCGTGGAACTGCTGGTGACCCCGCAGAACACCATGGTGGCGCTGCTGAGCAAATACAACATGCCAGCACCGGCGCCAGTCCGCCTGGTCGCCGCCCAGGACGTCAAGCCTGTGGTCGCGCCGGTTACTCCTGCACCCGCGGCGAAGAAAGCGGCAGTCCCTGCAGCGAAAAAGGCACCGGCCAAGAAAGCTGCCAAGGCGCCAGCCAAGAAAACACCGGCCAAGACTCCGGTGAAAAAGACCGCGCCGGCCAAAGCCGCAGCCGCCGACAAGAAAGTCGCCGCTGCCGATGCTGCAAAAAAGTGATTCGTTAACCAAAAGGAATGCGCCATGACCAAGGGCCTGGCTGATATGCGTCGCGACTACACCCGGGACGGACTGACCGAGGCGCAAGCCCCGGCCGAGCCGTTTGCGCTGTTCCATCAGTGGTTCGCCGACGCGGTGAAAACCGAACAGGCGCCGGTGGAGGCCAACGCCATGACCCTGGCCACCGTCGATCAGGACGGTCGGCCGCATTGCCGCATTCTGCTGCTCAAGGGGCTGGACGAGCAGGGTTTCACCTTCTTCACCAACTACGACAGCGCCAAGGGGCAGCACCTGGCGGCGAATCCATTCGCCGCCATGACCTTTTTCTGGCCGGCCCTGGAGCGCCAGGTGCGCATCGAAGGGCGGGTGGTGAAGGTCACGCCTGAGGAGTCCGATGCCTACTACCAGGTAAGGCCCCTGGGCAGCCGCCTCGGTGCTTGGGCTTCACCGCAGAGTCGGGTGATTGCCGATCGTGACGAACTGCAAGCCTTGCTCAAGAACACCGAGCAACGCTTCAGCGACACTCAGCCGCACTGTCCCGAGCATTGGGGCGGGTATCGTCTGTTGCCTGAGCGCATCGAATTCTGGCAGGGCCGTCCGAGCCGTCTGCACGATCGCCTCAACTACCGTTTGCAGGGCGCCGACTGGATTCTTGAACGCCTGGCACCCTGAGCAGTCTACCGACCGGGATAGCCTGCCGCAGCGGCTTCCAGCCACTGGGGCAGGTCCCGACGCTTGATCTTCTGCGCCTGAGCGCTGGCCAATTGCTGAAGCATGAAGGCTTTCTTATGTTCATCGCTGCCCGCCAGGGCCAACGCCAGGTCGCGGTCCATCCAGCGTTTGATCCGCACGTACAGCCACCAGTGGAAGTACAGACCGGCGACAGTGGTGACGACAATGATGAAGTAATCCATGACAATCCTTGAATCAGCGGGGCAGGCCCCTGAATTTACCGCTAGTGTGTGGTGAGTTCGCGACGGCGACTGTACCGGAACTGAATGAAACCAATTTTATCCGGGCGATGCCGTGACAGGCGTCAAGCTGCGGAGTTTAATGATTACCTGTCTTTTTGGAGTTGATGCTATGCGTAAGTCTGTTCTGTTGGTTGCTTCCTTTTCCACCATGGCGATGTTGCTCACTGGCTGCCAATCGAACCTGACCGGTGACTCTTATTCCCGTGACGAAGCGCGTCGAGTACAGACGATTCGCATGGGCACCATTGAAGCATTGCGTCCGGTAAAAATCGAAGGCACCAAGACCCCGATCGGCGGCGCCGCAGGCGCAGTCGTGGGCGGTGTCGGCGGTAGTGCCATTGGCGGTGGTCGCGGCAGTATCGTTGCAGCCGTCATTGGCGCAGTGGCGGGTGGTCTGCTCGGTTCCGCTACCGAAGAAGGCCTGACCCGTACCCAGGGCGTTGAAATCACCGTCCGTGAAGACGACGGCAGCATGCGCGCCTACGTGCAACAGGTTCAGGAAAACGAAGTATTCCGTGTTGGCGAACGTGTGCGTATTGCCACGGTGGATGGTACGAGCCGCGTTTCGCACTAAGGGAATAAGGCAAAAGAAAACCCCGATCAGGTGAACTGGTCGGGGTTTTTTGTTTTGGACGTTTCTTGTATGCGCTAAGACGTTTGGAGCGCGTGCTTGCGACTCGCCATCGCCGTCACCGCATACCCGATCACCGCCGCCAGTATCGAACCCGTCAGAATCCCCATCCGATCCATCCCGGCGTATTCGCTGGCACCGGGGACAAACGCCAGGGAGCCGACAAACAAACTCATGGTGAAGCCGATGCCGCAGAGGATCGCCACGCCCAGTACCTGACCCCAGTTGGCGCCTTGGGGCAGGGTGGCGATACCGATTTTCACCGCCAGCCAGGTCAGGCCGAACACGCCCAGCATCTTGCCCAGCAGCAGGCCGACCGCAATGCCCATCGGCACATCATGGGTGAAGCTTTCGACGGTGACGCCGCTCAGGGACAGGCCGGCGTTGGCAAAGGCGAACAGCGGCAGGATGCCGTAGGCCACCCAGGGATGCAGGGCGTGTTCCAGGGTCAGCAGCGGCGAAGGCTCGGCATTTTTGGTGCGAAGCGGAATGCAGAAGGCCAGGGTCACGCCGGCCAGGGTTGCATGGACGCCACTCTTGAGCACGCAGACCCACAGGATCAGACCGATGATCATGTACGGTCCGAGTTTGACCACGCCGAGCCGGTTCATCGCGATTAACGCCACGATGCAGGCTGCCGCCAGCGCCAGCGACAGGGTCGACAGCGCGCCTGAATAGAAGATTGCGATGACGATGATGGCGCCGAGGTCGTCAATGATCGCCAGGGTCATCAGGAACAGTTTCAGCGACACTGGCACCCGCTTGCCCAGCAAGGCGAGCACGCCGAGGGCGAAGGCGATGTCGGTGGCCATCGGAATGGCCCAACCACTGAGGGCCGGCGGGTTATCCCGGTTGAGAAACCAGTAGATCAGCGCCGGCACCACCATGCCGCCAATGGCGGCCGCGCCGGGCAGGACGATCTGCGACGGTTTCGACAACTGGCCGTCAAGCACTTCACGCTTCACTTCCAGGCCGATGAGCAGGAAAAACAAGGCCATCAGACCGTCGTTGATCCATAGCAGCAAGGGCTTGGCGATTTTCAGCGCGCCGATCTGGGCGACCACGGGGGTGTCCAGCAGGCCGTTGTAGAGCCATGACAGCGGGGAATTGTTGATGATCAAAGCCAGGGCTGCAGCGGCGATCAATAACAGACCGCTGGCAGCTTCCAACTGAAAGAAACGCGTGAAAGTGCTACGCAGAGGCAAGGTCGCTCTCCATCGATGGATTCAAAAGGTGGCACACCCTAACCCGTACCGTTAGTTGTTAAAACAAAAGTTATATTCTTTTTTGTTATATAGCGTTACAACGCTAATGGGTAATACGGTGCTGAGCCTAGCAGTTGCCAGGCGTATTGAACCTCAGCTGTATCTGTGCGCGATGTAGGATTCTTCCTAAGCTTGTCATTTGGGCCTTGTTAGAGGCCGACTCGACGAGAAAACCACCATGAGCGACAACCGACAGTGGGCCCGCGAAGCCATCCGGATCATCGAAGCCGATTTCCAGCGCAGTGCCGACACCCACCTGATCCCGTTGCCGCTGCCGGGTTTTCCAGGCATCGAATTGTATTTCAAGGACGAGTCCAGCCATCCCACCGGCAGCCTGAAACACCGGTTGGCGCGCTCGTTGTTCCTCTATGCGCTGTGTAATGGCTGGCTCAAGCCCGGTGCACCGGTGATCGAAGCGTCCAGTGGTTCGACGGCGATTTCCGAAGCGTACTTCGCCCGGTTGCTGGGCGTGCCCTTCATTGCGGTGATGCCCGCGAGCACCTCCATAGAGAAGATCGAGCAGATCGGGTTCTACGGCGGCAAGAGTCACCTGGTCGACGATCCGACACAGATCTATGCCGAGTCCGAACGCCTGGCGCGCGAGCACGACGGGCATTTCATCGATCAGTTCACCTACGCGGAGCGCGCTACCGATTGGCGGGCAAACAACAACATCGCCGAATCGATCTTCCAGCAGATGCGTTTCGAACAACACCCCGAGCCGAGCTGGCTGATTTCCAGTCCCGGTACGGGTGGCACCACGGCGACCCTTGGCCGTTACGTGCGTTATCGTCAGCATTGCACCCGCGTGCTGTGCGCCGATGCCGAGCGTTCGGTGTTTTTCGATTACTACCTGACGGGGGACGCCAGCCTGCGCCTGGATCACGGTTCACGGATTGAAGGCATCGGTCGGCCCCGGGTGGAAGCGTCGTTTTTGCCCAAGGTGATCGATGCGATGGTCAAAGTGTCGGATGCCCTGTCACTGGCGGCGATGCATTACCTGGCGCAGCGTTTGGGGCGTCGTGTGGGCGGATCGAGCGGGACCAACCTGATCGGCGCCCTGATGGCGGCCCGGCAGATGGTAGGGGCGGGAGAGTCGGGATCGATCGTGGCGATTTTGTGTGATGGCGGCGAGCGTTATGCGACCACCTATTACGATCAGGATTGGCTCAAGGCCCAGGGGTATGAACTGGGCGATTTGATGGACGCGGTGGCGGCGAGCGTAGAGCGCGGCGAGCCGCTGCCAGCTACCGTACTGCGCGCCAATATCTGAGTCCCTGCAAACACTGATGAACCCTTGTAGGAGCGAGCTTGCTCGCGATGGTCTCGAGGGCGACGCGTTTATTCAGAAAATACGCGTAACCGTTAACGTCCATCGCGAGCAAGCTCGCTCCTACAGGGGCAGGGGCAGATATCAGGCTTCCAGGCCGAGGATATCCCGCGCTACCGCTTCGGCGATCCGAATCCCATCGACGCCCGCCGACAGAATCCCTCCCGCATAACCCGCGCCTTCACCCGCCGGAAACAGGCCCTTCACGTTCAAACTCTGCATCGACTCGTTACGGGTAATCCGCAGCGGCGATGACGTTCGCGTTTCGATCCCGGTCAATACCGCGTCGTGCAGCGAGTAGCCACGGATCTGCTTCTCGAACGCCGGCAAGGCTTCGCGAATGGCGTCGATGGCAAACGCCGGCAAGGCCAGCGCCAGATCGCCCAAGGCGACCCCCGGCTTGTAAGACGGCTCGACACTGCCCAGTGCTGTGGACGGTTTGCCGGCGATGAAGTCGCCAACCAGTTGCGCCGGCGCTTCGTAGTTGCTGCCGCCCAGCACAAAGGCGTGGGATTCCAGGCGCTCCTGCAGCTCGATCCCGGCCAGCGGGCCACCCGGATAATCGACTTCCGGAGTGATGCCGACCACGATCCCGGAGTTGGCGTTGCGTTCGTTGCGCGAGTACTGGCTCATGCCGTTGGTGACCACGCGATTCGGCTCGGATGTCGCGGCGACGACCGTGCCGCCCGGGCACATGCAGAAGCTGTAGACCGAGCGCCCATTACTGGCGTGGTGCACCAGTTTGTAGTCGGCGGCACCGAGCTTCGGGTGGCCGGCGTACTTGCCCAGGCGCGCGCGGTCGATCAGCGACTGTGGGTGTTCAATGCGGAAACCCACCGAGAACGGCTTGGCTTCCATGAACACACCGCGGGCGTGAAGCATGCGGAAAGTATCCCGGGCGCTGTGGCCAAGCGCGAGAATCACGTGTTTCGAATGGATCTGCTCGCCGCCGTTGAGTTCAACGCCAACCAGTTGGCCATCCTCGATCAAGACTTCGGTGACACGCTGCTGGAAGCGCACTTCGCCGCCGAGGGCGCGAATTTGCTCACGCATGTTTTCCACGACACCGGTCAGACGGAATGTGCCGATGTGCGGTTTGCTGACGTAGAGGATTTCTTCCGGCGCGCCGGCCTTGACGAACTCGTGCAGGACTTTGCGCCCGATGAATTTCGGGTCCTTGATCTGGCTGTAGAGCTTGCCATCAGAGAACGTGCCCGCGCCGCCTTCACCGAATTGCACGTTGGACTCGGGGTTGAGCACGCTCTTGCGCCACAGGCCCCAGGTATCCTTGGTGCGTTGCCGCACTTCGGTGCCGCGCTCGAGGATGATCGGCTTGAAGCCCATCTGCGCCAGCAGCAGCCCGGCGAAAATCCCGCACGGGCCGAAACCTACGACAATCGGACGTTGCTGCAGATCGGCCGGCGCCTGGCCAACCGGCTTGTAGCTGACATCCGGCGCCACGTTGACGTTGCGGTCACCGGCGAACGTGTGCAGCACCGCCGCTTCATCGCGAACGTTGAGATCGATGGTGTAGATGAAACACAGTTCGGAGGACTTTTTGCGCGCATCGTAGCTGCGCTTGAACAAGGTGTAATCGAGCAGGTCATCACTGGCAATCCCCAGGCGCTGCACGATGGCAGGGCGCAGGTCTTCATCGGGATGGTCGATCGGCAACTTGAGTTCGGTGATTCGTAACATGACGGGATCCGGTTCGCGGGGCGCACAACTGCGCCAAGGCGTATGAAACCGGCGATTATAAGCCCCAAAGGCGAATACCCGTGAGGCTTAAACGATCAGTCGTCCCGGGATCCGCCGAAATACCCGCAGCCGCGCTGAACCTTGCCATCGATGCGCAGTTCGGCGCTCATGTGCTGGACACTGCCGGTCTTGCTGTCGACACAACGTTGCGGCGCGACCCACAATTCAATGTGCTGGTTATTGGCTTCGCTGCTGAGGTTGAAGCGACCATCGCCCAGTTGTTCTTCAACGTATGGCAGCGCCAATGGCTTCTGACCGACGCGGTCGATGATCATCCCTTTGGCGCTGACTTTCACGTTCCACTCGGGACCGTGGCCGGCAGCGCGCAGGATCGACTTTTTGAAGTCGGGATCGTCGCAGGCGGTGCCCGAGCGCTCGACGCGGTACAACTGCTGCAGATCGAGTCGGTTATTGGCGCCATCGGCAACAATACGGCCACGCACGTCGGCGAACAACTTGCCCCGGGCATCGGCCAGCGTGGCGGCCTCTTGCAGGACGCTGGTGCCGCCGGTGTCGTTGACCACGTAGCTACGCTGCTCATTGCATGGCTGGAATAACAGCTTGCCATCAGCCGCCGTGAGTTGGCCCTGCATGCGGGTTTGCCCGGCGTGGGAGGCGCTTTCATCGGGGCCATCGAGCAACTGGCAGGCGGCAAACAGCGGGAGCATGGCGACAAGCAGCAAGGAACGGGCAACACGCATTTTCGGGTCTCCTGACAAGTGCCGTCACGTTACTCAGCCTGACCGTTCATCACAACCCATGAATTGGCCTTGTCGAGGATTTCATGACGGTGCAGGTAACATCCAGCCGTATTTCTGGCTTTAGAGCACAAGGTGTTTGCGCTTAATCTTCAGGCTTTACTGTCGGGAGAAACGTATGCGGGGATCAAGAAGGCTGCTACTCGCGGCATTCGCAATGAGTGCAGCACTGCCGTGTCTGGCGGCAGACATCGCGTTTTCATCGGTCACCGACTTCACGCAGATGAGCCTGCAACTCAGGACGGCAGACAATGCAAACCCACAGTCCATCGGGCTTAACGTCACGCTGGCGCCGGAAGCACAACGCCGTTTGGCGCAGGTGACGCGTCAAGCCATGCATCAACCCTTGCGGCTGGTCATTAACGGCGTACTGGTGTCGACTGCGACGATACAAGCGGTGGTAGATGGCCCGGGGCTGATGATATCCGTACCGCGCGACATTGCGCGCGATCTGGTACCCACGCTGCTGGAGCCTTAGACACCCGGCGCGATGCTGAGCCAGCGCCGCACATTGGTTTTATTCAGCCAACGTGAAACGTCTGGCCCGTCTGCAGGCCTTCCACACTTTTGGCATAGGCCAGTGCCACATCGGCAGCCGGAACCGGCTTATAGCCGCGGAAGTAAGGTGCGTACTTGCCCATGGCCTCTTGCAATACGTTAGGGCTCACCGAGTTGACGCGCAGACCTCGAGGCAGTTCGATCGCCGCAGCGCGGACGAAGCTGTCGATAGCGCCATTAACCAAGGCTGCCGAGGCGCCGCTGCGAATCGGATCGTGGCTGAGCACGCCGGTGGTGAAGGTGAACGACGCGCCGTCGTTGGCGAATTCACGGCCGATCAGCAGCAGGTTGACCTGGCCCATCAGTTTGTCCTTCAGGCCCAGGGCAAAACTGTCTTCGGTCATTTCGTCCAAGGGGGCGAAGGTCACGTTACCCGCGGCACACACCAATGCATCGAACTTGCCGGTTTTCTCGAACAGTTGGCGAATCGAGGCGCTGTCGCTGATATCGACCTGCAAATCACCGCTGTTACGGCCGATGCGGATGATTTCGTGCCGCTCGGACAGTTCCTTGTCGACAGCTGAACCGATGGTGCCACCGGCGCCGATCAATAGAATTTTCATGGGCTGATCCTCGAATGAGTTGAACGAGGCCTCAGTCTAGAGTGGTTTTTTCCATTGATAAGCGCGCTAATAGGCAACTTTTGGTTTTCAAATGGAAACAATCCATGAGCGAAATGGACGATTTGGCGGCGTTCGCGGTGTTGATCGAAGCGGGGAGTTTCACCCAGGCGGCGCAGCAACTGGGTTGCAGCAAGGGGCAACTGTCCAAGCGCATCAGCCTGTTGGAATCACGATTTTCCGTGATCTTGCTGCAACGCACGACGCGCCGCCTCAGTCTGACCGCGGCGGGCGCGGCATTGCTGCCCCAGGCCCAGGCGCTTGTAGTCCAGGTGGAGAGGGCCCGTCAGGCATTGGCGCGATTGAAGGACGATATGGCCGGCCCGGTGCGTATGACGGTTCCGGTATCGCTGGGAGAAACGTTCTTCGATGGCTTGTTGCTGGAATTTTCTCATACCTACCCCGACGTGCAGATCGAGCTCGACCTCAGCAATGACTATCGCGATCTGTCCCGCGATGGTTTCGATCTCGCGGTTCGCTCTGAGGTGGGCAATGACGAACGACTGGTCGCCCGCCCCCTGCTGGCCTGGCACGAAATGACCTGCGCAAGCCCGGCCTATCTCGAACAGTACGGCGAACCGTTGACGCCTCAAGCGCTCGCTGCGCACCGCTGTCTGCTCAACAGTCATTACAGCGGCCGGGAGGAGTGGCTTTATCACCAGCAGCACGAGTTATTGCGGGTTCGCGTGTCCGGCCCCTTCGCCAGCAACCATTACAGCCTGCTGAAGAAAGCGGCACTGGCCGGCGCCGGCATTGCGCGGTTGCCTTCCTATCTGCTGCATACGGAATTGGCTGACGGACGATTGCGCTGGCTGCTGCGCGACTATCAGACCCGAAGGATGCCGATGTATCTGGTCCATCCCTATCAGGGCGGTTTGCCCAGACGCACCCAGGTGCTGGCGGATTACCTGATTGACGGGTTCAAGCGCAGCGGGGAGGCGTTGGACAGGTTGTAGCTCATCACACAAACCCCTGTAGGAGCTGGCTTGTCGGATCGCCGCACCGCAGCGAAAGCGGTGGACCAGTCAACATCTTCATTGCCTGTTATGACGCCTTCGCTGGCAAGCCAGCTCCTACAGGGATTTTCGGTGTTCTTGGGAATGGGGCACGCATAAAAAAACGGCCCGAAGGCCGTTTTTCATTAACGCAAAGGCTCAACCACCCAGGTACGCTTCGCGCACTTTCGGATCGGTCAACAACGCCTCCCCGGTGCCTTGCATCACCACCCGGCCGTTCTCCAGCACGTACGCGCGGTCAGCGATTTTCAACGCCTGGTTGGCGTTCTGCTCCACCAGGAACACTGTCACGCCATCCTTGCGCAGCTGTTCGATGATGTCGAAGATCTGCTGGATGATGATCGGCGCCAGACCCAGCGACGGTTCGTCGAGCAGCAGCAACTTGGGCTTGCTCATCAGCGCCCGGCCGATGGCGAGCATTTGCTGTTCACCGCCGGACATGGTGCCGCCGCGTTGGGCAAAGCGTTCTTTCAGGCGTGGGAAAAGTCCGAGAACCTTGTCCATCTGCTCCTGATAATCGCCCTTGTCGGTGAAGAAGCCGCCCATGGCGAGGTTTTCTTCCACGGTCAGGCGGGCAAACACCCTACGACCTTCCGGAACGACCGCGATGCTCTTGCGCATGATCTGCGCCGAGGTCTGCCCCACGAGTTCTTCACCCATGTAGCGGATGCTGCCGCTGTGGGCCTGGGGCGAACCGCAGAGGGTCATCAGCAGGGTCGACTTGCCGGCACCGTTGGCACCGATCAGC
>Ga0213829_1000520_pt1 | contig 35503 bp, 10 predicted proteins | sample MC6MC0896MG_FD_180665 | JGI IMG/M metagenome (GOLD analysis project Ga0213829, IMG submission 180665) | Enriched soil aggregate microbial communities from Iowa State University, Ames, United States - MC6-MC0896-MG | ecosystem: Environmental > Terrestrial > Soil > Unclassified | place: USA: Iowa...
AGTGCCAGGCACTGACGTCTACCGCCGCTTCGGTCGGGCCGTACAGGTTGTGCAGCTCGACCGTCGGCAGTTGCGTGTGGAAGCGTCGCACCAGGCTGCCCGGCAAGGCTTCGCCACTGCACAGAACACGCTTGAGACCATCAGCCGATAGTTGGCCGTGCGCCAGGAACACATCCAGCATCGAGGGCACGAAGTGCAAGGTGGTGACGTCTTCGCTGCGGATCACCTGACGCAAGTACTCCGGATCGCGGTGGCCGCCGGGGCGCGCCATGACCAGGCGAGCACCGGTTTGCAGCGGCCAGAGGAACTCCCATACCGACACGTCGAAGCTGAACGGGGTCTTCTGCAAGACCACGTCGTCTGCGCCGAGGTTGTAGGCCTCCTGCATCCACAGCAGGCGGTTGACCACGCCGGCGTGCTCGTTCATCACGCCTTTCGGCAAGCCGGTGGAACCTGAGGTGTAGATCACGTAGGCCAGGTGACGCGGGGTCAAACCGGAGACAACCGGGTTGCTGGACGGCAGGGCGTTCCAGGTCGGCTGATCCAGGTCGATGACCTGGGCCGAATCCGGTACGTGCCGCGTAGCGCTATGCACCAACACTGCAACAGGCGCGCTGTCGCTGAGCATATGCCGCACGCGCTCAGCTGGGTAATCCGGGTCAACCGGCACATAGGCGCCGCCAGCCTTGAGGATGGCCAGCAGGCCAACCACCATCGACAGCCCACGCTCAACGCAGATCGCCACCCGATCGTCAGGTTTGACCCCCAGATCGATCAGGTGATGCGCCAGCCGGTTGGCCTGCTCATTCAGCGCGCGATAGCTCAACTCGCCTTCTTCGGCCTTGACCGCGACCGCATCCGGCGTACGCAGCACCTGCGCCTCGATCATCCCGTGCAGGGTCTGCTCGAGGTCATAATCCACCGCCGAATCGTTGAAGCCCAGCAGCACACGCTCACGCTCCTGCGCTTCCAGCACCGGCAAGCGCTGCAGCGGCAGTTCCGGCGTCTGCTCCAGCGCCTCGACCATGGCCTGCAACACCTGGTTCATCTGCCCACAGATACGCGCCGCGCCTACGTCAGCGGGGGTCATGGCAACCAGACGGAAGCCCTGCCCAAGGTCGTCGACGTTCAACCCCAGCGGGTAGTTGCTGCGCTCCTGGCTTTCCAGGTTGTCGATACCTTGCGTTGCCTGCCGCTGGCTATCAGTGACCTGCGTGCTGTGCCGATAGTTGAGCATCGCGCTGAACAACGGCAAGGGCGCAGCCACGCCACTGCAACGCTGAGCCAAGGCCAGCGAAGCATGCTCGTGGGCCAGCAAGGCACTGAGGCGCTGATGCACGGCCCGTGCCCCTTCGCGCAGGCTCACTGCGCCCAGATCGACCCGCAGCGGCAAGGTGTTGATGAACATGCCCAGCGCCCGCTCGGCGCCTTCACCGCCTTGCAGACGGCCCAGCAACACAGTGCCGAACACCACGCTGTCCTGGCCACTGGCGGCCGCCAGCAGGCGCGCCCAGGCCAGGTGGAACAGGCTGGCGACGCTGATACCCAATTGCCGGCCTTGCTGGCGCAGGCGTTGTGCCAGGTCATCACGTAGCCACAGCTGAGCCTCCTCGATGTCACGCCCGTCACCCTGCACATCGCTTAGACCGAACGGCAGCGTCGGCTCGTCGATGTCCGCCAGTTGCTCGCGGAAGAACGCTTCATGCTCGGCCTGACTGATACCCAGTCGCGCCTGGGCCACGTAGTTGCGATACGGCACCGGTGCCAGCGCCGGCTCGGCCGCACCCTGCAGGTAACCGATCAGCTCCTCGCCGACCACTTCCATGGCGGTGTGGTCGAGCACGATGTGGTGGAACTGCAAGGTGGCTTCGATGCGTGCCGTACCCGGCTGCTGCGTGTACAGCAGGCGAATCAGCGGTGCCTTGCTCAGGTCAAGCATTGCCTCGCCGTCGCTATCACGCTTCATGACCAGCAGCGGCGCCTGCCGCCAGACCACCTGCACTGGCTGCGGCAAGCCTTCCCAGAGCACCGCTGTGCGCAGTACGTCGTGGCGGGCGATGACCTTGTCCAACGCTGCCGCAAAATTGTCCAAGTGTTCGCGGCTGGCGAACCCGAAGCGCGACTGCAGCACATAAGGGTCGTGCCCCTGCCCGCTGAGGTGGTGGTAGAGGATCCCTTCCTGCAAGGGTGCCAACGGATAGATGTCCTGCACATTGCGGGCACCGCCAGGTATCTGGACAATGATACGGTCGATGGCCGCCTGCTCCAGGGCCACCAGCGGCAGCATGCCGGGGGTGATATGCGAGCAACCGGCAGGGATCAGGTTGTCCGGCACCTGCACCTGATGCGCCTGGCCCAGGGTCGTCGCCAGTGCCGCCACCGTCGGCTGGCCAAACAGCGTGCGCACATCCACCTGCACACCATCGCGGCGCAAGCGCGCGGTCAGGTTCACCGCCAGCAACGAATGGCCACCCAACTCGAAGAAGTTATCGTGCCGCCCCACCCGCTCGACGCCCAGCATGTCGGCCCACACCGCGGCCAAGGCCATTTCCACTTCGCCCTGCGGCGCGACATACGCCTGGCCTGCAAGCAGCGCCGGATCCGGCTCGGGCAACGCCTTGCGGTCCAGCTTGCCATGGCTGGTCAACGGCAGTGCTGGCAGGCAGGTGAACGCCAACGGCACCAGGTGGGCGGGCAGGCTTGCCTGCAAGGCCTGGCGCAGTGAGTCCACTGCCACCGGTGAGGTTTCAGTGAACCAGGCCAGCAGCCGCTCGCCACGCACCAGCACAACTGCATCAGCGATACCAGGCTGGGCGGCGAGTACGCTTTCGATCTCGCCAAGCTCCACCCGTACGCCGCGGATCTTCACCTGATCGTCGTTACGGCCCAGGTAATCCAGGGTACCGTCAGGGTTCCAGCGCACCAGGTCACCGGTGCGGTACAGCCGCGCGTGGCGTTGGGCGTTGAACGGATCGGCAATGAAGCGCTCCTCGGTCAGTTCCGGGCGCTTGAAGTAGCCGCGGGCCACCCCGGCGCCGCCAATGTACAACTCACCTACAGCGCCCACCGGTACCGGCTGGCGGCCCTGGTCGAGCACATACACCTGGGTGTTGGCCAGAGGCTTGCCGATGTGCAGCGCGCCCCCAGCTACCAGTTGCCCAGACGTGGCCACCACGGTCGCTTCGGTCGGGCCATAGTTGTTGACCAAAGCAAAACCTGGGTCGCGCTCGAACTGGCGCAGGCGATCGCCGCCGACCAGCAGCGTGCGCAGGGTCGGGTGCTGACGCTCGCGGCGCAGCGCTTGCTCGGCCACTGGCGTGGGCAGGAAGCTGACAGCCAATGGCTGCTCCAGCCACCAGTCGAGCAGTTCGTCGACGTGCTCACCGGCGATGCGTGCAGGTGGCACATGCAGCACTGCCCCCGCGCACAGCGCCGGCCAGACCTCCCAGGCCACCGCATCGAAGCCGAAACCGGCCACCGTGCTGGTATGGCTGCCGGCGTTCAAGGCAAACGCCTCACAGTGCCAGTGCACCAGGTTGGCCAGGGTCGCATGCTCGACCATCACCCCTTTCGGCTGGCCGGTGGAACCGGAGGTGTAGATCACATACGCCAGTTGGCGATCATCCAGGCCTGCCACGCAGGGATTGCTGTCGGGCGCGTCTTGCCAGGCATCGCGGTGCAGCTCGACCCGCAGGGTTTCCCCCACCAGCGCCAGAGTCGTCGCATCGACCAGCACCAACGCCGGCGCGCTGTCTTCCAGCAGGTAGGCGATGCGCTCGCCAGGGTATGCCGGGTCAATCGGCACATAGGCCGCGCCGGCCTTGAGGACGGCCAGCAGGCCGACCAGGCGCTCCAGGCTGCGCGGTAAGCACAATGCCACCCGGTCGCCGACCTTCACCCCGCGACTGATCAGGTAATGCGCCAGGCGGTTGGCGCGGCAGTTCAGCTCGCCGTAGCTCAGTGTCTGGCCATCCTGCACCAGCGCTGTCGCTTGCGGCGCGCGGGCCGCCTGGGCCTCGACCAGGGCGTGCACGGTCTGCCCTTTCGGGTAGTCGCGTGCGCTGGCATTGAAGGTTTCCAGCACTTGCTGGCGTGCTAGCGGGTCCAGGATCGACAGCGCCTCGACCGGCTTGACTGCTGACTGGTTCAGCGCCTGCAGCAGCTCGACCAGGGCCTGGTTCATCCAGCCAGCGACCCGCTCAGCCCCCATGCCTGCCTGAGCCAACACACTCAAGGCAAAGCCTTCGCCCAGGTCGTCGACACTCAGGGTCAGCGGGTAGTTGCTGCGTTCCTCGCCGCCCAGCAGGCGGACACCCTGGTGGTCGGCATCCGCGTCGGCAGGCCCCCCTGCCGTGCTGTGGCGGTAGTTGAACAAGGCACTGAACAACGGCGTGGACGCCGCCACGCCACTGCAGCGCTGGGCCAAGGCCAGCGAAGCATGCTCGTGTGCCAGCAACGCCGAAAGCCGCTGATGGGTGGCACGCACCGCCTGCGCCACCGGTGCGGTAAGGTCGATGCGCAGCGGCAAGGTGTTGATGAACACGCCCAACGCCCGGTCGGCCCCTTCACCGCCCTGCAAGCGCCCCATCAACACGGTGCCGAACACGACATCAGTGCGGTTGGCGAGCACACCCAGCACGCGTGCCCAGGCCAGGTGCGCCAGGCTCGCGGCACTCACCCCAAGCTGCCGAGCCTGTTCGCGCAGGCCACGGGCCAGGCTGGCGTCGAGGGCCAGGTGGGCCTCTTCGATGGCGTGCCCATCACCCTGCACGTCGCTCAGGCCAAACGGCAAGGTCGGGGCATCAAGGTCGCCCAGCATCTCGCGGAAGAACGCTTCATGGCCGGCATCGTCGGCCCCAAGGCGGGCTTGGGCCACATAGGTGCGATAAGGCACAGGCGCGGGCAAGCGTTCGCCCTGGCCCGCCAGCAGCAGCTGCATCTCGCGGGCGATGACTTCCATCGCGGTATGGTCCAAGGCCAGGTGATGGAATTGCACAATTGCCACCACGCGCTGGTTGGCCGGGTCATCGGCATGCAGCAGGCGCAGCAAGGGTGCCCGCGACAGCTCGAGGCGCTGGTGACGGGCGTCGAAGCGCGCCTGCAAGGCGTCGATCACCGAATCGCCAGCCAGGCCGTCGATTGCGCTGACCTGCATCCGCGCTTGCCGCCAGACCACCTGCACCGCGTGAGCCAGCCCTTCGCTGACCACGGCGGTACGCAGAATGTCGTGACGGTCGATGACCTGCTGCAAGGCGCCCGCCCAACGCTGCAAATGCGCCAGGCTATCGAAGGCCAGGCGCGACTGCAGCAGGTACGGATCGCCCTGTGCGGCGCTCAAGTGGTGGTACAGGATGCCCTCCTGCAGCGGGGCAAGGGGGTAGATCTCCTGCACGTTGGCAGCACCGCCGGGCACCGTGGCGACGACACGGTCGATACTGGCCTGGTCGAGCTCGATCAGGCTGAGCATGTCCGGAGTGATGTGGCGGGCAGCGTGCGGCACACGGTTGGCCGGCACCTGCACTTCGCGACCGGTGCCCACGGCCGCAGCCAGCGCCGCCAGGGTGGGCTTGGCGAACAGCACGCGCACATCGGCGCTGAGGCCGGCCTTGCGCATGCGTTCGACCAGGCTCACAGCCAGCAACGAATGGCCGCCCAGCTCGAAGAAGTGATCGTGGCGACCGATCTGCGCGACGTTGAGCAGGTCGGCCCAGATTGCCGCCAGGGTGGTTTCGACCTCGCCCTGTGGCGCCTCGAAGGCGCGGCTGAGTAGCGCCTCGTTGCCCGGTTGCGGCAGGGCACGGCGGTCGAGCTTGCCGTTGCCGGTCAGCGGCAGTGCATCGAGGCAAACGTAGGCCGCTGGCAGCATGTAGTCCGGCAACTGGCCTTGTAGCTGCTGGTGCAGCTCGCCCAGGCCGGGGGCCGGGCTGTTGGCGGTGAAGTAGGCCACCAGGCGCTTGTCACCGGGCGCGTCTTCACGTACCACCACGGCCGTGTCACGGACACCGGCACAGGCGCCCAGGCGCGCTTCGATTTCACCGAGTTCGATGCGGAAGCCGCGCAGTTTGATCTGCTGGTCGGCGCGGCCCAGGTAACGCAACGTGCCGTCAGCCTGCCAGCAAGCCAGGTCGCCACTGCGGTACATGCGCGCACCCGGCTCACGGCTGAACGGGTCGTCGAGGAAGCGCTCGGCGGTGAGTGCCGGCTGGCCGAGGTACCCCAGTGCAACGCCAGCGCCGCCGATGTACAGCTCACCGACCGCGCCAACGGGCAGCGGCTGCTGACGGGCGTCGAGCACATAGCAACGGGCATTGCCGATCGGCCTGCCAATCGGGATGCTGCCCTCGCCGACCGTGACGATCGGGTGGGTGGTGCTGAAGGTAGTGGCTTCAGTCGGGCCATAGCCATTGAGCAGATGTTGCGGTGCGCCTTCGCGCAGCACCCGACCGACGATGGCGGGGTCCAGCACATCGCCGCCCACCATCAGGTAGCGCAGCCTGGCGAATGCCGGCAGCAGGTCATCGGCAAATTGATGGAACAGGCCGGCAGTCAGCCACAGCACGCTGATGCGTTGCTCCAGCAACACATCACGCAAAGCCTCACGCGACAGCACCTGATCCTGGTCGATGACCACCACCGTGCCGCCGTTGAGCAGCGGCGCCCAGACTTCCAGGGTACTGGCATCGAACGCAGGGTTGGAGGCGAACGCGACGCGGTCCTCGCAGGTGAATTCAGCAAAGCCGTTGTTGACCACCAGGCGCACGATGGCCCGGTGCGGCACTTGCACGCCCTTGGGGGTGCCGGTAGAGCCGGAGGTGTACATGATGTAGGCGGCGCTTTCGGCAGCTACCTCCAGGCCCGGCGAGTGTTGCGGATACCCGCTGAGGTCGAGGTGGTCCAGTTCGACGCGCATGGCATCGCCTACCTGCGGTTCGCTGCTGAAGGTGAGCAAGACCCGCGCCTGGCTGTCTTCGATCATGAAGGCCTGGCGCTCGACAGGCGCGTTGCTGTCCAACGGTACGAACACCGCTGCGCATTTACTGGCCGCCAGTTGTGCGGCCAATAAGGCGACGCTGCGTGGCAGCAGCAGAGCTACACGATCGCCAGGGCGCACGCCCAGGTCCAACAGGTGATGGGCCAGGCGGTTGGCGTGCTGTTCGAGCTGCTCATAGCTCCACTGCCGATCACCGTGCACCACCGCCGTTGCAGCAGGGCTGAGCGCGGCATGGCTGCCAAACAGGGTGTGCAGTGCATGGTCCCGTGGGTAATCGCGGTAGGTGGCATTGAAACCTTGCAACATCCGCTCGCGCTCGGCAGGCGCCAGTTGGCTAACCTGATGCAAGGCCTTGGCCGGTGCCTGCGCAAGGGCCTGCGCCAGTTGCTCAAGGGCGGTGCTGAGCAGGCGACAAACCTGTGCGCCATCGACTTGCGCCACCGCTTGCACGGTCAGCACAAAGGCCTCGCCCAGGTCATCGACGTTGACCACCAAGGGGTAGTTGCTGCGCTCATGCGCGGCCAGTTGCTCGATACCCTGCCAGGCCTCGCGCAGCTCAGCCTTGGCGGGTGCACTGTGGCGATAGTTGAGCAGGCTGGTGAACAGCGCCTGAGACGCCGGCACTGCGCTGCAGCGCTGAGCCACTGCCAGCGATGCTTGCTCATGGGCCAGCAAACGGGCCAGCCGTTGGTGGGTCAGGCGTACGCCTTCAGCCACGGCCATGGCGCCCACGCTCACCCGCAGCGGCAAGGTGTTGATGAACATGCCCAGGGCCCGGTCAGCGCCCTCGCCGCCTTGCAGCCGGCCGAGCAACACCGTGCCGAACACCACTTCTTCGCGTCCTGACAGTTGCGCCAGCACCTGCCCCCAGGCCTGGTGCACCAAGCTGGCGACGCTGATGCCCAGCACACGGGCCTGCTCGCGCAAGCGGCCGGCCAACGCCGGCTCCAGGGCCAGACGGCTGTCCAGTACAGGGCTGGCATCACTGTGTGCATCGCGCAGGCCAAATACCGTGGTGGGTTCGTCGATGTCGCCCAGCAGCTCGCGGAACAGTGCTTCGTCAGCCTGGGTATCGGCACCCAGGCGCGCCTGCGCCACATAGTTGCGGTAGGGCACGCTGGCCTGCGACAGGGCCTGGCCTTGCAGCACAGCAGTGATCTCGGCCACCAGCTGTTCGACGGCGGCGTGGTCAAGGATGATGTGGTGGATCAGCAGCGCGGCTTCCACGCGACCCTCGCCGTGGCCAGGGATCAGGCGGATCAGGGGGGCCTTGTTCAGGTCGAGCGTGGTGCTCCGCTCATCGCCGCGCAAGCTTGCACCGACGCCAGGCACGCTGCGCCAGACGACCTGCACGGGCTCCTCCAGGCCCTGCCAATGGATGCTGGTGCGCAGGATGTCGTGACGGGCGATGACCTGGTCGAGCGCTGCGGCAAAGGCATCGAGCTCGGCCAGCGTCGGGAAGGCGAAGCGTGCTTGCAGCACGTACGGGTCTGCGCCTTCGCTGGCGAGGTGATGGTAGAGGATGCCTTGTTGCAGGGGCGCTAGCCCATAGACATCCTGGACATTGGCTACGCCACCGGGGACCTGCGTGACCAGGTTGTCGATGGCGCCCTGGGACAGTTCGGCGAGCGGCAGCATGTCCGGAGTGATGCGTGTGACCTCTGCCGAAATGCGGTTGGTGGGCACGCTGATGCGGGTTTCACCGCCTACCGCAGCGGCGAGCGCTGCCAAGGTCGGCTGGCCGAACAGTACGCGGATATCGGCATGCAGGCCCTGTTGGCGCAGGCGCGAAGTCAGGGTCACGGCCAGCAGCGAATGGCCGCCCAGTTCGAAGAAGTTGTCATGCCGCCCTACCCGCTCCACGCCCAGCAGCTCGACCCAGATCGCGGCCAGCAGGGTTTCGGTTTCGCCTTCTGGGGCTTCGTACACACGGTTTTGCAGGGCGTCGGTATCCGCGAGTGGCAAAGCCTTGCGGTCGAGTTTGCCGTTGGGGCTCAGCGGCAGTGCCTCCAGGTGCAGGAACAGCGCGGGCACCATGAACTCCGGCAGGTGGGCCAGCAATGCCGTGCGCAGAACGTCTGCGGCCTGTTGCTCACCGGTGTAATACGCCAGCAGACGTTGGTCGCGTGCGACAACAACTGCCTCCTTCACGCCGTCGATGGCCGTCAGGCCGGCCTGGATTTCACCCAGCTCGATGCGCAAGCCACGGAGCTTCACCTGGTCATCGTTGCGGCCCAGGTATTCGATGTTGCCATCGGCCAGGTGCCGCGCCAGGTCGCCGGTGCGGTACAGGCGTGCACCTGGGCGGGTGCTGAACGGGTCGTCGAGGAAGCGTTCAGCAGTGAGTTCGGCGCGGTTCAGGTAGCCACGGGCGACTTGCACGCCGCCGATGAACAGCTCGCCGGTCACACCTTGCGGGACCGGCTGGCCCAGCGGATCGAGTACATACAGCGTGGTGTTGGCGATCGGTTTGCCGATTGGGGTGTTGTCCGGCGCCGTCACGCAGTGCCAAGCGCTCACGTCCACAGCAGCTTCGGTCGGGCCGTACAGGTTGTGCAGCTCGACCGTCGGCAGTTGCGTGTGGAAGCGTCGGACCAGGCTGCCCGGCAAGGCTTCGCCACTGCACAGAACGCGCTTGAGACCATCAGCCGATAGTTGCCCGTGCGCCAGGAACACATCCAGCATCGAGGGCACGAAGTGCAACGTCGTGACCTTTTCGCTGCGGATCACCTGACGCAAGTACTCCGGATCGCGGTGGCCGCCGGGGCGCGCCATGACCAGGCGAGCGCCGGTTTGCAGCGGCCAGAGGAACTCCCATACCGACACGTCGAAGCTGAACGGGGTCTTCTGCAAGACCACGTCGTCAGCGCCGAGATTGTAGGCGTCCTGCATCCACAGCAGGCGGTTGACCACCCCGGCGTGCTCGTTCATCACGCCCTTCGGCAAGCCGGTGGAGCCTGAGGTGTAGATCACGTAGGCCAGGTGACGCGGGGTCAAACCGGTTACTACTGGATTGCTGGACGGCTGGCCGTTCCAGGTCGGCTGATCCAGGTCGATAACCTGGGCCGAATCCGGTACGTGCCGTGTAGCGCTATGCACCAGCACCGCAACAGGCGCGCTGTCGCTGAGCATATGCCGCACGCGCTCAGCTGGGTAATCCGGGTCAACCGGCACATAAGCGCCGCCAGCCTTGAGGATGGCCAGCAGGCCAACCACCATCGACAGCCCACGCTCGACACAAATCGCTACCCGATCGTCAGGTTTGACCCCCAGATCGATCAGGTGATGCGCCAGCCGGTTGGCCTGCTCATTCAGCGCGCGATAGCTCAACTCGCCTTCTTCGGCATTGACCGCGACTGCATCCGGCGTACGCAGCACCTGCGCCTCGACCATCCCGTGCAGGGTCTGCTCAAGGTCATAGCCCACCGCCGTGTCGTTGAAGCCCAGCAGCACCCGCTCACGCTCCTGCGCTTCAAGCACCGGCAAGCGCTGCACCGGCAGTTCCGGGGTCTGTTCCAGCGCCTCGACCATGGCCTGCAACACCTGGTTCATCTGCCCACAGATACGGGCCGCGCCAACCTCGGCGGGGGTCATGGCAACCAGACGGAAGCCCTCCCCAAGGTCGTCGACGTTCAGGCTCAACGGGTAGTTGGTGCGTTCCTGGCCCTCCAGTACGTCAATGCCTTGCCACGCCTGCCGCTGTTCAGCGCTGGCTTCTGCGCCATGCCGGTAGTTGAGCATGGCGCTGAACAACGGCAACGGCGCAGCCACAGCGCTGCAGCGCTGGGCCAACGCCAGGGAAGCGTGTTCGTGCGCCAGCAGCGCACTGAGGCGCTGATGCACGGCCTGCGCCCCTTCGCGCAGGCTCACTGCGCCCAGATCAACCCGCAGCGGCAAGGTGTTGATGAACATGCCCAGCGCCCGCTCGGCACCCTCACCACCTTGCAGGCGCCCCAGCAACACAGTGCCGAACACCACACGGTCGTTGCCGCTGGCAGCGGCTAACAGACGCGCCCAAGCCAGGTGGAACAGGCTGGCGACGCTGATGCCCAGGTGCCGTGCCTGGCGCCGCAGCCCTGCGGCCAGTTCGGCCGACAGCGCCAGCTTGGCTTCTTGCATGCCAAGGCCATCGCCTTGCACATCGCTTAGGCCGAACGGCAGCGTTGGCTCGTCGACATCCGCCAACTGCGCGCGGAAGAACGCCTCATGCTCGGCCTGGCTGATACCCAGGCGCGCCTGGGCTACGTAGTTGCGGTACGGCACAGGGATCTGGACCGGCGGCGTGCCCTGCAGGAAGCCCAGCAACTCCTCACCGACCACCTCCAGCGCGGTGTGATCGAGGACGATATGGTGGAACTGCAAGGTAGCTTCGATGCAATGGCTGCCCGGTACCTGACGATGAAGCAGACGAATCAGCGGCGCCTGGCCCAGGTCCAGGCCAGCGTCAATTGCATCGTCGTCGCGCACTACCTGTAACGGCGCCCGACGCCAGACCACTTGCACAGCCTGCGGCAGGCCGTCCCAGAGCACGGCGGTACGCAGCACATCATGGCGGGCGATGACCTGGTCCAGTGCGCTGGCGAAGGCTTGCAGGCGCTCGCCGTTGTCGAAACGCAGGCGGGAATACAGCACATAGGGATCGTGCGCGGCGCTCAGGTGATGGTAAAGGATACCTTCCTGCAGAGGCGCCAGCGGGTAGATGTCCTGCACATTGGCCGCACCACCCGGCACGCGCGCGACGATGCGATCGATCGCGGCTTGGTCGAGCTCGATCAGGCTCAACAGGTCTGGGGTGATATGGGTGCAATCGGCAGGGATGCGGTTTTCCGGTACCAGCACTTGCAGGTTACGCCCCAAGGTCTCGGCCAGGGCCGCGACGGTAGGCTGGCCGAACAGGGTCCGCACATCGACCTGCAGCCCTTCCAGGCGCAGCCGTGCGGTCAGGCTTACCGCCAGCAGCGAGTGGCCGCCCAGCTCGAAGAAGTTGTCGTGCCGGCCTACTTGCTCGACGCCCAGCAGTTGCGCCCACAGTTGCGCCAGCAGGGTCTCGGTCGGCCCCTGCGGCGCTTGGTAGGGGCGCTCATGCAATGCGGCATCCGGCGCGGGCAGCGCTTTACGGTCCAGCTTGCCATTGGGCGTCAACGGCAGCTGATCGAGGTGGATGTACTGTGCCGGCAGCATGTATTCCGGCAGGTCCTGCAGCAGTGCCTGACGCAGGCTGTCCGCCTCGGCCTGCTCACCGGTGAGGTAGGCGACCAGGCGCGGCCCACTGGCCGGGGCGTCGTAAGCCAGCACTACGGCCTCGTGCACACCGGGCACACGCAGCAGGCAGGCTTCGATCTCGCCGAGCTCGATGCGCAGCCCGCGGATTTTGACCTGGTGGTCGTTACGGCCGAGGAAGACCAGCTTGCCATCTTCGCGCTGGCGCACCAGGTCACCGCTGCGGTACAGGCGATCGCCGTCAACGAAGGGGCTGGCGATGAAGCGTTCGGCCTGTTGTTCGGGCAAACCCAGATAACCCCGGGCGACACCCGCGCCGCCGATATGCAGGTGGCCGACCACGCCCCACGGTACCGGTTGGTCGTAGTGGTCGAGTACATACAGCCGGGTATTGTCGATGGCCGTGCCGATCGGCAATGCCCCGTGCGGCAGGTCTGCGCCCGGCTCCAGCGTCCAGGCGCTGCAATCAACGGTGGTCTCGGTGGGGCCGTAAACGTTATGCAGGCGCACACCCGGCAAGCGCTCGCGCACTTGGGCGGCCAGTGCCTGGCTCAGCTCGCCGCCACCGCAGACGATATCGCTGAGGCTAACGCAGCGAGCGCTGGTAGGTGCTTCCAGGAACTGCTGCAGCAACGCCGGCACGAATTGCACCACGCTGACATGCTGCGCCTGGATCAGTTGCGCGAGGTAGTGCGGGTCACGCTGGCCGTCCGGGCGCGCCAATAGCAGGCGCAGGCCGCTGCACAACGGCCAGAACAGTTCCCACACCGAGGCATCGAAGCTGACCGGGGTTTTGTGCAGCACGGCGCCTGGGCCAGGCACCTGGCAAAGGCGCTGGCTCCAATGCACCAGGTTGACCACGTTGCGGTGTTCGACCATCACCCCCTTGGGCTGGCCTGTGGAGCCGGAGGTGTAGATCACATACGCCAGGTGGCTCGCTGTCAGTGCGGCTACGCGAGGGTTGCTGATCGGCTGGGCCTCCCAGCCAGGCTGATCGAGGTCGATCAACTGCACCGGGGTGCCCTGTACGACATCTCGGGTAGCGCCGTGCACCAGTACGGCCAGCGGCGCGCTGTCGCTCAGCATGTGGCGAATGCGTTCTGCCGGGTAACCCGGGTCAACTGGCACATAGGCGCCGCCTGCCTTGAGGATGGCCAGCAAGCCAACCACCATCGACAGCCCGCGCTCGACGCAGATCGCGACACGGTCATCCGGTTTGACCCCCAGGCCGAGCAAATGATGGGCAAGCCGATTGGCCTGCTCGTCGAGCTGGCGATAGCTGAGCTCGCCCTCCTCCGCGACCAGGGCAATGGCAGTGGGCGTGCGCCGGACCTGGGCCTCGAACAGCCCATGCAGCGTTTGCGTCAAGTCGTGAGGCGTTTGCGGGGCATTGGCCAGCAGTCGCAGCCGCTCATCAGGCGTCACTACCGGCACCTGCTGCAATAACGTGTCAGGCGCGTGCTCAAGCGCATCCAGCAAACCGTGCAGCACCTGCAGCAGTTGCTCGCAGACCCGCTGCGCGCCCACCTGGGCACTGACCTGGGCCGTCAGCCGCAGGCCATCGCCCAGGTCGTCCACGTTGACGCTCAACGGGTAGTTGCCATGGCCGCCGCTGGGCAGTGCCTGGATGCCTTCCAGGGCTTCGCGGTGCGCTTGCTGCTCGGGCTGGCTGGCGCCATGCCGGTAGTTGAGCATGGCACTGAACAACGGGGTCGGCGCAGCCACGCCGCTGCAACGCTGGGCCAAGGCCAGCGAGGCGTGCTCGTGCACCAGCAAGGCACTCAGCCGCTGGTGCGTCAGGCGCACCCCAGCGCGCACGCCCAGCCCGTGCAGGTCCAGGCGCAGTGGCAAGGTGTTGATGAACATGCCCAGACCGCGATCAGCCCCGGCGCCCCCTTGCAGGCGGCCCAGCAGCACGGTGCCGAACACCACACGGTCTTGGCCACTGGTGGCGGCCACCAGCCGTGCCCAGGCCAGGTGCAGCATGCTGGCAGCGCTCACGCCCAGCTGCTGGGCCTGGCTGCGCAGGCGCCGGTACTGCTCGGGCGCCAGTTGCACCGTAGCTAATTCGAAGGTACTGGCCTGGCCCTGCAGGTCGACCAGGCCATAGGGCAAAGTCGGCTCGTCGATGTCGGCCAGCTCTGCGCGGAAGAACGCTTCGTGCTCGGCCTCGCTGATGGCCAAACGCGCCTGGGCCACGTAGTTGCGGTACGGCACGGGCGGTTGGCTGGGCTGCTCGCCGCGCAGGTGGTCGCGGATCTCTTCCAGCACCACCTTCATGGCCGTGTGGTCCAGGGCGATGTGGTGGAACTGCAGGGTGGCTTGGAGGCCTTCGCTGCCTGCCTGTGGGGTTTGCAGCAGACGGATCAATGGCGCATGGCTGAGGTCGAGCGGGCCAGGGGCTTCGCTGCTATTGACCAGCACCGAACCCGGCACGCTGCGCCATACCACCTGCACAGGCTGCGCCAGGCCGTCCCAGAGCACGGCAGTACGCAGAATATCGTGGCGTGCGATGACCTTGTCCAAGGCCACGGCAAAGGCCTGCAGACGGGCCTGGCTGTCGAATGCGACGCGCCACTGCAGCAGGTAGGGGTCTTCGTCTGCAGCACTCAGGTGATGGTAGAGAATGCCTTCCTGCAGCGGTGCCAATGGGTAAATGTCCTGCACGTTGGCAGCGCCACCTGGCACCGTGGCGACGATGCGCTCAACCGCGCTGGCGTCCAACGTCAGCAAAGGCAGCATGGCTGGGGTGATGTGGGTGCAGCCCGCTGGAATGCGGTTCTCGGGCACGCTGACCTGGCGCCCCTTGCCTAGCGCGGCAGCCAGGGCAGCCACGCTGGGCTGGCCGAACAGCACCCGCACGTCGGTCTGCAGGCCCTGTTGGCGCAAACGTTCGATCAGCGTCACGGCCAGCAGCGAGTGGCCGCCCAGCTCGAAGAAGTTGTCGTGCCGCCCTACCCGTTGCACGCCCAGCACGTCGGCCCAGACGCTGGCCATGGCCGCTTCTGTTTCGCTGGCCGGGGCTTCATAGCCCTGGCAGATCAGTTGGGCCGGGTCCGGTTCAGGCAGGGCCCGGCGGTCCAGCTTGCCATGGCTGGTCAACGGCCACTGGTCCAGGCGCATGAACGCCTGCGGCACCATGTGCCCCGGCAAGCTGGCCTGCAGCGCTTGACGCACAACCTCTAGCGCGACCGGCGCCTGTTCGGTGAACCAGGCCAGCAGACGCTCGTCGCGGACCAGTACCACGGCATCGGCGATACCGGCCTGAGCCGTCAGCGCGGCCTCGATTTCACCCAACTCCACACGCACGCCGCGGATCTTCACCTGGTCGTCATTACGCCCGAGATATTCCAGGGTGCCGTCAGTGTTCCAGCGCACCAGGTCGCCAGTGCGGTACATGCGCGCGCCGGGCTTGCGGCTGAACGGGTCGGCGACAAAGCGCTCTGCGCTCAGCTCAGGGCGATTGAAGTAGCCCCGCGCTACCTGTGCGCCACCGATGTACAGCTCACCCACCACGCCCACCGGCACCGCTTGGCGATGGCCGTCGAGCACATAGACGCGGGTATTGGCGATCGGCTTGCCGATGTGCAACGCCGCGCCCGGCAAGACCTGGCCAGACGTGGCGACAACCGTGGCCTCGGTCGGCCCATAGTTGTTGACCAGGGCGAAGCCTGGATCGCGGTCGAACTGGCGCAGGCGGTCGCCACCGATCAGCAAGGTGCGCAACGTCGGGTGTTGCCGTTCGCGGCGCAACGCCTGTTCGGCCACTGGCGTGGGCAAGAAACTGACGGCCAGCGGCTGTTCGAGCCACCAGTCGAGCAGTTCATCGACATGTTCATTGCCGATGTGCGCGGGTGGCAGGTGCAACGTGGCACCGCCACACAGCGCCGGCCACACTTCCCAGGCCATGGCGTCAAAGCCAAAGCCGGCAACGCTCGAGGTACGCACACCGGTCTCCAGCGCGAACGCGTGGCAGTGCCAATGCACCAGGTTGGCCAGGGTGTGATGCTCGATCATCACGCCCTTGGGCTGGCCGGTGGAGCCGGAGGTGTAGACAAGGTAGGCCAGCTGCTGCGCATCCAGCCCCGGTACGTGCGGGTTGCTGCCCAGAGAGTCATCGGCTGCGGCCTGGTCGAGGTTCAGCCGGGGTATGCCACCAGGCAGGCCAGCAATGTCCGCTTCGCTCAGCACCAGCGCGGGCGCGCTGTCGGCCAGCAGGTAGGCAATGCGTTCGGCCGGATAGCCCGGGTCTACCGGCACATAGGCGGCGCCGGCCTTGAGCACGGCCAGCAGGCTGATCACCCGCTCGACGCTGCGGCCCAGGCACAATGCCACGCGGTCACCGCGGCGCACGCCGCGTGCGATCAACTGGTGCGCCAGGCGGTTGGCCCGCAGGTTCAGCTCCCCATAGCTGAGTGCCTGGCCATCCTGGGTCACGGCCGTTGCATCCGGGGTCTGGGCTGCTCTGGCCTCCACCAGCGCGTGCACCGTCTGCCCTTGCGGATAGTGCTGTGTGGTGGCGTTGAAACTGCCCAGCAGCTGTTCGCGCGCTTCGTCGCTCAGGATCGACAAGCTGTCGACCCGCGCCTCCTGCCCTCGCTGCAATGCTTGCAGCAGTTGAGTGACGGCATTGACCATCCAGGCGGCGACCCGCGCGGCGCCGATCCCTGCAATGGCCAGCACACTGAAAGTGAAACCCTCACCCAGGTCATTCACGCTTAGGGTCAACGGGTAGTTGCTGCGCTCCTCGCCACCGAGCAGGCGCACGCCCTCCCAGATGGCCTCGCCGGTGGCCTCGTCGGCGCTGTGCCGATAGTTGAGCAAGGCACTGAACAACGGCGCGGACGCGGCCACGCCACTGCAGCGCTGGGCCAACGCCAGCGGCGCGTGCTCATGGCCCAGCAAGGCCGAGAGGTTGCGGTGGGTGGCGCGCACGGCAGCACGCACGGCCAGCGTGGTGTCCACCCGCAGTGGCAGGGTGTTGATGAACATCCCCAACGCCCGGTCGGCGCCCTCGCCGCCTTGCAGGCGACCCATCAGCACCGTGCCAAACACCACATCATCGCGGTTGGCCAGCACGCCCAGTACGCGCGCCCACGCCAGGTGCATGAGGCTGGCGGCACTGACGCCCAGTTGCCGGGCCTGGGTGCGCAAACCGTGGGCAACCTCCCCGTCCAGTGCCTGGAACGCCGTTTCGATGCCGCGCCCATCACCCTGTACATCGGCATAGCCCAGCGGCAAGGTCGGTTCTTCGACATCCGCCAGCATCTCGCGGAAGAACGCCTCATGGCCCGCCTGGTCACCCAGACGAGCCTGGGCCACGTAATTGCGGTAAGGCACCGCCGCCGGCAGCGTGTGCCCCTGGCCGAACAGCAAAGCGCGCATTTCGCGAGCGACCACGTCCATGGCCGTGTGATCGAGGGTCAGGTGATGGAACAGCAGAATCGCCACCACCTGCTGGTTGGCGGGGTCCAGGCTGTAATACAGGCGGGTCAATGGCGCCTGGGTCAGGTCCAGCCGGTGATGCCGCGCATCGAAACGGGCATGCAACTGCTCGACCCGCGCCCGACCATCGTCATCGGCCAGGTCGTCGATTTCGCTGACCAGCAGCTCGGCCTTGCGCCAAACCACCTGCAGCGGCTGCGCCAGCCCTTGCCAAAGCACGGCGGTGCGCAGGATATCGTGGCGGTCGATGACCTGTTGCAAGGCACCAGCCCAGGCCAGCAAGCGCTCGACACTGTCGAAGGCCAGGCGGGTCTGCAGCAGGTAAGGGTCGCCCTGCTCGGCGCTCAGGTGGTGGTAGAGAATGCCTTCCTGCAGCGGCGCCAGCGGGTAGATTTCCTGCACATTGGCGGCGCCACCCGGCACGGTTGCGACGATGTCGTCGATGGCTGCCTGGTCCAGCTCGATCAGGCTGAGCATACTCGGGATGATGCGTTCGGCCTGCGCAGGCACGCGGTTGGCCGGCACTTTCACTTCGTGGCCGATGCCCGCCGCGCCGGCCAGGGCGGCCAGGGTCGGTTGGGCGAACAGCACCCGCACATCAACCAGCAGGCCAGCCTTGCGCAAGCGCTCGACCAACGTTACCGCCAGCAGCGAGTGGCCACCCAGTTCGAAGAAGTTATCGTGGCGCCCTACCCGCTGCACGCCCAACACGTCGGCCCAGATCGCCGCCATCGTCGCTTCGGTTTCGCCACTGGGCGCCTCAAAGGCCTGGCCGAACAACTGCGAGGCGTCCGGGTCAGGCAGCGCACGGCGGTCGAGTTTGCCATGACTGGTCAGCGGCAGCTCATCGAGGCGCACGAACGCCAGCGGCACCATGTGCGCCGGCAAGCGGGCCTGCAGGGCCTGGCGCAAGACGTCGAGGGCGACGGGGGCGGTCTCGCTGAACCAGGCCAGCAAACGCTCGCCGCGCACCAGCACCACGGCGGCGTCGATACCCGGCTGCGCCGCGAGGGTGGCCTCGATTTCGCCAAGCTCCACCCGCACACCGCGGATCTTCACCTGGTCGTCAGTGCGGCCGAGGTAGTCGAGGGTGCCGTCGGCGTTCCAGCGCACCCGATCACCGCTGCGGTACATGCGTGCATTGGGCTGCTCACTGAACGGGTCGGCGAGAAAAGCCTGTTCGGTCAATGCCGGGCGATTGAAGTAACCCCGCGCCAGTTGCGCGCCGCCGATGAGCAGCTCACCCGCGACACCGATCGGTACCGGCTGCAGGCCTTCGTCCAGGACATAGACGCGGGTGTTGGCGATTGGCCGGCCGATGTGCAGTGCGCCGCTGGGCAAGACCTGCCCAGAGGTGGCGACCACGGTGGTTTCGGTCGGCCCGTAGTTGTTGATCAGGGCAAAGCCTGGCGCTCGCTCGAACTGGCGCAGGCGGTCCCCGCCCACCAGCAAGGTGCGCAGGGTCGGGTGCTGGTGTTCGCGACGCAGGGCCTGCTCCGCTACCGGGGTGGGCAGGAAGCTGACCTTCAGTGGCTGCAGTAGCCACCAGTCGAGCAGTTCATCAACATGCTCGTTGGCGATGTGCGCGGGTGGCAGGTGCAGCGTGGCACCGGCGCACAGGGCTGGCCAGACCTCCCAGGCCATGGCGTCGAAACCGAAGCCGGCCACGCTTGAGGTATGCGCATCGGCGTCCAGCGCAAAGGCCTGGCAGTGCCAATGCACCAGGTTGACCAGCGTATGGTGCTCGATCATCACGCCCTTGGGCTGGCCAGTGGAACCGGAGGTGTAAACCACGTAGGCCAGTTGCTGCGCGTGCAGCCCAGGTCGCTGTGGGTTGCTGTCGTGCGCAGCGCAGGTGTTGATCTGATCCAGGTCCAGGCGCGGCACCTCGGCCGGCAGCCCGGTCACCGCAGTCTCGCTCACGACCAGTGCCGGGAGGCTGTCAGCCAGCAAGTAGGCAATACGCTCGGCTGGGTACCCCGGGTCCACCGGCACATAGGCCGCGCCCGCTTTAAGCACTGCCAGCAACGCAACCACGCGCTCGCTGTTGCGCGGCAGGCACAGCGCCACACGGTCGCCCACCTGAACACCGCGTTCGATCAGCTGGTGAGCCAGTTGGTTGGCACGCCGGTTCAGTTCGTCGTAACGCAGCGCCTGGCCATCCTGCAACAGCGCGACTGCGGCCGGTGCAGTGGCAGCGCGGGCCTCGACCATGGCGTGTACGGTCTGCCCCTGCGGGTAAAGCTGAGCGCTGCGGTTGAACCCTTGCAGTACCTGATCACGCTCGGCTGGCGGCAATACCTGCAACCCTTGCAGCGCTGCTGTGGGGGTGTACTCCAGGGCATCGACCAGGCTTGCCAATACCTGTTCGAACTGAACACACAGGCGCGCCGCGCTCCACTCCGGCAGGCTCTGTACCGTAAGGCGCAGCGCGTCGCCCAGGTCGTCGACGCTCACGGTCAGCGGGTAATCGGTGCGCTCCTCGGCACCGACGATATCGATGCCAGCGGCCACCGGGATGACCTCGGCGGCATCACCGGCGTCACTGTGTCGGTAGTTGAGCAGGCTATTGAACAGCGGCGCCGGCGCGGCCACGCCACTGCAGCGCTGGGCCAAGGCCAGCGAAGCCTGTTCGTGGCCGAGCAAGGCGCTGAGCCTGCGGTGGGTGGCCAGCAGGGCATCACGCACGCTGGTTGAGCCCAGGTCGATGCGCAACGGCAGGCTGTTGATGAACATGCCCAGCGCCTGCTCGCTGCCGTCGCCGGTGGTCATGCGGCCTAGCAGCACGCTGCCGAACACCACCTGCTGGCGGCCCGACAGCTGCCCGATCAGGCGGCCGAAGCCCAAGTGCAAGACGCTTGCCGGGCTCACCCCGAGTTGCCGTGCCTGGCTGCGCAGGCGCAGGCAGAGCGCAGGCGGCAGGGTCAGGCGTGCTTGTTCCAGTTGCGCATCACCTTTGTCCTGCAGGGCGAAGGCAAGCGTGGGCTCATCGATGTCGCTCAGCATCTCGCGGAAGAAGCGCTCATGGGCGTCCTCATCCAGTGCCTGGCGAGCGGCGGCCAGCACGTTGCGAAACGGCATGGGGGCAGGCAGAAGGTCGGACTGGCCGGCGATGTGCGCCTGGATTTCCCGGCGCACGATATCCAGGGCGGTATGGTCCATCACCACGTGGTGGAACATCAGCAGCGCCACCCACGTCTCGCCCTCGCCTTGCGCGTGCATCAGTTGCATCAGCGGTGCCTGACGCAGGTCGACGCGATACTGGCGCGGGTCGAAGCGCGCGCACAGCTCGGCCAGGGCCGTACTGCCCGCCACCGGCACGGCTTCGCGGACCAGCGTCGCTTCTTGCCAGACCACCTGCACCGGTTGGTCGAGGTATTCCCAGTGCAGCGCGGTGCGCAGGATGTCATGGCGCTGGATCACCCACTGCAGCGCCTCGGCGAAGGCTTCCAGGTGGGTTTTGCTGGCGAAGCGCAGTTGCACCTGCGCCAGGTACGGGTCGCCCTCGGTGGCGGACAGGTGCTGGTACAGCATGCCCTGCTGCAGCGGGGCGAGCGGGTAGATGTCCTGAACGTTGGCCGCACCGCCTGGCACACTGGCGACGATGCGGTCGATGGCTTGCTGGTCCAGGGTGACCAGCGGCAGCATGTCGGGGGTAATCCGGAAGGCTGGGCTCAGCCAGTCGTCATCGCGTTCGGCGAGCATCTTCAGCAGCGCCGGCTTGTGCCGTGACAACGCCTCCCACAAGCTGTCGTCCAGGGTATCGTCATCGCCGAGGACGATCAGGTCCTGGTCTTCACGCTGGAGTCGGATCGCATGGGTGGAAAGAGCAGCCATCAGTTCGCTGAAGTGCATCGGTAAGCATCCTGCTTTGCCTGGAATGGGAATCGGGTACACGCTAAAGGAACGTGACCGGTCGGTCTGACATGGGAAGCGGGGACAACTGGCGCACGCCTGGGGTGCAGGATCGGCCTTGCCGGGCCGCTCCTGCACTCGCTGCGAACGCAAATGGCAGTAGCCGGTTAGATGCGCCTGCGCTTGCCCAGGCTGGGGATGGTGGTCTGCGGTATGACCACCTCGATGTGCTCAAGCCGGGTGCTGGCGGCCAGCGCGGCCAGGGTCGGCTGGCTGAACAAGGTGCGGGCATCTACATGCAACCCAGCCTGACGCATGCGTGCCACCAGGCTGACCGCCAGCAGTGAATGGCCGCCCAGTTCGAAGAAGTTGTCGTCGCGCCCAACCTGCTCGATCTTCAGCACATCGGTCCAGATCTCGGCCAGCGCTGTTTCCAGCTCGCCGCGCGGGGCTTGGTACTGGCGGCTGATCACCGACTCGGCCCCGGGCGCTGGCAAGGCCTTGCGGTCGACCTTGCCGTTGGTGCTCAACGGCAGCTCGGCCAGGGCGACGAACGCCTGCGGCACCATGTAGTCGGGCATGCGGCCCACCAGGTGGCTGCGCAGCACTTCAAGCGCCGGAGCGCTGCTGCCCTCGCGGCAGGTGAAGTAAGCCACCAGGCGCTCTTCGCGCATCAGCACCACGGCTTGCCCGATGGCCGGATGCGCCGTTAGCGACGCTTCGATCTCTCCAAGTTCAACCCGCAACCCACGCAGCTTGACCTGGAAGTCGTTGCGACCGACAAAATCCAGCTCACCGTCCAGGCGGTAGCGCACCAAGTCGCCGGTGCGGTACAGGCGGTCGCCTTCGACGAACGGGCTGGCGATGAAGCGCTCAGCCTGCAACGCCGCTAGCCCAAGATAACCACGGGCGACGCCGACGCCGCCAATGTGCAACTGGCCCACTGCGCCGAGTGGCACCGGGCGGTCATGCGCATCGAGCACATACAGACGGGTATTGGCGATCGGCCGGCCAATCGGTGGTGCGATCAGCGGCAGCGGTTCATCGGGCTGCAGAGTCCAGGCGGTGCTGTCTACCGTTGCTTCGGTCGGGCCATAGACGTTGTGCAGGCGCACCGCCGGTAGGCGTTCACGCAGGCGTTGCACCAAGGCCAATGTTAGTTCACCGCCGCCGCAGAAGATGTCGGTCAGGCTGGTGCAACGTTCAACACCCGGTTCTTCAAGAAACTGATGCAGCAGCGCCGGGACGAATTTGATTGTGGTCACCTGCCTGGCCTGCGCCAACTGCACCAGGTACGCAGGGTCACGGTGCCCGTCAGGGCGTGCCAGGACCAAGCGCAAACCGGCGGTCAGCGGCCAGAACAGCTCCCAGACCGAACCGTCGAAGGTGAACGGCGCCCGTTGCAGCAAGGCATCGCCCGGGCGTGGCGGGCAGATGCGCGAACCCCAATGCATCAGGTTGCACAGGCCACGGTGTTCGACCATCACCCCCTTCGGGGTGCCAGTGGAGCCCGAGGTGTACATCACATAAGCCAACTGGTCCGACCCCAGACCCGGCACGTGCGGGTCGGCTGCCGAGCAGGTCTGCCAATCGCCACGGTCAAGGTCGAGTACAGGAACCGGCATTTGCTCGAACAGGCCCAGGGTAGCGCCGTGCACCAGCAGCACCGACGGCGTGCTGTCTTCGAGCATGAAGCGCAGCCGTTCGGCCGGGTACGCGGGGTCGAGTGGCACGTAGGCGCCGCCTGCCTTGAGCACGCCCAGCAGCGCCACCATCAGTGCAACACCTCGTTCGACACACACCGCCACCCGTGCGTCTGGCCTTACTCCCTGTGCGATCAAATGGTGAGCCAGGCGGTTGGCCTGGGCATTGAGGGCCTGGTAATCGAGGCAGCCGTCCTCGGCCTGCAGCGCGATGGCATGGGGTGTGCGTCGCACCTGAGCCTGGAACAGCGCAGGCAAGGTATGCCTGATCGGGCTTTGCGGGTCTTCGGTGGCGTTGAAGCCATGCAGCATGCGGTCCAGTTCGCCGTCAGGCACCGCGCAGAGTGCCTCCAGGCGGGTGCTGCGGCGCTCGGCCAGGGCATTGCCCAGTTGGCGCAAGGTGGTCATCAGGTAGCTCAGCACCCGCTGCGGGCCAACCGCACGCGGTGCGCGCAGGGCGAGCTGGAGCCCGTCGGCATGGTCGTCCACCGTGAGCACCAGGGCATGGCTTTGTACTTCACTGGCTTCGGCCAGCTCCACGCCCGGCAATACCGGGCCGAGCATCACTGCCCCTTGGCGGTAGTTGATCAGGCTGTCGAACAGCGGCGTACCAGCGGGCAAGCCACTGCACTGCTGGGCGAGGATCAACGGCGCATCTTCATGGCCGAGCAAGGCGGCCAGCCGCGCATGAGTCTCGCTCAGCGCCTGGTCGACCGAGCGGTTCACAAGGCCTATCCGCAAGGGCACGCTGTTGATGAACATGCCCAGCGCACGATCAGCTCCGTGGCCAGCCATGCTGCGGCCCAGCAACACGGTGCCCAGGGTGACCTCATCACGCCCGCCGAGGGCGCCAAGCACCTGAGCCCAGGCCAGGTGTAGCAAGCTGGCGATGCTCGCGCCATGTTGCCGGGCCTGGCTACGCAACAGGCCCGCCAGCGCCGCGTCGATAGCCTGGCTGTGGCTGTGCAGGTCCCGCTCATCGACCGGCTCGCCCCCAAGCCCGGCAATCGGCGTTGGCGGTTCGATGCCTGCCAGTTGCTCGCGGAAGAAGGCTTCGTGCTCGGCCTGGCGCTCGCGGGCAGCGCTCAGCGCCACGTAATTACGATACGGTACAGGCGCCGGCAACTGCTCGCCGCGCCCCGCCATGAAGGCTTCCAGCTCGCCCAGCAGCACCTGCAGCGAAACGGCATCGTTGACCAAGTGATGGAAGCGCAGCAAGCCCAACCAACGCCCCTGCTGGGCATCCTCGGCGCAGGCCAGCGCCATCATCGGTGCCTGGCGCAGGTCCAAGGGCCGTTGCTGCGGGTCGAAGTGGCTGCGCATTGGCCCGGCAATGCTGCCGTCGTGTGCCGCCCCCGCCCAGTTATCCACTGTCAGCAGCGCCTGGCGCCAGACCACCTGCTGGGGCTGCTCAAGCCCCTCCCATGCCAGGCTGGTGCGCAGGATATCGTGACGGTCGATCACCTGCTGCAACGCTTCGGTGAAGGCCTGCAACTGCCCGTGGCTGGCAAAGGTAAACAACGCCTGCTGCTGGTACGGGTCGCGTGCATCAGTGACGTGGTGGTAAAGCAGGCCCTGTTGCAGCGGCGCCAGCGGATAGATTTCCTGTACGTTGGCTGCACCGCCCGGCACCGTGGCAACGATGCGGTCGATGTCGGCTTGCGACAGTTCGCCGAGGGTGAGCATGCCAGGCGTGATGTGCTGGCACCCTGACGGAACGCGGTTGGCCGGTACGCTCGCGGCTTCACCGACCACGGTGCTGGCGGCAAGGCTGGCCAGCGTCGATTGGCCGAACAGCACCTGCACGTCGGCTTGCAAGCCTTGCTGGCGCATGCGCTCGATCAGTTGCACGGCCAACAGCGAGTGGCCGCCCAGCTCGAAAAAGTGATCGTGGCGCCCTACCCGCTCGACCTGCAGCAGTTCGGCCCAGAGCAACGCCAGGCGCTGCTCGAGGTCTCCCTGCGGCGCCTCGTGTTCACGGCGCACCTTGGCGGTTTCGTCCGCTGTCGGTAAGGCACGGCGGTCGAGTTTGCCATTGGCGGTCAATGGCCAGCTGGCCAGGTTGACATAGGCCACCGGCAACAAGGCGACTGGCAGCCGCTCGCGCAGGTGGTCATGCAGCGCCTTGGGCAACACTACCGCCTCGCCAATGAACCAGGCCTGCAACTGACCTTCGCGCAGCATCACCACACACTCGCGCACCGCCGCATGGCTGCTCAGGGCAGCCTCGATTTCGCCCAACTCCACCCGCACACCGCGGATCTTGACTTGGTCGTCATTGCGCCCGAGGTACTCCAGCGTACCATCGGCCAGCCAGCGCACCAGGTCGCCCGTGCGGTACATGCGCGCCCCGGGCAGCGAGCTGAAGGGGTCGTCGAGAAAGCGCTCGGCGGTCATCTGTGGCCGGTTGAGGTAGCCTCGGGCCACGCCCTTGCCGCCCACATACAATTCGCCTGGGGCGCCGATCGGCAGCAGACGACACTGCTCATCAAGCACATACACCTGGGTGTTGGCCACCGGGCCGCCGATATGCAGCGCGCTGCCAGGGGTCACTTCGCCCGACGTCGCGACCACGGTAGCTTCGGTCGGGCCATAGTTGTTGATGACACGGTAGCGCCACTCGCGGGCCAGGCGCCGCAGACGGTCGCCGCCAATCAGCAGGGTCTGCAAGGTTGGGTGCAGCTCGCCCTGAGCGAAGGCGTATTCGGCCACCGGGGTGGGCAGGAAGCTGACATCCAGCGGCTGCGCGCGCCACCAGCAGAGCAAGGCGTCGATGTCTTCAGCACCGTCACGCACCGGCGCCAGGTGCAGGGTCGCGCCACTGCACAGCGCCGGCCAGACCTCCCAGGCCATGGCGTCGAAACCGAAGCCGGCCAGGCTCGACTGGTGGCGCCCGGGGCCCAGGTTGAAGGCATGGCAGTGCCAGTCGACCAGATTGGCCAGCATGTGGTGCTCGACCATCACCCCCTTTGGCTGGCCCGTGGAGCCGGAGGTGTAGATGACATAAGCCAAGTCGCTTGGTTGCGGCTGCACAGGCGCTGGCTGGGCGACGGGTGCCGTGTTCCAGTCCCAGCAGTCCAGCGTAATCTGTGGCAGACCATGGGGCGGAAGGCGGTCCAGCAGCCGCGCCTGGGTCAGCACCACAACTGGCGAGCTGTCTTCCAGCAGATAGGCCAGGCGCTCCTGCGGGTGGGCCGGGTCGATCGGTACGTAGGCGGCCCCGGCCTTGAGCACAGCCAGCAGGCCGACCAACGTGTCCAGGCCGCGCTGGGCGACCACCGCTACCCGCTGTTCAGGCTTGGCGCCAAGGGCTGCCAGGTGCAGTGCCAGCGCATCGGCACGTCGATCGAGCTCGCCATAGCTCAGGCGCTGGCCGTCGTGCAGCGCCGCCACTGCGTGTGGCGTGGCGCTGGCCTGGGCCTGGATGCGACGATGGATCAACCCCTCACCTTGTTCAGGCGCTGCTTGCGCGGTTGCATTCCACTGGCGCAGGCGGGCGTGCTCGCGGGCGGTCAACAGGTCGAACGCCGCGATGCTTTGCTCGGGCTGCTCCAAGCCTTGCTCCAGCACATGCAGCAGGCGCTCAGCCAGGGCCGAAACGTCCTCTTCGCTGAACCAGACGCGGTTGTGCACCAGGTGCAGGCACGCGCTGTTACGTTGGCTGTTGCACCGCAGGTGGATACTCAAGGGCGTGGGCTCGTGGCCATTGCAGATCATCACCGTGTGGCCGGGCACGTCAGCGAAACGCAGGTCGTTGCCATCCTCCTCGAACGACACCATCAGCTCGAACAGTTGCGGCCGCTCTTCACGCAATGCGCCGAGGTTGCGGTTGAGTTCGCTGAGGGCGAACCGCTGATGGCGAAAGTCCTGCTTGAGCGCATCGCGGATCCCCTGCACCAGCGCCGCAAACGAGCGTTCACGGCCAAAATCCATGCGCAGTGCGCTGACTTGGGTAAACAGCCCAAGGGTTGACTTGAACTGGGCGTTGCCACGGTTGCGCACCGGCAGGCCAACCACCCATTCGTCACGCTGCCAGGTCCGTGCGCTGCACACATGCAGCGCTGCCAACAGCACATGGAATGGCGAGGCCTGCAAGGCGGTGCCCAGGGCCCGCATACGCGCCAGCAAGTGGCTGTCGAAGGGCTGTTCAAGTGCCGCACTGGGCGGCGACAAGTGCTGCGCATTGCGTTCGCGGGGCGCCAGCAAGGCGTCGGGTAACTGCTGATACTTCGCCAGCCAGTAATCGCGGTCGCGGTCATGGCGTGGCGAACCCTGGTACTGCGCATCGTCCTCGATGAACGCGCGGTAGGACGGTGCGCTGTCTGGCAATGCCAGCCCCTGTTCAAGCAAGCGGTAATGCTCGGCAATCTGCTTGAACCACTGGTCCACGCCCCAGCCATCGAGCACCAGGTGATGGGCCTGCACGGCTAACAGATAGCGTTGTTCGCCCAGGCGGATCAATGTCGCCCCCCACAGCGGGCTGGCGTCCAGGCGGTACGGCGTCTGCATCTGTGTTTGCAACAGGCCTTGGGCAGCGTCGAAGGGGTCATCCACACCGCTGACATCATGCTGCACCAACTGCACATCGAGGGATTCGGCGAAGTACTGACGGGCTATTCCACCCTGGCCCGCTTGCATCACCAGCACTGTGCGCAGGCCATCATGCTGGGCGACCAAGTGCGCCAGTGCCCGGCTCAGGCGCTCGGCATCCACCCCGCCGGCCAGTTCGACGTAGGCGCCGATGTTGTACAGCGGCGAGTCGCCGTGGCTGATCTGATCCAGCCAGATGTCGCGCTGGGCAACGGTCAGGGCAAAGGTTTGGGCGGCAGGCATGATTCGGCAGGTCCTTCTGGTTGATCATCCGCGGATTCAAGCACTCCACTTTCAGACTGTATGGCCCCCGAAACCCGGACACGCATCCGCGCTGTCGCTGGTTGCTGAAAAACATGTAGGACATTCGCCACAGCGGCTGCCCGGCTTGGCCTACGCCAGGGGTAATCGGTAGAGATCAGGCGTTGATCGCCACGATTACGACGTCAATTTGCTGGCCTACCCGCTCATGCGCAGCGTCAGCGCTGTAAGTCAGCTGACCCGCTGATCCGCAATCGGTGGCACTTTCTGTCCCTGTTTTCCATTACAGACGCTCCTCCCAGGCCGCGCTTGAATACCGCCACAACCCGCTCCTTACCCGGAGGACTCCCCTGCGCCACCACCGGCCGTAACGCTTTGGATCAAGGATGATGACCCTATGAAGCTTACCGACAGCCTCGTACACCTCCCCGACCCCCAACTGTATCTGCAACTGGGTGAACTGATCGCCAGTACCGGCGCCGAAGGCTTTGCCGAACAGATGTTGCACCTGGTCGATGCCCAAGTGCCGATCCACAGGCTCGAGCTCAGCGAATGGACCCTCGACCCACGCGGGGCCAGCATCAGCCGCATCAGGGTACTCGGCAGCGCCGGCCCAGCACCCGAACTGCCCGCCATCGACCCTCTGCACCACCCACTGCTGCAGAGCATCATGCAGATGGACGACCCGCTGTTGATCGAGTTCAAGGCCCCCCCGGTCACTGCCCACCAGCGCCACAGTGCCCACCAGTGCAACCTGGTGTCTTGCAGCGGTGCCCGGCGCTGGGTCATTTGCTTTCATCGCCTGCCCAGCCAGCGTGGCTTTTCATTGGGCGAGTTGTCGCAGTTGAAAAGCCTGTCCGACACCTTGCTGCCCCTGGCGGAACACCACGGCCAATTGTTCCACCAAAGGGCTGCGCGACATATCGGGTCGCCGCTGTGCGATCTGCAGGCAGGCACGCTACGGCAGTCCTTTGGCAAACGACTGATCCAGGCAGACGTGCGGCTTTCGACGCGTGAGCAGGAAGTCTGCCTAGGCCTGCTGACCGGCGGAACGGTGCCAGAAATGGCGCAACGGCTGAACGTGAAGAACAGCTCGATCGAAACCTACCTCAAGCGCGCCACCGCCAAGCTGGGGGTCAGTGGCCGCCATGGCTTGACCAAATGGATGGCCGGCGCCTGACCCCTGCGAGACCTTCTGATGCCCCGATCCAGCTTTCTCCTGTGCGCTGCGCTGATGTGCGGCTGCTCGTTGGCCCCTGACTACCAGCGCCCAGGCCTACCCGTCGCCCTCCACTACCCGCAAGGGCCGGCCTACCCCGGCGATGTGCACAAGCACCCGGCCGTAGAGGACTGGCGCCAGGTGTTCCACGACCCAGCGCTGCGCCAACTGATCGACAGCGCCCTGGCCAATAACCGCGACCTGCGCAGCGCGGCGCTCAATGTCCAAGCCTACCGCGCCCAATACCGCATTCAGCGCGCCGAGCTGCTGCCAAAGGTCTCGGCCAATGGCCAGGGCCAACGCCAGTACCTGCCACGGCGCATGACCGGTGCCGACCAGGGCATGATCCGTTCCACCTCGGCGGCGACGCTCGGCGTGAGTGCTTATGAGCTGGACCTGTTCGGTCGCTTGCGCAGCCTCAGTGACCAGGCGCTGTTGACCTACCTGGCCAGCGACCAGGCCCGCCGCAGCACCCAATTGAGCCTGATAGCCAGTGTCGCCAGCGTGTACCTGACCTGGCGTGCCGACCAGGAACTGCTGCTACTGGCCAACCAAACCCTGGCTGCAGACGAGCGCAGCCTGCGCCTGACCGCCAACCAGCGCCGCGCCGGCACGGTGTCGGCCCTGGACCAGATCCAGGCGCGGACCAGCGTCGACAGTACCCGCGCGGCCGTCGCCCGCTACAAACGCCAAGTCGCCCAAGACCTCAACCAACTGACGCTACTGGTGGGCGCCCCTGTGGCCGACGACCTCGGCGCCTTGCCGCTGGCCGACGAACAAATCGCCGGCTTGCAGGCCGGACTGCCGTCAGACCTGCTGCAACGGCGCCCGGACATCCTCCAGGCCGAGTATCAACTGCGCGCCGCCAACGCCGATATTGGCGCCGCCCGTGCGGCATTCTTCCCGAGCATCAGCCTGACCGCCAATGCCGGCAGTACCAGCCCAGCGCTCAGCGGGCTGTTCGACGCAGGATCAGGGACCTGGTTGTTCCAGCCACAGATCAACCTGCCGATCTTCACCGCCGGCAGCCTGCGCGCCAGCCTGGACTATGCCAAGTTGCAGAAGGACATTCAGGTGGCGCAATACGAAAAAGCAATCCAGGGCGCCTTCCAGGAAGTGGCAGACGGCTTGGCGGCGCGAGCGACTTATCAGCGGCAGTTGCAGGCACAACGCGATTTGGTGACCTCCAGCCAGCGTTATTACAACCTTGCTGAGCACCGCTACCGGATCGGCGTGGACAGCAGCCTGACCTTTCTCGATGCGCAACGCTCGTTGTTCAGTGCCCAGCAGGGGTTGATCAATGACCGCCTGGCGCAGTTGGTGGCAGAGGTGAATCTGTATGCGGCGTTGGGAGGTGGGTGGCGAGAGAACTTGGACTTGCGGGGAGCTTCGGCTGTGAGGGCGAACTAAGCGGCGCTGGGGGTGCGTACGTGGGTCTTAGACTAAATAGGCCGCGTTTTGTTGTGCCAAGGACGATGCGACCCAAGAAATCGGGAGCACATCCAGAGTGGATAGAGTGGATGCAGAGCGGCTCAGGGTAACGCAGTAGCGACAGTGCGCATGCAAACAGCCCAGCGCGAGGCTGGGCTATGGCGTTTCAGCCTGCACGGTCTACAGGCAGAGGCCGCAAGGATCTTCACCAGGAACGAAAACAAAGGGCGCTACCACTTCAATCTCGCCGTTTTCCAACACCCATGAAGGAGGGGCAGGCATAGGCGATGCATCTGTGACAATCTGCTGCGCGACCGCGAGAAAAAAAGGTGAACCTGAGTGCTCAGTTATTCTTTGTCGCAACAGATTGCCCTTGGCATCGAGGACAAAAGCAACCTTGACGATTCCGTGTAAATTTCGAGCACGCGCCTCTTCCGGGAACGTCTTGGATAGAGCAATTTGGTGTAGTACCTGGCTTACCCACAGGTTTTGCTCGGCCTGCTCCTGTGGGCTCGGCCCGCTTTGGCACCCTGCGAGTACGGCCACCATCAAGGCTAGAGCTGGTATCAAGTTGCGCATGCGTTCTCATTTTCCCTAAAAGTCACAGAGTAACTCTGCTCCAAGTGTTGCGAGCGTCCGGTGAACCCACCTCGTGTAAGACAGGCCGGCCCCAGTGTAACGTGATAGCAATCGCAGGATCCCACTTGACCGAGCCTACGCAGACACATCATTACATCCTCCAGCGCGCTCTGCTGCGGACTGACCCATGCGGGCAAACGAGTGACCACGTCGATGCTACGCCACAGTTGGGATGACGCGCGCGAGGAGGCAGTCAGGAGGCGGCCGAAAGCGGGGGCTATATTCGGGTTCAGCTCGGTTTCGGTACCGCCACCCTGGAAGCGCTGAATTCTGGCTTGGCGCTCCAACTGGCGGTGCAGCAGACCGATTTCCTTGAAGTCCCCGGCACTCTTACCGTCCTTGAGGATCAGCTGCACGAGTCTGGCTTCCAGGGCGCCGCCGATGCGCTCTACGTTGTCTGCCCGGTCCCACTCGTCTCGGGCCTTCCAGCTGTGGACGGTCTTCTCCTTCTCGTCCAGGTAATCGGCAATATCAGTGATGCGCCAACTGGTGCAGTACAGGAACTTGGCGTGTCGGCGCGAGTCGGTGGTCGGTTGAGCTGTAGTGTTCATGGCGCCGATGCTGACGCGCACGCGCGCGTTGCCCCACTGGCGCACCCTGTAGCCCGCCCTCCTACAAAGCCGCCGCGTTGCCGTACAGCAGCGCTTTGCGGACCATGCCCTCATCGCTAGGCACAACGCCACTGCACTGAGGACAGCACGAATGGCCGCAAGCACCGCACCCGCCAAGAAACTTCGCTCCGACTGGTTCCGCATCCCAATCAGTGCTGCTCCGTTTTTCGGCGGTGTCATTGGCCTGCTGGGCGTCGAGTTCACCCGCGCCACCGCGAAGAAGTTCTTCACACGCAAAGAGGGAACCGCATGACCACACTTCGACACGGCGATCGCTCACAGGCTGTTCGCGAGCTGCAGCGCCTGCTCAACGCCAACGGCGCCGAATTGGACGCCGACGGTGCCTTTGGCGATGCAACCGAGGCGGCAGTCCGGACCTACCAGGGGAAGGTCGGGCTTGTCTCCGACGGCAAAGCCGGCCCGAAGACCATGGCCAGTCTGCAAGGCCTGGACATACGCAAGCTCCTCAAACATTCGGATCTGCTGCAGGCCTCCGCTCGCCTCGGCGTGCCGGTCGCGGCTGTGTACGCCTTGAACGAAGTTGAATCGAAGGGCCGCGGCTTCCTGGACAATGGAAAGCCGGTGATCCTCTTTGAGCGCCACGTCATGTACAAGCGTCTGCAACTGGCTGGTTCGCCGGGCGATGACCAGGAGCAGTTGCTCCACCGCGCCGATCTGCTGGCCAAGCAGGCGCCGAACCTGGTCAATCCAAAAGCCGGCGGCTACATCGGCGGAAGCGCCGAGCATCAGCGCCTTGCTCAGGCCCGGCAGCTGGATGAAGTAGCCGCACTGGAGTCCGCGAGCTGGGGTGGCTTCCAGGTAATGGGCTACCACTGGCAGCGTCTGGGTTACTCCAGCGTGCATGATTTTGTCGACGCAATGATGCGCAGTGAAGCGGACCACCTGGAAGCCTTCGTCCGCTACATCGAAGCCGACGCCAATCTGCTCAAAGCCTTGAAAGCCCAGAAGTGGGCAACGGTAGCCAAGCTCTACAACGGCCCGGACTACCAGCGGAACCTGTACGACGTAAAGCTGGAGCGCGCTTTCGAGCGGCACCAGAACCGCGCTTTGGTGGCGGCATGAGCGAGCGAGGGCAGAAACATCGCTTCCCATATCGAGAACTTATCCAGCGCATGACGAGCCTGTCACCAACTGGGGGATGCAGGGCTGTGCTTCTGCCGGCGGGGACTGACATCGAGGAATGCCAGAAGATCGCCGACGCACTAAAACAGGTGATGCCTACCCCGCCATTGGTGATCTGCGGCGATCTGCAGGCTCTCGATGAAGCAGACATTAACGCAGCCGGCTGGTATCGAAAATGATTGGCTTGCGCGAAGGGCTGTTGGCCGGAGCTTTGCTTGCTGCGGTTTCGGCTGGTCTGTGGGGGTGGGGCCAGCAGGTCTTGCTAGGGACTGAGAAGGGAAAATCAAAGGCCCTCCAGGACCAACTCACCACAGCCCAGGGCGAAGCCCGCGACAACCTGGCCGCTGCCAACACATTGAAAACCACCCTGGAGCGTGAACGCGAGAGCCAAGCCAAGCTGCTGCTGATACAGGGCGAGCTCCGCGCAGGGCTGGCGAACCGCGAAAGCCAGATCGAGGACCTCAAGAATGAGAACGAAGAACTTCGCAACTGGGCTGGTCAGCCTATTCCTGGTGCTGCTCGCCGGCTGCGGCAGCGTCCTGCGATCACCGGAGCCGCCGCCTACCGTCAGTGGCTGTCCCGTGGTGGTGCCTTGCCAGCTGCCGGCGACGAAGCCAGCCCGGAACGGCCATCTATTGACTGATCAAGAGCGTACCGAGCTGGCCTGGGCCGAATGCGCTGCCCAAGTCGACGCAGTATTCCAGTACCAGGTGACCCATGAACAAACCCGATAGTCTTCGTGACCTCCTGCTGCAGGCCGTGCCCGGGCTGAGGAAAAACCCCGAGCGTCTGTTGATGTTCATTGATCAAGGCAAGGTCCGCTGCACGGCGGCTGCGAGTCTGTCGTTCGAATACAGCTACACCCTGCAGATGATCTTGACCGACTTCGACGGGCACCCTGACAGTGTGATGACTCCAATCCTAGACTGGCTGCGGGTCAATCAATCCGAATTGCTCGTAAACATGGGCAAGTCTGCCGAGGGTCGCAAGTTTGAGGCCGATATGCTTGACCGCAGTAAGCGCGTGATCGTGACTCGCAGAGGTGGCGGCGGCTTTGCTGTCGAGCACGCCGCCGAGCCCTATACGAGGGCCACGCCGAGCAGGGGTCTGTCACTCTATTTGCGGATGGCGAACCGATCGCCACCTGGCATCGACGGCGATGATCTTCAAGCACTACGCGAAGTGGATCAGCGAGGACGGCCCGGATGTAGTGGGGTTGTTGAATCAGACGCTCAGGTTGACCTGAGCGCACAAAAAAGGGGCCGCAAGGGCCCCTTTCTTCTGCCTGTCATTCCCAAAGTGTTCCCGAAACGCTCCCATTTGCGGGTTCAGCGGTGGCGAACATCAATGAAACCAAGCACTTGTGTGGCGGAAGCGTAGAGATTCGAACTCTAGGATAGTTGCCCATCGACGGTTTTCAAGACCGTTGCCTTAAACCACTCGGCCACGCTTCCGGATACAGCGGGCGCCATAATACCGTAATGAAACACGCTGTCAAACTCTCTGTGTCGCGGCCTGCGGTTGCTCTGGTATGCTCTCAGCATCCATAGGTTTCTACCCACAGGAGTGTCGCCATGCGCGAACAGGATTATGCCCTACAACACGGCCAGCAGGCCGAGCAGCTGGAGGTCAGCAAGGTCCTGCGTAACACCTACAGCTTGCTGGCGCTTACCCTCGCATTCAGCGGTCTGATGGCGTTCGTTGCGCAGCAGATGCGTGTCGGGTACCCGAACATCTTCGTGGTGCTGATCGGCTTCTACGGCCTGTTCTTCCTCACTGCCAAACTGCGTGACTCGGTCTGGGGCCTGGTGTCGACCTTCGCTTTGACCGGCTTCATGGGCTTCATTCTTGGCCCGATCCTCAACCGTTACCTCGGCATGGCCGGTGGTGCGGAAGTGGTCAGCTCGGCGTTTGCCATGACTGCACTGGTGTTTGGTGGTCTGTCGGCCTACGTGCTGATCAGCCGTAAAGACATGAGCTTCCTCAGCGGCTTCATCACTGCTGGCTTCTTCGTCCTGCTGGGTGCGGTGGTTGCGAGCTTCTTCTTCCAGATCAGCGGCCTGCAGCTGGCGATTAGCGCTGGTTTCGTGCTGTTCTCGTCGGTCTGCATTCTGTTCCAGACCAGCGCGATCATTCACGGCGGCGAGCGCAACTACATCATGGCGACCATCAGCCTGTATGTATCGATCTACAACCTGTTCATCAGCCTGTTGCAGCTGTTCGGCATCATGGGTCGTGATGACTGATCGTTGATTGACCGGTAACGCCGAAAAGCCCGCTTCGGCGGGCTTTTTTGTGGGCGACGTTTGGCGGTGGCCGACATTACCAGCCGTATCCAGCCAGACGCTGGGCTGAACCGCTGCATTTAGGCTACCCGAATCAGCCAGCGGCCCTT